>OGZV01001047.1_pt1 | contig 27588 bp, 29 predicted proteins | sample 1576861 | NCBI WGS metagenome assembly OGZV01 (sample SAMEA3541501, study PRJEB24748) | human gut metagenome | biome: human gut; feature: human-associated habitat; material: faeces | place: China | collected 2012
GGTATATATTTTATGCGGTAGATTGATTTACAGTTGCTTCTCAAGTACAAGTAAGGTGGCAATGAGATCCATTAGAGCAAATCAGGCTATGATAAAGAAGGTATATGTACCAAAATATTTATACCCATTATCAACAATTATATATAACTTTATTTTATTCTTATTATCATTAATAATACTTGCAATATTGGCTATATTCTATAGAGTTCCAATGTCATGGCATATTATTGAAGTGTTTATACCACTGGGAATATTATTTATTTTCTGTGTGGCAGTTGGACTTATATTATCAACTGTATGTGTATTCTTTAGAGATTTGGAATACTTATGGGAAGTTATAGTAATGCTTATTATGTATTGCTCAGCAATATTCTATTATGTAGACAAAGTTGAAAAGGTAAAAACTGTACTTCAGTTTAATCCATTATACTGCATTATCAGTAATGTAAGATGTGTAGTTATGGAAGGCGGTTCACTTTTCACAAGCATGAGTTATGGTCTATCAAACTTAACAATGATGCTTTACTCACTTGGATTTAGTTTGGTAGCATTAGTAATTGGAATTGTAATGTTCAAGAAGAATCAAGATAAGTTCATCTTGCATATTTAGGAGGAACTATGGAAAAACCGGCACTTAAAGTTGAAGATATAAGTATTCGTTTTAACTTAAGTAAAGAAAAAGTAGATAATTTTAAAGAATTACTTATAAAGAAAATAAAAGGCGAGACAATTCGTTTTAACGAATTCTGGGCTCTTAAAAATATTAATTTTGAACTTCAAAAAGGTGACAGACTTGGAATCCTTGGTCTTAACGGAGCAGGCAAGTCTACACTTCTTAAAGTTATTGCAGGAGTTTACAAACCTACAACAGGTAAGGTTACAAGAAACGGTCATATAGCTCCAATGATTGAACTTGGAGCAGGCTTTGATCCTAACTACACAGGAAGAGAAAACATTTTCCTTTATGGTTCAGTGTTAGGATTTTCAAGAAGTTTCTTGGAAGAAAAATATGATGAAATTTTAGAGTTCTCTGAACTTGGTGAATTTATTGATGTACCTATTAAGAATTATTCTTCAGGTATGAAAGCAAGATTAGGTTTCTCAATTGCCACAGTAGTTGAACCGGAAATTTTAATCTTAGATGAAGTATTATCTGTAGGTGATGCTAAGTTTAGAAAGAAATGTGAAAAGAAAATGCAGGGGATGTTTGACCATGGAGTAACGGTACTTTTTGTATCACATAGTTTGCAGCAGGTTGAACGTTTATGTAATAAAGCTATATTATTAGATCATGGTCAGTTAATTGCCAAAGGTGATATTGATGAAGTGTCAGCAATTTACCAGAGCAAGTTAAATGACTAAAACATTGTCGTATGTAATTCTTAGAAAAAGGAGGACAAGGTAATGGAATATACAACAAGAGGAACATGTTCAAGACTTATTAAGTTTGACGTTGACGGTGACAAGGTAAAAGACGTGCAGTTTGTTATGGGGTGTCACGGAAACACACAGGGCGTGGCAAAGTTAGTTGAAGGAATGGATATTCACGAAGTTATTAAAAGACTTAAAGGTATTGACTGTAACGGTAGAGGAACTTCATGTCCGGACCAGCTTGCACAGGCATTAGAACAGTATTTAGAACAGCAGAAATAAATTAATTTAATAGAACCGTTGTCAGAAAACAATATGACAACGGTTTTGTTAGCTTTAAATGAAAGAATTTTAGGAGGATAAACATGCTTGGTATAATTGGAGCAATGGAAGTGGAGGTGGCAACTTTAAAGTCAGCCATTAATAATTTGGAAGTAACAAAGAAGGCAGGAATGGAATTCTGCATGGGTAATATTTTTGGAAAAGACGTTGTAGTTGTAAAAAGCGGTATTGGAAAAGTAAATGCAGCAATCTGCACACAGATATTAGTAGATGATTTTCAGGTTGATGGGGTAATTAACACAGGTGTGGCAGGTTCCCTTAATAATGATATTAATATTTGTGATATTGTAATTTCAACTGAAGCCTTAGAACATGATATGGACGTTACACCACTTGGATATGAAAAAAGCGTAATTCCTGACATGGAAACTTCAGTGTTTAAAGCTGACAAGAGACTTATGGAGGTTGCCAAGAAATCTGCAAAAGAAGCTGAATTGGATGTGAAAATATTTGAAGGGAAGGTAGTTTCAGGTGACCAGTTTATCGGAACTGCAGAAAAGAAAAAATATCTCCGTGACCAGTTTGGCGGCGACTGTGCGGAAATGGAAGGGGCATCAATTGCCCATGCAGCATACTTAAACAACATTCCATTTTTGGTAATAAGAGCTATTTCAGACAAAGCAGATGGCGGTGCAGAAATGGATTATCCAACATTTGAGAAAAAAGCCGCAGAAAATTCAATTGAATTAATGTACAAAATTATTAAAAATTATTAGAAAATATGTCGAACGATTTTTAGTGCAACAAGGTTAAGTTTGTGCTACCATTTACTGAAAAGAAATTAATTTTCAGTAAGGGGGAAAATAAATGTTTGACTATTACATAAGTCAGTTGGAAAACTGGGCTGAAACAACAATACCAAAGATAGTAAATCAGGAAAACTTTCTACTTATTGTAGGGAGTTTTTTTGCGTTAGGAGTTGTCACAAAATGGCTTGTTTTACATAATTACAATAAGCTTATAAGAAAGGCAGGCAATATAAACAAAACCAACAACGCAACTTTAAGACAGATTAAAACTAAATATGATAGTTTAAGACAGGTAAATCACAACATGGAAAATCCTATAGGATTTGTGCAAAAGAGTTTGAACAGATGCAGAATAATGTATATTTCCGTAAACAGGGTAAATAATATAATTAACTATTGTACGCTAATTATTATGGCAGTGTATTCAATTGTATCTTATGAGGTGTACTTAGAACGTCCTAATGAAATTACATGGGTTCAATATTTGATTATAGGCAGTTTTGTGGCAATTAGTTTGGAAATGGTTAATAGGACACTTGCCTGCAGTGATAGAAAAATGGAATTAACATATGTTTTGGCTGAGGCTTTGGAAGAAGGCAATGGCAGACGATTTAACCAGAGTCAAACGATTGAAAACAAAGTGGCTAATGAAATACCTGAAAATGAAAATATTAAACCTGATATTGCCTACTCTCAGGAAACGTCTGAAAAAGAAGAGCAGGCAAGAGAAGAGGAAGTTTTAGACCAGGTTATTGGAGAGTTTCTTAGGTAAAAAAACATAAAAGATAGGGGACTTTTTAGTGAAAAATACCATAAAATACAGGGTTGAAAAAATCGTTTCAAAAAAGTATAATAAAAGTTGAGTTTTGTTTTAAGTTTAAACGGAGGAAAAAGATATGTCTAAAGTAACATTTGATTATTCTAAAGCTACTTCATTTATTTCAGAAGATGAAGTAACAAGCATGAAGAAAATCGCAGAAGATGCAAAGAAAGTTTTAGTTGAAAAAACAGGGGCAGGTAATGACTTTTTAGGATGGATTGATTTACCGGTTGACTATGATAAGGATGAATTTGACAGAATTAAGAAGTCAGCAAAGAAGATTCAGGGAGATTCAGAAGTTCTTGTTGTTATTGGTATTGGTGGTTCATACTTAGGTGCCAGAGCAGCTATTGATTTCTTAAGACATGGTTTCTACAACAATGTATCAAAGGAAATTAGAAAGACACCTGAAATCTATTACGCAGGAAACAGCATTAGCCCGGCATACTTACAGGGATTAATCGATGTAATTGGAGATAGAGATTTCTCAGTAAACATTATTTCAAAATCAGGTACAACAACAGAACCTGCAATTGCTTTTAGAGTATTTAAGGAAATGCTTGAAAAGAAATATGGAAAAGAAGAAGCAGCAAAGAGAATTTACGCTACAACAGATAAGGCAAAGGGCGCCCTTAAAGGACTTGCAACAGCAGAAGGTTATGAAAGCTTCGTAGTTCCTGATGATGTAGGTGGACGTTTCTCAGTTCTTACAGCAGTTGGACTTCTTCCAATCGCAGTAAGTGGAGCAGATATTGACAAGCTTATGGAAGGTGCAGCAAGTGGAAGAAAGGCTGCATTAGAAAATGCTTTTGAAGATAATGATGCAATGAAATATGCAGCAATCAGAAATATCCTTCTTAGAAAGGGTAAGGCAGTAGAAATTACTGCAAACTATGAACCAAGTTTACATTACTTTGGTGAATGGTGGAAACAGTTATTTGGCGAAAGCGAAGGAAAAGACCAGAGAGGTATTTTCCCAGCAGCAGTTGACTTGACAACAGATCTTCACTCAATGGGACAGTTCATTCAGGACGGTTCAAGAATTATGTTTGAGACAGTTTTAAATGTTGAAAAGTCAAAAGTATCATTAGTTATTGATGAAGATCCTGAAGACCTTGACGGACTTAACTACTTAGCAGGAAAAGATATGGATTTCGTAAACAAGAGTGCCATGAACGGTACAATTCTTGCTCATACAGACGGTAATGTTCCAAACCTTATTGTAAACATTCCGGAACAGAACGAATTCTATCTTGGAGAGCTATTATACATGTACGAATTTGCATGTGGTGTAAGTGGTTATATCCTTGGTGTAAATCCATTTAACCAGCCAGGTGTTGAAAGCTACAAGAAGAACATGTTTGCACTTCTTGGAAAACCTGGTTATGAAGATTTAACAGCAGAATTAAAATCAAGATTGTAATCATAAATTTAATGGTTCAAAGATTTTAACAAAAATAAATATGGGAAGAAGTCACCCGGAGAATACCACTCAATATAGACTTCGACACATATATTTCTAAATAATAAAAAGGACTTGATTATGAAGGAAGAGACGCCTTTGTAATCGGGTTCTTTTTTTATAAAAAAAATCCCTATGAAAAAAAATTTAAAATTGATGCAATATTTTTTGAAAAGCCTTCGTTCTATATATATCAAACAAAATAAATCAAAGAGAAAACAGGAGGAGATTAAGATGAGAAAATCAAAATTTTTATCAGTATTAACAGCAACAACTTTGGCATTAACATTAGCAGTTCCAACAGTAATGCCATTAGAATTAACAACAGGAGTAGTAAAGGCAGTGGAAGTTACAACTACAGCACCTAGTCAGAAAATTGAAGGGCGTTGTGGTGACAATGCCTTTTATAGTTACGATGAAGCAACTCGAACATTAAAGATTAGTGGAACAGGTGCTTTGTGGAATGGCATTAAGTTTTTACATTTAGGCAAGGTTGACAAAGTTGTAATAGGAAATGGAATTACAGTAATTAGTACAGGCGCTTTTGCAAAAATGTTCGTTGGCAGAATTACAATTCCCAAAACAGTTAGAACAGTTGAGCCATATGCTTTTAGTAGTGTAGTAAAAGTTGTAGTAGAAGGAGATATGAATAATTTCCAGTGTGGGGCATTAGGTGAAGAAGTACTGGAAGTTGAGTTAAAAGGAAGTGCCGAAACATTAGGTCTTGCATTAGCAAAAATGCAATACAGAAATTATTTATCAGTTACAATTCCTAAGGATAATAACAGAGTCAGAATCGAAAATGGGTGTATAGTATCATCTGACGGTAAAACAGTTTACTACCACATTTCAGATAGCAAAAAAGTAACAATTCCTGATACTGCAGTAACAATTAAATCAGCAGCTTTTTATAATCAGGGAATTGAAGAAGTAAAATTAGGCAAGAATGTAAAAACTATTGAACCATATGCATTTGCAGAAAACCCAGTATCAAAATTAACTACAAACTCAAAGTTAAAGAAGATTGGCAGATGCGCATTTATGGGAACAGATTTAAAGAAAGTTACATTAAAGAGCAGTGTAGCAATGAGTCCAAAGGCATTTAACCAGAAAGTAATATTGACTTCTACAAAGTCATTAAAGAGTGCAAAAACAGTAATGACAAGTGCAACTTTCAAAAAGAATAAAATTAATGCTAAGTTTGCAAAATTAACAGGTGCCAAGGGCTATCAGGTTCAGATTAAGAAAGGTGGCAAGACATATAAGTATTTTACAACAAAAACAAGCATTAAGGTTAAAGCCCCTAAGGTGTTCAAGAAAAAATACAACGTTAGCTTCAGCTATGATATAGATAACTATACATCAAAGATTGAAGGAAAGCCTGCTTATATTTCAGTAAGACCATACAAGATTGTAAAGAAAAACAAAAAGTCTTATGGTAAGTGGAGCGAAAAGATTGTTTTAACAAAATAAAATAATGCAAAGCCCTTGGAAATTATGTAAAATTAATTTCTGAGGGCTAATAGAGATTAAAAGTGAATTATGTCACAAGTTTTATTACAAATATTATGAAAAACGTTGGAGGAATAAATGAAAAATACAATAAAAAAATTATGGCAATAGTTATGACTTTGATATTAATAAACACGATTGGGTTCAATGTATTAGCTACAGAGTCAAACAAAGATTTATATAGTGTAGATGAGAATGAAGACGAAATATGTGCCTACTTTAAATCCAGCATCATCTGCTGACAAAAAAGAAGCAAAAACTATAAAAAAGAAAATAGGAGACACAGAATTATACATATATAAACCACTAAAATATGTTTCAGGAGCAGATGGTAAACCTGAAAAAAATGATAAAGACGATGTGAAAGGATTATCAAGCAAAGGAAAAGGTGCGGTTAATACATATGAGAATAATAGATCGATTATTTGTAGATTAGAAAGCGGGAAAAAGAAGTATTTGTTTACAGGTGACGTATATGCATGTGTACCATATAGAATTCTAAAGTTTAACGGATATAATATAGAAACTATAAAGAAAGAAATATATGATAAGTGGAAACAAAGTAATTATACGAAAATGAAACAAAGTGATTTTGTAGGTGTTAAGCCATTAACTGCAGATGTTGTTAAAATACAACATCATGGATTTTTAGATACGTGTAGCGAAAGTGTAAAAGATATATATAGCTACTTATACAGAGCCGCAAGTTATTATATAATAAATAGCAAACCATTAAGTAAATTTATAAATGGAGCTAAAGTTAGAAATGAATTTTTATTGTCAAAAGATTATCCATGGAATATGAATAAGACTAATCCGTTACAAGTAACAGGAAACACCACATTGATAGATACAGATAAATATTAAAAGGAGAAAGAATATGAAGCTATTAAAGAAAAATTTATTAATAATATTTGCTATTGCATTAGCACTACAACCGTTATATGTAGGTGCAAATGAAACAGAGAAAAGTAGATACGTTAATTGGCAAGACGTTAAAGAATGGAAACATTACGATTGTGTTTTTATAAATAAGGAATATTCGGATGGCGTAAGAAAATTTGAGGATATAGACACAAATTCTTTTATAGTTGATGAAAATAATCCCAAATATAAGAGTGTAGATGGGTGTGTTGTATCAAAAGATGGCAAGGAATTATGTTTGGTGCCTAAAGGAAAACTTGAAAGTAAAGAATGTGAAATTCCTAATGGTATAGAAAAAATATCAAAAGAATTTTTTGAAAATAAAAATGTAAAAAAGATTATATTGCCGGCTAGTGTAAAGAAAATTGAGAAAAAGGCATTTATGGGATGCCAGTCCCTTATGGAAATAGATATGAACGGGGTAGAGACCATTGATGAACTTGCCTTTGCATTTTGTGGAAATCTGAAAAAGGTACAAATGAAAAAAGTTAAAAAGATTGGAAAAGAAGCTTTTACTTATTGTGAGAATCTAAAAAAGGTAAAATTGCCAAAGCAAATAAAAGTAGGAAAAAGTGCATTTTCTCAATTTACAACAATTGAGTATGGCATAAAATTTAAAAAGATAACACCATATTTGTTTTATTTTGCTGAGTGGAATGACGTTTCAGGCGCAGATGGCTACCAGTACAAAATCACATTATATAGCAAAAGGAATAAGAAAATAAAGAAAACCGTAACCGCTTTTACAACGAAAGGTTACATAAAAAGTTATGGCAAAACAGAAAGAACTTTAGGAAAATATGCAAAACAACATAAAAAGGAATACAAATACTTCCGCACAAAAATGAAAATCAGAGCATACAAAAAGCAGGGCAAGAAGAAAATTTATACAAAGTGGAGCAAGGAAATTAAACAGATGTAGTAGGGCAAAATGACCTATGAAAATATGAGTCAAATCAAAAAGATTCAAAGAAAAAGAGCTCAAAGCAGAAATTTGATTGGAGGAAAGATATGAAGAAGTTTTTTAAGAAAATAGTAATGTATGCTACCATTGGTGTTATTGGATTGACGGTTACACATATGGAACAAAATTACACAATGGGAAGCTATGAAGTTATAAAAGGTGTAACAAACATAAAGGATATAGTTGACACCAGTAATACATACGAGCAGATATACATAGATGACGACTATGAAGGAAAAGTTGTGAAGTGCACCGAAAAGTATATTGTGTCAGAAAAGAATCCTAAGTATAAAGCAGTTGACGGAATTTTATATTCAAAAGATGGCAAGGTTTTGTACTGCTATCCGGGAGGCAGAAAGGATAAAACATACAAGACAATGGATGACGTAACGACTTTATATGAAAAAAGTTTTTCGGCTGCAAAAACGCTAGAAAGCATTGATTTAAACAATGTAACCACTGTAGAAGATGAGGTATTTTACGGTTGTGGAAATATAAAAAAAGTAAGCGCCGGAAAGGTTAAGAGTATAGGAAAAGAAGCTTTTAGAGACTGTAAAATTAAAAACATTACTTTTTCTAATAATGTGAATATGCAGCAACAGGCGTTACCATCTAAGACAGTAATAAATTATGGTAACGATTTTTCGAAAATAAAACCATGTATGAACGCTTCAGATTATTGGTATAAAATAAAATCGGCCAAAGGTTACGAATTCAAAACAGTGGTGCAAAACCCTTTTAAATTAAGAGAACAGATAGCATTTAAAGGTAAGGTTAAAGGAATTACTTATACAAAAAAATATATAAAAAAGCATGATAAAATCGTAAAGAAGTTTTTATATAATTTTAGTAGTGACAAATTTAACAGCAAGAGTATTTTCACTTCGGAAGTGTTTCTAAATGAGAAAACAAAGGTTAGAGCGTTTAAGTATAGAAACAAGAAAAAGATTTATACAAAATGGAGTAATTATTTAGACGCAAGATCCGTTTACGGAAGCAATTTTAACTAAGCTTGAAGTTCTATGGTTGATAAGTAAATTTAGTTATTTTATAATGATTACAGACCAAAAAGATATTACTTCGCCCGTACTTACTTTTAAAATATTTATACTCAAAATTTGAAAAGGAAATAATCATGAGCAACAATTTATCAATCAAAGATATTGCCAGAATGGCAGGGGTATCTATTGCAACTGTATCAAGAGTAATTAACAAAAACGGAAAAGTGGCAAAAGATACTGAAAAGAAAATATTGAAGGTTATGGAAGAAAACAATTATGTTCCTAACCTTTTGGCAAAGGGCTTTAGAACCAGAAAATCTACAGTAATAGGGATTGTTGTTCCTGATATTGCTAATGAATTTTTTAGCAGAATTGCGCAGAAAGTGCAGATGCTTTTTTTTGAGAAAGGTTACGCAACTATTATTTGCAATACTAATGAGGATTACAAATTAGAAAACCAGTGTTTGGACATGCTACAGGCACAGCAGGTAGGCGGGATAATTCACATTGTGTCTTCTACAAGAAAAAGGGAAAAGGCTGTTCCCATGCCTACTGTTTACATTGATAGAGAACCAATGTATATAAAAAATGATGATGTTGTGGTTGTTGAAAGCGATAATGTGTCAGGTGGATATCAGGCTACTAAAGAAATGCTTGAAAAAGGTTGTAAAAATATACTTTGCTTAAGTCCTGAGCATAACGTATCTACTCACAAGAAACGTTATTTAGGTTATCTAAAGGCAATTGAAGAAGCAGGACTTGAGTCACATTTGGTTTATGCCGGCTCTATATCCATGGAAGATGGTTATGAACAAACTAAGAAATATTTTAAAGAAAATCCTACCATAGATGGAGTGTTTGCAACAACTGACATAATAGCTATAGGAGCAATGAAAGCATTAAAAGAATTAAATATAAAAGTGCCACAGGAAGTTAAAGTATTCGGATATGATGACAGTGAAGTCGCTCTTATATCAACCAAAACAATTTCAACAGTGCGCCAGCCTGTTGATGAAATGGTAGAAATGGCAGTAAACAATTTAGAAAAATTAATTGATGAAAAAGAAATATTAGATAAAAAAACAGTATTACCGGTGGAGATTATTAAAAGAGAAACAACAGAGGCAAAGTAAATCTAAACATTAAAAACAAAATGTAATCACTAAATCACAAAAACAATGGTGAAAAAACTTATAAAATTTATCGTTGACAGAAAATATATTACAGTATAAACTGAAAGAAAATAAAGGAACTGCAAAAGTAGTTTCTTTTAATTGCACATTGATGTAAACGTTTACATTAAAAAACGGAGATTAAATTACAAAAATGAAAGGAAGGTATTACAATGGAAAAATTATTATGCCCATCAATGATGTGTGCTAACTATGGTAACTTAGAAAAAGAGGTTCAGGATTTAATTGATGCAGGAGTGGATATTTTCCACATTGATATTATGGATGGCCAGTTTGTTCCAAACTTTGGAATGGGGTTACAGGACGTGGAATTTATCCGTAAGAAATCAACAATTCCTGTTGACGCTCATCTTATGATTGAGAATCCGGGTAACTATGTAGAAAAATTCGCAAAGCTTGGAATTGATATTATTTATATTCACCCTGAAGCAGATGTTCATCCAACAAGAACACTTCAGACAATTAAAGATGCAGGTGCTAAGCCGGGTATTGCGATTAATCCGGGAACTGCTGTAGAAACAATCAAACCTTTATTACCATTTGTAGATTATGTAATGGTAATGAGTGTTAATCCGGGATTCGCCGGTCAGAAGTATATTCATGCGGTAGATGAGAAGATAGAGCAGCTAGTAGAAATGAAAGAAAAGTATGGATACGAAGTTATGCTTGATGGGGCATGTTCTCCTGAGAGAGTTGAGACTTTATCAAAGATTGGAGTAAAAGGATTTATTCTTGGCACATCTTCATTGTTTGGAAAGGATAAATCATATAAAGAGTTAATTAAAGAATTAAGAGCTTTGTAATAAAGGAGATATTCATGGGAAAGAATTGTGTTATAGGAATAGATATAGGCGGAACAAATATTAGAATCGGTCATACAGACGAAGCAGGTGAACTTGCTGATTTTGAGAGAATCTCCAGCAAGGAGACTTTCAAGGATGGAAATATTTCTGAAAGTCTGGCAGAAGTGTTGGAAGATTACATAAACAGAAATTGTGCAGGATTTAATGTTTTGCATATTGCTATTGGTATACCGGCAGCGCTTAGTGCTGATAGAAAAGAAATTCTTCAGGTACCTAATATTAAGGGCATGGACCATTTGTTTCTTGGAGAAGAATTAGAAAAAAAACTAAGAATAAAGGTGACATTGGATAGAGATGTAAACATGCTCTATTATTGGGACAAATTCGACAAGAAGTTAGATAATCAGGGAATAGGTGTTGGAATTTATATTGGCACAGGTGTTGGAAATGCCATATTTATTAATGGTGAACCTCTTGTAGGGAGAGACGGCGTAGCAGGAGAACTGGGTCACATTCCTATGATTGGTGGTCATGACAGATGTGGTTGTGGAAATATTGGATGCTCAGAATGCTATGCCTCAGGATGGAAATTAGTAGAACTTAAAAACGAGTATTTTCCTGAAATAGACATGAACGATTTATTTGTTAAGAAAAGCAATGATATTATTTTAAAGGAGTTCGTTGACAATGTTGCATGTGTTGCGGCAGCAGAAATCAATATATTAAATCCTCATTCTGTAATTTTTGGTGGAGGGGTAATTAATATGAAAGGATTCCCAAAGGACTATTTAGAGGAGAGACTTTACGTTCACATGAGAAAACCATATCCTGCGGAAACTTTGAAGGTACAGTATTCTGAAGATAAAGTGGACAATGGTGTAAAGGGTGCTATTATATATGCCAAGAAATTAGTAGAAATTTAATACTGATGTAAAATAGTAAAAAAGTGTCGTTTTCATTCACAATGATTTCATGTATTTGAAATAAAGTGAAAGAAAATGACACTTTTTTATTCTGCCACAATAAGAAAACAGATGATTTAACGAAAAATGTAACGTTTTTATTGAGGATAAATGTACAAAATGCACAAAAGTACGTTTCCAAAACTGTGAAAAACGTGAAAAATAATGAAAAGTATTGACAGAAAATGAAAAGAATTATACAATTATGACAACAGATGAAAACATTTGAAATAAAATGAAAATAAATGCAAACAAAAACACAGAAAGGAAGGTATTATGAACTACGCAGGAAGATTTAACTCGTTTATATTAAAAGGTCAAAATGTCTTTGATGCAATTAAGGCATACCACGAAATGGATGGAATTACACATTTAGAATTTAACTATCCAGAACATTTCGCAGGATATGATTTAGAAGAAATAAAGAAAGCAATTGGAGACTTGAAGGTAAATGGTCTTGCAGTTAGATGGAGAAATTATTTTACAAATGGTGACTTCACTAATCCAGATGAAGAATTAAGAACAAAGGCAATTCAATATTGCAAAGAAGCCGCTGATATTTGTAGAGAGCTTGGCGGAACATATATCACCCTTTGGATGGAAAATGATGGTTTTGATTATGCATTCCAACTTGATTACGAGGAAGCGTGGAATCAGTTAATAGATGCTTTTAGAGAAGTTGCTGATTATGCACCTGATTTAAAGATAAGCATTGAATACAAACCATTTGAACCAAGAAACTTTTCAATGATAGATAGTACAGGAATGACTCTCCTCCTTATAAAGGAAATTGACAGACCGAATGTTGGATGTACATTAGATTTTTGCCATATGCTGATGAAGAGAGACAGCCCGGCATACGGTCTGGCAATAGCCGCAAGTATGGGTAAGCTATACGGATTACATATGAATGACGGATATTCACAAATGGATAGCGGAATGATTTTTGGATCAGTAAATATTGCACATGCGGCAGAGTTCATTTACTACTTAAAGAAATATAATTATCAGGGAGTTGTGTTCTTTGACACATTCCCAATTAGAGAAAATGCCAAAGAAGAAACTCAGGCAAACATTGATTCTTTCGAAAAGATTTCAAAAATAATTGATGAAATCGGAATGGACAGAATCGCAGAAGTTGTATCTAAACGTGACGGTGTAGAGGCCCATCGCCTTGTACTGGACATGTTAAAATAAGAAAATTTTATAAAAGAAAAAGGAGAAAATGCAAATGAGAAAGAAAATTTTAGCAGTAGCATTAGCAGCAACAATGGTGTTCGGATTAGTTGGCTGTGGTAGCTCATCACAGAGTTCAAATAACTCAACAAAGGCGAACAATGAAACACAGGCAACAGAGGACTTCAACCCAGATAAGATTGAAGACAGCAAGACAATCGAAGATATCCGTAAGGACAACGGAGAAGAAGTTAAGGTTGCAAGTGACTTAAAGTTAGGTGCCATCGCAAAATCATTCTCAAATGAATTTTGGCGTAACTTTAAGAATGGTTATGAACAGTCAGCAAAGGTTATTAAGAAAGCCGGAGTTGATATAACAGTAAAAGTAGATGGAACAACAGATGAAGGTGATGAAATCGGACAGCAGACAATGACAGATAACCTTGTAAACCAGGGATACAGTGCATTAATGTTAAGCCCAATCTCAGATTCAAACTTAACATCATCTGTAGATAATGCTAAGAGCAAAAAAATCCCTACAGTAAACGTAAACGATGGATTAATTTCAGCAGCAGATTACTTTGTAGGACCTGATGCATACCAGAATGGTGAATTAGCAGCTGAATGGGTTTCAAAGAAACTTGGTGACAAGGGTGATGTTGCTATCGTTGTAGGTATGGCAAAAGCTTTCGCAGCTCGTGAAAGAACAGCAGGATTCAAGGGTTGGATTAAAGACAACAAGTCAGGACTTAATGTAGTAGCAGAACAGAACGCTGACTGGGATCGTCAGAAAGCTAAAGAATTAGCAAGCACATGGATTCAGCAGAAACCTGACTTAAAGGCAATCTTCTGTAACAATGATGATATGGCTTTAGGTGTAGTTGAAGCTGTAGAAGAAGCTAAGGCTGACATTTTAGTAGTAGGTGTTGATGGTATTGGTGAAGCTTATGATTCAATCAAAGCCGGAAAGCTTGATGCAACAGTAGATTCATTTGGATACTATATGTCACAGGTTGCCACAGAAGTAACATTAAGAATTTTAGATGGACAGGATATCCCAAGAGTAGTACATACTCCACAGGCACTTATTGATTCATCAAATGTAAACGAAGATGCAGCTCAGATCATTGGATGGAAAGATCCAAAATATGTTGCAAAATAAATAGAAACTTAAATTTTAAATAAAGGTAATTTATACAATGGGAGAAGGCACTGCTTTCTCCCATCTATAAAAAAAGGAGGAACTATTATGGCGAAGGCTGTTGAATTTGTTAATATTAACAAACGCTTTCCAGGAGTACACGTCCTTAAAGATATATCTTTTTCTGTAGAGGAAGGAGAAGTTCACGCATTATTAGGTGAAAATGGTGCAGGAAAATCCACACTATTAAATATATTACATGGGGTTTATCCAGAATATGAAGGCGAAGTAAAGCTTCATGGAGAGAAAGTAAGCTTTAAAGACACAAATGATGCTATTGTAAATGGCAAAATTTCTAAAGTTCACCAGGAAACTTTAGTAGTAAAAGATCTTACTGTTGGTCAAAATGTAACAATGGGTTATGAACCTAAAAAAGGAGTCTTTATAGACTTCAAGAAAATGAATAGAGAAGTTGATGAAATACTGGCAGAATTAAATTGTAACTTTAAATCATCAGATTTAGTAAGTACATTGACAGCAGGTGAAATGCAGATGTTGGCAATTGCAAGAGCATTGTACCATCATTCAACAATTATCTCTCTTGATGAGCCAACAGCATCAATTACAATGAAAGAAACAGAAGCTTTGTTTGATGTAGTAAGAAAACTAAAGAAACAGGGCGTAACTATTTTATATGTAAGCCATAGATTGGAAGAAATTTTCCAAATCTGTGATAGAGCTTCCATTTTAAGAGATGGGGAATATATCCAGACAATGGACATCGCTAATACCACAAGAGAAGAATTAATTCACGCAATGGTAGGTAGAGATGTAGCAGCAGTGGCTTCTAGAACAAAACCAAGTCCACGAACAGACGAGGTTGTTTTAAGTGTAGAACATTTAACAAACGAAAATTATCAAGACGTAAGTTTTGAACTACATAAAGGTGAAATACTTGGTTTCTTTGGCTTAGTAGGAGCAGGAAGAACAGAAGTAATGAGAACAATTATTGGAGCTGATCAAAGAACATCAGGAAAAATTGTTCTAAAAGGAAAAGAAATAAAGAATGGCTGGAATACTACAAAGGCTTTAAGAGCCGGAATAGGTTTATTACCGGAAGATAGAAAAACACAGGGATTTATGAATCTATCAAACAATTATGAAAATATAGCTATTTCCAGTTTAGAGAAATATATGACTGGACCATTTACAGACACGAAAAAGAAAGTCAAAAACGCAGAGAAGTTTTTTGAGGAAATGGATGTACATCCAAGACGTGTTGATTATCTGACAAGTAATATGTCAGGTGGTAACCAGCAGAAAGTTATTTTAGCAAGATGGATGTCTACAGATGTAGATATAATCATTTTTGACGAACCAACAAAAGGTGTAGATGTAGGTGCAAAAGCTGAAATTTACAGACTTATGGAGGAACTTGTAGAAGCAGGAAAGAGCATCATAGTGGTATCTTCTGAATTGCCGGAAGCAATGGGAATTAGTGACAGAATTATCGTTATGAGCGAAGGTAAAGTAACTGCTGAGTTAACAAATGAAGTTGATTTTGACGAAGATTCAATTCTTGATTTAGCAATTGGAGGTAAATAAAATGAAAAATATTTGGAATAAGTATAAGCGAGAATTCGTAGTTCTTATAGCTACAATCGCTATGTGTGTAGTATTTACAGCACTAAATAAAAACTTTTTAAATTATAGTAACTTTATAACAGTTTTACAGCAGATGGTATTAAATGGTATTCTTGCTGTAGGTATGATGTTCACAATTATTACCGGCGGTATCGATCTTTCAGTTGGTTGTACATACGCTATTACCGGTATCGTAGTTGCATCTTGTACAGTAACTTATGGAATGAATCCAATCTTAGCAATTATAGTTGGTATTTTAATTGGTGCAGTACTTGGAGCATTCAATGGATTCTTAATTAACAAATTAAAATTACAGCCTTTCATTGCTACACTTGGTACAATGAGTTTATACAGAGGTATTGCTTATGTAGTAACAGGCGGTGTTCCAGTAACAAATGTTCCTGAATCATACAGAAATATTTTCAACGGTGAATTGTTTGCCGGTGTTAGAAGTTACATTGTAGTAATGGTAGTAGTATTCGTAATTGCACATATTATCTTATCAAAGATGAGAAGTGGTGATTATTTATATGCAATCGGTGGTAACGAAGAAGCTGCTAAACTTTCAGGTGTAAACGTAATCAAAACAAAATATGTAGCATACATTTTCTGTGGAATTTGTGCAGCAATTGCAGGTATGATTATGTTAGCAAGTTTAGGCTCAGCTGAAGCAACAGCAGGTCAGGCATATGAAACAAATGCTATCGCAGCAGCAGCTATTGGTGGAACAAGAATGGCAGGTGGTAAAGGTACAGCACTTGGTACATTCTTCGGAGCATTAATGCTTGCAGTATTAAAAGTAGGTATGGTAGTAATCAACGTTGATTCTTTCTGGCAGTTCGTAGTAACTGGTATTATCATCATCGTAGCTTCATACTTCGAATTTATTCAGCAGGATATTAAAGGATTTGTTTCAAGACATAAAAAGACAGCTTAGTTTTAAACTACAATTAAAACCGCAAATAGCACACAGTATTGCGGCACTAATATATTTTCAAAGCATTTGAATTATAAAAAGGCGCAAGGATTTAAACTTTGCGCCTTTCTTTTTTAGCAGATGACAGGAGGTAAGAAAGTGAAAAATAAAATTACTGTAATAGGCAGTTTAAATTATGATGTTATCTTAAAAGTAGACAGATTACCTTATAAAGGTGAAACAATGGCAGTAGAAGATTCAACATTTAGTGCCGGTGGAAAAGGCGCAAATCAGGCAGTGCAGGCAGCAAAACTGAAAACTCCTACATATATGGTAGGGTGTGTTGGAACTGATGCATCAGCAGACTTTTTGATTTGTACAGCAAAACAGTACGGAGTTGATACAAGATATATTAGAAAAGTTGAAGGCAGCAGTGGAATGGGAATTATACATGCGTTAGAAGATGGAAGCGTTCACGCCAGCATTGTACGAGGTGCAAATTTCCAGATTACAAAAGAAGACATAGATAAAGCCATGCCGGCATTAAAGGAGTCAAAGGTTTGTATTTTACAAAACGAAATTCCTGTGCCAATGATAGAATATGGAATTGACAAAGCAAAAGAAGCAGGATGTATAGTTGTGTTAAATGCAGCACCTGCAATTGAGTTACCGGACGAATATCTTGCAAAAGTAGATATACTTGTAGTAAATGAGGTAGAGGCATCATTTTACTGTAAGGAAAATATTGACTCATTAGAAAAAGCAAAAGAAGAAATAAAGAAATTAGCCGAAAAATACAATAATAACGTGATTATCACATTAGGATCACTTGGGGCTGTAGTATATGAAAATGGTAAAATCGAAGTGATTCCGGCAAAGAAAGTGGATGCAGTTGAAACAACCGGAGCCGGAGATTCATATATTGGGGCAGTAAGTCATTCTATTGTTGAAGGATTAACATTAACAGAGGCTTGCAGATTTGCAACAAAGTGCAGTGCAGTAACTGTATGCAGATATGGAGCACAGCCATCTATGCCAACATTAGAAGAAGTTATGTAAACACCGATTATTATTGACATTTTTATTGGCGAAAGGATATTATAGAGAGCAGGAGGAAAAAAGATATGATACCTTATGAGAGAAGATTGCAGATAGCACAATTATTAGAGGAAAATGAGGTTGTATCTTTAGATGAGCTTTGCGATGCCTTAGGTGGGGTGTCTGAATCCACAGTTAGAAGAGATCTTAAAACAATGGAACGTGAAGGTGAGATTACTTTATTAAGAGGCGGTGGTGCTTGTTTAAAAAGAGACAGCTATGAAATCCCTGTTATGTCAAAGAAAATGAAAAATGTCAGTGAAAAAGATAGAATAGCTAAAGCAGCAGCAGAATTAGTTGAAGATGGTGATTCTATATATATTGATTCAGGAAGCACTGCTTTAGATATGATGAAATATTTAAGAGATAAGAATATAACAGTAGTGACAACGAACGCATTAATATATTCTGAACTACAAAGTCCTAACATTAAATGTATTATTGCCGGCGGAGAGATTAATATAGCAACAGCATCAATTAGAGGAATTACAACAAACAATTTCTTAAAGAGTTACTATTTTGATAAGGCATTTGTTGGAATGTCAGGTTTTTCACTTGAGGCTGGATATAATACACCGGATTTGTTGGAAGCTGAAAAAAAGCGAATTGTATGTAAAAATGCCAAGAAAGCTTATATTTTAGCAGATAGTAGCAAGTCGGGGAAAAGTACATTATGTAAAGTGCTTGATTTAAATCAGGCAACAATAATATGCAATGAAGTAACGGACGTTGTAAAGGGTGCAGAAGAATATATTATTGTATAACAGGTTATTTACTGTATAACATATTAATTTTTAAAGGAGATATTTCTTAATATTTTCTAGACTAAAATATGAAAATTATGAGAGGTAGAAAAATGAAAATTGGAATTGGAAATGATCATGTTGCAGTAGAAATGAAGAATGAAATTAAGGCATACCTTGAAGAAAAAGGCCATGAAGTTGTTAATTTCGGCACAGATTCAACTGAAAGATGTAACTATCCTGAATATGGGGAAGCTGTGGCAAATGCTATTGTTGCAGGTGAAGTTGACTGTGGTGTTTTAATTTGTGGAACAGGAGTTGGAATTTCACTTTCTGCAAACAAGGTTAATGGAATAAGAGCATGTGTATGTAGTGAACCATATAGTGCAAAATTATCAAAACAGCACAATAATACAAACATAATTGCTTTTGGAGCAAGGGTTGTAGGTATTGAACTTGCCAAAATGATAGTAGACCAGTGGCTTGAAGCAGAATATGAAGGTGGAAGACATCAGGTTAGAATTGACATGCTAAAAGAAATAGAAGAAAAGCAGAAAAATAAATAGACAAATTTATAATATAAAAATTATAATTAAGTTTGCATTTTATGATAATAATTTAATGTTTAACGTGATGTTAAATATTAAATTAAAATAAATATTAAATTAATAAGGAAAGGAAACACAATTATGAAGATTAAGAATATCGATAATCCGGAAGAATTTTTAAAAGTAATAGACAGTTGTCAGGGAAAGGTTGAACTTATCACAGATGACGGGGACAGACTTAACCTTAAATCAAAGTTATGTCAGCTTGTTTCACTTTCAACAATTTTCTCATCATCAGCACAGATTCCTGAAATGGAAATAGTAGCTCACGAATTAGAAGATTCAAAGAAAATTATGGATTTCCTTATGAGAGGACCAATGTAATTAGTCCTCTTCGATTACATAGAAATCCAGATAATCAAAATCAATAGATTCAACAAAACTGTCCGCATAAAATCTTGTGCGGGCAATTTTTTTGAACTCCTTAATATTAGATTCAAGCCATATAGGATTGCTTAAATCAAATTCGTCGCAAATCATCTCAAGAGCCTTGAAAATCTTATGGGTTCTTGTGTCGTCTATATCTAATTCAATTGTAGTGCTTTGTAGCATTTTGTTGCTTTTAAAGGTTCTACCCCAAACTCTGAACATAAAAATCTCTCCTTCACAAATAACTTCTTTGATTTTAAAGGAAAATATATTAACTGTAAAGATAAAATATGGTATAATCAAAACGATACTAGGTTTTTATACCTTTTTGAAAGGAAGAAAAATGGTGGACGAGAAGAAATTAAAAGCTAAAGGAAATTTACCACAATATATTAGATGGCCATTATACTTGAATTTTATTTGGCTTGTAATGGCAGCATTAGGGTTTACAATAAGTATAAAGGCAGGTGTGTTAATGACATTTGCAGCAGTTTTATATTTATGTATATCTGCTACGGTGTATTTATTGTTTAAGCCTAATATTATGAGAAATCTTGTTGATTTTGGGGCGGAGTACAGTCAGGTTCAAAGAAAAATGATACGTGACATGGAAGTTCCGTATTGCCTTTTAGATGAAAGCGGCAAGGTAATGTGGACTAATAATGAAATGGATAAAATATGTGAAAAAAATATTAGAAATAAGCCTATTGCATCTGTTTTTGAAGGAATAACCGCAGAGGACTTTTCATTTGATGAAGAGGGCAGAAGCGAATTTGAAGTTAAACACGAGAATAAAGTGTATAAGGTAATTCTCAAATTATTCTCAATGAATGAGGAAAACGTAGAAAGTGCTTTAGTGCCATTGATTGGTGGTGATGGGGCGTTAATTTCCATGTATATGTTTGACGAGACATTGATTCACCAGTTAGCTAAAGAGAACAAAGAGGAAAAATTAGTAACAGGTCATATTTATATTGATAACTATGATGAAGTTCTTAATAGTATCGATCCAACAAGAAGAACATTGCTTGTAGCGTTAATAGATAGAAAAATAAATAAGTATTTCACACAATATGACGGAATTGTACGAAAGCTTGAAAATGATAAATATTTCGTCATGTTTAAAACAAAATTTGTTAGCAAGATGCAGACAAATAAGTTTGCAATATTAGATGAAGTAAAAACAGTAAATATTGGAAATGGACTTCCAATTACACTTAGTATTGGTATAGGTGTAGGTGGCAATGGTTTAGTGGCAAATTATGAGATCGCAAGAGCAGCCATTGACATGGCACTGGGACGTGGTGGTGACCAGGCAGTGCTAAAAGAAGGCAACAAAGTATATTATTATGGTGGAAAGTCCAAGTCAGTAGAAAAAAACACAAAAGTAAAATCAAGAGTAAAAGCTACAGCATTTAGAGATTTAATTGAAACAAAAGAAACAATATTTATAATGGGACACCATATTGGAGATAACGATTCATTTGGTGCTTCCATAGGATTTTATAGAATAGCTCAGACAATTGGTAAAAAAGCCCACATTGTAATAGAAGATATTTCAGGTAGCGTAATACCGATAGCTCAAATGTTCCATGAGTCAGATATTTATGCTGAAGACATGTTTATTTCAGGTAGCGAAGCAGTTTCCAAAATAGGAAAAAATGACGCCTTAATAGTTGTTGACTGTAACAGAGCTGCTTATACAGAATATCCTGAATTAGTCAGAAGAGCACAGTGCCTGGTTGTTTTTGATCACCATAGACAATCAGAAGACGTAATAGATAACGCACAGCTGTCATATATAGAACTTGCATCATCTTCTACATGTGAAATGGTTGTAGAGATTATGCAATATATACCAGAAACAGTTAAGATTAACAAAATGGAAGCCGAAGCACTTTATGGTGGTATTATGGTGGATACAAACAACTTCACTAACAGAACAGGTGTAAGAACTTTTGAGGCAGCAGCATATCTTAAGAAAAATGGTGCTGATATAACAAGAGTCAGACGAATGTTCAGAGATGATATTAATGACTATAAGGCAAAAGCTACAGCAGTACAGAATACAGAAATTTACAAGGATTGTTATGCAATTTCTGTATGTACGGCAAAGAATGTTTCATCACCAACAGTTGTAGGTGCTCAGGCAGCTAATGAATTGTTAAACATTAAGAATGTAAAAGCATCATTCGTATGTACACCATACAATGATTTAATATACATAAGTGCAAGATCGTTAGATAAAATTAATGTTCAGGTGCTTATGGAAGAGTTTGGAGGTGGCGGTCACATGAATCTGGCAGGAGCTCAGGTTAAAGACGCATCTTTAGGAGAAGTAACACAGATGATTAAAAACGCAATCAGTAGAAGAATTGAAGAAGGAGACATGTAATGAAAGTTATTTTATTAGAAGACGTAAAGTCACTTGGAAAAAAAGGCGAAATAGTAAATGTAAATGATGGATATGCAAGAAACTTCATATTAAAGAAGAATTTAGGTTTAGAAGCAACAGGAAAGAATTTAAATGACTTAAAGCTTCAACAGCAGAATGCAGCTAAAGTTGCCAAAGAAAAATTAGAAGCTGCTCAGGCTTTGGCAAAGGACTTAGAAGACAAATCAATTACTGTTAAGATACAGGCTGGAGTTGAAGGCAAGGTATTTGGTTCAATTTCAAGTAAAGAAATAGCTTTAGAAGCAAAGAAACAGCTGGGAATGGACATTGATAAGAAGAAGATTGTCATTCCTGACGCAATTAAGTCACTTGGAACTTACAATGTAAACATTAAGTTACACAAGGATGTAGTTGGAAAGTTAGCAGTAAAAGTTGAAGCAAAATAATTAGTAATTAAGAGAATCGCAATATGTCTAAGGATGTATTGCGATAATTTTACTATGAATGGAGATGCACTATGGACGAAGCAGTAGTAAAAAGAATAATGCCTCATAGCAACGAGGCGGAGCAGGCTGTTATTGGCTCAATGATGATGGACCAGGAAGCAATAACAGTTGCAATGGAAAAATTATCAGATGCGGATTTTTATAATAAACAGTACGGTTCATTGTTTAAGGCAATGGTTGAATTGTATAACGAAGGACGTGAGGGTGACCTGGTTACAATCAAAACAAAACTGGAAGAAATGGACGTTCCTTCAGAAGTTATTAGTATTGATTTTATTAGAAATATTTTAGATATGGTTCCAACATCTGCAAACATAAAGCAGTATGCGGATATTGTATATGAAAAGTCAGTAATGAGAAATCTTATAAGGGCAAATGAGAGTATTGCTAATACATGTTATGCAGGCAACAAGCCTTTAGAGGCAATTCTTGAAGAAACAGAGAAAAGTATTTTTGACTTGATTCAAACAGGTAATACAGGAGATTATGTTCCTGTAAGACAGATTGTTTTAAATGTTTTTGACAAGATTGAACAGGCAGCTCAGACGAAAGGTTCTATTACAGGTTTGGAAACGGGATTTGCCAAGCTTGACAAGCAGTTGTCAGGTCTCCAGCCTTCAGATTTGATTCTTATAGCCGCCAGACCTTCTGTTGGTAAAACAGCTTTCGTACTCAACTTAACAGAAACAATTGCAGTTAAACATAACATTCCGGTGGCAATATTCAGCTTGGAAATGTCAAGCGAACAGCTTATAAACCGTGTGATTTCACAGAACTCAATGGTTAGTTCACAGAAAATCCGTATTGGTGATTTAAGTGACAGCGAATGGGAAAATATAGTAGAATCAGCCAATGTTATTGGTAACTCAGGAATTATTATTGATGATACTCCGGGTATAAGTATCGGTGAAATGAGATCAAAGTGTAGAAAGTTTAAACTGGAAAAAGATATTCAGTTGGTTATTGTAGACTATTTACAGTTGATGACAACCAACACACCTCACGGAAGCCGTGAACAGGAAATTGCAGAAATATCAAGAACATTAAAGGGTATTGCCAGAGAGCTAAATGTTCCGGTAATTGCGCTTTCACAGCTTAACCGTGCATCTGAAACAAGAGAAGACAGAAAGCCTATTATGGCGGATCTTCGTGAATCCGGTTCTATCGAGCAGGATGCCGACGTTGTAATGCTTATGTCAAGATATTACGACAAGGAGAAAAAAGAAGAAGACAGAAACAGAATTATTCTTAACGTAGCTAAACAGAGAAACGGCCCTGTAGGTGAAGTTGAATTGGTATGGTTACCACAGTTTACAAAATTCGAAGATGCAGAACAACCTGGTGATCAGATTTAAATCGTTGTATGCCTAAGAAGATATAAAGTATTTTTAATAGATAATGCTAATATGTAGAAAACCTTTGAAACAGATTTTAAATTTGTCTCAAAGGTTTTTTGTATACTCAAGTATATAAATATATCTTCTTCGACACCTCCGCAAAAGGTTACATTTTTTGCAGTGCTATTTTTATTGATAGGGGAATATAATGGACTTATAATTGTGGTGTTAAGAAATTAGTATGAATTTCAAACCCTGTAAAGGGGCAGGTTTAGGAGGTTAAAATGGGGGAAAAGAGATACATGATTTCAGATGCATCAAGGATGCTGGGAGTAGAATCTCATGTTTTAAGATACTGGGAGGAAGAACTTAATATAGTTATACCAAGAAATGAAATGGGGCATCGATATTACACCGACAATCATATTAATTTGTTGAAGAATGTGCGTGACTTAAAAAATCAGGGCTATGGACTTAGAACAATTAAAATGATGCTGACGGACCCTGATACAAAAGAAGGAAAAAACAATAATTGCAGAAATAACATGGCTTTAACAGCTACAGCAGTTAGTGCACCGGTGCTTAAAGAGCAGATGAAGGTTGAGACAATTGAGAGTAGCGAAAGCAAGATGGAACAGTTTCAGGCAATAATGGATAAGGTTGTTTCTAAGGCGTTAAAGAAGAGTGCCGGAGAATTAGGCAAGGAAGTAAGTGGAAACGTAAGCGAAAAAGTTTTAAAAGAAATGAATTATCTAATGCGGACTCAGGACGAAAGAGAGGAAGAACGCTATAAAAAGTTAGATATGGCAATGCGTTCCAAACAAAAACTTTCAAGAAGAGAAAAAAGACGACAACTTAAAGCTGAAAAACTTCTACTGAAGAAAACTAAAAAAGAAGAACAAAGACTTAAACAGGAAAAACAGAAAAAGCTGGCAGCAGAGAAGAAAAAGGGAGATTTGAAAATCGGAAAGAAAGCACCGGCTCAGTAGGTAACTATTAAGTAACTCTATGGGACAGATGTAGAAGTTGGTTATTAGCAGAATTAAATAATGAATAATGTGCAATAGAAAAGGAGACAACCTTGGGGTGTCTCCTTTTGCTATCTCTAATTAAGCATCTAATTCGATTGAACCTGTAGGACATGATCCTGTACAAGCTCCACATTCGATACATGCACTAGCATCGATAACGAATGCTCCGTCACCTTCGCTAATAGCGCCAACTGGGCAAGCGCCTGCGCATGCACCACAACCGATGCATCCATCATTAATCTTGTAAGCCATTATGAAAGCCTCCTTTAAATTATAAAATTTATATTCATATAATAATACAATTACTGATAGATTGCAACAATTTAATTATTGACAAATTTAGAAAAATATATAAAAACATATAGAAAATCTTCCTAACAAAATTGGAAATTATGTGTATTAAAATAACCGTTTATTAGTGTGAAATACTGCAAAAAGTGATGAAAATATCAAATTTTATAAAAGATTTGTGACAAAGTTAGTAATTTCCCTATATTTATATTTACAGAGTTTATGTTCAGATAATTTACCGCATTTATGTTCTGATAAATTGCAACAATTATGTTCTAATAATGCGCTGATTTTATGTTTTGATAATATAAGTTTAAGTCCTAATAACAGTGATTACTCTTCCGAAAAAATGTATATCGTCAATGTTGTTTATCAAAAGTGTATCCCCACAATTAGTAATAGGAACCAGACGCATAGGTTGTCCCATTTCATATCTTCTAATATAAACAGCTTTCCCTTTTAAGAATATACCAACTTCTCCGGGGACAGGAAAACGGTCTCTAGCAATAAGTAGAGTATCACCATCAAGATATGTAGGGGTAAGATTGTTGCCTAATATTTTTATTCCACACATAATTATATTATTGCAAATGTCTGAGTATGCATAGGCATTAATGGTTTCAGTGTAAACACTATCGTAAATCATGCCATCTTTGACTAATCCTGTAGGAACAAATACGGGGATTTCCATTACACCGTTAGTTTGATTATTTTGCTGAATTGAATGTTCAAAACGGACAATTTCCTGAAGAAGAGTAAAAGCTCTTGGAGGCAATTCACCAGCAGGTATACTGCAACCAATATCGTAGCCAATAAGATAATCCATGCCACATCCCAGAGCCTGACTGATTTTGTATAAAGTATAAATAGTTGGATTTTTTATTTTGCCGGAAAGAAGTTTCTTCACAGATTCATAGGGGAGCCCCGAAAAATCAGAAAGTTTCCTAATTGACCATTTGCTAGTATTAAGTATTTTATTAATGTTTTTTATAATGTTTGATTTTAAAAGATTTTGTTCAGCGTATTTGTTATTAGCTTCAATATTCATTTTCATACCCCTCTCATAAAGATAATGAATTGCACCGGGTAATTGATTAGAGCAAAGATTTGGTGTAAAACAATAACTTTCAATTTTTTCATGATACAGCTATTATAAAAATGCAGATTTTAAATTGCAATATTTTGTTTAAATATCTGCAAAAATTAACTTGCAATATATTATTGTAAACTTAACGAAGGGGGGAGATTCAAAAAGTAAAGTACAAAAAAGGAGATTGTAGGGCAATTGATAAATGCCTGCAAAATGAAAAACAGGAATATTTTTAACGAATATTGTTGAAAAAAATAAAACTAAGAATGCAAAAAGAAAAAGTTTTATAAATGAAGGGGGCAACATGGGGAAGTTAAAAGTATTGGTTGCAGAAAGTCAGACTGTTGTAAAACAACATTTGACAAAAGAACTTGAAAAAGATTTAGAAATTGCAGTAGTGGGGGCTACTGACAACGGAAAAGATGCTTTTGAAATTTTTAAAAGAGAAGAACCCAATATCGTTATATTTGATTTGCTTTTACCTATATACGATGGGTACACATTGTTAGATAAGATTAATGAGTATGGTGTGTCGGATAAGACAAAACTTATAATGACAACTACAGTTACTAGTGATTTGCTAATTTGTGAGGCATTTCACAGAAATGTAGATTATGTTCTCACCAAACCTTATGATACAAAAATCGTTGTGAAGAAAGTAAAGAAGATATACACACGAATGAATGAAATAATTGAAGAGGGGACAGTTGCAACAACTGAAATTATGACTAAAGAAAACACCAAAGGGTTAAGTTATAGTGTTTTTGAGGACAATAAGAAAATTGATAAAGTTATTTCAGAAAAACTTAATGCAGTCGGTATACCAACCAGATTAAAAGGCTACAGATATATGATAACTGCTGTAAAAGAGGCTGTAAACAATGAGGAAGCTTTGGATGCAGTGACTAAGATTCTATATCCCGATGTAGCAAAAAAACACCATTCTACAGCACAAAGAGTTGAAAAAGCAATAAGGCATGCCATAGAGGTCGCCTGGAATGATCAGGCCCATAAGGAAAATTATGGATACATAATTGATTCAGGAAAATACCGACCTACTAATTCGGAATTCATTGCAAAAATTACCCAGGACATAATACAAAATCAATAGAAATGTATTAAAAATTATGAGATTAAGTA
>OGZV01001072.1_pt1 | contig 27151 bp, 25 predicted proteins | sample 1576861 | NCBI WGS metagenome assembly OGZV01 (sample SAMEA3541501, study PRJEB24748) | human gut metagenome | biome: human gut; feature: human-associated habitat; material: faeces | place: China | collected 2012
TACTCCTCAGGTGATGGCTGTTACTATGTGCCAACAAAATTAAACGCAAATCACGACCTCATATTCGATACCACTCGCACTACGACTGACTTTTCAAAGGCATATGTTTTCAGCACAGGCTCGAACTACAGCGGCTGTGACACCTGCGATCACTTCGGACAGCTTTTCTTTGATCTTGTACCTCTTGACAGCTCAGGCAATGCAAAGGAGCTTGTTTTTATCGAGATAAACGGAGCTAAAGGATATGGCTATGATGAAAGTCTTGAGGCTTCAAAAGCGTACAATCTGAGTACTATCAAAGATTCTACGGCAAAAAGAAATATCAGCGGCCTCATAAGAAACGATACAGGCAAGTCATATGCTCTGACCGATGAAAATGGGAAGAAATATATTCTCGGAGCAGGAAATCTTTATCCCATTTCATCAAACAAACTTGAAGATAACAGACTTCACAGCAGTGCTGAGATAGTAAATCAGCTTGTAAATTACAGCCTTGTGCTGACAAAGAAAAATGATTCGGGAGAAGTTCTCTCCGGAGCAAGGTACGGTTTGTATAATTCATCAAAAAAGCTGCTGAAAACCGCAGTTACTGACGACAACGGAAAAGCAAAGTTTGACTATGACCTTTTGCCAAACACCAACTACTATGTCAAGGAGATAACTGCACCCGAGGGATATGCTCTTAACAATGAATATCATCTTGTGAACCGTGCAAATACGGCGGTAAACGACCTTGATAACTTTCAGAATGCAAAGCTTTCGGATCACAATTATTCAGTAACGGACAAGCCTTTTACACTTAAGCTGGAGCTTAACAAATATGATGTTCTTAATGATATCAAGATAGAGGGAGTTACTTTTGATATTTCTCTAAATGGAAAGGTTGTAAAGAGTATTACAACCGATAAGAACGGCTATGCAGAGGTAAGCGGACTGGCTCTCGGCAAGCTTAACGGTGAAACTTTTGAAAATGTCTACACCGTTACAGAGCGTGAAAACGACAGGTATATCATGCTTGACGAGAACGGAGAACTGAGCCGCTCGTTTACAGTAACTACAACCCTTGCGGATATCGATGACAATACAGATCCCGTCATAACCTATACTGCGGATATTCCGAATACGCTTCAGCTTGTTGACCTGAAAATTCACAAGGTAGATGAGTTTGATAACCCCATAAAGGGCGTTGCTTTTGACATTGTGCCTACTCAGGACATTGCTTTTAACGGCAAGACGGTACAGAAAAAGGGCGAGCCTGTGGGTACTGTTGTGACAGATGAACAGGGATATGCCTCAAGCACCTACACAGAATATGAGACCGATGGAACACAGGGATATACAAAGACTATACCGATCTATCCGAACTTTGAGTATGAACTGGTGGAGGTTTCAGCTCCCGAGCCTTACGTTATATCTGCTGAGAACACAAAGTTTACGGTTAAATCGGATAAAGCCGATACTCTGACTATCCCTTATGAAGTGATCGTAACAAACGATGTTCAGAGAGGAACGCTTGAAGTTTTCAAGGCGGACAGCGAAACCAAGAAGCCCATTGAAGGAGTTGAGTTTGAGGTAAGAGCGGCGGAAGATTTCTTTGTCGGTTCGGCACAGCTTCACAAGCAGGGAGACGTTATATGCACAATGACCACAGACAGCACCGGTCATGCTGACACGGGAAACGCACAGATGTATGTGGGAGCAAAGTATACTCTTACCGAAACAAAGGCGGCAGAGGGGTATGTTATTGACTCAGAAAGCAGGACATTTGAATTCAATTACGCAGGCAACACAGCCGTATATTCAAAGCTCAGCATCGACCTTGGCAACGATTCGCAGAAAGGAAAGATATCCGTATACAAATCGGGCAAAGCATTTACAGGCGTGACGGCTCTTGGCAGTGCGATATCCGTTGACGAAAACGGAAATATTGAAGAAAGCGGTCAGACCATATACAAGCCAGTGTTTACGGAATGTGCTCTTAGCGGAGCGGTATTTCAGATAACAGCCGCAGAGGATATTGTTACAGCAGACGGAACAATTCACGCAAATGCAGGCGATGTTGTGACTGAAATAACGACCGACGAAAACGGCTATGGGGAAACTGAGCCGCTGTATCTTGGCAGATATGAGGTCAGAGAGATAAAAGCACCTTACGGATATGTGCTGAATAACGAACCTAAAGAAGCAGAACTGACATATGCGGGACAGGAATTTGAGGTGAGAGATACTGTGGATACAGAGTTTGAAAATGAATATCAGAGAGTAATGATAAGGCTTTCTAAGACAATGGAGAATGATGAGCTGTTCGGTATCGGCAGTAACGGAGAGTACAAAAATGTTCGTTTCGGACTGTTTGCCGCAAAAGATATCACAGCTTCAAACGGCACGTTGATCCCTGCCGGCGGGTTGATCTCTGCGGTGTCGCTTGATGAAAATATGACTGCTGTTATTGCAGAGAAAATTCCGTTTGGAAAGTACTATGTTCAGGAAATTGCCACCGACGAACACTATGTCCTTAACGGCGAAAAGTACCTTGTGACTTTCGAGTATATGGGTCAGGATATTCAGACCGTGGATATCGACTGCGGAGAGTTTGAAAATGTTATCAAGCGTGGCAGGATAGAGGGACATAAGACCGATGACAAGAGCGAACCCCTTGAAAATGCTCTGTTCGGACTGTTCAGAACGGACTGTACAGAGTTTACGGAAAGCAATGCCATAATGACAGCGATCTCCGATGAAAAGGGATATTTTGAGTTTGGAAACATTCCTTACGGCGAGTATGTTGTCAGAGAGATAAAAGCTCCCACGGGATATATTCTAAGCGATGAAAGCTATCCCGTAAGCATTTCAGAGGACGGCGAAGTCATTGAGATAACTGCCGAGAACAAGCCGATTACCGTTAAGATCTCAAAGCGTGATATTTACGGAAACGAGCTTAAGGGAGCAAAAATGCAGATCATTGACTCTGAGGGAAATATTGTTGACGAATGGACTTCCGACGGCACAGATCATATTGTAACTGAGCTTCCTGCCGGAGATTATACACTGAAAGAAATCGCCGCTCCCGACGGCTATGTAATTGCAACGGACATTAAGTTTACAGTCGATGTTTACGGCAATGTTACCGTAGAAAATGCAGATGCGGCAGCAATTGCGGAAGACGGTACGCCCATAATCATAATGGTGGACGAGGCTAAGCCAAGCTTGCCTGACACGCCTCACACAGTCACAACAGACAACCCTCACACAGGTGTGTCATCAGACAATGGCATATGTATCTATCTTATGATCGGATCTGTAATGCTTTTGTCCTTAATATTTGCAATCAGAAAGAATAATGAAAGGAGAGATGTGTAATGAAGATAAAAAAGTCAAAAAAGAAAGCTATTGCATCAGCTGCAAGTGCAATGTGCTTTGCGGCAATGACATCAATAACCGCCTGCGCTTCCGGCGATGTTGCGGGAGCAGTCCAAAGCACATGGACTACCGCAAGGTCGCAGGTGGTGTCGGTTGTGAACAACGTTGTGTTCCCCGTAATTGACGTAATTCTTGCGGTTTTGCTGTTTGTTAAGATAGGTCTCGCATATCTCGACTATCGAAAACACGGTCAGCTTGAATGGACGCCGATCGCTATCATTTTCGGCTGTCTGATCTTTTCTCTGACCTGTCCGCTGTACATCTGGAACATAATCTGATAGGGGGAAAACGAATATGAAAGCAAAAGCATTGACTGCAATTTTAGCAGCGTTTATGCTGACAATGACAGCTTGCGGAACGATCAGTCCGCCGATCCAGAATGCTGTTACGGAAACTACGACTACTACAGCCGAGTCCATACACGACTCGGCTGCCTCTTCGGAGGCTGAAAGTACAGTTGATGAAGAACAGGTGAAGTCTAATACTTTTATTGCTGAGTTTTTCGACTCAAATATCAGCTTTGCAGAAGTTTCGGACATAGTTACTGAGGCAATGAAAGGCAGTTCCTTTGAGAACGAAATTGATAACTCAAACGGTGTGAATAAAATTACTTTGAAAGGCTCAAACGGCGGCGGTATGATAGATGTTCTGTGTATTGATCTAAGTCATAGTGATCTTGATCACGATATGGAATATATCCTTGAAAACTTCGGAGATTATTACTTCGGACAGACCTCCGCACAGATGAGCGGTATCACCGAAGATGACTTTGTTTCGAGTTACCGAATGACAAGCAGTGTTGTTTCAAAGGGCAAGTATCAGCAGTACGGCTCTGTTCAGAAATCCGATGGTATGGCGACGCAGTTCGGATACACGGAAACCTACGCTGTGCTGAACGAGAACAAGCTTACTGTTGTGTCGGGTGCATTTCTCAGTTCAGATATGATGGAAAGGCAGAGTTTTTCACAGCTGATGAGTCAGTTTGTGGAAAATATAAAGTATTAAGGCGGTGATGTAATGCCCTACATCCCATTCACAGACGAACAAAAACAGCTTGCCAACAGCGTAGATTTGGCAGAATATCTGAGTGTGCGAGGAGAAAAGCTTGAACGTGTTGGCAGAGAGCATAAGCTCATTTACTATGACAGCTCAGGCAAGCACGACAGCATAACTATCCGTGGGTCAAAATGGTTCGACCATAAAAATCAGGTTGGCGGCGGTGCAATAAAATTTATGCAGGAATTCTATGATATGGACTTTCAGACTGCGGTACAGGAACTGTTGGGACAGAGGGTAACTCCGCTGTCCCACAGTCCGCCGAAAGCTATCGCAAAGGAAGGAAAGAAAGAGTTCAGGCTGCCCCAAGCAAACACAAATATGCACAGAGTCTATGCCTACCTCATAAAACAGAGGTTTATCGCTCCCGAGGTCATAACTCATTTTGCAAAGCAACACACACTTTACGAGGATAAAGAACATCACAATGCCGTGTTTGTAGGAATTGATGAGAACGGCGTTCCAAGGCAAGCAAGCAAGCGTTCAACAAATTCTTACGGCAATAGTTTCAGGATCACTTGTCAAGGTTCTGACACAAGATACAGCTTTGCACATTTCGGTGAAAGCAAAAGGCTCTATGTGTTTGAGGCTCCCATAGATATGATGAGTTTTCTTACGCTTTATCCGAAAGACTGGCAAAAGCACAGCTGCATTGCCATGAACGGAGTGTATGAAAATGCTGTGCTTTCGGCTTTAAAGAATCATACCAACTTGTCGAAAGTAATTCTCTGCGTCGATAATGACGAGGGTGGTATCGAAGCTGTGGATCGTCTAAGGGACATTCTTCATAAAAAAGGATATCCGGACGTTAAACGGCTTGCACCGAAGTTTAAGGATTGGAACGAGGCGCTTAAAGCAAAGAACGGTGTTGAACCTCTTCCTGCTGTTTCTCACAAGCGAAAGGAAGAGTATCTGAAAGAAGTGAGCAAACTTCTTTATCTCAAATGCCGTCCCGATAAGCAGACCTCGCAAATTTATGCAGCGTTTAAAAACGGACAATACAAGTATCTCGCCGAGTATGCTCTTGCGTTATACCATTAACGAAGAAAAATAAAAATGAACCGAATAGGAGCTATTACAAAGCTGTTGTATGTCACCATAACCATACAACAGCTTTTATCATTTGATTGGAAACTCCAATTCCAGAACAAACTCCGGGAACTGCTTTGGTATTCTCATCTCTCCGCCAAGCTTTTCGACAGTCCTGCGAATGTTGTATAACCCAAAGCCGTGATTATCTTTGTCGAGCTTAGAGGTTTCTGTGGAATTTTTGTTGTCTGGATTTGGATTTGATAATTTAATCACCTGAACATTCTGTACAACAGCACATTTCACCGTTATAACAGCCGAATCGGTTAAGCTGAGTTTTTCACAAGCCTCGATAGCATTATCCAAAGCGTTGGAAAGCATTGTACATAGATCGACTGCAGGAATCTCATCGGAAATAAAACCGCTGAATTGAATCTGAGTGCCGATATTTGCGGCTGATTCGCTTTTCTCCGAAAGTATCGAATCAGCGATCTGATTTCCGCTTGAAAACTTATTTGCATCAATTATCTCCTGCTTGGTTATACTTTTTACATAGTCAAGTGCTTCATCAAGCTGTCTTTTCTCAAGCGTTGCCTGCAAACATATCATATGATTTTTATAATCATGACGAAATTCTCTCAAATCGTCTGTAAGCTTATTGATCTTTTGGTAATGCTCAACTTGACCTACCATCTGTTTTTCCATTATTCCTAATATGCTTTCGTAGTATTGCCGTGAAATACTGCTGAATACAAATGAAATAATAATTGTCAAAAAAGTCATAATGGTCAGCACTGTCAAGAAACTGTTTATTTTATTATCAAAGAACAACTCGCTAGATTCAACAGCCATGTTTCCACAAAGCTCTCCGATAAAAACCAGGACAATTAATATCAATATATATAATCGTTTTGGCAGTAATCTTATGCTGTTCCTGATTTGATTTTGATGATTTTTTTGAAGAAATCTGAGTAGGATTAATACAACAATATTAAAAATCATAGATGAAAAATTTAAAACCGTTGCTCTGTCAAAATCTTGTACAAATAAATCAATCAGTATGCATCCAATTGATTGGAAAATAGAATCTAAAATCAGTACAATAACCGAAATATATACAGACCATAATTTTTTTGATTTGAATATTGACAAAATGCAAATTAGTAGAAATGCATAATAACATATTGTTGCCGTTAGGAAAATAACAGGTTTGTCATGATTTCTATACCAGGAGCAAATAATTCCGGAAATCAAATACATAAGAAATACAGTCACATATTTTCTCCTGTACTCTTTGGTTCCATAAATAAGACTCATGGTTTGGATAATCGTAAATAAATATAGTATAGATATTACTGTAAATTCAAATGTGTGTACTAAATTCATTTCTATTCTCCTATACTTTTTCTTTTAAGATAATTCAGATATTTGCTTTTAAAGTCCTTGAATTTAGAGCTTGAAATAAGCGCTTTTTGACCGTTAGAAAATTCAATTTCCTTTTTACTGTAGCCGATTATGTAATTGAAATTGACGATATACGAGCGATTTGAGCGATAAAAATACGCCTCATTCAATTCTTTCTCCAACAAAGAAATTTTGTTTGAATAAAGAAAAATTCCTTGAGCTGTGACAACTTCCGCATAGATATTGTCGGCTTGTGCATATATTATTTCGTTTTCGGGTATCGTTATATTCTTTTGATTAACAGTATCCTTAACTACTATATAAGCAGTTTTTGCTAAATTTTTTATAACAGAATCCAAAGCTTCGTACAAATCCTCTTTTTCAAACGGTTTAACGAGAAAGCGAAAAGCATTAACTTTCATACTGTCAAAAACAACGTCCTTATAGCTGCTCACAAATATTACGGTAGTATCAACATTGCGTTTCCTCAATACCGAAACGGTATCGAGTCCGTTTTTATCTGTCATTTGATGATCCATAAAAATCAAGTCAAAGGACATATCGGCAGCTAAGAGTTCCATGCCGTCGGAATATTCGTATATAATAAAATTAAGACCATGCTTATCTGCATATATGTATAATTCTTCAGACAACGTTTTTCGAAAAAAAGACTCATCATCGCAAACTGCTATATGCATAATAACCTCTCCCTATTATTTTCTGATATTTTTTGTTGTTCTTATTATACAATATTTTGACATTAATTTCAAGCTGTTTTGAGCTTTACAAGAAAAAAAGGGGTGTTTACAAGAATTTTGTAGCCTGTTTTAGAAATCGGTGTTATCTTAATGGCATCGATTTGTAAAGGAGGCAAATAATATGTTCTATAATTTTTGGCTTGCATTTTATAAATTCTTCAAGTAAGGCGGTGCGGTTATGCCGATAGTTGAACACCAGTATCTACATTATAAAAATGTTTTATGTTTTGAAATGCAGCTTGATTATGGAGAAATAGAGGACTTTGCCCAAAGAATCGATTATAGTCTTGACGTTTTAGATCTATCCCGTGACGGGAAAATTGTTATTACTCAAAAATCCCCTTTTCTTGAGTTTCTGATTCCTGTAGATAAACAATTTTCAAGCAGCAAGCATTACCGCTATAAACCGGAGTTCAAACTTGTAAATGCTATAAGGACAAGACATTACGGTTCTTTCGACAGTATTCAAAACAAAGTGGAGGAGCTTAAGAAGTATATTCAAGACCAGTCTTTTTTGCCCGCTACCCCTCCGTACTTCATTGTTCAGGATATTAAAAACAATATTTATGATGTATATATTGGTATCAATGAAAACATTTTATGAAATGTGAAAACGAGGTCGGATTTTAGTAATCTGATCTCGTTTTTGTGCCTTTACAAGGAAAAAGGGGGTGTTTACAAGAAATTTGTTGAGAACAGCATGATTTTGTAGTATTTTTATGGAGTTAGTAAACTAACAAGAATAAATAATTATGGAGGTAGTAAATATGTTCAAACCAAAAACAAAGTCACGGCTAAAGCGAACGCTGTCAGGAGCACTGGCTTTAGCTATGACCGCAAGCCTAGCTGCGGTCATGCCTGCGGCAGCGGAAGAAACAGCAAAGTATCCTTATGCGATTTTTGCTGCCGACGAAGCTGCCGGCATTAGCGTAAACACCGACAGCTTTACTTTAAACGGCAATGCATATACAAACGGCATGTTTTCGACAACCGCTCAGTATCCCAATATCAACGGCACTGTTACGGATCACGATGATATTGGAGAAGATAATACAGGGGAAAAAGGAAACGAAGACGTATTTGACGTAAGTAGGGATATGATACTCATTCATACCAAGCTGACAGACAAATATTTTACCGAAAGCTGCGATACATACAACGAAGACTACACATATTCCGATATGAATGTTAATATAAATAATTCTGTCTACGTTACGGGCAAACTGAATCTGGACGGCAATATCAGCCTGAATAACGCTGTAGGAGCAGTTTCAGACGTTGATCTTTCCGGCGGAAATCTCAACGGCAACAACACGGTTATCTATTCAAAATTCGGTGATATTGACATCTCAAACAGTCAGGCTTCGGTAAACGGACTGATCTATGCTCCATTTGGAACTGTTACCATAGACTGCGACAACTTCAATATGAACGGACTTATCATTGCTCAGAATGTTGTTATCGACGGATACGGAGCGAATATCAACTACAGCAGCTCGTGGGCAGAGCTTGTCGGTACAGAATCCGAAGAACTTAGTTGGACATTTGATGACTGGCAGTATCTTGCCGATACAGACGATGACGGTCTGCCTAATCTTATTGAAAAGGAAATAGGCTCTGATCCTTATAATCCCGATACGGACGGTGATAATCTTCCTGACGGGTACGAAGCGTTAACGCTTGGAACCGATCCAACAAAGCCTGATACCGACGAAAACGGTGTGTCAGATTATGATGAAGATTTTGACAATGACGGACTTTCTAACGGACAGGAATATGAGCTTGGCACAGAGCCTTACAATGAGGATACCGACGGCGACGGTCTTAAAGACGGAGAAGAGATCAACACTTACGGGACTGATCCGCTTAAGGTTGACACCGATGAAGACGGGCTTGAGGACGGCGACGAGATCTACTTTGAAACAGATCCTCTGAATCCCGACAGCGACGGCAATGGTATTTCCGACGGCGATGAAAAGCGTTCGCAAACATTTATTCATGAAGTCGAAAACGAGGACTGTGCCGTTACAGAAGTACGTGTAACTATGGAGGGTACGGGAAATCTTCAGAAAACCACATCAGTTGAGAGCATTATGAATAAGGATATACTCTGCTCTGATGTTGTCGGTCTTGTGGGCGAGCCTTTCTCGATAGAAACGACTTCCCAGTTTGATAAGGCTACGCTTACTTATGTGATCGATAAGTCTAAGCTTGGTGATACCGAATTTGACAATCTGCTGTTTTTATGGTATGATGAAGAAAATGACAATTTTGTAGAGCTTGATACTGTGCTTGATGAGAAGAACTCTACTGTAAGTGTGGAAACTACGCATTTCAGTAAGTATATGTTGGTGGATCAGGTTGAGTGGTTTAAGGCGTGGAAGAATGCTTCCCTTTATTTTGAAGATACATATGAACCGCTTGCAACTGTTATCTGCTATGATTGCTCGGGCAGCATGAGCAGCAATGACAGAACATTCAACTATAATATTTTTAACGATGACGGAACAATTGCTTATTCTTATCCGACTTGCTACAGAAAACTCGCAATAGATAGTTTTATCGATTCAATGATGTTGACTGATAAAACTGCGCTTGTAAGCTTCGAAAGTTCTGCAAAGCTTGTAAGCGGATTTTCAAGTGATAATGACGTATTGAAAAGCCTTGTGAAACCGTATAACGGCGGTGGAACAAATGCAAGAGCGGCTCTTGATATTGCTATCAATCAGCTTGAAACTGTTGAGCATTGGTATTCAAGACACGTTATTTTGCTTTCTGACGGCGATGTAAATGTTACAGCTAATCAGATACTTCAGGCAAAAACAGCCGGAATCAAAATACACACTATCGGCTTAGGTTCAGGAGCAAATAACCAGAAGTTGCAGAATTGTGCCAGAGATACAGGCGGACAATTCTTTGCGGCGAAAACAGCAGAAGAACTTGATGCTATTTACAGAGATTTGTCTAAGGACAACCATTTTGATTTAGAGGGATTACCCGATGAAGACGATGACGGTCTGCCCGATGAGTTTGAGGTTTCGGGACTGGTTATTTCTAATGCGCAGGTTATTTATACCGATCCTGAAAATCCGGATTGCGACGATGACGATCTGTTAGACGGACAGGAAATATCTATTGACGGAGCTTAGTCAAAGACCGTCAAAATCGGCAGTGCAGACGGCGGATATATCACGTATTCTACCGTGGTATTTAAGTATAGCTCCGATCCTAATAATGGTGATACGGATGGGGATGGTATATTAGATGTCAATGATTCAAAACCATGTAATTCTTATTTATGCACGGGTATATGGACAGCGTCAGATGAAAAGTTTTCTACTACTGTTCAAGCCGAACTTTTAAAACTGGAACTGGCATGGCACTTAGCAGTTACTGATACTGATAAAATAGATATTGCTAATAGGGCTGATGAAATACGAGATATTATGTCTTCTGGAAAAGGAAGAATATTAGATATTGCAAAATCAATTTCAGGTGCAGCGTCTGATGAATTTGCCTGGTTTTTAGGCGGAGATGTCAGTGCTGCGGAACGAGATTATTGGTTAAGCGAAGTTAACAAGTATAATCCTTCTATTAGCATAAGCGATGAAAAAGTATTTCATTCAATAATGTTCATTGCAGGTATACTTGAGCCATCTCCAGATGATGCATGGAAACTTATTTCGAAAAAAGCTAAAAAAGAAATGCTTGAAAAATGTGATGAAGGAGTTGTAAAAAAATTTCTTAAATCTATGGGAAAGCAAGCGACGAAAGAAGGTACAATGGGAATAAAAAAGCTTAGTGGAAAAGGCATAAAAGGATTTATGTATGAGGTTAAAGTTATGGGAAAAGGAGGAGCCTATAGGCTACTTGGTAATAAAACAGAAAATGGAGAGATATTTTGGGAGGTTTTCGAAAAAACACATAAATGAGAATATATGAAATATTAAAAAAGACAAGTCCTGAAGATGTTATATCAAAAATTAAGCTACATTATGGCAATAAGTATATAGATCTTTATAAAGATTTGTTCTTTGATTTACTTAATATGAATCCGACATATAACGGGCAAAAACTATGTATATTTATTACGGCATACATTCAAAACGAAAATGATGATATTAGAAAACTTGAAATATTTGACGAGAATGATTCAACAATTGATTTTGATGTAAGCGCCTACGAGTTATCTTCAAAAACAATTTATTCGATAGCATCATCGCCTTATGCGGATTTTTTAAATTATACTATTGATGAGGAAACACTGCGCAGATATTCATTTCCAACAATATTAGCACATTGTTTTTATGAAATCACTTCGTATGGTTTTGAGGATAATGTATGACTTGCTTTTGCACATGGCATTATTTCCGAATGTAAGCAGTAACATGGGTATTTGAAAGGATAAAAAATGTATTTTAATGATTTAGCAAAAGAATTTGAAATCAGGAATTACAAAATGTTTCCAATGCAAGAAAATGATATTAATGAGTTAATAAAAACCACTTTAGATATACGAGAACAGTTTCAACAGTTGTTTGGATAAGAAACGGAAATATATTGTATTACAACAAAACTTAGTCATAAAGCAGCAGGTGTTATTATGAAATTAAACAAAAGGTGTCCATGGTGCGGCGAAGAATTGAATGGCAGATTTTTTCAAAGAGGTCATTATCATTGCCCTAACTGTGGTAATTATAGCAAAATATATAGATACGGTTGGATCTATGGGTTAGGAGCCATTGTCGGTTTGGCTTTTATTATTTTTTTAAAATATGTGTTTGCAATTTATAGTATATTTATATTTTGGATCATCTACTCTATTACCTGTATAGCTTTGCCCTTGGAGATGGAAACGAAACATTTCATACCTAGGAAAAAAGGCACTGCGAATTTTACTTTGATAAAAGGTTTTTCGTTGATCAAACGAAAAATCATGTTTTCAGAAAAACGAATTTTCCCTATTTGCTTTGTAGATATAAATGATAAGCCTATTTCACATACTTTTTGTATTTCGATAGAAGATGTTAAATTTATATCATCAGAGTCTTTTGACGCTAATATAAAATTTATTCCAATATCTAATTTTAATGTAAACTTTCATAAAGGAGAGAAATTTTATTTATTTCACGATAGCGAAAGGATCGCTTATTGTGAATTAAAAAATAATATAGAATAGCGTTAAGATTAAAGCAGTAAATACATTCAATTCACAAGAGGCATTATTTTTTTGAATGTGCTTTCATCAACATAAAAAATTATTCTTTCAAACCACTGTCGCAATCACGACAGTGGTTTTTCTATGTCGGATCATAGATATTTATAACCTTACTTTTTACGGTAGACCGTGTGCCATGTACTACTGCATCGTGTTGTGGAAATGCAAAAACAAAAAGCCATCACTGCTTCGTCCATTAGTCAATCATACAAACTTTTAAAGGAACACTGAAAAAAGGTTGTTAAACCTTCAACTTCTTCCCCTATACAAGTAAGAGCAAACTCTACATAAAATTTGTTACGAATTTGTTCAAGCCTACAAACTTTATGAATTAAGGGTTGTCAAAACGGCGACTCCTTTCCGTATACAAGTGAGAGCAAACTTCATAAATAATCTGTTCTGATTTTGTGCAAACATACGAAATAAAAAAATCCTTTGTAAAAAAGTTGTAGAAAAGCAAGAACGTAGATAGTAAGTAGCAGAGAGAGCTGATTATCGTAACAGTAGTCGAGTTAGCTAAAATACAATTCAGAAAACTGTGCAGGTATACAAATATTTTTCACACACGCATAAAAAAGTATTTTTCATCGGCTACAGGGTGAACGGACAAAAAGAATCTTGACAATTAAATCCCATGCAGGAGAGATATCAAGCGGCGAAGTACAGCGAAGATCATGCAGAAGGAGCAGGAGCGTATCAAGCTTGGAAAAACGTCCTTAAGTCAAACAAGACTTTCTGACAGGAACTGTACTGCTGTGGGGCAGAAGAAAAAATAAAAATGAAAAACGAAAGGAAGATGCATATGAAAACCGTCAACGAGAAATTCTACAGAAGATATATTGAACCGACATTCCCGGCAGCAATATATGATGACATCACACCGCAGGAGTTCATGGTGATGACTGTACTTTACAGCGACTACGATTACGATGAAAAGTGTGCGACGGTAAGTCGCAGAGATATTGCCCATACCTGTAATATGTCCGTGAGAAACATCGACCGCATACTTAGTCAGCTTGCAAAGAAAGATCTCATAAGAGTGCAGAAACGTTATGCGCCAAGCGGCAGGCAGATAGAAAATTCCTACAAGCTGATTTATCGTGATTACAGATCATGAATTGCGATACCCTCTGTGTCACTGCGCAATACCTTTAAGGATTAATACTAACTAATATTATTAATAGCAGAAGAAAGAATAGCTATACTTGCTAAGAGGTGAGTAACAAAACAGAATTGGCAGATAGGTTCGCTGATTGACAGTCCGCCTTTTCTCTTCTGCGAATAAGAATGGAGATGTTCAATAATCAAAAAAAGTGTAATTAATTTTAACCGCAACACAACGGCGATATTTGCCCTCCCAACTCGCAGTAGGGTAAACATACCACCGTAGACGGTATCAGCCACACACGCCGATTGTAAGCGGTGTACGAAGGGATAAACGAGCAATTCTGAAATCAGTTAAAAAGCACATCGGGAACTTGATATGTTGGTTATGCACAAATTCCCGATTCGCCGCATGACGAAGAAAGTGAAATATTTCATTGCAGGTTAAAGTCATGGCGTCTGAAGCCGCCATGACGCTCACAGCGGACAGCAAAGCTGACCGCAAATGTGCCGTAAATACGCAGTCTTCACACAGGTCTTGTGCATATTTCAGGCGGTCGCCTCATGGAGTCAAAATACGGCTTTTTACGAAAATCAGGGGTCGTAAGTGCAGAAATGTGCGAAAAATCGGCGTATTTTCAGGAGTCGTAAAAGAAAAAGGAGTTGTTTCATGGCAAAAGAAAAAATGGCTGTATATTTTCAGCCAGAAACAATTAAAAAGATCGAACAGGAGTATAAAGAGGATAATTGTGCCTCGAAAACAGAATTTATTGAGAAAGCCGTGAAGTTTTACATCGGCTACCTTCGTCAGCAGGAAGAGGTAAACTACCTCTCCCCACTGATTACGGAAACGGTCAAGGCACAGATAAAAGGTACAGAACAGCGGCTTGCCCGTCTGCTTTTCAAAGTCGCAGTGGAGCTTGGAAAGCTGTCGCATATGACTGCGGCGATAAATGATGTTGATGATGAAACATTGCAAAGTCTGCACGCTATGTGCGTAAACGAAGTACGGAAGATCAATGGAATTATCGATTACGAGAACGCTGTTGATTTTCAGCAAGGCTAAGATGGTGCGTAACGAATACGAACCGCAAAATTTAAATATGAAAGGACTGAACTGATTTGTTTACACGAATAACAACAATCAAGACAACGAAGTGGAGAGTGATTTATGCAGAATATTCACAAAGAAATAGAGGAGAAACCAGATTCAAATCAGTACCGACGCCGACATGATTACTCGCACATCGAAACTGTGATTGATGGAGTAACTTACAAAATCTTATCCGTTAGTCCCAGAGCAGATGAAGGATACAAGCCACAAAAAGTGTCGGAACTGTTCGCTTATCTTATTAACGGCAGATAAAATTATCAAAAAATTTTCTGGACTTTCAAGCCGGATAGTGATATATTGTAGCTGTATCCTATTCGGTTTGAAAATTTACAGACTATGAAAGGATGGATAAATATGTCTGATTCGAATCGAAAAATTACTGCGTTATACTGCCGTTTATCACAGGAGGATATGAGGGACGGTGAGTCGGTCTCTATTGAAAATCAGAAACTCATCCTGCAAAAATATGCGAATGACCATGGTTTCTTAAACTGTAAATTCTATGTTGACGACGGATATTCCGGAGCAAATTTTAATCGTCCGGCATTCAAGGAAATGATGATTGAAGTGGAAAGCGGAAATGTTTCTGCGGTGATTGTAAAAGACCAGTCGAGACTTGGCAGAGAATATTTGCAGACGGGTCTGTCCAAATCGGCATTGTCGAAATACGAGAGTGACGATGTGACCGACCTCAGCATTTATGCGGTGACAACGCTGGCTGAGTTCTATGGCGTGTCCCAGCGCGTCAATATTGTAATATTTTGTATCCAGATGATAATCTCCGAAAGCTTCAACTGTGCCTCCAAAAACATTTCCTTTTACATTAGTAAATTTCAGCAGAGCATCTTCGTAATGCAAATCGCCTCTGACCTTAGAAAAATGCAGTCCGGGAATATTCAGTTCTTTAAAATCCAAATGACCATCTATAACAGGATTCGGAAGTTCTCCAGTAACTGAAGCGGTAATAGAAACCGTATCTTTGATATCCGCTATTCCCAACGAAGCAGGCAGAATATTATAAAGCTCCAAATGCAGGTCGTAATGAGGAATCTGCTGCGCTAAATTGATGTTTCCTTTTATTTCCACCCCATCGCCAACCATAGTGCCGCCAAATTTTCCAGTCACAAAATCAATCGTAAGCTTTTTCTGCGTATCAATATCAATTATTGCATTAACTTCATTCAGTACAAAATAACGGTTACGATAACCGGCAGTTAAGGTACAGTTATTAAAAGCAACACGCATTTTCAGCCGCTTATTTTCTAAATCCAGATTCAATTCATGCCTGTCTCCAGGATGTCTTTCCTGTACTATGATCTTTTCCTGCGCTATATGTTCAAGTTCAGTTGCTGTTTCGTTTCCTGACAAAACAGCTTCCTTTTGTTCAGCCCGATCAATAACTCTTTTGGCCTGTGCCTGCTCAAAAATATCCAACTGCATCTTTCTGTTGAATCTTACGGCAAACAAAGCGTTGTCCAATTCCAGTTCCTTAATAGTAGATGTACTGATACTTCTGGTAATAATATCCCATGGCCGCACCTTGAAACGTCCCTGCGGCACATGTACGATAGGCTGACCGTCAATATCAAGCCAGACAAGATTCTGAAACTCTACCCGCCCCCAAATGTCGGCATCAATACTGCCAAGCGTCACCGAGCCTTTGAGCACTTTTTGAGCAGACATAGTTTTATTAAAAATAAGCATAGCCTGATCACTGGCTATTTTACACAAAGTAAAATAAGTAACTGTCACAAGCGCCCACAGTCCCAAAGCGATATAAATATATTTCTTTTTTATCTGCATATTATCACTATCCTTTGAGCGGACTGTTTCAGCTACGCTTAAATACTCTGTGTTTTCGTCATAATCTTCAAAATTTCCTGATCAGTAGTAGCCATTCCCTCTTTAGCCAGCTGCCCCACATTTTTTATAGTGTTCTCAACACCTTTGCTGACGATACCATCGCCTCCGTAAAATTGCTGCCCTTCTTTATACATATGATAACCTAATATACCTGCATCGATAGCCGTAGCTATTTTAGCAGCGCACGAAGCTTTAGCGCCGTCGCAGATAATACCGGAAGTTATTGCCAGAGAATTGACGATCGTGTGAGAAACTTCATCAACACCGCCTCCATACAGATACGCAATACCGGCACCACTGGCACAGCCGGCACTGACTGCACCGCAGTAAGCCGACAGCCTGCCGATACCTGACTTCAAATGGATCGTGATCAGATTAGATACCAGCAAGGCCCTATAACGTTTCTCGTCAGAAACACCCAACTCCTTAGCATACTCTATAACTGGTATGGAGGCAGTAATCCCCTGATTACCGCTGCCGGAATTGATCACGACTGGCATCTCGCAGCCGTTCATTCTGGCGTCAGAACCGGCAGCTGCTTTGGCTTTAGCTCTTATTTTTACGTCATCCGTTCCATAAGTCTTTAAAAGGACCTTACCGATATTAGCTCCATAATCGCCAGCCAAGCCTTCCTCTGAAATATTAACATTACATTCGATCTGAAGATCAAGAATATCCTTAACATCTTCTATTCTTGCAGTATCAGCAAATTCAATAATCTCCTGTACATTCATAAATCCACGATCTGTAAAGCCCAAACTGTCTTCGACTGCAACATCTTTCTGCAGTACATACTTAGCATCTTCTCTTATTTCCACTACATTTGTATGAAACTCACAGATGCGTACATAGGCAGAATGACCATTACCGTAAACAGTGATCATTATATCAAAGATTTTTTTACTATCAGAGAAATTAACTGTTATCGGCGTAGTTTCTAAAAATTTATGAATTGCAGAAACTGCTTCCGTACTCACTTCCGAAATAACTTTCAATTCCTTCGCAGCATCGCCGGCGACAATACCTGCTGCCGCTGCCACTTCAATGCCGCGCAGACCTCCTGTATTCGGTACAATAACACTTTTTACATTCTTGATGATATTGCCGCTGACCTCGATCTCTACCCGTTCTGGCAAACATCCTAAATGCTCTCTGGCAATAGCTCCGGCATAAGCAATAGCAATCGGCTCAGTGCACCCCATCGCCGGAATCAATTCCTCTTTCAGCACATTGATATAATCCTGGTATTTTTGCCTTGTTATCATCTGCCTACCCCTCTGTATTTATGATTTTTTCTTAATTATTCTATACATCTGCCCTGTAACTCTTTATAAAATCATAACAAAAGTTCCCAAAGTAATAAGGACAGAGCCGATAATTGTTTTTACAGTAAATTGTTCATGTAAAAATACCGCTGCCATTACCAAAGTGATGACTATACTGAATTTATCCACCGAAACTACTTTCGAAGCATCGCCAAGCTGCAGCGCTTTAAAATAACATAGCCACGATGCTCCCGTTGCTAATCCAGAAAGAGTCAAAAAAATCCAGCTGCGTTTACTTATTTCGGCTATCCCGCTTTGGGCATTAGTTAACGCAACTATACCCCAGGCCATAAGTACTACAACAACAGTCCTGATTGCCGTAGCCAGATTAGAATTAACACCTTCGATGCCGATTTTTGCCAAAATGGAAGTAATTGCGGCAAAAATCGCCGAAAGTACTGCAAAAACCAACCACATACTAACGCCTCTTTTCCTGCTTTACAAATAAACCTTATATTATCAGAGCACTTGTATCAAGTCTCTGCATTTTAAGTAAACTAAAATTTTCTGAAAGCAGCGTGAAACAATGGTTTTAATCCAGCAGTTTAGTTTTCGACTAATCTTTCAATTTCTTTCTCAAGCAATAAAAATGCTTTAGAAACTACATAACCATCAGCGACCGCATGATTCATTCTCACTGTTAAAGGCATCATCAATCTTTCATTTTCACTGCGATATTTTCCCCAGTTTATAATCGGCGGAAAATGCAGATGCCCGTCAGGCAGTTCTACATGCAGTGCTTCATACGACAACCAGGGAATATAGGAAGCATCGAAATAGTTTAATTTACTGCCATCCAAACCATAGCTGCGGGTCTGTTTAGCCTTTTCTATATCAGCGCAGCATCTGTCATAAAAAGCCAGATAATCTTCGCTGAACTCTGTATAAACTACTGTAAAAGTCTCCGTATCCTCGTGGAAAACATAATGCGCAGTGTTGATTTTATCAAACACGACTAACTTATCCTCCTGATACAAATACCGCATTTTGTAATCATCTCTGGTATTCAGCGCCTTGGTCAGGACATACAGAAAATTGATATAAAATTTAGTTCCAGTTTGTTTTGAATATGCAACAAGGTCACTAACATCAATTTTGGATGTAATCATAATCGAACATTTACATTCCATTGTAAAATGCCTGTAAATATCCTTACGATAACACTTTTCCATATCTAAAACTTTATAATCCATAATTGCTACCTTTCACACAACACAAATCCACTTTGGCAATTTTATAGTTTGCATTAATTAAGTATTCAAATAATTGCAAAGAATCTTTTGATCAATTTATTGTTGACATCGCAATTGCCAAAACGCCACAGCGCTTGCAGCAGCTACATTAAGCGAGTCCACATTGTGCGCCATAGGTATCTTCACAACATAATCACACGCATCAATCACAGCCTGAGATAAGCCGTAGCCCTCTGTACCAAAAACCAAAGCCAGCCTGCCCTCTGCCATCAGCTCCTGATCATCTATACTGACAGCATGCTCACACAAAGCCATTGCAGCTGTTTTAAAGCCCCATTCTCCCAGCTCTTTGACATTGTTTTCTATATAAGTCCAAGGTATCTGAAATACCGTTCCCATACTGACACGTACTGCTTTTCTGCATAAAGGATCACAGCAGGAGTGCATCACAAGTACCGCATCAACACCTAACGCTGCTGCCGATCGGAATATTCCTCCTACATTGGCCGCATCCGTGATATTATCCAATACCGCCACCCGCCTGGCCTGAAAACATATCTGCTGTACTGAAGGCAGCCTGGGCCTACGCATAGCACACAGGATACCGCGGGTCAGCTTATATCCTGTCAGTCCAGCCAGCACATCCCTGTCCCCGGTATAGACTGTAACATCCTCATACCGAGCAAGAATATTTTGGGCCTGTCCCGTGATATGTCTGCGCTCCATCAACAAGGAAATCGGCTCACAGCCAGCAGCAAGCGCCAACTCTATGACTTTGCCGCTTTCAGCGATAAAGATGCCCTTTTCCGGTTCCAGCTTATGGCGCAGCTGCTTTTCAGTCAATTTTGTGAATACTTCCAGTTCAGGAGCAGAAATGTCATTTATTTCTATAATATTTGCCATTATGCCACTCTTTCTTAGAAAAGCATCTCTCCCGGGTTATAGCCGCTTGGCAGCTCTTCTTCAACTAAAAAATTAAATTCTTCATCACGCAGGACCGGCAAAAATACGGCATAGGGGATCTCTAAAAATTCAGACGTATAACTGCTGGCCCCGAACCATTTACCCTCTTTGGCACCTAAATTCAAATCTCTGGCAAACTTGGTATCATTAGAGCAATCATGTACAACCAAATTCCATTTCTCTTTTGCTTCGGCTGCCACTTTTCCAACTGGATGCGCGGCAACGGCGGCACGGTGCGCATCAATATATATCCATGGCGGGCAATATACATTTTTTCACCCCAATAATTCTCAATATTATTGGGATTCAAATGCAGCTCCGCACAATTAATAAAATCTAATCCCGTGTCCAAAACAGCCTGTTTTTTCAAAAAGAATTTTTCAAAAAACTCATTGGTCATAGGCGTTTCAATGCCGACTTTTTTGATATACTTTTTTGCTATGCCAATATCTTCAATGACCTTATCAGCACAACCGGAAGCTCCTAAATTAAATCTAAGCTCATTCAGGCCAGCCTCCCCCAATGCTTTAAGCGTTGTTTCCGTAGCCAGAGTGCCGTTAGTATATAGATGCTGATAAATACCAGCCTTGTTAAATTTTTGAATAATATTATAATATTTCTCGATTTCCATAAAAGGTTCTAAATATACATAGGCAACCCCTGTAGGTTTTTTATGGATTTCCAACAACAGATCAATGTCATTTTCATAAAACTTGGTCCCGCCAATGACCCAAATCCCCTCTCCTACCGGTTCAATAGCATCCAGCTCGCCATAATTATAGCAAAACCTGCACTGCAGATTGCATTTATTGGTTTTTCTGATAGCTGTCAGCCCGCTGCCCAACAGACATGAACGGCACCCATCAGGAAATTTTTCATCTGGTCCCACAAAAAGTGTTCTGTCCTTTAATGTTTTCAAACCGGGAATTTGTTCCATAAGCTCTTCTTTTCTTTTTATAACAACTGCCTCAATCTGTGCGAATGTGGCATAAACAATTTCCTGCTGTTTAACCAGAAGCTGTTCCCCTGCAGGCAATTGTGCAAAAAATTCAAACCATGACAAAGCATCCTTCTTAGAAATCTTCATATCTGTTACTGCTCCTTGTCTACAATACAATCTACTTAATCAATCCATTGCTCTCCGCTCTGCATAAATTGCAGTGCCTGGCAACCGGGCTCCATAATTTTATTTTTTATTCTTGTCATCAATACAACAGTCTCTACATGATGCGTCATCGGGAACATATCTACCGGCTGGGCAACTTCAGCCTGATAACCGTTCTGTTCCAGATAAGCCAAATCGCGGGCAAGCGAAGCCGGATTACAGGAAACATAAACTATACGCTGTGGCATGACCTGCGCAATAGCAGCCAGCACTTTTTCTTCGCAGCCAGCACGAGGCGGATCAAGCAGCACAACTTCGGGACGCACACCCTGTTCTACCAGTTCCTGCATTTTAACAGCAGCATCCCCTAAAATAAATTCAGCATTATCACAGCGATTATCTTCAGCATTACGTTTTGCATCTTCAATAGCAGAAGCTATAATCTCAATTCCATAAACTTTTTGGGCATGTTTTGCCAAATACAGAGAAATTGTACCGGTTCCGCAGTAACAGTCAACAACGATTTCACCACCGCTCAAAGCCGCAAATTCAATCGCTTTGTTATAAAGCTTTTCAGCCTGGGCACTGTTTACCTGAAAAAACGACTGCGCAGAAATATTGAATTTTAAAGTTCCCAAACGGTCTTTGATCGTCGTTTTACCATATAATAAGCGTGTTTTATTACCCATCACGATATTGGTCTGTTTTTTGTTGATATTCTGCACTACACTTTTCAAGCCCGGAACAGCATCACGCAGCATTTTGACCAGCTCTTTGCCATGTGGAATATCGTAACCGGCAGTAATGATAACTGCCATAACCTCACCAGTGTTAACACCAACCCTGCCCATAACATGGCGGACTACGCCCTTACCTGTTTTTTCATCATAAGCAGAGATTTCATACTGCCGCATCCATTGACGGACAACAGCAATAATGTCATTGTTACGCTGCTTCTGGATCAGACAGTTTTCAACGCCGACTACTTTATGTGTAGCCGCAGCATAACATCCGATTTCCAAAATTCCATTTTCAAATGCAACCGGGAACTGCATTTTGTTACGATAATGCCATGGATCTTCTTCACCGATGATCGGCAGAACTTTGACTTCCTGTAAATGCCCGATCCGAAAAAGCGCATCGCGAACCTGCTGTTCTTTAGCCTTTAATTGCCCCGTATAGTTTAAATGCTGCAGCTGACAACCGCCGCAGGCTTCATAAACAGGACATAATGGTTCTACCCGCTCAGGTGATGCTTCCAGAATGGCCGTTACTTTCCCTGACGCATAATTTTTCTTCACCTGTTCCAGCTCTACTTCTACTGTCTCATCTGCTAAGGCGCCATGTGCAAAGACCGTAAATCCATCAGTCTTGCCCACACCTTCACCGCTGCTTCCTAATCCTGTTACTTTTAAAGTTATTTTATCACGCACTAAAAATTTATTATCAACGCTCATAAAATTCTCCTAAATTAAATTTTCAACAACTAAATTATACCACAAATCTATACAGTTTCTTCATTTTACAGTTTAAATAAAATGGCAGAAAAGCGAACTTTTTCACCTTCTGCCAAAATAATCAGCTATTATTTAGTTGCATCTACCCAACTACCTACAGTTACCTTTTCCAGCATTTCAGCACTGATCGGCAAAGCTGAATGAGGTGTCCCTGCAGCAATAAAAGTAATGTCATACTCTTTCAAACTATTATCCAGATAAACTGAAACCTGCTGACGCAAGGCAAACGGACATACTCCTCCGGGCGCAAAACCTGTGATTTGCATTACAGTTTCCGCATCTGCCATTTTGATTTTTTTCGCTTCGATGGCACGGCCCCATTTTTTTGTGTCTATTTTCTTATCGCCGCAGGCAACAATCAAAATCGGCTTGCCATCAGCTAAAAAACACAAGGTTTTGGCTATCTGTCCCGGCGTTGTGCCCAAAGCCTGAGCCGCCAATTCCGCAGTATGTGTTGATCCCGGCAATATTTTTATTTCCAGTTCCGGATAAGCCTGCAGGCTTTCCTGTACTCTTTTCAAACTTGTTTCATATTCTTCTGCATGCTCTTCCATTTCCATCATCCATCCCTCACATTTCTTTTGCAATTCTGCCACAACTAACAGCTTTATTTTTATACTTTCTGTGCTATAATATATCCATACATGAAGTCATACAGGCATCTGTTGTAATTTTAACACAGACAAGTCTCTCTGACAAATCAAAGTACCTGTTAAAGGAGGTTTATCCATGGATATCATTACTAAAGATACCGGCATCATCGATGCTGTTCAACAACATCCTGAAATTTTGGAAGTGTTTGCTAAATATGGTCTGGGCTGTGTTGGCTGCATGGCAGCTCATTACGAAACCATCGGCCAGGGAGCAGGCGCTCACGGCATTGATGTTGAAGCGCTTATTGCCGACATCAACAAGGCTGTTGCTGCTGCAAAATGATCTTCTTAATAAAAAACAGTCTGACGTTGAAGCGTCAGACTGTTTTTTATTACCACTTGTACAATGATCTCAATAAAGCTATCTCAACTTTATATCCAGGCAATTCATTCGGTGTTTCTAAATAAAAGGGCAAGTCTTTCAGCTGAGGATGATTAGTGACAGCGCTGAGCGCTTCCAATCCAATGTTCCCCTGACCTATTTTTGCATGCCGGTCCTTATGGCTGCCCAAAATATTCAGGCTGTCATTGATATGAACAGCTAAAAGACGTTTCAAACCAATAATTTTATCAAATTCCTCCAAAACACTTTCCAAATCATTAACTATATCATAGCCGCCGTCAAAAACATGACAGGTATCCAGACATACCCCCAGTTTTCCCTGCAGCTCCACTCTGTCGATAATCGAACGCAGTTCCGTAAAGTTTCGCCCAACTTCACTGCCTTTACCAGCCATAGTCTCCAGCAGCACCATTGTCTGCTGCTGAGGACGCAGGATTTCATTCAGCAATTCTGCTATCATGATTATTCCCTGCTCTGCTCCCTGTTTTACATGACTGCCAGGATGGAAATTATATCTTGTACCAGGCAGCAGCTCCAGCAACTGCAAATCCTCAGTCATTACCATACGTGCAAAATCCCTTATTTTAGAATCTGCCGAACAGGCATTGAGTGTATAAGGCGCATGTGCCAGGAGCGGCGCAAAAGAATTCTCCCGCATCAGCGCCAGTAAAGCCCTGATATCCTCTGTATCGATCGCTTTGGCTCTGCCTCCGCGTGGATTACGTGTAAAAAACTGAAAGGTGTTGGCACCAAGAGCCAGTGCCTCCTCTCCCATATGCAAATAGCCTTTTGCCGACGATAAATGACAACCAATATTGAGCATAGACCCTCCTAGATTTACAAAGCTTTTAAAAATACGTTATAATTATAACATATCAAGCCTGTTGAAAGGAAAAGTTTGACCATGCAAGCATTACGAGAACACCTGCTGAGCCTGCAGGACACCAAATATCAGAAATTTCACAGTGCCCTTTGTCCCGGTATCGATAACATCATCGGCATCCGTATCCCTGTATTGAGAAAACTGGCAAATGAAATCCTCCGGGATGGAGATTACCCTACTTATCTGCAGAAAGCCTTATACGAACCTTTTGTCTACAGTGAAGAAGCAACCTTATGCGGTATGATTTTAGGTTTACTGAAAATTGATTTTACTGAACTGCTGGAAAATCTCAATATTTTTGTTCCCCGCATCGACAATTGGGCTGTTTGTGATGTTACCTGCGGCGGTTTGAAAGTTTTCAAAAAAAATCAGGCTCAGGGACGCGAATTTCTGCAGCAATATCTTGCTTCTCCCAGAGAATATGAACTGCGGTTTGCTGTTGTAATGCTGATGAATTATTACAATGATGACACATATATCGACAATACACTGAAAGAACTGAACAATGTACGACACGAAGGTTATTACGTAAAAATGGCCGTAGCTTGGGCTTTATCGCTGTGCTTTGTCAAGCAGCGAGCTAAAACAATGGAACTTTTTCAAAATAATGAACTTGATGACTTTACTTACAACAAAGCCCTTCAGAAATGTCGTGAATCCTTCCGTGTCAGCGATGCAGATAAAGCCCTGCTGCAAAATATGAAGCGTAAATAAATAATAAAACTCCCGTCTTTATTCAAGACGGGAGTTTTATTATTTTGCCATGCTCAGCAGCATCGCTACTGCTAAAATACTCATGGGTATCAAAATCGCCAACTGACCGATTTCATTGGAATAGTTGAAGAAAAAGAATACAGAAAGCCGAGGCAACAGCTCCTAATTGCCAAACAACAGACCAAAAATCAAAGGAAATGCATTAACAGGCCTTAATTCCGTTATTGATGGTATAGGTATAATAACAAAACATTTAAAGAGCAGCGCCGTAACGGCAAATACTGCCGTCAGCAAAGCTGCAAATGTCAGTTTTTCTGTTTTATTTCTCTGCGCCCATCATTCCGCCTACTTTTGCACCAGTTTAACCAGCACTTCCACACATTTTAGCAGGGAAGGCACCGGCAAATATTCAAAACGCCCGTGGAAATTATGCCCGCCGGTAAAGATATTGGGACATGGCAACCCCATTTCTGAAAGCCTTGCACCGTCAGTACCACCTCGTACCGGTACTAGATGCGGCTCGATTCCAGCTGCACGCATTGCATTTTCAGCCCGTTCAATTATTTCATAAACAGGCATAATATATTCCTTCATATTACAATAGACATCTTCCATTTTACAAACAACGCTGCCCGCGCCGTATTCAGCATTCAGACAATCCACCATATGCAGCAGCAGTTTTTTACGATCTTCCAGCTTCTTCCTGTCATGATCGCGCAAAATCATTTCCAGCTCAACTTTATCCGTACCGCCATTGATACGCAGACTGTGATAAAACCCTTCATACAGCTCAGTATATTCAGGACGCTCGCCGGCAGGCAGCAGCATCTGCCACTTGGCTGCCATCGTCACAGCGTTGCGCATCTTATTTTTAGCAGAACCAGGATGTACCGAAACTCCATAAAATGTCACCGTGGCATTGCAGGCATTAAAGGTTTCATAATTCAATTCACCAACAGCGCCGCCGTCAACTGTGTAGGCAAAATCAGCACTAAAATCTGTCAGAGGAAAATGCTCCGTTCCCCGTCCTATTTCTTCGTCAGGGGTAAACGCCAAAAGTATCTTGCCATGCTTGATTTCCGGATGTGCAAGTAAATACTCACAGGCTGAAACAATAGCGCATACTCCAGCCTTGTCGTCGGCTCCCAGCAAAGTCGTACCGTCCGAGGTTATAATTTCCTGTCCCAGATAATTTTTTAATTCTGGAAACTCCTTCGGGCTCAATTTAACCCCTTTGCCAAGGTCCAGCTCACTGCCGTCATAGGCAGAATGCACCTGCATTTTGATATTCGCTCCCGATGCTTCATTACTGGTATCCATATGAGCAAGCAACCCGATAACAGGCAGTTTTTCATTCGTATTAGCCGGCAATGCAGCCAGTACGTAACCATATTCTGTAAGTGCTACGTCATCCAAACCCAAACCTGAAAGTTCAGACTTCAGTAGTTTTGCCAGCTTTAACTGCTTTGCCGTACTGGGCGAAGTTTCT
>OGZV01001105.1_pt1 | contig 26698 bp, 19 predicted proteins | sample 1576861 | NCBI WGS metagenome assembly OGZV01 (sample SAMEA3541501, study PRJEB24748) | human gut metagenome | biome: human gut; feature: human-associated habitat; material: faeces | place: China | collected 2012
TGGTGGCCATGAAAGCGGATTCCGGTATTGACCTGACTTCTCTGAAGGTAGATGGCGGAGCCAGTGCCAACAATTTCCTGATGCAGACCCAGGCAGACTTTATTCAGGCACCGGTCAGACGCCCGGCCTGTGTGGAAACAACGGCCATGGGTGCGGCCTATCTGGCGGGACTTGCAGCGGGATACTGGAAGAATCAGGAAGAAGTCAAAGAAAATCAGGAGACAGACCGGATCTTTACGCCGGAACTGGACGAAAAGACCCGCAGGACCATGGTCCGCGGGTGGGAAAAGGCGGTGCGCTACGCATACGGCTGGGCGCGGGAACGCTGAGTGTCACAATCGGATCAGGCTGCCGGAAGTGCAGTCTGGCGGTAAAAAACACCTGAGCGCTGGGCATAAGGCTCAGGACTTCGGCGGTGCAAAAAAGTCACGTTCAATAAACAGGCAGACATTGTCGACAAAGCTGTCCGGGTCACATGGTTCTTCCTGATCGAGATAGCACTGTACAATATTAAAATAAAAATCTGTCATCAGGCTGGTGAATATAGGGGCAGGAAGCTTCAGGCGGTAGCCCTTTTGTTCAGCAGCCTGAATTTTATCATTCATAATGCGGATAAGGCCGGTGCGGATGATGCGCATCAGGTCACCGTCCTGATTGGCATGGTAGATTTTCTGGTACAGAATCCGGTTCTCGCCGATAAGACGCAGCAGGATCAGCAGGAAGTCCCGCACGGAAGTGCGGTTGGTGAAATACATGACATCTTCATTCAGGCCAAGCTCATCTAGCATGGAGCCAAGGCAGTAATGGAGCAGGTCATATTTATCCTCAAAATAGCGGTAAAACGTAGACCGGGAAATCAGCGCGGTATTGCAGATGTCGGTTAGTGTGAGCTGCTCAAATGGCAGGGCTGCAAGCTGGGAAAAGAGAGCACCCTTCAAAAGCGCGTAGGTGCGGCGGGCGGTAATACTGGTTTTCCGGGGTGTAGACTGTGCCATAATAACCTCCGTGATCGATGAATTTGCGCATGAAAAACAGAACAGGTTCACAATGTATAAAACTGGACAAATCTAAAATAAGTGTCTCATTATGAACATTCCAAATAAAACTGATACTTGTGTATTTTAACATATACATAGATAATAATGCAAGAAAATGAAGAGGAATTCTGGAGGTTTCTATGGATTATCGAGATAAATTGCACAAAAACAAGGGGTTCTTAACGACTCCCATATGTGTCACATTTTTGGCGGCAGGACTCATGCTGCTGTCTTACCCGGTGCCGGTGCTGGCGGCTGCTTCTACCATTGAGGCAGGAAGCGGTGCTGTGGCAGAGACAAAGCCGGCGTCTGTATATGGAACGACAACAGTAATCGATTCAGAAGAAACAGAAACGGCCCGGGCAAACTGGGTAAAGGAGGGGGACGACTGGTATTATCTCCTGCCAGATGGCAGCAGGAACCGGCAGGATCTCCAGTTTGACAATGCCCTTTATAAATTTAACTGGAACGGCTCTTTAAAGACCGCCCAATGGGTACCGAATACCGGCGGCGGTGCTTATCCGGTGTTCTGTTATGATGAGGAAACACAGTTCTTATTCGATCAGCTAAATGATGAGAAGCGGGATCTGTATTTTGACGAGTATCCGGACCGGGAAGAGGAGTACGGTAATGATGAAAAGCGGCAGTACGACCGCTATGCCGGATTTATCATGGATGAAAAACTGAACCAGGCAGCAGCTCACCGTCTGGAAGCAGCGCTGGCAAATGGCTACAGCGGTGACGCAATTCCGGGAGAGGGAACCTTAAAGGATTACCTGGGAAAGATTTCCTACCGAAAGAATTCCAGCTGCCGGGAACTTTACCTGCGGGGCAGGGAGGATGTGGATGACGCCTTTGACAAGCTTATCGGCAAGACCCAGGACAAATATGATTCCAACGGAAAACGAAAAGATTCCCTGGATTATTACCGGCGCGTCGGTATGGCCCACGCAGAGAAGGACGGAGAACAGTATTTTATGGTAATCCTGATGCGGTAGAGTCAGAAAACGGATTTCTGTTTGCAGATCATGCGAACAGTATGAAATAAAAAAGGGAAAGAGGAGCAGAGACTATGGAAGACAAAAAATCCCTGAAAGAGAAATTAAAAGCGCATCTGCCCCATAAAAAGGGAGCGGAGAAGAAGCAGACGGGAACGGAAGATACTGGATTTACCATCCGCCTGGCACGATTCATCATTGAAAAACGTGCCTGGATCGAATCGGTATTCATTGCGGGCTGCATTTTCTGCGCGGTAGCAATGCTGTTTGTTAATGTAAACTATGACCTGACCAAATATGTTCCTTCCACGGCCCAGTCCAGCATGGGACTGGATGTGATGAAGAAGGAGTTTGGATATCCGGGAACAGCCCGGTTGATGTTAAAGGATGTAAGCCTGTACGAAGCAAAGCAATACAAAGATAAAATCCAGGCCATTGACGGTGTGGACCAGGTCCTCTGGTGTGATACCACGGTTAATGTCTATGCCGGAGAAGATTTCATCAATATGGATGAAATCAAAGACTACTATAAAGACCGCTGCGCGGTCATGGACATCACCTTTGAGGAAGAATCCGATTCTCCGAAGACGGAAACGGCCATTGATGAGATGAAAGCCATCACCGGCGACAAAGGCTGCTACGTTGGTATGGCGGTACAGAACAAATCCCTGATCCAGACTACGCACGAGGAGATGAACAAGATCCTGGTGGTTGCGGTCATCATGATTTTTGTGGTACTTTGCCTGGCTACAACGGCATGGACGGAGCCAATTCTGTTTTTGCTGGTTATGGGTGTGGCGGTGCTCTTAAATAAGGGAACCAACATATTCATTGGAACCATCTCCTTCCTGACGGATAACGTAGCCATTATCCTGCAGCTGGCAACATCCATGGACTATTCCATTTTCCTGCTGGATGCCTACATGAACTGGCGAGATACCGGACTTTCCGAGGAGGAAGCAATCGTCAAGGCGGTTGAAGAGGCCATCAACTCCATTTTCGCCAGCAGCCTGACCACCGTAGTTGGTTTCCTGGCCCTGGTTACCATGAAATTCAACATCGGTTTCGATATGGGCCTGGTTCTGGCAAAGGGTATCATCTTCAGCCTTCTGACCGTGGTACTGTTCATGCCGGCCATGATCCTGAAATTTACCAAATGGAATGATAAGACGAAACACCGTTCCTTCTTCCCGGACTTTACCAGACTGGGCAGGGGCGTGTACCGCATCCGCTACCTGGTTTTGGCGGCCGTGATCATCATTACTCCGCCGGCCTATGTGGCTCAGCAGATGAACAACTTCCAGTACGGAAACAGCGCCGTGGGCGGTGCTCCGGGAACTCAGGTTTATGCGGATGATCAGGAAATTACCCAGAAGTTTGGCCGGAGCAATATGATGCTTCTGATTTATCCGAACAACGATCCGGTGGCAGAAAAGAAGCTGTCCGACGAGCTGGAAGATCTTCCATATGTAAAGAATGTCACCTCTATGGCTAATACGCTGCCGGAGGGCATTCCGGAAGATTTTCTTCCGGAGTCTACTGTCAGCCAGCTCCATACGAAGGACACGGCACGGATGCTCTTATACATAAGGACCAAGGGTGAGAGTGACAAATCCTTCGAATATACGGACCAGATCCGGGATCTCATGAAGAAATATTATCCGGAGCATTCGTACGTGGTTGGAGAGACTCCGTCTACCCAGGATATAAAGGAAACAATTACGGACGATAACGCGCGGGTAAATCTGCTGACGCTGCTGGGTGTATTCCTGGTTGTAGCTTTCAGCTTTAAGTCAGTTCTGATCCCGATCGTGGTTATGATCCCGATTGAAGTTGCCATCTTCATCAACATGGCAGTTCCGTATGTGCAGGGCGTGGATATGATCTACATGGGCTACATTATTGTCAGCAGTATCCAGATGGGTGCGACGGTAGACTACTCGATCCTGCTTACCAACAATTATATCGCGAAGCGTGCAACACTTCCGAAGAAGGAGGCCTGCATTGAGGCGGTGACCCGGTCCTGTTCCTCTGTTTTTACATCCGGCGGCATTATCACCCTGGCAGGATATATTGTATATCTGATTTCTACGACGGCGGCCATTGGAGATCTGGGCCATCTGATCGGACGAGGAGGCTTCCTGAGTCTGGTCCTGGTACTGACTCTGCTTCCGGCACTTCTGGTGCTGACTGACGGACTGGTCATTGAGAAAAAATGGAAAGGCTCCAGAAGAAGAATCCGAGAGCGCTATGTGACCAGAAGGCAGCAGTTCCATGAGCGGGCAGAGCAGATCCGGACGAAGCTGGAAGAACACAGGAAAGAGAAATAAGGGCAGCAGGAGGAGAATGTCATGAAGAAAAGATATCAGAGACTGGGTGTCATGGGACTGGCGGCAGTCATGGCATGTACCGGCACGGTTTTGCCGGTGCTTGCGGGTCAGGCATCTGTGGCCGTAGATGAAAATATGTATGTAAACCTGGATTACTATGGAAACGTAGACCGGGTCAATGTGGTGAAGGGCTGTGATCTGAATGGGCAGACCACCATCACGGATTACGGTGATTATACAGCCGTGACTAACATGTCCGACTACACCGAGCCGGTCATTGAGGGAAATAAGGTAACCTGGAATGTATCACCGGATTACAAAGGACGCTTCTATTATAAAGGGGAGCTGGACGCGAAGAAGGTAGCGCTTCCGTGGAATTTCGATGTGTCCTACAAGCTGAACGGTGTGCCGAAAAACGCAGACGAGCTGGCAGGCGCTTCCGGACTCATAGAGATTCACATAGACGCGAAGTTTAACGACAGCGCAGAGGTAAATGAATATTATAAGAACAACTTCGTTCTGGCCGTAGCGGTGATGCTGGACACCAATGACTGCTACAGCCTCGAGGCGGATGGCGCGCAGAAGCAGACCATCGGCAGCAACAGCGCGGTTGTGTTCACGGCACTTCCGGGCGAGGATGGCGACTTCACCGTCCGCATTGGCACGGACAGCTTTGAGACCAGCGGTGTATTCATGACCATGACTCCGCTGACCGGCAGTGACCTGGAGCATATAACTGATTTAAAGGATGCAAAGGATACCTGGAAGGAAAGCGGTGACCAGATGCACGACAGTATGCAGCAGATGGCGCTGTCTGTTGAGGCGATGCAGGACGGCATCAATTCTCTGCAGAATGGCATGAATTCCGCAGAGAGCGCAAGACAGACCTGGAGCGGCGCAAAGGACAGCATTCTGGCGGGCAATGACCGCGCCATTGAGACCTTAAGTGCGGTATCGGACCAGTTAGAGGCCATGATCCCGCATATCGAGACCGCGAAAGAGGCAGCAGACACGGCTCATGATAGCCTGGGTGATATTGTGGACACCGTGCGGGAAATGCAGGATCCGCTGAATAAGCTGCACAGCGCGTTAAAGGGAATCAAGAGTGGATCAGAGTATATGGCAGGCGCGGTTCCGCAGCTGAATGAGCTGATGCAGAAGATCATTGAACTGGATGCGAGACTGCAGGCCAGTGAACAGGCCTATGTTACTGCGCTGCCGACATTACTGACCAGTACTCATGATCTGGAGGATGATTATTATCTGGGTGAAGACTGGGGCATGGATGAGGTTCCGCTGGAGAATGATATACAGGCGACCCCGGATGACGCAGAAAGCGATGATACAGGAATTGCCACCTACGCGTCGGGGGCAGGAACCTCCACAGCGGTGAGCGCGGCCAGCGGTGTGATGATGAGTGCGGGAGAACTGGCACAAAATCTGCTCGTGAGAAAGCAGTATCTGGAAGTTCTGGCATCCTCCAGCAACAAACTGGCATCCGGCCTTTCCAGCCTCTTAGATGATGTGGCTGACACCGCCAAATACACCTCCGAGCTGACCGACAGCCTGGAGATGCTTACCGAGGACACCGCGGCTCTGTACGATTCCATGGACAGCTACTACCCGGATCTGCAGGCAACACTGGATGATTCCGAGGAACTGATGAATCGGATCACCGAGGCACTGAACACGAGCCTGAGCACGGCAGCCATCGTGCAGAACACCTTAAAGAGCAGCAGTGACAATCTGGACGCTGCCACCCGCGACAGCATCCGCGGTACGCTGGAGCTTCTGGATAAGAGCTTGAGCGTGCTGGACAGCACCGCTTCCATCCGTCACGCGGGCGTGACCATGAAGGAAGCCATCGATAAAGAGTGGGATGACTTAGACGGCGACACCCGGTTCCTGAACATGGATCCGAATGCGGAGAAGGTATCCTTCACATCCGATGAGAACCAGGAGCCGGAATCCGTACAGATCATTCTGCGAACCGCAGAAATCAGTCTGGATGACGATGATGAACTTCTGGATGCAGAGAGTGAGGCAGCAGGCCAGAGCCCGCTGCGCCGGATCTGGAACGTGCTTGTGAAAATGTGGAAAGCATTTGTGGAAATCTTCAAGAACAGATAAAAGGGGGTTTTGGAGAATATGAAAGGAAACCGGATCATAACCATAGGACGTCAGATTGGAAGCGGCGGCAGTGAGATTGGTATGGAGGTGGCGAAACGTCTTGGCATTAGGTGCTATGATAAACAGCTCATTGAGCTGGCCTGCAATTACGGAGAGCTGGATCAGGATGTTCTGGCGGCAGCCGAAGAAAAACGGCCAAATCCATTTCTCTATTCCGTTCCGCGTCAGATGCAGAACGACAAGACCGGACGGGGCATTGCCATCAACGATATGGTATTTAATGTACAGTCGGAGGTTATCCGGCAGCTGGCAGAGAAGGAATCCTGCGTCATCATTGGCCGCTGCGCTGACTATGTGCTGCGGGAGCAGTCCGGGGTGACCTCTGTATTCATCTACGCGGACATGAATGACCGGATCAGACGCCTTATGGAGACACGGAAAATTACCCGGGATGAGGCCATCACGCTGATCAAAAAGAATGACAAGAGCCGCCGGAATTACTACGAGTGCTATACCGGAAAGCGCTGGGGTGCCGGGGCCAGCTACGATGTGACCTTAAACAGTGCCGAGCTTGGGCTGGACACCTGTGTGGATCTGATCTGCCATCTCTATGAGCGAAAACAGGAAGGAGACACAGAACAGTGATGAAACAGACAACGAAACGGCTTCTGGTAAGCCTGGCCGCTCTCATCTTATCCGTTGGAGCGGTCTGCACCAGCTATGCGGCATCGGATAAGCGCAAGGTTGGGAAAATGGATCTTGTGTTTGATTCCAACCTGGGTATTGGTGTAGAGGGCAGCTCCCTTTCCGTCACTGCGGAGGGGGCGAATACGGACCGCTACTATATCAGTGACACAGATGTTGTAAACGAGGATTCTGATGATTTCAGCGACAGCAATCCGCCGGAGATTGAGGTGACCCTGGTGGTGGCAGATGAGGATCAGTGGTATTTTGCCAGCTCTTCTTCCGATGCGTTCCGCTTAAATCTGGCAGCTTCATCAAAGAACCGCTACGACAAGGTTCAGTTTGTCAGCGCAAAGCGCTCGGAAAAAAACGCGATGCTGACGCTGCGGGTAAAGCTGATCTATGATAAGAAGTCAAAGCTTGATAACCGTTCCGCCATTTCCCTGGCGCAGAACGCGGCCTCTTCCTCTGCCGGGTTTGGCTGGGACAGCGCTCATCCGGGCACGGCATCCTGGAACACGGAGGAATCCGCCCGTTATTATCAGATTCAGCTGGTCAGAAACGGCATTGATACCGGCATCATGCGTTCGGTATACAAGAATCACTATGATTTTTCATCCCAGATGACCGAACCGGGTGAGTATCAGTTCCGCGTCCGCACCGTGCGCCAGAGCAGCCACAACAAGAGTGAGTGGGTGACCTCGGAAGTCTGGAAAATAGAATAATATATTGAGTTTTGCGCGTGTTTCCTGTATGATGGATGTGCGCAGCAAGGAAAACAGACGGCTGCAGATGTGGCCGTCTGTTTTTTCGATGCAGAAGCAGGAAACGGAAAACATTTTGTCCATGGAACGCGGGAAGATGCGGCATGGACAGGATTTGACACGCTACAGGAGTGAATCATATGAATGAATTAACCATAGAAGAATTTGACGCCCTTTCCCCGGACACTTATGTGCTCTACGATATCCGCAGCACGGAGGAGATCAACCACGGTGCCATCAGGGGCGCCATTGCCAGTTCTGCGGAAGAACTGGAGGAAAATCCGCCGGAAGAAAAGGAGAAAAAGCTCATCATCTGCTGCAGTCGCGGACGCGTGAGCCGTGATGTGGCAGAGAATCTCTGCGAGCAGGGCTACGACGCAGTCAGCTTAAAGGGCGGCTACATTGCCTGGCTCATGGCCGAGATCAAAAAGCAGGAGGCAGACGAAATCTGCGATTCCGTGGAAAAGAGCCTGCGCAAGAAATTCCACAAGAACATTTTCAGCAAATTCGCGAAAGCCATCAACCAGTATGAGCTGGTGAAGGAAGGCGACCGCATTGCCGTCTGCATCTCCGGCGGCAAAGATTCCATGCTGATGGCAAAGCTGTTTCAGGAGTTAAAGAAGCATAACAAATTCCCGTTCGAGGTGAAGTTCCTGGTTATGGACCCGGGCTACAGCCCGGAGAACCGTCAGGTCATCGAGGAGAACGCCCGGAAGTTAAAAATCCCGATTCAGATTTTTGAGTCCGACATTTTCGATGCGGTCTATACCATCGAGAAATCTCCGTGCTACCTCTGTGCTCGCATGCGCCGCGGTCATCTCTACACCTTCGCGAAGCAGCTGGGCTGCAACAAAATCGCCCTGGGCCATCATTATGATGATGTGATCGAGACCATCCTCATGGGCATGCTCTACGGTGCCCAGGTCCAGACCATGATGCCGAAGCTCCACAGCACCAACTTCGAAGGAATGGAGCTGATCCGTCCGCTGTATCTGGTGCGCGAGGACGACATCAAGGCATGGAGAGATTACAACAACCTGCACTTCATCCAGTGTGCCTGCAAGTTCACCGACACCTGCACCACCTGCAATAATGAGGAAAACCTGTCCAAGCGTGTGGAAGTCAAGGAACTGATCCGAACCTTAAAAGCGAAGAATCCATTTGTAGAGAGCAATATCTTTAAAAGCGTGGAGAATGTCAATCTCGATACGGTCGTAGCCTACAAGCAGGGTGGCGTGCGCCATCATTTTCTGGATACCTATGACCGGGAACCGGAGACTGCAAAACCGTGCTGCTCAGACGCAGCAGACGATTAAACGGTCCTCTTTACTTGCGGTATGACCTGTGTTATACTTGGGATAATTATGAGTGTGGGCAGGTTATTTCAAAAGCATTGTGCAGGAAGGTAAAATAAAGAACGGGAGGCGTTTGCAAATGGATATCATGATTTTTCTTGGCTGTATCCTGCTGCTGGTATTGTTTGTTGTTGTAGCAGTGGTAACCAGTATGTTAGGCACCATCGGTGCCATTGTGGCAGAGGAAGATGACGAAGAATAAGCTGTACAGAGAAAAGAATCCGGACAATTTCGGATTCTTTTTTTGTATGATAGGAAATTGCGTCCTATCATACAAAAACGCTCCGCGAGGATGCGCACTCGGCGCAAAGGTAGATGGTTGCCGAAGCAACCGCACCTCGGCGCGAGAATGTGCCTTGGCACATTCTTTTTCACCATGATCCCAAGGGATCCTGACAAACTGTCTATCGATGATGGAAGAATGACCGCGATACACGGACAAAAAGAAGAAACGACCGCATCACACGGAAAACATATAAGAAATGAGTAGAAATTAAAATTCCCTCTTGCATTTACATATATACATCGTTATAATGACCATAGCTTTAAGATTTTACTGAATTAATGTGGCAGATGATACAAAAAATTGTCAAACCGGATATTGCAAAGAAGCAGGGACGTATTAGGAGAAAGATTGGTCTCGGTATACCTCCCTTTTTGTGTGTCACGGTGTCCGGACAGCGGTTTCGGCTGGGAAATCTGAAACGCATCATAGAATTCGGTATCACAAAAGAAGCATAAAGCGAAAACGAGGAAAGAAGGAAACAAACATGAGAAAGACACTGGCAGGAATTGTCCTGAGCTGTGTGATTGCAGCATCCCTTACTGCATGCGGCGGTTCTGGAAATTCTACAAGCACTTCCGCAGCAGAGACTTCTGCAGCAGCTGGCGACAGCACTTCCGCAGCAGCAACCACTGAGAACGGCGACAAGGTTGTACGTGTCGCAGCAGTAGATCCGCAGGTAGCACTGGATCCGCAGCAGTTCACCTACAGCATCGTAATGAAAATTACCGATAACATTACTGAGTCCCTGCTGACTACCACATCCGATGGACTGGTTCCGACTCTTCTGGCAGCTATGCCGACCATTTCCGACGACAACATGACCTACAGCTTCGAGCTGCTTCCGGATGTAAAATTCCATGATGGAACGACTCTGAAGGCTTCCGATGTTAAGTATTCTTACGAGCGTCTGATCAAAATGGCAAAGATGGCAACCCTGCTTGAGAACGTGGTTGGTTACGACGAGATGAGCGCAGGTACCGCAGATGAGCTGTCCGGTGTCGAGGTTCAGGACGATACCCACTTCACCATTCAGTTAAAGAAACCGTACGCACCGTTCCTTTCCGTTCTGTCTACCGCATACTGCGCAATCTATCCGCAGGAGGCATGTGAGGCAGCTGGCAACAACTGGGGTATGACCACTCTGATCGGTACCGGCGCATTCAAGCTTGACAGCTATCAGACCGGTGTTGGCGCAACCCTTTCCCGTTTCGATGATTACCATGGCGGCGCAGTGGCACTGTCCGGTCTGGACTACAAGTTCATCGAGGATGTTAACACCCAGGTCCTTGAGTATCAGAAGGGCAATGTAGACTATGTAGATGTTGATCCGTCCATCTACCCGGTATACTCCAGCAACCCGGATCTGAAAGATCAAATGCATGGCTTCCAGCCGACTGGCTGCTACAGCCTGACTGTAAACAGCAAGACCTATGACGATCCGAAGGTAAGAGAGGCCATTGCGCTTTCCATCGACCGTAAGGCTATCTGCGATAGCATCCTTCACGGCACTGCAACCGTTCCGACCTCTTACATTCCGGCTGGTATCATCGGTCATGATGACAGCCTTCCGGAGTTCGAGTACGATCCGGAGCAGGCAAAATCCCTTCTTGCAGAGGCAGGATATCCGAATGGCATTGACCTTCGTGTAACCGTAAACACCAAATATCAGGGCAACGTAGCAATCGCAACCGCATTCCAGCAACAGGCAAAGGCAGCAGGCATCAATGTAGAGGTTGAGCAGGTTGACTCTGCGGCATGGTCCGATATGAAGAAGAACGGCGGCGTTGACTGCGGTATCTCCAACTGGTATGTAGATTACTCTGATCCGGAGAGCATGCTGTACCCGATGACCAAGACCGACACCAACTCCAGCTTCTGGCACAATGCCGAGTTCGATAAACTCATGGATGAGGGTATCGCAACCACCGATGAGGCAGAGCGTCAGGAAATCTACAAAAAAGCAGAGCACATCATGACCAGAGAAGACTGGGCAACCACTCCTCTCTACAATGAGACCAAGTTCTATCTGTTAAATCCGCGTATCACCGGATTTGAGATGGATGCGACCTTCCGTATGTTCTGGAAGAATGCTGATATTCAGTAATTATTGCGGCAACAATTAAAAATGTTTAGAGAAACAGGGGGGCTGCGCATTTTGGCAGTTCCTCTGTTCGCATGTAGGAGAAAATAAAATGCTTTCATACACAGGAAAACGTTTGCTCCAGACGATCTTTGTTCTTCTGGGCATCAGCTTGATCACGTTTGTTCTGCTTCAGGTAGTACCGGGTGACCCGGTTGCCCTGATGTTAGAGAAACGTGCAGATCCGGAGACTATCGCCAAAGTGCGTAAGGAGCTCGGTCTGGATCTGCCATACTATGTACAGTATCTGAATTTTATAAAAGGCGCCATCCATCTGGATTTCGGTACCTCCTATTTCACCAAGGAGGTTGTTACCGATGCGCTGTTCCGCTGCTTTAAGGTAACCGTAAAGCTGGCATGCATGTCCTTTATCTTCGCCTCTGTCATTGGTATTCCGTGCGGAATCTTTGCAGCAGTCAAGAGAGGAAAAGGCATCGATACCGTGGTTATGGTACTCTCTATCGTCGGTGTATCTGCACCGGCATTCTGGGTAGCGATCATTCTGCAGATCCTTTTCGGCTTAAAGCTGAACGTTCTGCCGATCTCAGGATTCGATACGCCGGCATCTTACATACTTCCGAGTCTTGCGCTGGGTGCGCGTTACGCAGGAAATATTGCGCGAATCACCAGAACCAGTATGCTGGAAGTACTGGGACAGGATTACATCCGTACCGCGAAGGCAAAGGGCGCCATGCGCTGGGCCGTTATCTTGAAGCACGCCCTGAAAAATGCCATGATCCCGATCGTAACTCTCGTAGGTACCGATTTTGGTTACATGCTGACAGGATCCATGCTGATCGAAAAGGTATTCTCCATTCCGGGAATCGGTAAGCTGGCAGTAGATGCCATGTCCAACCGTGACCTCCCGCTTCTGGAGGGCACCGTTATGTACATCGCATTTGTATTCGTTGTCGTAAACCTGATCGTTGATGTTTCCTATGCATTTCTGGATCCGCGAATCCGCTACGGGAAAGGAGCAGCATAAGAGATGGCTAAGAAATTACTTGGATTTTTTAATAAACAGAAACAGTTTGAGCAGGATGTTATGGAAAACGGCATGCAGTATTCCAGCTTCTACGGAGATAGCCTGCGCCGTTTAAAGAAGAACAAAATGGCAATGTTCTGCGCATGTGTACTGATCCTGCTGGCACTGATGGCAATCTTCGCTCCGCTCCTCGCACCGTATGATCCGACCTATCAGGATTACAGCGCTGTGCTTGGCGGACCGTGCAAGGCACATCCGTTCGGAACCGATGAATTCGGCCGTGACATCTTATCTCGTATCATCTACGGTTCCAGAGTATCCATCAGTATCGGTATCGTGGCACAGATCATCGCTTCTATCGTAGGCGTAACCTTAGGTTCCCTGGCCGGTTACTGCGGCTGGATCGACAGCCTGATTTCCCGTGTCATGGAGATCTTCCAGGCATTCCCGGATCTGATCTTCGCCATGGCGATCATGACCTTCATGGGTAAGGGTGTCCTGAACCTGTTTATCGCCCTGGGCCTTCTGACCTGGGTTCGCACCGCGCGTATGATCCGCGGTTCTGTCATGCAGTTAAAAGAAAAAGAATACGTAGAGGCAGCCCGCGCCTGCGGAGCATCTACCTACTGGATCATCATGAAGGAACTGGTTCCGAACTGCCTGTCCACCATTATCGTCCTGGTTACCCTTGGTATCCCGAACGCAATCATGTACGAGGCATCCTTAAGCTTTTTGGGCATCGGTATCCAGCCGCCGACTCCGTCATGGGGCAATATGATCAGTGCGGCCCAGACCTTTATCAGCTACCGCCCGGTATACAGTATCATGCCTGGTGTGGCGATCATGATCACAGTTATTGCATTCAATATCTTCGGTGACGGTTTACGAGATGCACTGGATCCGAAGCTGAGAAGTTAGGAGGTATGAGAGATGGCAGAGAATATTTTACAGGTAAAAAATTTAAAAACCTACTTTCATACTGAGGCCGGACTTGTGAAAGCGGTTAACGATGTTTCCTTCAATGTGGAAAAGGGTAAGACCCTCGGCATTGTAGGTGAGTCCGGCTGCGGAAAAAGTATCACTTCCTTATCGATCATGGGTCTGGTAGAGCGCCCCGGTAAAATCGAGGGCGGTGAGATCCTGTTTGAGGGGGAAGACCTCTTAAAGATGACAGAGGCTCAGATGCGCAGCATCCGCGGTAAGAAGATTGCCATGATTTTCCAGGAGCCGATGACATCCTTAAATCCGGTTTATACCATTGGACAGCAGCTGATCGAGGCACTGCTCCTTCATGAGAAGATGACCAAGCAGGAAGCAAAAGCCCGCGCCATTGAGATGTTAAAGCTGGTTAAGATCCCGCTTGCGGAGCGCCGCTTTGATGAGTACCCGCATCAGCTTTCCGGCGGTATGCGTCAGCGTGTCATGATTGCCATGGCACTTTGCTGTAATCCGGCTATGCTGATCTGTGATGAGCCGACTACTGCGCTGGACGTAACCATTCAGGCGCAGATCCTGGACCTCATCAATGAGTTAAAAGAAAAGACCGGAACCTCCGTTATGATGATTACCCACGACCTGGGTGTCATCGCAGAGGTTGCGGATGATGTTATGGTTATGTACGCAGGTAAGGTCGTTGAGCACGCAAGCTGCGACCAGATCTTTGATAAGCCGATGCATCCGTATACGGACGGACTGATGAAGTGCATTCCGAAGCTGGATGACGACGACACCAAAGAACTGAGCGTTATCAAGGGCATGGTACCAAGCTTTGATGACATGCCGGCAGGCTGCGCGTTCTGCCCGAGATGTCCGCAGGCCCGCGAGATCTGCCGTCAGAAGATGCCGGAGTTAGTCGAGGCCGAGGGCCGCATGGTGCGCTGCTTTAAATATACGAAGGAGTGGGAGGAGAACATCTGATGAGTGAAGTAAATGAAAAGACCCCGCTTCTGGAGGTCCGGAACCTGCGGAAACTGTTTGCGGGAAAATCTTCCTTCTTCCAGAAAGATAAGTCATGGATCAAGGCGGTGGACGATGTATCCTTTACCCTGAATCCGAAAGAAACCCTGGGTGTGGTTGGTGAGTCCGGCTGCGGTAAGTCTACCATGGGCCGCTCTGTGCTCCGTCTGATCGAGCCGACCTCCGGCGAGATCTTCTACAAAGGAAAGGATTTCGCCAAGGCAAGCGGTCAGGAACTGCGGAAAATGCGCGCAGATATGCAGATCATTTTCCAGGATCCGTACGCATCCTTAAATCCGAGAATGACCATCGGCGAGATCATTGCCGAGCCGTTAAATATCCAGAAACGCTATAAGACCCAGGAGGAGACCCGGGCACAGGTGTTAAAGGTGATGGAGGTCGTAGGACTGAACACCAAATACTACAACCGCTATCCTCACGAGTTCTCCGGCGGACAGCGTCAGAGAATCGGTATTGCCCGCGCGATCGTGCTTAACCCGTCTCTGGTAGTCTGTGATGAGCCGGTATCCGCACTGGATGTTTCCATCCAGTCTCAGGTACTGAATCTGCTGCGCCAGCTGCAGGAATCCATGGGAATGGCATATATCTTCATTTCCCACAACTTAAGCGTTATCAAGCATATTTCAGACCGTGTCATGGTTATGTACCTGGGACATGTGGTAGAGCTGGCGGACAAGAAAGAGCTGTTTGCGAACCCCTCCCATCCGTACACCCAGGCGCTGCTGTCCGCAATTCCGGTACCGGAGCGCCATTCCAAGAGAAAGAAGATCATTCTCCAGGGCGATCTGCCGAGCCCGGCAAACCCACCGTCCGGATGTATCTTCCATACCCGCTGTTTCATGGCTCAGGAAATTTGTTCCACACAGAAGCCGGAGCTTAGGGACATCGGAGGAGGTCATCTGTGCGCCTGTCATTTCTGCAATGGAGCCTGCGCGCAGAACGAAACTACAGAAGAAAAATAATTGAGGAGGTATAAAAGTATCATGAAAATCACCAACATTAAGACCTACAGAATGCAGGTGCCGCTGGTGCGCCCGTTCCGCATTGCACTGGGTCTCATCACTCACGCAGTCAGCTGCCTGGTTGAGGTTGAGACTGATGCCGGCATCACCGGTTATGGTGAGGGCTCTCCGGGACCGCTGATCACTGGGGAAAATCTGGATGGTACTATCGCAACGGTAGAGCGTCTGAAAGAAAAACTGATCGGCATGGATCCGCGTGACATGGAGGCAATCTATACCGTGATGAACCGTACCGTAGCGTATGCAGGTACTGCAAAGGCAGCCATCGACCTGGCATGCCATGATATCATCGGCAAGAGCACAAATCTTCCGCTGTATAAGGTTCTGGGCGGACTTTCCGGCGAGATCGAGACAGATATGACCGTTGGCATCGATGATCCGGCAGTCATGGCAGAGCATGCAAAGGCACATGTGCAGGCAGGCTTTAACGTGATCAAGACCAAGGTCGGCGTAGACTTTGCTTCCGATCTGGCAAGAGTCCGTGCAATCCGTGAGGCAGTCGGTGACCAGGTGAAGATCCGTCTGGACGCAAACCAGGGCTGGAAAGCCAAGGAGGCTGTTGAACTCATCAACCGCCTGAATGAGTACGATATCGAGCTGGTAGAGCAGCCGGTTCCGCGCTTCGATTTTGAGGGACTGAAATTCGTGACCGCCCACAGCTCTGTGCCGATCATGGCAGATGAAAGCTGCTGGGACTCCAAGGATGCCCTGCAGTTAGTATCCCAGCGAGCTGTAGATCTCATCAACATCAAGCTGATGAAGTGCGGCGGCCTGTATGAGGCAAAGAAGATCACTGCGATCGCAGAGGCAGCAGGCGTGGAGGTCATGCTGGGCTGTATGGCAGAGGAGAGTGGTATCGGTGTAACCGCGGCTGCTTCCCTGGGTGCAGCATTAAAGAACATTACACGTGCGGATCTGGACGCAACCTTCTCCTTAAAAGAGCTTCCGTACGAGGGTGGCTTTACCGTAAAAGATACCAGACACCTGATCCTTTCCTCTGATCCGGGCCTTGGCATCAAATGTCTGAAAAAGGAGATGCTGGCATGAACCGTATGACACCGGAGGGCAAGGCAAAGTTAGAAGAGCTGGTTGCCCGTGTAATGAAAGATGGCCAGGCACGGGGAATTGCACTTGGCATCATCAACGCCGCAGGGGAGATCCAGTACGAGAATTACTTCGGATACCGTGATGCAGAAAATAAGCTTCCGATTACAAGAGACACGATCTTTGGTATGGCATCCGTAACAAAATCCTTTACCGCACTGTCTATTATGCAGATGCAGAAGGATGGCATTTTGAACGTAGATGATCCGGTTTCCAGATATATCCCGGAATTTACAAATAAAAATCAGTCCGAACCAGTGAAAATCTGGCATCTGATGTGCCATAGCGGCGGATATTTCCCACTTCCGCGTATTGTAGTGGATAAGACCGCCAAAGAGATGGGCATTGAGGATTCCGTGGATGAAGAGCTCATCTACCGTGAGGATTTTGCTGAGGAAGGCATTCGCCGCGTGGCAGGACGTCTGGATGCCCAGACTCGTTTTACCGGTCGTCCGGGACAGCGTATGAGTTACTGCAATGATGGCTTCGGTTTACTCTCCGACATTGTGCGCCGCCATTCTGGTTATGGTTCTTTTGCAGAGTATCTGGACAAGAAAATCTTAAAACCGATCGGTATGGACCGCAGCAATATCAGCTTTATCCGTAACAGCCAGGATGAAAATGCAGCAATCCTGTACTCTCTGGAAAATGGAACCTGGAGAGCTGACCGGGATTACCAGAACGACGCTTTCGTTTTACATGGAGGCGGTGGCATGAAATCCACATTGGGCGACATGATGAAATACGCAGTGATGTATCTGAATGAAGGCGTAGCGGGAAATGGAAACCGCATTGTGGACCGTTATTCTGTTCAGGAGATGGAGAAGCCGAGACAGTTTATGAAGCCGGGCATATACTATGGATACGGTCTGGAGACGAAGCAGGTAGGTGACCGTGCTGTTTATGAGCACGGTGGAAGCCTTCCGGGCGTATCCTCCAACTTCTCTTTCTGTCCGCAGGAAGAGGTTGGTATTGTAGTGCTGTGCAACACCATGGATGTTTCCGTGGCAGCCATCGCAGATGCAGCCCTGAATGCCTACTGCGGCCTTGAGGTCGAGGAAGAACGGCAGATCCACGCAGAACGCAGCTGGAGCGCCGAAGAACTGGAAGAGTTAGCCGGAAGCTATGTATCCGGTGAGGGTGATGCATTTACGCTGACTGTAGAAAACGGAACCCTGAGCATGAAGGTAAACGGAAATCCGACCGCACTTCAGGCCGTATATCCGTGGCAGGGTATGGTACGGAAAACCTATTCCGACATTTACCTGACTGCGATCCGTGACGAAGAAGGCCATGTATTTGCGGCGCGCTATGGCAGCCGGATCTTCCCGAAGGAAGCATAATCATTTTGAAAAGAGATTCCTGCTTTTTCAAAAAACAGGAATCTCTTTACTTTTTGAAAAATACGATTTATAATAAACAGTGTTTCCATAGAAAACGCAGGCGTAGTTCATTGGTAGAACATCAGCTTCCCAAGCTGAGGAGGCGGGTTCGATTCCCGTCGCCTGCTTCCTTAAAACCGCGTAGCTACGCGGTTTTTGTATTTTCAGGCCTCCATCTCCGCATTCACGGCGTCCTCGCAGGAGCGCATTGCCTCGATGGTCTTTGCAAAGAGCTCATCCAGCTCCCATCCCAGGCGTTCGGCACCGGTGCGGATGATGTCGCGGGAGCAGCCTGCAGCAAATTTTTTATCCTTGAATTTTTTCTTTAAGCTGGAAACCTCCATATCCCTGGTGCTTTTGGATGGGCGCATGCGGGCTGCGGCTCCGATCAGACCGGTCAGCTCATCTGCGGCGAACAGCACCTTCTCCATCTCATGGACCGGCTCTACATCGCAGCAGATGCCGTAGCCATGGGAGCAGATGGCATGGATCATGTCATCGCCGACACCGCCGGCCTTTAACAGCTCCGGTGCTTTTGTGCAGTGCTGCTCCGGGTAAAGCTCAAAATCAATGTCGTGGAGCAGTCCGCAGATTCCCCAGAAATCTTCCTCATCTCCGTAACCAAGCTCTTTTGCGTACCAGCGCATGACGCCTTCTACGGTGAGACCGTGCAGAATGTGGAACGGCTCCTTGTTGTAGGTTTTCAGTAAGTTCAATGCTTCATCTCGTGTGATCTGACTTATCATTTCGTGTCTCCTCCTGCTGGAAATTTTTTTCATTATACTGCGTCTGATGAAAATTGTTAAGCATTTGTTTTTGAAAGATCAGCGTTGGATTTCGGCAAAAATTTCGCCTGCAAGCTTTCGCGGCAGTAAAATCAGACGGCCGCGCACCCGGAATAAAAAGAGCCGCCTTCGGAGGGAACGGCACACGCAGTGTACGGCTTCATCGGGAATAAAGCCCTGCCGGGCAAGCTTCTCCCGGCGTGCCGGTTCACTGGCGATCCAGATGATGCGGGCATCGGAGGCAGGGGGAATGTGGCTGAGCGGAAGTACCATGGAATCACCTGGTCATGTTTGCCGGGGCCATGTGACAGGCAGAGCGCCGGGTTCACACGGACCGGTGCGTAATTACCATAAGATATGCGCAAATTCCGGGAAAAGAGCTTGCCACCGCAGAATTTGTTAGGTAAAATAGTAGCATTCGCAAAATACGGCATAGCCGCAGATTTCAATATTTTGCAGAGATTGTTTGTGTCTGAGAGGTTTTGAGAGGAGTTTTCATGAGTATTTTAAATGTAGAGCATTTAAGTCACGGATTTGGTGACCGGGCTATTTTCCAGGACGTTTCGTTCCGTCTGTTAAAGGGTGAGCACATCGGTCTGGTGGGCGCCAACGGCGAGGGTAAATCTACCTTCATGAGCATTATCACCGGCAAACTGCAGCCGGATGAGGGAAAGGTCGAGTGGGCAAAGCATGTGCGTGCCGGTTATCTGGACCAGCACACCGTACTGGAAAAGGGCATGACCATCCGCGATGTGTTAAAGAGCGCGTTCGCGTATCTGTTTGAGATGGAAGAGCAGATGAATGCCATCTGCGATAAGATGGGTGAGGCATCCGAGGACGAGATGAATGCCATGATGGAGGAGCTGGGCACGATTCAGGATCTTCTGATGGCCCATGACTTTTATATCATTGACAGCAAGGTAGAAGAGGTAGGCCGCGCACTGGGCCTGCAGGAGATTGGCATGGATAAGGATGTTTCCGAGCTTTCCGGCGGCCAGCGTACCAAGGTGCTTCTGGGAAAGCTGCTTCTGGAAAAGCCGGACATCCTGCTTTTGGATGAGCCGACCAACCATCTGGATGAGCAGCATATTGAATGGCTGAAGCGTTATCTGCAGGAGTATGAGAATGCCTTTATTCTGATCTCCCATGATATTCCATTCTTAAACAGCGTTATCAACCTGATCTACCACATGGAGAACCAGAAGCTGGACCGTTATGTGGGCGATTACGATCATTTCCAGGAAGTTTATGCAGTAAAGAAAGCACAGCTTGAGGCCGCTTATAAGCGCCAGCAGCAGGAGATTGCCGAGCTGGAGGACTTTGTGGCCCGCAACAAGGCAAGAGTTTCCACCCGGAACATGGCTATGTCCCGCCAGAAAAAGCTGGATAAGATGGAGGTCATTGAGCTGGCGAAGGAGAAGCCGAAGCCGGAATTTAATTTTATGGAGGCCCGTGCTGCCGGCAAAATGATCTTTGAGGCGAAGGACCTGGTGATCGGCTACGACGAGCCGCTGACCCGCCCGTTTGACATCAGCATGGAACGCGGCGAGAAGGTCGTCTTAAAGGGCTCCAACGGAATCGGAAAGACTACCCTGTTAAAGAGTATCCTGGGCCTGATCCCGGCACTTTCCGGCAGCGTGGAGTTAGGTGATTATCTGTATCTTGGCTATTTTGAGCAGGAGATGGCACAGGGAAATACCACCACCTGCATTGAGGAAATCTGGAAGGAATTTCCGTCCTACACCCAGTATCAGGTGCGTTCTGCCCTGGCAAAATGCGGTCTTACCACCAAGCACATTGAGAGTCAGGTACGCGTTCTGTCCGGTGGTGAGCAGGCAAAGGTAAGATTATGTAAACTGATTAACCGGGAGACCAATGTGCTCCTCTTAGACGAGCCGACCAACCATCTGGATGTGGATGCCAAGGAAGAACTGGCCCGTGCCTTAAAGGCCTACAAAGGCAGCGTCCTTCTGATCTGTCATGAGCCGGAATTTTACGAAGGCTTTGCGACCCGTGTGGTAGACTGCAGTGAATTCTGCCTGCGCGGATAGTGTCATTTTTTGTCGATGAACTTTTCTTGTACTGTGATCGTTACTGTGCTATGATGATGGCACAGTAACGAGTCATCTGAAATCTTAGTTTTTCCAGTTATCTCAAGTTATTTTTCAGATTTCATTTATTTATTTCCAAGTTTAAAACAGAAAAAATTAAAAAAGAGAGGGGGATGCGATGCAGGCTGAACAAAGGGGGCAGTGTCTGATTTTGCTGCTGTGCGCCTGGGCCTTTCTGACGGCGGGACCGGCGCTTTGTGTTTATGGGGCGCAGGAGAAGGAACAAAATACAAAAGCTGCCTGGGAAGAGCGTGCATTTTCAGAACATCAGGCGCGGCAGCTTCGGCACTGGAATATCGGTGATACGGTAACCCGGAAGATTGATGGGAAATCATACCGGTTTCGCTGCATTGACCAGAACTATGCGGATCATATGGGCGGCCATAAAAGTGGCGCGCTGTTTCTCTGCGACGAGGTAATTCCGGCTAATACTGGTTCCAGATATGAGTTTGAGACACCGGGGGACCGCGCTCACGGCTATGTGTATAAACCAGGGCCGATTGTGTGTTTTGGAAATTCGGCAGATTACAAATATTCTGCGGTCCGCGGGTGGCTTTCCCGCTTTGCGGAAGAATTTGCGGATGCGGAAATGGTTAATACTGGCGTGGAATGGGGATATTTCGGGAAAACAAAGGAGGAATGCTGGGAGCAGTTTCCGGAAGGTGGGCTGACGGCGCAGTATCTTGGGAGCCAGAAAATGGAAGACCGGCTGTTTATTCTGTCGGTGGATGAAGCATACCGTTATCGGAACTGGCTTTGGAAATTCGGAGCGGTGAAACGAAAGAATCCGGAGACCCAGATCAGCGAATTCTGCAAAGGCTACTGGCTTCGGACGCCTTGTGGAACGGCAGAGGGAAGCCAGATTTATATCGTGGATCTGGTTCAGGGAAATATACGGCCAGAAGCGGTGCAGACAGCGGAAACGGAAAAGCAGGATGATGAGATGAAGGTTACGGGAACTACGGGGGTGCGGCCGGTATTTGTTCTGCCGCAGAAGAACTGATGTATAAGGGGGATGTATGAAGAAGAACAGGAAGGTATTTCATATCAGACGCCAGACCGCGTCTGCCATGGCGGTGGTACTGGCCGTATTATCACCGGGGATGTTTCCGGCAGGCTTGGCTATGGCCGAGAGCGCGGGAACGCTTGCGCCGGTTATGCGAAATGGGTATGCCCGGGCAACGGAGAGTGACGCAGAGGGGGATTTGCAGGATTTCGATGAGGAAAATCTGGATGAAGTGGAACTGGAGGCAGATCTGATCACGGATTTTGATAAGAATATGGAAGCAGACCAGGGCGGATATGCCCGGGCTACAGATTCCGACGCCGATGAAGAGCTGGATGACATAGACCTTGCCACCGCATCGGACGCGCGGCAGGTGGAGCTGGCTACCGCGTCCGATCTGGTTCTGCTTGCGGCGGAGCTTCCGGTCACCGGGGATTTGTGGACGGACTGGAACGGCAACGTGAATTTTCCGGGAGAAGGAACCCGGGAAGACCCGTACCAGATAGAAACATTATCTCATCTGATGGGACTTTCCGAGGCGGTGGCGGCAGGAAATGATTATAAGGATTGCTATTTTGAGCTGACGCAGAGCCTGGATCTGGGCGGTATTTCCATCAATCTGGGAAACTGGAATCCCATTGGCTGGTATCGTGACCACTCAGAATTTGGCGGCAATGTGATCACACCGTTTCGCGGTCATTTCGATGGCTGTGGAAATACCATAACTGGTCTGAAAATCATCGGGGAACTCCGGGGCCAGACAAACCTGGGATTGTTTGGCGTGATAGACGGCGGCAGCGTGGAAAATCTGGAAATCCATGCAGACCAGGTCAGTGGCGCGGACCGGTCAGGACTTCTGGCCGGTACCATAAAAAACGGCGCAGTAATCCGAAATGTCACGGTATCCGGTTATGTGTATTCAGAGCAGGATGCGGGTGGAATCGCGGCGGTACTTTGCGGAAGCGGAAAGGGAACAGCAGCCGGAACCCAGATTCAGGAGTCGGACGGTTCCGTCATTGTGGAGAACTGCCGGGCAGAGGGAATTGCCATGAACAGTGCCGGAACCGATGGCGCAGTGGGCGGCATTGCCGGTAAGGCAGAAAAAGCTTATCTGGTTGACAACGTGGTCATTACCCAGAACGGAGTTTCTGACCGGATTCACGGAAAGGGCTATATCGGTGGCATTGCCGGTATTATGAACCAGAGCGGCATCTATAATTCTTACGTAAACGGAACCATTGGAGGAAATGGAAGCCGCGCGGCAGGCGGCATTATTGGAAAATACGAGAGTGGAAACCTGATTCTGGCCCGCATGGCAGGCAGTATCTCGCGAACCAACAACGGCAGTGCTTCCCGGGAGGGAACTTTTATAGGAACCCGCGATAGCGGTGCCCGCTTCACCTATGGAACCGAGCGTGACAGCCGCGTTTCCTATCTTTTTACCAATACACCGGCTAAGGCAAAGCAGGTTTTCGGGAGCACGCTTGACGGTGACAACCGCTTTGCGGAGGACGCCCACATCGGCTACTGGTCTGACCTGGAGCGCAAGTACAAAACCGTAGCAGGACAGATCGAGCACGACTGCGGGGACCGGTTTTTTTATGAGGAGCTGGAGGACGGAGTCCGCTACATCGTCACTCAGAAGCTGGGGCGGGAATTAACCATGGAGGGTTACAAAAGGGATCTGCCCTTTGCCATGGACCACTTTGCGCCGGGGTTTATGGGAGAACCCACAAGAGGATATCTGGTCTACATTCCGCGTATCGACGCGAAAAATGCCAATGGAACCTACGATACCGATGTGGCGGTGCTGACGGCCATCTCATCTACGGGAAGCTCCTATTACCGGGATGTGGATAAGGATCATCCGTCTGCCATTAAGGCGGGAGCGGTAGTGACGGTTGCGACTGCCCCGAAAAACACGGCTGCGGACCGTTACCAGATGATTGTGGATACCAGAGAGGCCGGCGGAGTAAACCCTCCCACTTATCTGGATGAGGATGGAAAGGAGCAGCCGATGCAGTATGTGAGCGGCGGGGCGTATTCCTTTATTATGCCGGAGTGCGACACAAAACTGGGCGCGGAGTATGTCAAGGTGACCACGAAGCTGGAGACGGATCCGGCGCAGACGCGCATTTCGGTGGTGCAGACCCGGAGCGGAGACCGCAAGCATCCGCAGCTCGTCACGGAAGTGAAGAATGAGGACGGAATTCTGATTGCCCGCTACGTGGATGGAAAGCAGGATCACAGCGTGGAGGTGCAGCCGGTGCTGATTCATGTGGAACACAATGGAAATGGACAGACCATAGACCGGACCGTGCGCTGGCTGGTGGACGATACAGATCTTCTGGAGAATCGTTCGGAGACCGGTTATACCATGAAGGACGCATCGATTCTGCCCAATATGAATTCGGCATTTATTACCAATATCATAAACCGGGAGGTGCAAGCCCAGGCGGCGAACCAGTACCGGGAGAAGATTCAGGATACTGTCTACACCCGGTATGGTGTGGTGTCCGCAGTGACGAACCCGGAGACTTCGGTGAATCATCAGGCACTTTACGCGAACTGCCGCGTGGCGGTGGATTTTCAGATTGTGGATCTGACTACAGTGCGCGTGGAGACCTTAAGCCTGAACCAGACGGAAGCCCTGTTTACAATTACCAGAAGGCTGACGGGAAGCTGCTATCAGCCGACAGAAACGCTTTCTGTCAGCGGGCCGGTGGTGCTGACAGCTGCGCTGAACCCGGAACATCCCTTTTATGAGCAGGTAAGCTGGAAGGATACGGAGAGCGGAAAAAATCTCCGGCTGGAACCATCCGGGGCCAATCAGCAGAACTGTAAGATTTCACCGGTGTGGGATCCGGAAGGAGAAACAAACCCTGCCTGGATCCAGAACCTGATCCATCGTGACCGCGCTCTGAAACGGGAGAAGCCTCTGGAGAAAGTCAGTGGAAGCGGGGAGAAGACAGAGCTGGTCACGGCAGTCAGTGAAGACCAGACTCATGGTCATATTCAGGCGCAGTGCCGTGTGCGGATCGTTTTTGTCACGGAGGATGATACGGTTCCGAAAATCAGCACAGGCGGTTCTGGCGGAGGATCCTCAAAAGGCTCCGGTGGAGGAGGCGGTGGCGGCGGTTCCACCGGCATTACATCCGGCGGAGTGACAAAAGCAGCGGGCCCGTCAATGCCGTCCTATGTGGTGACAGGTACCTGGGTGCAGAATGCGGCAGGACAGTGGATGTTTGCGGATCAGGAGCGGACCTACGCAAAGGAGTGGGCAGCAGTCCACAATCCGTATGCCAGCGCTGAGAACGGACAGAGTGCCTATGACTGGTTCCGGTTTGACGAGGCCGGATTTCTCATGACCGGCTGGTATCAGGATGAGGCCGGAGACCGTTATTACCTGAATCCGGCATCTGACGGGACCCAGGGACGTATGCTGACCGGCTGGAACTGGATTGACGGACAGTGCCTGTACTTTGAAGAAGAATCCAACGGAAGCCGCGGCGCGCTGAAACGCAATGCGGTTTTGGCAGATGGCAAACAGACCAATGAAAATGGTGCGTGGATCGTGAACGGGGTGGTACAGCGCCAGGAGACAGAGCGGTAAAGGAGGAGAAAACTTCCCGGGAGAGCAGAAAAACTGTCGTGAAATGGGAAGAAAAACAGGGGAGACAGATGTATGGGAAAACGAGTGGAGCGAAAGAAAAAATCCGTGACCAGGGCAGCCGCTTTTTTGTTGGCAGTAATTTTGTTCAGTAGCAGGCTGCTTCCGATCATACCGCTGCTGCCATGGAAGGCAGAGGCGGCTCGTCAGGGGGACACGATGACTGCCTATGGTGCCGGTTTTCATCATTACTGCATTGATGGAACCGGAGCGAACCGGGCACTGATCGATGGGGATGAGTATACATATATTCTGCCTTCGGAGACACTGACCCGGGAAGAAATGGCGCTGGTGTTCTGGGGCATGCTGACGCTGCAGGCCAGTTTTGGCAATGTGCCGCAGGTTAACGCGGTAGTCCGGAATATTAATGAGGGAGCGGCCGCGCAGGGCGTGCCTGCAATCTCAAGCCTGGTCACGGAAGCAGATTTAAAGCTGCTGATCCATTCGTCCGCCGTGCGGGAAAAATATGCGTGGCTGAAGGCAGTGCTGGCGCAGGAAGAGACATATCTGCGTCTGGCAGGTCTTCTTGGCGGGACCGGAGGCGGCGGTAAAACTGGCATTCCGGCGGCCTTGCAGGGGCATACGCAGACAGGAAATCCGGCCGCGCTTACCCCGGTGCTGGGAGCAGAGCGTTCTGGCGAATATGTTCTGAACTTCGATCCGTCCGGGGCGGACGCGGAGTTTATCCGCAATGTTCCATTGAAATATTCTTCTACCGGAGCAGAGGGCTCGTTTACCACGCAGCTGCCGTCTGGCTGGGTCTGCCAGAAAACCGATTCGCAGATCCGTCTTACGAGCATGGGAAGCAGCGGCAGCCTCTACCTGATGTTCGATGTCCGCGGCACGCGCTATGCTTCCGGAGGCGGGACCTTTTCATCTCCGGAGGAAGTGTACGAGCAGTGCCTGCAGATCTGGCGCTGCAGCCGCTGCTG
>OGZV01001114.1_pt1 | contig 26552 bp, 12 predicted proteins | sample 1576861 | NCBI WGS metagenome assembly OGZV01 (sample SAMEA3541501, study PRJEB24748) | human gut metagenome | biome: human gut; feature: human-associated habitat; material: faeces | place: China | collected 2012
ATTTCACGTTGAAAGAGCTCATGTCGCCAGTTTTCAAACCGCTCAAGTCGATAACAGCTTTAGGACCAGTTACAGTATTACCATTACCATCTTGGTATGTTAATGTAACCTTTTTGTTAGCATCTACAGTGTATTCAGCTACGTTGTTGTTAGTGCCTGCTGTAGGTGCAATGTGTAAATCGTTAGCTTTGGAGATACGGATAACATCGCCGATGTTAGCAGCATTGTTGATTGTATCGCCACCAGATTTAAGGTTAGTAATGTTATTGCCGCCAAGATCCAAATTACCACCAGTGATGCTGATGTTGTTTGGACCAAAGTTCATTGTTGTACCACCATTGTTAGTGATGGATGTAATTTCTTTTAAATCCTTGTCCAAGGAATATGTATAGGTTTGTTCGCCTGCAGATTGGTTGATATCTTGTTTTACTGTTAAGTTTTTACCAGCTGCATAGGTAACAGTTTGACCGCTTTCAACTTTAGTTGCTGTAGCAGTACCATCTAATTTACCACCATTAGCCTTAGCATTTGTTAAGAAATCGTATTTTGCAGCAGCGTCAGCAGCATTGATTGTGTATGTAGTTCTACCGTTTACAGTTACTTCATCAACCTTAACGTTTTTACCAGCTTTCACCATGCCTTTATCATCAAAGCCAACAGTGATTTTGGAATCTTTCTTACCATCATGAGCCGCTACAGTAGATACACGACCTTCGCCGATAACGTTTAATTTACCACCGTCAGCCAAGAAATCACTAGAACCAGTGTTACCAGTTACAGCAACACCAACGTTTTTCAATTGAGCTACGTTAACAGCATCAGTATCTGCTGTACCTGCAGCAAGACCTGTCAATTGACGAGTTAATTGCTTACCATTACCGATAGATACAGCAGCCGTAGTAGCTGTTTGTACATTACCAGTTAATTTATCATATTTACGTTCATGTAAATCAGATGGATTATAACCAAATACACCTTTATCTGTAGTTGTAACAGAAGAAGAACCAAGAGCTACACCATTGGCAATATTAGCCTCTGCTGCATTACCCAAAGCAGTCGCAGCTTCTGCATTCGCTTTAGTTGTACGACCTAATGCAACGCCATATTTACCACTTGCACGAGAGCCAGCACCTTCAGCGATGGCAGCTTCCCCAGTAGCTTGAGATTGCATACCGATAGCAATGGAGTTTACACCAGATGCAATTACTTTAGGAGAACCTTTACCACTTTGACCGATAGCAATAGAATTGTCACCAGAAGCCTCTGCACGAGCACCGACTACAGTAGAGCCAGAACCAGATGCAGTTGTTTCACGACCGATAGCAATCGTATCTAGGTGAGTTGCAACGTTGTCACGACCGATAGCGATTTGAGAGTTTTCATCTCTAGTATTCGCAGCATTTCGACCATCATTAGAAGAATCAGTCAAGTTGTTTTTACCAATGGAGATACCACCCATTGTTTTTGCATTATTAAATTGACCCAAAGTTACAGTGTCTGCTACATGGGATGTATTTTCAGAACCAATAGCAACGGAGTTTTGACCATTTGCATTATTGTTGTAACCAGCAGCAAAGGAACCTGCACCAGTAGCATTAGTATATACACCCATAGCGGATGCACTTGTACCAGTTGCACTGGAGTAATTACCTACTACAGTAGAATATTCACCTGCGTGTTTAGGTGTTGTTTGCCAAGAGCCTTTGGTGTAATTAACATTATTGTAGGTACCAATAGCAATAGCAGCCTTAGCATCAGCATTATTTACATTACCAAGAGCAACAGAAGCTTTACCAGAAGCAGTATTACCAGCACCAACGGCTGTTGCCGCACCACCTGTAGCTTTATTTTCATTACCTACAGCTGTAGAAGCGTTATTTGTGGATGTATTTTTAGCACCAATTGCTACTTTACCATCATGGCCAGCTACGTTATCAGTAGTATTTTGATAGCCTACAACGATAGAGTTTTGACCAACATTATAGTTTTGACCATTGCTCTTTGGACTTGTTTCTGCCCAGATATTAACATGGCTATTGCCAGTATCTACTCCAGCCATTGCTTGTTGAGGAGCAATGCCGCCCATAGCGCCAGCTACAGCTAAACCAGCCAATACGCTAGCTAGGACTTTCTTTTTGCCGCTATTATTTTTCGCAATTTCAGGAACTACAACGTAGCATTCCTTAGATTTGCTCCAAACGACTTTAAAGACCTTATTCATAAAACCTTTGAACCCCTTTCTCATAAGTACATGAAAAATGTAACTTTTACACTTTAGTTCACTTCATGAAGAGTGGTTTTTCTCTCATTCACACACACTTCATATAGGATAACTTAATAATATCAATTTATTAATTAATTGTAAATACTTTTACATCTATTTATTTAATGAAATTTTATATTTTACATGAAAATAAACTGAATTTTATATGTATGTGTAAAAACAATCACATTTATCAAAAAGTACGCCATAACTATGTTTATAGCGTACTCAACGACATTTTCTTCATATACTTTTCATATAAGTCATAGTTCTTTTTAGTTTATAAATATGTTAAATAATATAAAATCAGACAAAACAAGGCCTCTAATTAACATCACTATTCTATAAATTTCATAAATCGAAATTACACGATAAATCAGCAAAATACTGTATTTATAAGACATCCATCAATTCAATACATTAAATTGTATAATACTAAATTTTATGGTTTGTTAATATATATCTATTAATATATGCTAGTATTTCAAATAAAACTACACACAAAATGAACCTATGGATCTACTAAACACCATATTCTATGCACCAAAAAACGCCCACACTATGGGACGGTACTTTCAAAATTGCGTTCAATTCAAAAGTCCGTTCTCACAGTGTGAGCGTTTTTATTATGGCCCCTATAGAAGAAAGGGGGTGGGATTAGAGAGCCTATAAGGGCCATATGGATTTATAATTTAGTGTTCAGCCAGATTATTTGCCTATAGCATCACGTAAGTTTACTTTACGGGATTGAGGTTGATCTACAGGCGGATTAGCCATTGCTGCGCGAAGGTCTACTTCGTGGTCATCACCAGCTTGAGGTTCTTCGCTAGCTTTGTTTTTCACCGTTTGTTTTGCGGCGTACCAAATTGTTTCGTTCATGTAGTGACGAAGTTCGTCATTGTTTACATGTTCTTGGTCATGAGCCATGATGTCCAAAATGGAGTCTTCCAACGCTTGTGCTTCTTCGTCAGTCATAGGACCGCCGATTTTCTTTTGCTCTTGGATAACTGCATTGATTTGGTCTACCATGCCACGAAGTACATTGTACCCATAGCTATTGGTGAAACCATCTTGCTCATTGTATTTTGGCATATCAAAGTATTCGTATTCATTTTTGTTGCGGTTTTCGCCGTTCCAGTTCATGAACACTTCTTGACCATGCACACGACCGATGGAATGTGTGCGGAAATAGTCAGCATAGTTATGTTTGTCATAAGAATGCAACCAAACCTTTTCAGATTTCGTCAATTGTTTATGATCATCGTATTTAACCTTAGCTTTTGCAATGTTGATTTCTGCATTTTGCCAAGCTTTCACATAATCATGAACAGCTGCCACCGTTTGTGGGCTCGCTACAGGAACGAGTACAACAGAACCGAGTTGTGGCGTCATTACAGGGTTTTTAACAATTAATACATCATCATATGTAGGTGCGCTGGCTGCGTGACCAGTAAGGGATGCAGCGCTCATTAATACTGCTGCTGTGAAAGCAAGCATTGTAGATTTTTTCATATCTATTCCTCTTTTCTTAGTCGAACCAAAAGGGACGAGAGGGTTCTCGGTATCGAGTTCCCTCTTCCCGTTATCTGTGAAAGTTTAATCTATCAAATTATAAACCTAATTTTGCCATCATTGCAGCAATTTGAGCTTTCATTTGTTCATTTTCTGCTTTCAAGTCAGATACTTCGCCTTTTAATCCGGCATTTTGAGCTTTCATAGCTGCCATTTCTTGTTGCATTGCATACGCGGAACTGATAGGGCCTTTGCGGTAACGATCTGCTACAGCAGCTTCGCTATCACGGTTACCAACTTTCCAAGTTACACCAGCGTTTGCCATCATGTGGCTAGAACCACCAGCCCAGGATACGCCACCATGGATTAATGTAGATTCATTTTTGTAATGAGCTACGCCAAGAGCCACTGCGGAGTTACCACGGTAGTTACCATAACCAGCCATGATTTGAGTTGGTTCCAATGGATCGTATTGGATAGGTTTCAACGCGGAGAGAGCTGCGCCTTGAGCACCTACACGACCGATTTCTTCGCCAAGCATATCTACACGAGGGTCAGCTGCAGGAGCACCTGGAGTGCCTGTTACTGCCAAATCGTAAACTGGAGCACCATCAGCATCTGTAGTTTTAGTTACTACAACAGAGTGGTTGTTAGATGTTACCTTAGTCAATTGACCTACACGTGCCGCATCAGTTGGATCTGTACCTTTACCAATGTTAGTAATTTTCTTACCACCCATATCAAGGTTACCACCTGTTACATTGATGGAGTTACCACCGAATGTCATTTTAGGACCACCAGCAGCATTAGAGATGGATGTAATACCTGTTAAATCACCCATTACATCAAATGTAACTTTACCATCAGCAGCTGTACGAGCTTTTGTATTTGTGCCATCAATGAAGTTCAAGCCATCGGACAATTTAACTGTACGAGTATTACCACCGTTTTGTTTGTATGTCAATGGAATTTGAGTTGCAGCTTGATTACCATCGAAACCAACCTTATAAGTAGTTTCATGAGCTACAGATGTATCTGGAGTTACTGTAATAGCAGGGCTTACAGAAGTTACTTTAACAGCTTCTTTAGCTGCATCTTTAACTGCATTTTTAGATACAGACACTTCATATGTTGCACCAGCTGTACCGAATGTATCGCCAGCTTTTGGAGCCACTGTAGCAATATTTGTATCACCAGCAGCTGCAGTACCAGCTTGTACTTTTTCGATAGCTTTATTCTTAGCCTCAGTAAGAACTTGCTTCAATTGTTCTTCAGTCGCTGCACGACCTTTAGTTGCAAATGTAGGATCAGTAAGATTTACATTTGTTAAACCAGTGATGTCACCAGTATGACCGTCGATTTTAACCTTGTGAGTATCACCAATTTCTACAACAGGCTTCAAGGATACTTTGTAATTAGTATGACCATCTGTTGCTGAATTATCAGTCTCAACCTGAACGTTAGTATCGCCAGCTTCTACTGTTGTTTTCGCTGCATCAGTGTATTTCTTCAATTGGGAACCATTAACTGCATCTTTAGATGTTGCATTTACATCACCATCAGCTACGTTAGTGATTTTCTTATTACCTGCATCTACACCAGTCTTAGTAATGGAAGGACCATTAGCAATTGTCACACCATCTTTATTAATAGTAGTATCGCCAGCTTTCAAGGAACCATTTGTACCAAGATCAACATCTTTGTTCAATGCATAGTTAACAGTTGTATTGCCATTACCATCATTGGATTGAGTAACAACCAAGTTTTTGCCAGCTTGCATATCTACAGTTTTACCATTTTTGATGTTTTCTGTTGTATCACCAGCATGAGTACCTACTGTAGTAGATTCTGCAGATGTTTTTACATTAAATCCATCCATAGAACCAAAGCCAGTTGCACTGATTGTCATTTTGCCATTAGCTGCATCAGGAGTAATTGTGATATGATCACCAGCTACAAGATTTACCTTGCCAGATTTAGCAGGAACATCAGTACCATTAGCTTGGATTGTCCACAATTGATCTGTAGTAGCTACAGTTTTTGTAGTGCCACCATTAGTTGTGAAAGTAATGTTATCACCATTGCTTTGAATAGTGTTACCACCAAGTTGGATGCTGTTCAAACCTTTAAGGTTTTTGTTCAAGCGAATTGTTAATGTATCATTATTCTCAGCAGTTACTGCGATATTGCCACTTGCGGAAACAAATGCAGCTTCATCAGTAGCAGATACACCTTCACCTTGTACTTTTACTAAGGAACCAAGTTTATGTTTGTTTACAGTACCAGTGTTGTTACCAGTGAATTTCAAACCATCGTCCATTGTAGCAACTTCACGTTTAATTGTGTTGCCATCAGTATCTTTCAATGGATTACCATTAGCATCTTTTGGTACGTATACGATACGTTCAGATTTGTCATTGTTGTTAGCTTCTGGCTTAACAAGTGTTTGTGTACCATGATCTGTAGAAATATCTAGGCTTGCACCATCAGCACCTGGTGTACCAGGAGTACCTTTAGGGCCTTGTAAACCGATGTGGCCTACGCCATCTTTACCAGAGATAGATACAGCGTCTTTACCATCTTTACCAGCAATGCCTACTTTACCGTCATTACCATCAACACCATTAGCACCCTTAGGTCCAACAATGCTTACACCAGCTTGACCTGTAGCACCATCATTACCATTAACAACAACTTTATCTAGATTTTCTAGATTTTTATCCAAGGAGAATGCAACGGATGCATTACCAGCACCATCGTTAACTTGGTTAACCGTTAAGTTTTTACCAGCTTTCATAGTTACTGTTTTACCATCTGCAATGTTTTGAGTACCTGCAGAACCAGTAGCCACAGCACCTTCAGTAGCGGATACTTTATCAGAAGCAATATTCCAAGAGGAAGCACCTGTACCACCAGTACTCAAGTTGGAGAGGTCGATAACTGCTTTAGTATCAGTTACTGCATTGCCATTGCCATCATTGTATGTCAATGTAACAGTTTTACTAGCTGCATCATATTTGTATACATTTGCAGTACCCGCAGCATTAGCTGTACCACCTTTATTTTCAGTAGAACCAGTTGCCACTGTTGTAGGTGCAATATGACGTTCATTTGCTTTCAAAGCATCAGCAGTAGATTTCAAATCGGATACGTTAACAGCTGCATTTGGAGTTGCAGTATTTGCATTATCTAATTTTGTTAAGAAATCGCCACCAGTTTGATTTTTAATGGCAGAACCAATGTTGTTAACGATCATAGTACCGCCAGTTGTAGAACCTGGTGTTGTACCATTAGCAGGAGTTTCGAAAGATGTAATCACATCACCTGCATTAACGTTTGTACCAGTACCATCAGCTTTTGTATTCCATGTAACAGCACCAGTTGTAGGATCTACAATTTTATATACTTTAGTACCATCAGCTTTAGTGTAAACCGCTGGAGTTACAGCACTTACAGTATAGATATTATGATTATCAGTTCCATCTGTTGTGTGCTTAACAGTAACATTCTCACCAGCTTTTACTTCTGTTTTAGCTGCTTTTAATTGTTTGTAGTTAACTGCATCATTATCATCTGTACCAGGAGCTAAGTTCACAATCTTATTATTAGTTGTGCCATCACCCATGGACAAGTTACCACCAGTAATTGTTACGGCAGGAGTAGTTGCACTAGGAGTATCATTCAATGTAATGGAAGATCCACCATTAGAAATCTTATTGATACCAGCTAAGTTTTTATTCAACTTAACAGTTAATTTATCAATGCTATCAGCAACTACAGCGATGTTACCAGATGCAGATTTAAATTCTTCACCGTTAGCTTCAAGTTTATTAGTTGTTGTATTTTCTGTAACGCCTTCACCTTGTACTTTTACCAAGGAACCTAACTTATGTTTATTTTCAGTAGATTCATTATTACCAGTGAATTTCAAGCCATCATCCATTGTAGCAACTTCACGTTTAATTGTGTTGCCAGCATCATCTTTTAATGGATTGCCATCTTTATCTTTTGGTACGTATACGATACGTTCAGATTTACCACCATTATTAGCTTCTGGTTTGTTAAGTGTTTGTGTACCATGATCTGTTGTAATATCTACACCACGACCATCTGCACCTGCAGGGCCTTGAGGACCTGTCAAGCCAATCGTACCGATACCATCTTTACCAGAAATAGATACTGCATCTTTACCATCTTTACCTGTGATACCAACTTTACCATCGATACCATTTGTACCAGGCATACCAGTAGCACCAGTTGCACCTTGTGGGCCAATGATTGTTACACCATCTTTACCGTTAGTACCATTTTCACCATTAACAACAACTTTATCCAAGTTTGTTAAATCTTTATCTAATGCATAGTTAATAGTTGTATTACCAGTACCATCATTAGTTTGCGTAACAGTCATGTTACGACCAGCTTGGAAATCAACAGAATTTTGATTTCCAATTACTTGGCTAGCGTCACCAGCATGCTTACCTATTTCAGAACCTGCAGTTGTATTTTCCGCAGATGTCTTAGCAGTCCAAGTAGAAGCTGTTGTACCGCCAGTATTCAAAGCGGAGAAGTCGATAACTGCTTTAGTATCATTTACTGCATTACCGTTACCATCATTGTAAGTCAATGTAACAGTTTTATTTGTTGCATCATATTTGTATACATTTGCAGTACCCGCAGCATTAGCTGTACCACCTTTATTTTCAGTAGAACTAGCTGCCACAGTTGTAGGTGCAATATGACGTTCATTTGCTTTCAAAGTATCATGAACAGATTTCAATTGGTCTTCTGTAGCTGCTTGACCAGATGTGAAGTTTGTTGGATCAAATGTTAAGTTTTGTAAACCACCAATCTTACCTGTGCTTGCATTAAGAGTAATGCTATGATCACCATCTACAGTAACAGTTTTATTTGGGCCAAAGGAAATTTTACCGTTGTTTGTACCACCATTTGTAATGGAAGAAATACCTGTTAAATCGCCTTCAACATCTACTTTATATGTATCTACACCATTCACATCACGTTTAGATGCTTTTGTATTTTTACCATCTTCCATATTGATAGCAGATTTAGCTAAGTTTTTAATCTTAGTTTCGCCAGCAGTTGTAATATTGGAGAGATTTTGGTTTGTAATACCAGTGATTTTAGTTGTTTCAGTCAAATCTTTGCCATTACCATCAACATATTTCAATGTTACGGACCCATCATTAGCAACAGCATAAGTATCAGGCTTAATATGTTTTTCATCGCCAAGATTTGCAACTTTATTTGTCACAGTAGCACCAGGTGTAGCACCAGTAGTTGTATCTGGAGATGTAATTGTAATGTGATCTCCATCAGTCTTAATTGTACTACCACCAATTTCTACTGAAGTTAAATCTTTAAGATCTTTATTCAAAGAATAAGTGTATGTATGTTCACCAGTCAAATCTTGTTTAACAGTTAAGTTTTTACCAGCCGCAAAGTTTACTTGATCACCAGGTTTTACAACAGTTGCTGTAGAATTACCATCAAGTGTACCACCGTTTGCTTTAGCATTGGCTTTCCAACCGGAGTTATTGATTGTATCTACTACAGTTTTAACAGTAGCAATACCATCTTTACCAGCTGCACCAGCTTGGCCTGGAACACCAGGTTTACCATCAGTTACTGTTGGAGCTGTACCAAGGTTAACATCAAATGTTACTTTACCATCAGCACCAACGCTAGCAGTTGTATAATCACCACCTGTGAAGTTCAAACCTTTATCAAGTTTTACTGTTTGATCAGCAGTTGTAGTAGTACCATTAGTTGCTTTATAAGTCAATGGAATTTGTTTTGCAGCTTTATTACCATCGAATGTCACTTCATAAGTTGTATTATGATTAGCTGCATCTTCTTTAGGTGTTACCGTAATTGGGTTATCAGCATTTGGTGTGTATGTAGTGCCAGATTTTGTACCACCATTATTAATTGTTACCGCTTCACGAGCTGCATCTTTAACAGCATTACGGGATACGGATACTTCGTATTTAGCACCTGCATCACCAGTATTTTTATTATCAGCTACAGAAATATCTGCAATGTTTGTATCGCCAGATGCAGCAGCTTTTTTAACTACGCTTTCAGTGGAAGCTGTGCCACCTGTTGCATTAGCAGATACTGTATAGATATCATGACCATCAGCACCTTGAGTCTTCGCAACAGTAACACCAGTACCTTGTACAACTTCAGTTCTTAAGCCTTTAATTTGGCTATAGTTAACTGCATCTTTATCATCTGTACCAGGAGCAAGATTTGTGATCTTAGAATTTCCCATATTTAAGGAGCCACCAGTGATATTGATGGAGTTACTACCAAATGTCATTGTAGGACCAGTTGTAGTATTAGAAATAGAGTTAATACCTTTTAAATCTGCATTTAAGGAGTATTTATATTCTTGATCACCATTTGCAGCAATAGTTTGTTTTACTTTTAGATTATCGCCTGCACTATAAGTAACTTGTGTGCCAGGTTTAACATTACCTACACTTGGAGTACCATCTGTGTTACCACCAGCAGTTGCTTTCCAGTAGGAATTGTTTATAGCTTGTACAACATTTTGTGTTGTAGCCACGCCATTGGTAGTAGGTTCTTTCGCCTTACCATTATCGTTGGCGATATCAGCACCTTTAGTAAGTTCTACTGTAATCCCACTAGCATTAGCAGTCGTAGAAATTAAATCTTTACCCTTAATATTCAATGTACCATTTTCTAATCGTACATCGCTATCGCCACTATTACCAGCATATTTTAAGTTAACGCTTCTTAATTGAGCTACGTTAACAGCATCAGTATCTTCTTTACCTGCTGCAAGGCCTGTGATTTGACGAGTTGCAGTCGCGCCATTACCAACAGCTACTGCACCAAGAGTAGAGGTTTGAGCTGTACCAGTTAAACCACTATATGTATTTGTGCGAGAATCAGCTGGATTGAAGCCTTGCACACCTGCAGCTGCAGTTGTTGCAGAATTAGAGCCAAGAGCTACACCGTCTGCAATATCAGCTTTACTGCCTTCACCAATTGCAACAGTAGCTTTACCATCAGTTGCAGCTTGGTAACCTATTGCAACGTTGTGTTCACCAGCTGCAGTGGAACGAACACCAGCCGCAAGCGATTCCTTACCAGTTACTGTATTGGAACGACCAAATGCAGCAGATGTATTACCACTTACGGTATTAGATAGACCAACTGCAGCGCTTTCATAACCAGCTTTATTATTTGTACCAATAGCTGTAGCACCAGGTCCAGTACCTTCAGAAACACTACCAACTACTGTAGCATTTGGACCAGTAGCCTTAGCTTGATTACCAATGGCTGTTGTACGTGTATCAGAAGCAACCGCTTGATTACCAATTGCAGTAGCCTGTGCATTTGTTGCTTGTGCAGAATCACCAAATGCAGCAGCACTTTGACCAGTTGCTTGAGAATTTTTACCAACAGCAGTACCATTTAGTCCAGAGACTGCAGAACCGCTACCAACTGCTACAGCATAATTTGCTGTTGCTGCAGATCCATTACCAACAGCAATAGAATCTGTATTATCAGCACTGGCTAAATTACCAACAGAAATTGCACTTTCTGCTTTAGCTTTAGATTTATAACCAACAGCGATTGCTCTTTCAGCACTTGCTTCTGCAGAGGACCCTAAAGATGTTGCATAGTTCGCAGAAGATTTTGATAACGTACCAATGGCGATAGCACGAAATGCACCAGCTGATGTTTCAGCTTCGCGGCCAATAGCTTGAGAATCTTCAGCATAGCCTCTTGCACCAGAACCAATAGCTGTCGCATAGTTTGCAGTAGCCTTAGTTTGGAAACCCAAGGCAGCTGCATATTCACCACTTGACTTAGAACCAGAACCAACAGCTGTACTATCTTTGGCGATTGCTTCTGTTTGGTTACCAATAGCAATAGCTGCTTCTTCACCATTTGTTTTAGCTTGACGCCCCAAAGCGATAGCTGCTTTGCCATTAGCATTGGATTGGTCACCAATTGCGATAGAGAAATCATTATTAGCATGCGCTGAGTTACCCCAACCACTACCAATCGCAATAGAGGCATCAGCGCCTGATACCCCACCACCACTAGTATTATTAAGTGCGTCTACATAATTAGGCATCATAGCACCTGCTGCCACTAAAGCAGCAAAAACTGTAGATAATGCTTTTTTCTTACCACCATTGTTTTTCGCTACTTCAGATACTACAACGTAGCATTCTTTTGTTTTGCTCCAAACAACTTTAAAGATCTTATTCATATTTCTATGAACCCCTTTCTTTTTCTCTTTCTTTAAGACACTTATAATCCTTAATTAATCCCTATTCAATAGAAATAAAAATCATTGTGTGAAGAACATTTTTGCATGTTTCACTTTTCATTCATCTTACTTCATGTACATACTATAACAAAAAATTTTCTTTTTGTAAAACATTTTCTCTCATTTTTTTCTCATAAACTTGGAAAAATGTTTATTTTTTTAATTTTTGTTAAGAAATGGTGTATTTTTTACACATTTTTGTACGATTTTTTTCAATTTCAGTAAACATATATTAATCATTTTCGATTTATTTACTTACATAAATATTAACAATCACGATTTCTTCATAAACACGATATTAATATGTTTATGCACTACAAGTTTTTTCGATATATTGTAAAATGCTATTAAACCATGTTAAATAAGGATATAAAAATCATTACCTATCAGGAAAAACAAGAGTTTAAATTAGCGAAACTTATCAAATATACATCATAAAGAATGAATGAGTTATTCATGAATTTAGTTGCGAGCCCATCTATAATAGTTAAATTTAAAATTTCTCTATTTTCTCTATTTATAGTTATATATATCTATGAAATGCCAGTTCTATGATCCTTTTAATTTGCTATATATAGTTATATATAGGGATATAAACTTTCACCATAAAACCATGTAGTATGATATACTAATCTACAGTAATACATGAGGGAGTGTAGAACAAAGGGGTTAATTATGAAAAAAGAAACTAAAAAAAATAAGGCCGCATCAGCCTCTGCTGAAACGGCAACAAACAAGAATGTCGTATCTAAACCGGATGTAACGGATACGACAACGCATACTATGGACGTGCCTACGGATGTGGAAAAGGGCATTAACGATTTAAAGGCGTCCTACGATACGTTCCTATATATTTCAAAGCCATTTTCTAGCACGAATATTAATAATTTGTATGCTAAGGCTAAGATTTATGGGCTTGATCCGGTGGCGCCGAACAAGGCGCGTGTGTTAGAGCTTGGCGCATCCTGCGGCGGTAATATCATCCCACAAGCGATGTACTACCCTACGGCGACTTTCACAGGCATCGACCTATCCGGCGTACAGGTGGAGCACGGCAAGGAGATCATCGAATCCATCGGCCTTAAGAACGTGACGCTGCTCGAAAAAAATATTATGGACGTGGATAAGAGCTTCGGCACCTTCGATTACATCATCGTTCATGGTATCTGGTCTTGGGTACCGGACATGGTGAAAGACAAAATTCTCGACATTTGCAGCGAGAATTTATCGAGCCGCGGCATCGCTTATGTATCGTACAATACGTACCCTGGCTGGAAACGCTTGGAGCAATTGCGCGATATTATGTTGTACGCGGATAAACGGGCGGAAGATAAAGGTTTATTAGAACGTACGTTGTATACGAAGAGTGTGTTAAAGCTCGTAGCGGAAACGATGAACAGCGACGATCGTTCTCGGGCCCAATCGAATTACAAGATTAACAACATCAATCGAGTGTTACAATCCAATGATTATTACGTAGCACACGAGTACTTGGAAACGTACAATGATCCAGTGTATGTATCCGATTTCATCGAACGAGCTCGTCAACACGGCTGTACCTATGTGGGTGACGAATCATTACAACGATCCTTCATTACCTGGCTTTCAGGAGACGTGGAAAAAAACATTTCCACCCTATCCAACGGCAATTACATCGACAAGGAACAATTCTACGATTACGTGTACGACACGCAATTCCGCATGAGCCTATTGACGAAACTATCCAACGAGGACAAGATCAATCACGACGAAACGGTAACCCAAGACATCTTGAACAGCCTGTACTTTATGGCGCCGTCTAGAAATGTGAAAGGCGTTCCTGAGGACTGGACGAATACGGTTCACATCGCTATCAAGGTGTTGATGGATACGTTCAAGGAATTCACTGTTCAGGACATCATCAACTACATCGCGTCTCACTATCCGGGCTACGTCATCGATGGCGACGTGTTGTATCAACGTCTGTTCCTACTCATCGTGACGGACAACCTCAACATTTACGGTTCTTCCTATCCTCGCACGCCGTTTATTGGAAACGAAAGCTACATCCCAGAGCGCTTTATCAAATACATCGAAACCATTGTGGAAAAAGGCGGCAACCAATACCTCACACCGGGTAACATGTACAACCAAGTGGACGGGGACGTCGACAATGGCCTATTATATGTGATGAAACAATTGGCTAAACCAATCTCTCGGGCCGATTTAATCGCCAACCTCGACGAAAATCTAACTGTTAACCGCACCACTAAGGACGGCTATAACTACGTTGTACCGACCGAAGAATACATGGACGAAGTGTTGACACACATTGAAATGCTGGGGTATTTTGAGAAATAATTTGAATATGAAAACGAGGCAATGACCATATGGCCGTTGCCTCGTTTTGTTGTTTTCATATATGATTATTTATAAGGATTCAATAAAAATGACTCTGCCGGATTATAAGAATCACCTAGTACTGTACGTTCGTATTCTCTAAGAATAAATTCTCTCTTTATTTTTCTTTTTATCGTCTCATTTTTAAAAAGCATTATTATAGTACCAATAAGACCTGCAAAGTCTATTTCTTTTAATACTTTTGCATTTCCAAAGTAAGCTTGTACTGCATGAATAATTACATCACTACCTGTGGCAATAATATTAGAATATTCTAATATTTTCATTGTTTTTACATGATATAATTCTCTTTCTCGATGATCTGTAGAAGGACAAGTAAGCATATGTACAGAACTGATGAGTATATTAATAAGATTATAAATCTGATAAGACATACCAAACTTAATAATATCCCCTGCGCTAATATATTTTGTTAGTTCCTCTGCATATCGATTATCAAGTATTATATTAGCTCCTGGAATTTGAATACCACAAGGTGTATAGAGGTCCGTACCTATATGAATAACCTGCTTTATTAATGCGGCTACAATAGAAGTCGCATCATTATCAAGTCTAGAAGATGCTGCTTTTAAAGTTTCTAAAGTTGAACAAATATCGCCTATACAAGGATTTTTTAAATTCGCATCATATTCTACATGACATGTAATAGGTATTGGTAAAAGACCTTTCGGCCTACAAGTAATTGTATTAGTAAGTATATTAGATGTACCTAAAATAAGACCAACTATTGGATCATGACCAAAGGTTGCAAATCGATGATTCGCTTCTTTAAAAAATCCATGATTTATACCTTTAAATCTCGTAGCATCATAAGGAACCCCTCGTGTAGTACATATTTGCATCAATGGTGCATAATAAGCATCTGGATTCGTAGGTACCCCATCATTTAACTTTCCTAATAATCTCTCTTGTAGTTTATGTAATTTGTCTTCCTTATCATTTCCTGCCCCTGCTGGCTCGACTTTAGTAAGTGCATTAATTACATATATCCTAATACATTGCAAAGCTGTCGCTATGAATAGAAATGCAATATCTTGTCGATTCAATGAAGTACGCCTAGAAAACTCTTCATCTAAATCATTCAGTATATTTGTTGTATTAATAGCAATAGAGTGCAAACGCTCTACTTCTTTTTGTTTATCATCTAATGAACTAATCGTATTATCTAAAGCTTTTACAGTAGCATTTTTTCTGGCTAGTAATTCATCTATGGTACTCATCCCAAATCACCTACACGTTCTTGATAATAAGAAATAACCTTTTCTCTCTCTATCACATTAGAAATGCATTCATCATACAGCTCTATGAGTTCTTTTGTCTCTTTATCTCCCTTAGATTTTAATCTATCCATATCTGTTCTATGTTTAGATATCTTTTTCTCCCATATTTTTTGTGCATTTTCAAAGCCTCGATTCTCAATGGCCTGAATCTCTTTTTCCCGTTTTTTTAGCATTTTCAAAGTGATAGGACCTATTATACCAAGGGCGATACCAGCAAGACCAAAACCTAAAGCTAATGGCAACCCACCTACTATTCTACCAATACCACTTCCTGCTGTTTTTAATAGACCACTTCCTATTGCACCAGTTGCCGTTCCTATTAACCCGCCTGCTGTTGTTCCTATTAATCCACCTGCAGTTGAACTTTTCATTTTACTTGCATCTTTGGAGTTATACTGCTCTATTTCATATTTTAATTTTTCTTCATATACTTCTTTATATCTTGGTATGTCTTTCTCTAGTTTTTTTAAGTACTCTAACTTTTCATCTATTAATTTACTAAAACGTTCTTTATCCAAAGTATACTTCGATTTTAATTGCTCTTCGCATTCTTTTATTTCTTCTAAAATAGGTTTATAAATCCTCGCAGCACGTTCAATGCCTCTTTTTTCAGCCTCTAATTCTTTATCTTTCCCCTTACCAAACAATAATGACAATATGCTACTACCAACAAATAATGGTAACATGTTTTCATCCCCTTCAATACAAATTTAACACTCACATCATTAGTATCACAAAAGCTCTCTATCGATACTAATTTAAAGCACATAAAACCAACACATACCTTCCTATATATTCTCTTCTTATATTATAATCTAGCCTTATCAATATTGGTATTTAAAATTTATCTTAGTAGAATCTAAAAGGAGCTGTAAAAAACAGCTCCTTTTTATGCTATCTATCAATCCACTCTACATAAAACATAATCCTAAATTAGAATTACGTTCTAATGAGTGATTATCTTGTTTTATATAATCCCACGATTCTTTATAATCTGTGCATTGAGAAAATGCAGACTCACTTATAAATTTAATAAACGCATTTATATCATCATAATACTTTTCGGTAAAAGCCAATGAGTTAGTCTTTTTCTCCTCATCTGTAGCATTAGGGTTATCATGTAATACATGATCCAAATTACAGGACATATAATATATTTTATAAGGAATACTATTCCACATAAAAGAGGTCCGTGAACTTAGGATATTCAAATTCTCACGCTTCCGTTCATTCCGTTCAATAGCCTCTTGCTGATTTGGAACTTCGATAGACTCTAATGTATATACAAATTTATCTTTTGTCTTATCCTCAATAATAAAAGAGTTATCAACAAAAACTCCATCCATATCAACTAAATGTATAATTTGCTGAACATCCGCAGCTTTAAAATGATTGTTTTCAGCATATATCTTAATTTCATTACCTAACCGCGCCTTGATATTCGACTGATTTATCCCCTTTTTAGAGGTAATATCACCGTACATAATTTTCATATGTACAGTATTACTATCAAAAAATTTAGAGAAATATAATTCTAATGAATCCGCATCAGAAGGTCCTTCAACAATAACAAGCACTATTTTTCGTCGTGCCATTTATATGCACCAGCTTTCCTAAAGGCATAAGAAATTTCAGCATTATTTGTCGATTTATATAATTCTTCGTTCTGTTCCCCAAGCATGATATCTCTATAGTAAAAGTCGCGTAAGTTATTACTTGTCTTTACATTTACCATTCGCGTATATCGATTGCTAGGATTAGTTGTGGTGAAAGCAATACAGCCTTTATCAAGTGTTTCTAAAGGTCTTAAGTTATGAGATGTAAATATTAATTGGCCTTCACCTTTTTCTGAAATGATACGTAAGATCTCACCAAGTAGGTATTCAAAGATACCGGAATCTAGCTCATCTATGGCAACAGTAATAGATTTTCTATTATAGACAGAAATTAATAGACCTAAAACGGAAATAATTTTACGTATCCCTTCAGATTCATATTTTAATGGAATATATGTATTTGATTTATAGGATACTAACTCAAATCGCTCTCCGTCTTGATTATCCTGCAATTTTTCTTTACCTAGTGTTTCTACACCTATAGTTAATCCTGGTACAATTTGGGTTAATACCAAATTCATCATAGCTATACTATCTCTAATATCTTGTACAACGGCTATAGGAAATACATTAGGTTGATTTAGGGATAATCCAATCGTACCTACAATATGTCTCGTATCAGCCCGATAGTTAATCTCTAATGGTAATGCATCGAGACTAATTAAGCCACTATGTTCCGTTGTTACTACAAATAAATCATGATTTCCATACTTCACTAAGTCTGTCAAAATCGAATATACTAATGCAAAATCTTGATTTGATTCCATCACTTCATTACGACTATGAAGTCGTTTCATAAACTCAGGAGAGAAAATAAAGGATCGCGATTCCGCATTCGCTTGTTTTTTATTTACGATTAGATCTGTAATATCATCAATATCACGACCAACTAGTAAATCTAATTTTGATTTAGGTTTAAAGATTTGCTTAGCCGGTACATTCGTGTCAATTAAAACACTTTTTCTAATATTGGTTTCTACACTTTCAAGCTTATATTGTAAGCGCTCTTTTGTAATACAAATACGATGTTCTCCATCTCTAGTATCATCCGTTATATTACTTTCACCAGTAATCGATGAAGTAATGCCTAATTCCACCTCATAATCTACTAAAATATGTTTATGATTATCCTCTATTAACAATTCAAAATTTAATTCACACGTATGAGAGGCAGAGGATATATTGATATAATCACGAATTGTAGAAGGCAATTTTTGGCCTGTAAGTAATAATTTTAAAACGCTAATCGCATCTATAAGTGCCGTTTTACCAGAACCATTTTGACCATATATACCTAATAAACTCGATTTATAGTCCTTTCTTGTATTTATGAAATTGATACGACCGTGTTCAATATTCTTTATATTATCTATCGTCATAGATGCTAAACGAATATATTTGGTAGTGTTCATATACTTACCTCCTAGTATGCTAAGTGTAACACACCAACCATTTATATTCAATCAAATTGCAAAAACGATATTTTATATTACGATTTACTATTTTAATTTACGTTTTGTAATACAACAAATAAAAAACCGATACAAACTCTACTACTAATCGCTAGAGTTCGTATCGGTTTTTCTCTATATATTATTTTTTATTCAATCTAACTCGTTCAATTGTCGGTTGTCCTTGGCTATTTTTTGCCACTGTGTCAACGCGGAACAATGCCATTTCAGGGCTGAATTCTGTTACCAGTTGTTCGTCTACTTGTACGCCGTTTTGAAGAGCACGGTATACGATTTGAGCAAATTCGTAGCGAGTTAACAAGCGATCACCACCAAATGTACCATCTGGGTATCCTTCTACTAAACCACGACGGGATAGGTCACTCACTGCTTCATATGCCCAATGGTTGCTAGCCACATCTGGGAACAATGTAGTACGATCTGCTTTCATATGCGTACCTGCCACATCGTTTAAGAGGGCTGTCAATTTTTGGATTTGTGCATTTTGAAGAGCTACGGTTTTCTTAAGTTCTAGCACTTCTTTACCGATGGCCACGCGAGAACGAGATACATTGCTATGAGCACCGACTTTCACAGAAAGACCTGCATTCACAACAGTTTCCCCATTACCTACAGTGGAACCTACGCTCAATTGAACATCCTCGTTTGGACGATAGAACGCACCGAGTGCTGCGGCGTTACCATTATGGAAATGCCCATAGCCAGCCGCAAAGTCCCATTTTGCATCGGGATCAAAGTCGAGCGGATGAAGGGCCGCCAAGGCAGCCGAACCAGCTACGGCCTTGTTAACGCGTTTATCTAAGCGGGATACATCTTTTTTAAGATTCGTTACATCCCCTTGAACGTTGACAGTATTGTATGTATTCACGGATATCATGTCATGTAATCGTTTAAGTTGTGCCACGTTTACCGCATCAGTATCATTTGTACCAGCCGCAACGGATGTGATTTGACGCGTTGCGCCATTTGCTACATCACCAACGGATACAGCAGATGCTGTGGATTTCCAGGTAGCAGATGTATCGGTAGATGGCGCGTTAGTAAGGATATCATAACCAACTTCACCTGCGGCTACTGTCGCTTTAGAGCCACTACCAAGTGCTACACCACCTTCGGTGGATACGTCTGTGTTATGACCAAGGGCCACTGCATCGTGAACTGCTGTTGTCGTTCCATTGTCGCTAGAGCCGATAATAATGGTATTATTAGCACCTGTTACGGTACGGTTATCGCCGACGATAACAATATTCTTTGCATCGGACACGGTATTCTTCGATCCGACAACCGTCATATGTTGCACCTTAGTCCCAGTATTGCCAACGCCAAGTGCTAAATTGTCCTTGCTTTGGTCACCACGTACGCCCGTAACGGTATTGTTTACACCAATCAGGGATGTACGTAATGTATAATCTGCCTTATTGCCGCCACCGAAGGCCATGGTAGCACCAGCACCATTAGAGGATGTAACAGCAGTTTTTAATTTGTCTGCAAAATCCTTCGCGGACGTAGCACTTTCACCAGGCGTACTGAACGAAGCACTAGAATTAGTGATTTCATTACCTGCACCATATACAAGAGCACCATTAGAATTCGCTACACGGTTGGCAACGCCAGTAATAGCCGTTGCTACACCTGCTGTGGAGCCACCACTTGTAGATTCAATACTGTTGAAAGCACCATTTACGGTAGTCCCAAAGTTTTGAGTAGGTGTTGAGAAACGACCACCTGTGTAGGAGGAACTAATGACATTATATGTACCAGTAGTAGTGGTGAAAGCACCATTGCTAAAACTATTAGCACCGACTGTTGTTGCATACACATTTAAACTGGCACCACGCGTACCATTATTATCTGTATCTATCGTAGTATCGCCAATAGCACCACGGTAGTTATGGGAACCAATCATGGTACTACCTGTACGAGCAAATGTGTTATTACCAATCGCAACAGAACCCACTACCTTAGATGGATCCGCTGGTACACGAGCAGAGGACCAAAAGCTACCAGAATATGATGTTTGCCCCATACCCACAGCTGCTTCTGCACCACCTGCCATATTTTCAACATGCGCATTGGCACCAATAGCTACGCTGCCATTTTGACCAACATAATTCTCTACCTTTGCTTTGTTGCCCACTGCAATATCTTGTGTATTGTTGGCACTACTACCTGTTCCATAAGCAATACCATTACCAGCACCTACCGTAACATCCGCTGCACTAGCCACACATAAACTGGATAACAACATACCATTAATCAATATCGCCAATAAGCGTTTCCGTTTGTTCATAATCTTCCCTCTCCATTTACAAACAAATACATAATACGATCTCTCACTCATCATTTATTCATGATGTTTACATGAATTATATTATCATATTTTAAATATTTGTAAATAGTTTGTTTATAATTATCTTAAATTTATTAACAGATTTATAAGATAATTAATATAATAAAAAACGGATAGCTAATCGTAATGGACTAACTATCCGCTTATATACTGAGGTTTTTATGAATGATCTGTTTATATTATACAGCTATATGAGTATCTCAATATTATCTGTTATTCAATTTTTGTACGAGCATATCTACTGTTTCTTGTAACTTTTTATTTTGAGCCTCCAATGTATCAACCCGTTGTTCGAGAGCATTATAGGACGCAGGAGAGATTTTTTGTAGCGTTTTGTTTTCACCGAATTTATAGGATACACCAAGGTTGGCCATGATGTGGTCATTAACGGTAGCACCGGCTGTGAGGAGCAAGTTTTCCTTTGGATAATACCCCACACCGAGGGCTAGCGCATTGGCATCTTTATAGTGGCCAATACCGCCCATCACTTGTACTCGATTATCTGGATCAAATTGCATTGGATGTAATGCAGCTAGTGCCGCAGCACGAGCATCGCCTTTATTGGCCTCTTTTCCAATGTTGCTAATTTTGTTATATAGATTATCGATTTGTTGGTTCGCACCATATAATTGGGAACCATTGATGGCATCTGTAGAATCAGCGCTTACGCGGCCTGCCGCTACATGAGTGATGGTCCGTTCTTGATTGGTATCGCCTACGGATACGGTGGATACCGGTGCAGTGCCGGCAAAGTTAACGGTGCCACCTGCATAAGTGTAGCTTGGGGTGCTCACCACATCGCTACTTTCAGCAGTGGAATGACTACCAAGCACAACTGCATTATTCAAAGTCGTATCTACGTGGTCACCTAAGACATAGGTATTATTAGCCGTCACATGATTATAGGCGCCAACAACAGCATTGCTTTCACCTTTTAACTCTGCATTATGACCTATGCCATAGTTAAAGTTGCCATCCACTGTTGAATTAGAGCCAATCAACACCGTATTATTACCCTTACTGTCTCCGGCTTGGCCTGTGCCAAGCCATACGTTTTTATTACCAGTCGCACCAGAACCAGCGAAGGAACCGATGGCAATCGTATTGGATATAGTCGAATTAAATCCAGCGGCAAAATTACCGAGGAAATTATAATCGCCCTTACCATTTAAAAAGGTCTTTGAACCTAGTGCAACATTGGCACCACCACTGGATCCATTCAACGATATCCGGCCAATGGCAATATTATTGCCCTTTGCATTAGGATCGTTAGAGTTTTGATATGGATTGCCATTAGTAGTACCGGCATCACCACCAAGGGTTACATTGTCTGAATAGGTAAATTTAGAATTTCCTGATACACCAATATTATAGGCTACACCACCAGTTGAAACGATAGGTGTATCAGCGGCTTGCACTAGGCCTATAGAAGATACACTAAACACACTCATCATTGAAACAATACATAATTTTGTTGCGTAATTCATATTACGACCCTCCCACACTTTCAAAATGTGTTGCTATACTCCCGCTAGCGTTCTCGAGGCACCATAAATTTCAGCCACCACATAAGGGTTCCCGCAGGTACTCAATTTGGCGAGTATCCGTTTCGTATAATCTAGATGTTCTAACAAAGCATCGCGTAGTTTGCGTTGCACGTGGTCAGGGGAATGAAATACGAGTATAGGATCAAAGTCTCCTATGATGATATACGTTGTATGTGGTTCTGGTCCTGGCTCAATGCGGTATTGAAATGGAATGATAACGTTGAATAAACCATATACCACATCACGCCCGATGGGTTTGCGCGATTTCAGGCTCGCAAAAGTCATGTTCGGACTCATCGTTCTAGGGTCCGTATACATCGGCTTTGACCGCCTCGACGATTGAATGCCGTTTGCTAGAACTCCCTCGTGGTGCGCTACTTCTCTCAATACCATCTTAATGGATTTATGGATGATTTCACGCCGACCATCTACATAGTAACACGCGGTACAATCACCGCCGTCAATATAGATTGGGATCAAGCAACATATATGGTGATCTACATCGCCATATATTGCATTTGGGTTACAAGAAATTAATTCATTATTACTTACATTTGTAGACGTTGTATTCAACATTATCTTAACCTTTCCTAAGATTAATAAATAGTCAGTAATAAAATAAGGAATTCCTCTTGTAAAAGCTTATAAATAACACGTGTTATAGTAGGTGCTTTAGCAGCACTTATGAGTTAATTGTATACCTATAATTACAAACTGTAAATATATAAATTAAAAAATATTTTAGATTTTTTAAAGTTACTTATAACTATGCATATTTTGCATATCTTGCATATCGAATTCTTTGTTATCCGCTACCATCATATAGTACCGCAATTGGTCGATGGCCTTTTGATGGCGTTGTTGCACAGCCTGCCTAGACTGATGTATTTCACAGCCTATGTCTACGCAGCTCTTGCCATCTCGATATAGGGCATACAATAACTGTTGTTGCTGCCAGGGCAGTTTTCTGAAAGCAGCCCACAGACGATTGCGCAATTCGTCTTCTGTCACCGTTCCTATAATATCTCGTTCGATATCTATAGTATCTGGAAACTGGTCCATGGCAGGCTCTGATACATCATCACCGGTACAGAGAGGCAAAGTTAACTCATGGCGCCACTGATGAGCAGATTGTTTGTAAAAATTAAGATAACCATAGCGAATGGCTGCTTTCACATAACCAGAAAATGGTACCTTTCCCGATGTGTGAAAGCTATAGATGGATTCGATAAAGATGATCCACAGAAATGATTCGACGTCATCCGTCATCATTGCCGTACTACATCGGCTCGCATACCGCATGATGAGCGGTCGATAGCGCCGGCATAACTCGATTTGTGCCGCATCGATAGTCAATTCCTCGATAGGCCACACGGCTCGTTCCGTACTGAGCACCGATACACGACGTTCTTGGCAGACGCGCACTAAACTAAGGTCTGTCACCGCTTGTAACACCTTTTGGGGACAAACCACATGCTTTACGTTCATATTCGTTCCTTTCTGCCTAGGCTTACTTGGAATATACACCCAATTGAGTATTTAGACAAATGAGAAATTCCGCCATAAATGTATACATTTACAGCGGAATTTTTGTTGTTACATATGTATTTGTGTATAATTACAAACCTATTTCAGAAAAGTACGTCAATTTAGATCAATTTTACATAGCTGCATGAATTTGAATCGATCGTTGTACAATGAGCGAGTTCGAATCAATTACAAGTCGCACGAATTCGAATTCATTTCACTAAAACGATTGTATTAAGCGAGTGTATCTAACGCAGGTTTTGCAATGGTATCGTAAATATATTGCCCTTGACCGCAATTAATTTCCTCAAGATTTGGGAACACGAACTGGTACCAAAATTGGAACATAGTATTCACAAAATGGTAATCTGCGTAACGCAATGGACCACGGCTACCACCTTGAATACGTCCAATAATTTCCATATCTAAGAGGTCGGCCATACGGGTTGCAAAGGTGCCACTCTTAAGCTCACTGGCATGACATAATTCTGTATAGAACGGCTTATCCAGTTGTGCCAACGCATAGAGAATCGCATTAGCAGCCCCTACATTACGAATGTAGCGCATAAGCAATCGTTGTGGTTCCGTACATAATATGCCTTGTGGTCTGAAGAATAGACGCACAATATTTTCATCTACCGATAAGGCGGGATCTATATGCACGAGATTCCCCGGCATACCACCTGTTACATGGTATAGCTTAACAAGATCTTCATCCGTATAGTCCCAACCTAATGCTCTCACATCATCAAGTGTGAACGGATTGACCTTGAAATAATTATGAATGTAGGCTGCAATCAAGCTTGATTCACCAAGAATTCGTCCTTTTAATTCGTCCACATGGGTTCCCATGAGGAGTACGAATACTTTACCATGGTCACGATAGGTTTCCATCAAGTCACGCAATATGATAGGCGCTTGTGGAACCGTATCCACAAATGAAGGATAATCATCTATGATGAGCATGATCCGCTTGTCAAGACTTGCTTGAAAAACGCCACGCAATGCATCCTCTAAAGTCTTAAAAGACCCTGATGGCACCTTTAGTTCTCTCTCAATTGATCGAATATGAATGGACTCATTCGCCAAGCGACCAAGCAGATATATGGTATGACCCTTGCCTAATCGAGCCTGTAACGCTCTAGCGATATACGTTTTACCAACGCTGTAAGGACCGTGTACAACACTCATTTCCATGCGGTCCTGATTGTATAGTTCCATTATGGCGTCAATGACCACCTCATGGTTACTACATTTCATATAAGATCTCACCTCCCTTAAAATAGTTCTCAGGAGTTTATTATATCATATTTTAAATAAACTATAAAATATATCTTGTAAATTTTAACAAATAGATAATAAATTCATTTTTTACACATAAAAAACTCTTTTCCCTGATGAGAAAAGAGTTTCTGTATGTTTAATATGTTATTCTTGAAAGCATATGCTTACTCTACTGTTCATTGCTAAATTTCATGAGCATGATGCGGCGCACCGATTCATCAAGCCGTGCTTCGGAAATGGTTCCATTCTCTACAGCCTGTGTTAACGCATCGTGAACTGCCTTGATATGCTTGGCATGCTTACAAAGGATAACCATGTCGCTGCCCGCATTGATGGTGCGCACCGCATAATCCTCTATGGACATACCAGCAACAGCAGCGCCGACCTCGATATCATCGGTCATCACCACGCCCTCAAAGCCCAGTTCATTCCGTAGCCAATCTGTAATGATCGGTTTAGATAGACTCACCGGATGATTCGCATCGATAGAGGGTACTTTCACAGCATTCACCATAATCATAGGATATTCGTCACGCGTCGCATCGATGAGCTGAGCAAATACGCGACCATCATCGTCCATGAGGCTCGCCTTAGATGCATCTAGTTTCATGCCCGGCACCGTGTAATCAGCGCCGCCTGGAAAATATTGGTATCCCGTAAACACGCGATTCGCCGCATAGCGTTTAGTAATGGTCTCACCGATGCGCGCCGCCCGGTCCACATCGCTCGTGTACGAGTAAAACGAGTGGGTATTCACCATGACACCCAAATTGAGATTGAACCCAAGGTCGCGCATCTCAATGGCCGTGCGCGTCGCTAGACTCGACACCGCATCAAGCCCCTGCTTCGATAACAGCTTAGGGTCCGTCCAAGGCAGCATTAAGCTAGGCCGGTACTGCATGCGTTCCCGATTCATGGCGATGAACGGTGGCATGAGGCTCGACGTATTCGCAGTGTCTCGTA
>OGZV01001115.1_pt1 | contig 26537 bp, 18 predicted proteins | sample 1576861 | NCBI WGS metagenome assembly OGZV01 (sample SAMEA3541501, study PRJEB24748) | human gut metagenome | biome: human gut; feature: human-associated habitat; material: faeces | place: China | collected 2012
TCCACGGCAAAGTCCCGGTGGGGGTGGCGAAGGTGGCAAAACGCTTTAACAAACCCGTTATTGGCATTGCAGGCAGCCTGACGGCGGACGTTGGCGTGGTACACGATCACGGCATTGATGCCGTGTTTAGCGTGATTTACACCATCTGCACGCTGGAAGACGCGCTGGAAAATGCCGGCGAGAACGTCAGGATGGCCGCAAGGAATATCGCGGCGGTGCTGAAAGTGGGGCAGGCATTTTAACTGTGATTGCCGGGTGGCGGCTTTGCCTTACCCGGCCTACGTTAGTGCACCTGTAGGCCCGGCAAGCGTAGCGCCACCGGGCTTTTACCTCAGCTCCCCAACACCTTCATCGCTTCCCGCGTCACGTTATCCATTTCATCCAGCAGCTCCAGCAGCTCCAGGAACTCCGGTTCAAGCTCCGATTCCGGCGTACCGGCACGCAGCTGCTGCTCCAGCAACTGACAGAGGTTTTTCAGCCGCGGTACGCCGCTGTACCCGCAGCTGCCGTGCAGCTTGTGGATTGCGTCCAGCAGATCTTCCGGGTTTTCACCCACCAGCTGCTCTTCCACCTTGTTGCGAATTTCTGGCAGAAACGCGACCAGCATTTGCAGCATGTCGCGGGCCAAATCGGGTTTACCTGCCGCCTGGCGCAGCGCGAGCTGCCAGTCAAAGGTGGCGTTCTGATTAACGCTTATCTCAGCCTGCTCGCTGGAAACCGTGTACGTTCCGCCAATATGACCCGGCTTGTAGCGCAACAGCAGGCTATGAAGTTTCTCTTCATCGATGGGCTTTGCCAGATAGTCATTCATCCCGGCGCTCAGCAGCTTCTCCTTCTGGCCCGCCATCGCGTGCGCGGTGACAGCAATAACCGGCGTTTGCTGCTGATGCGGCAACTGGTGGATCAGCTCGCAGGCCCGGATGCCGTCCATGCCCGGCATCTGAATATCCATCAGGATTAAATCGAACTGCATCTGCTTAGCCTGTTCAACCGCCTGCGCGCCGCTGGTGCACAGCTCCACATGCTGAACCTGGTCCTCAAGCAATGCGCCAATGAGCTTCAGGTTGGCCGGGTTATCATCCACCGCCATCACGCTCATCGGCAATTTTTGCTCATCGTTAATCAGCGGAAGGGCATGCTGGCTAAGACGGCAATATTCCGTGAGGGCTGGCAGCAAACGGGTTGCGGTCAGTGGTTTCAAAAGGCACGCGGCCGCGCCGTCGTTTTTCAGTTCTTCTGCGTTGAGCTGCCCATGGCACGGCAGCGCCAGCAGCAGGTAGTCGGTCATCGACGCGGCTTTCGCCAGGCGCTCCTGCTGCATGGTCAACTCGCCGGTGAAGGTGACCGGAATGCCCATCAGCAGAATATCGTAATGCTCTACGGCAAGCGCCGAGAAGGTGGGGCTGTAGACCACCTCCAGCGGCGTGGTGCTTAAGATGTCGAGCGTACACTGCGCCGCCGCAGCGTTAGGTTCAACGTAGGCCAGACGCTTGCCTTTCAGGCAGTCCGTCACCGGGCCATCGGTCAGCACGTTCGGATTAAGGTCCAGATTAATGTGGAACCAGAAGGTTGAACCGCGGTTTGGCTGGCTGTGGAATGAGATATCGCCGCCCATCTCGTTCACCAGGCGCTGGGTGATCACCAGCCCCAGACCGGTACCGCCATGACGGCGGGAGATGCTGGCGTCCGCCTGACGGAACGCCTGGAACAGACGCGACTGGTCGCGCTCCGGAATGCCGATGCCGGTATCGCGGATCTGGACTTCAATCTGGACCTTATTGCTGCTGATGGAGCGTTTCTCTACCAGGATGTCGATATTACCACTTTCGGTGAACTTAATGGCATTCCCGACAAGGTTAGTTATGACCTGCTGCAGGCGCAGCGGATCGCCAATAACGTTATCCGGCACGTCGTTTTTAATGTTAAGCGTCAGCTCCAGGCCTTTGTCGTGCGACGAGTGCGCGAGCAGCGTCACCACTTCATCCAGCGTGCTGCGCAGCGGGAAGGGGATACTCTCGAGGATCAGCTTGCCCGCTTCCAGCTTGGAGAAGTCCAGCACGTCGTTAATGATCGCCAGCAGGTTGTTGGCCGAACGTTCAATGGTGTGCAGGTGATCCCGCTGAGTGGGGTTGAGCTCGCTTTTCAGGGTCAGACGGGTAAAGCCGATCACGCCATTGAGCGGCGTGCGCAGCTCGTGCGACATATTGGCAAGGAATTCCGATTTAATACGCGCCGCTTCCTGAGCGCGCTTTTTCGCCAGATCCAGCTCAACGTTCTGGATCTCCATCTGCTCCAGCGTTTCGCGCAGGTCGGACGTCGCCTGGTCAACGTTGTGCTGCATCTCTTCGTGATAGGCCGCCAGCGACATCGCCATCGAGTTGATGCCGTTTTTCAGCATGTCCAGCTCGCCCAGCATAAACCCTTCCACACGGCTGTCGAGCTGTCCCCGGCGAATGCGGTCAACCGTGTTAACCATGTTGCGGATGGGGCCCGTCACGTCGCGCATCAGGCGCCAGCCGAAGATCAGCGCAATGCCGATGCAGAACAGCATCATCACGCCGGAAATGAAAATCTCTTTGTACTGCTGTAGCCGGACCGACTTGAGATCCAGCTCCAGCGCCACATATCCCAGCATATTATTGCTGGATTTGGCGTCGGACTGCGCAGACTCATCGGGGGAATAGCTTTCCGACACGATCGGCGTGCGCAGGATCATGATATCGCCGCGCCGCAATACGGTGAGGTGGCGCGGGAACGGCGTACCGTCCGGGATTTTCAGTGCTGCCGGATCGAGATGAAAGTTTGAGGTGACGAACAGGCGGTTATGTTCGTCGTAAACGGAAATGGCGCGTACGATATCCGAGTGACGACGGTGGAGTACGCTGATTAACTGCCCAATGGATTCGCGGTTTTGCAGGTTCATGCCGTACTCGCTGGAGACGGCAAGCGGTTCGATAATGCTGGCGCCGGCATCTTCCAGTTGTCGCTGCAAATCGTTATAGCGGTGCACCACAAAGAAGATACTCAGCAGCAAACCGATGAGAACGGTGGGGGCGAGGATCAAAATCATCATGCGCGCGCGCAGGCTGTAGTTGGTCATGGCGTTCCGTTATGGGACAATTAAGATAATTATGGTTATGTGAGAAAAATCTCGGCGATGGCGCAATTCTACTCTGCAAAGCGACGCGTGACGACGCGTCAAATCATCACTGTTGAGGCCACGGACCTCGATCCGTTTGGCCAGGGAGTGGCACGCCACAATGGTAAGGCTCTGTTTATAACAGGTTTACTGCCAGCAGAACGAGCAGAAATTACGCTGACGGAAGATAAACGCCAGTTTGCGCGCGGGCAGGTTAAGCGTCGCCTCAGCGATAGCCCGGAGCGTGTGGCACCCCGCTGCCCCCATTTTGGCGTGTGCGGCGGCTGCCAGCAACAGCATGCGAGCACAGAATTACAGCAAAAAAGCAAAAGCCGCGCGCTGGCGCGTCTGCTCAAACATGACGTTAACGAAATTGTTGCCGATGAGCCCTGGGGCTATCGTCGTCGCGCGCGCCTGAGCCTCAGCTATCAGCCAAAAACGGAGCGGCTGGAGATGGGGTTTCGCAAGGCCGGCTCCAGCGACATCGTTGACGTGAAGCAGTGCCCCATTTTGGTGCCCCATCTTGAGGCATTGCTTCCGGAAGTGCGCATCTGCCTCTCCGGGCTGGACGGCGTACGCCATCTTGGGCACGTCGAACTGGTCATGGCAAACAATGGCCCGCTGATGGTGCTGCGTCATACCGCGCCGTTGTCGAAGAAAGATCGCGAAAAACTGGAACGCTTTTCGCATTCCCACGACCTGGCGCTTTTCCTTGCATCACAAAGCGAGATACTTGAACAGGTTACCGGTGAGGCGCCCTGGTATGCGTCAAACGGGCTACGCTTAACGTTCAGCCCGCGGGATTTCATTCAGGTGAATGATGGCGTTAACCAGCAGATGGTGGCGAAAGCGCTGGCGTGGCTGGACGTTCAGAAAAGCGACCGGGTGCTCGATCTGTTCTGCGGAATGGGCAACTTCACGCTGCCGCTGGCGCGAGAAGCGGCCAGCGTCGTCGGTGTGGAAGGCGTTGAGGCGCTGGTGGCGAAAGGGCAGGAGAACGCGCGGCAGAACGGCTTGCAAAATGTGACATTCTTTCATCAAAATCTTGAGGACGATGTCACCCAACAGCCGTGGGCAAAGCAGGGCTTTGATAAAATTTTGCTCGACCCGGCGCGTGCCGGTGCCCCGGGCGTGATGGCACATATTATTAAACTCGCGCCAAAGCGTGTGGTCTATGTTTCCTGTAACCCGGCAACGCTTGCCCGGGACAGCGAGGCACTGCTCAGCGCGGGTTACCAGATTCAGCGTCTGGCAATGCTGGACATGTTCCCGCACACTGGGCATCTGGAATCGATGGTGTTGTTCGAGCACATCTAATTTGTTTGGCTTGTCGACTTCGACAGGCCCTGGTCCCTAAAGGAGAGGACAATGGTTGCGGTAAGAAGTGCACATCTCAATAAAGCTGGGGAGTTTGACCCACAAAAATGGATCGCAAGTCTGGGAATTTCCAGCCAGCAGTCGTGTGAACGCTTAACCGAAACCTGGGCCTATTGTCTGCGCACCACGCAGGGGCATCCCGACGCCGATCTTCTCCTGTGGCGCGGCGTGGAGATGGTTGAAATCCTGTCCATGCTGAACATGGACATCGAAACGCTGCAGGCCGCGCTGCTCTTCCCCCTCGCGGATGCGGACGTAGTCAGCGAAGACGTGCTGCGCGACAGCGTCGGAAAATCCGTCGTCGCGCTGATCCACGGCGTGCGCGATATGGCAGCCATTCGTCAGCTCAAAGCCGCGCATACGGATTCCGTCTCCTCAGAGCAGGTCGATAACGTTCGCCGGATGCTGCTGGCCATGGTGGATGATTTCCGCTGCGTGGTCATCAAGCTGGCCGAGCGTATTGCCCATCTGCGAGAGGTGAAGGATGCGCCGGAAGACGAGCGCGTGCTGGCTGCCAAAGAGTGTACGAACATCTATGCGCCGCTGGCGAACCGCTTAGGGATTGGTCAGCTGAAGTGGGAGCTGGAAGATTACTGCTTCCGCTATCTGCACCCGGCGGAATACAAACGGATTGCCAAACTCCTGCACGAGCGCCGTATCGATCGCGAGCACTATATCGAGGAGTTTGTCGGCGGACTGCGCCAGGCGATGAAAGAAGAGAACGTGCGCGCCGAAGTCTACGGTCGACCAAAGCACATCTACAGCATCTGGCGCAAAATGCAGAAGAAACACCTCGCCTTTGACGAGCTGTTTGACGTGCGCGCCGTGCGTATCGTGGCGGAGCGTCTGCAGGACTGCTACGCCGCGCTGGGGATAGTGCACACGCACTTCCGCCATCTGCCCGATGAGTTTGACGACTATGTCGCCAACCCCAAACCGAACGGCTATCAGTCAATCCATACCGTGGTGCTTGGCCCTGGCGGTAAAACGGTCGAGATTCAGATCCGCACCAAACAGATGCACGAGGACGCCGAGCTGGGCGTTGCCGCGCACTGGAAATACAAAGAAGGCACGTCCGGCGGGGCGCGTTCAGGCCACGAAGACCGCATTGCCTGGCTGCGTAAGCTGATTGCGTGGCAGGAAGAGATGGCCGATTCCGGCGAGATGCTCGACGAAGTGCGCAGCCAGGTCTTTGACGATCGCGTCTACGTCTTTACCCCGAAAGGGGACGTTGTCGACCTGCCGGCCGGCTCTACGCCGCTCGATTTTGCCTACCACATCCATAGCGATGTGGGGCACCGCTGCATCGGGGCGAAAATTGGCGGGCGTATCGTACCGTTCACCTATCAGCTGCAGATGGGCGACCAGATTGAAATCATTACCCAGAAGCAGCCGAACCCGAGCCGGGACTGGCTTAACCCGAACCTGGGGTATGTCACCACCAGCCGCGGGCGCTCGAAGATTCACGCCTGGTTCCGTAAACAGGATCGAGACAAGAATATCCTTGCCGGTCGCCAGATCCTTGACGACGAGCTGGAGCATATCGGGATCAGCCTGAAAGAGGCGGAGAAATTCCTGCTGCCGCGCTACAACTTCAACGAGCTTGATGAGCTGTTAGCGGCGATTGGCGGCGGTGATATTCGCCTGAATCAGATGGTGAACTTCCTGCAGGCGCAGTTCAATAAGCCAAGCGCGGAAGAGCAGGACGCGGCGGCGCTGAAGCAGCTGCAGCAGAAAACCTACGCGCCGCAGCAGCGCAGCAAAGACAACGGCCGCGTGGTGGTCGAAGGTGTCGGTAACCTGATGCACCACATTGCCCGCTGCTGTCAGCCAATTCCAGGCGACGATATCGTCGGCTTTATCACTCAGGGGCGCGGAATTTCGATTCACCGCTCCGACTGCGACCAGCTTGCCGAGCTGCAGTCCCATGCGCCGGAGCGCATCGTGGAAGCGGTCTGGGGCGAGAGCTACTCCGCCGGCTACTCGCTGGTGGTGCGCGTCACTGCCAACGACCGCAGCGGCCTGCTGCGCGACATCACCACCATTCTCGCCAACGAGAAGGTCAACGTGCTGGGCGTCGCCAGCCGCAGCGATACCCGCGAGCAGCTTGCCACCATCGATATGACCATCGAAATCTACAACCTGCAGGTGCTGGGCCGCGTGCTTGGCAAGCTGAACCAGGTGCCGGATGTGATTGACGCGCGTCGTCTGCACGGCGGCTAAACATCCTCTTCCGTAGGCCGGGTAAGGCAACGCCGCCACCCGGCATTTTTTCATCAGGACAGTATTATGACTCAAATCGACCGCCTGCTCGGCATCATGAAACGCCTGCGCGACCCGGAAAACGGCTGCCCGTGGGACAAAGAGCAGACTTTCGCCACCATCGCCCCGTACACCCTTGAAGAGACCTACGAGGTGCTGGACGCGATTTCCCGTGAAGATTTTGACGACCTGCGCGGCGAGCTGGGCGATCTGCTTTTCCAGGTTGTGTTCTACGCGCAGATGGCGCAGGAAGAGGGGCGCTTTAACTTTGACGATATCTGCGCTGCCATCAGCGACAAGCTTGAGCGCCGTCATCCCCATATTTTCGGTGACGCTACCGCAGGAACCAGCACCGAAGTCCTGGCCCGCTGGGAGCAGATTAAAAGCGCCGAGCGGGCAGAAAAATCCCAGCACTCCGCGCTGGACGACATTCCGCTGAGCCTGCCCGCGCTGATGCGCGCGCACAAAATCCAGAAACGCTGCTCCGCCGTGGGGTTTGACTGGACCTCACTCGGCCCGGTGCTGGATAAAGTGCACGAAGAGATTGACGAGGTGATGCACGAAGCGCAGCAGGCGGTGGTGGATGAAGCAAAGCTTGAGGAAGAGATGGGCGATCTGCTGTTTGCGACCGTCAACCTTTCTCGCCACCTGGGTGTAAAAGCGGAAACGGCGCTGCAAAAAGCCAACCTTAAGTTCGAACGCCGCTTTCGCGAAGTGGAGCGGATTGTCGCCTCGCGAGGCCTGGAAATGAGCGGTATTGACCTCGACGCGATGGAAGAAGTCTGGCAGGAAGTAAAGCGCCAGGAATCTGATCTCTAACGAAATTTTGCGATCAAGCGCAATTTGTGTGATTTTTTAAATGACAAGCGCTTGATTTGCGTCAAAAACATTTACCCAAAAGGGGCTATTTTCTCACTCCTTATGTTTGTCATGGCCTGGAATGGAGACGGAGAATGAAAGTTTGTGGCGCTCGCCGTGTTCGGGTATACTACTTTCCCGTCCTGGTTATTCCATCGTTTCACCCTAACTTCTCAGGTTCAGCATGACAACGAACTATATTTTTGTGACCGGCGGGGTCGTATCCTCTCTGGGTAAAGGCATTGCCGCAGCCTCCCTCGCAGCCATTCTTGAAGCCCGTGGCCTCAATGTGACCATGATGAAACTGGATCCGTACATCAACGTCGATCCTGGCACCATGAGCCCAACCCAACACGGGGAAGTGTTCGTTACTGAAGACGGCGCTGAAACCGATCTGGATCTTGGCCACTACGAGCGTTTCATTCGTACCAAAATGACCCGTCGTAATAACTTTACGACTGGCCGCATCTACTCTGACGTTCTGCGTAAAGAGCGCCGTGGTGACTATCTGGGCGCGACCGTGCAGGTTATCCCACACATCACTAACGCCATCAAAGAGCGTGTCCTTGCCGGTGGCGAAGGGCATGACGTTGTGCTGGTTGAAATCGGCGGTACCGTGGGTGATATCGAATCCCTGCCGTTCCTCGAAGCGATTCGTCAGCTGGCGGTAGACATTGGTCGTGAACACGCGCTGTTCATGCACCTGACGCTGGTGCCTTACATGGCGGCGGCAGGTGAAGTGAAAACCAAACCGACCCAGCACTCTGTTAAAGAGCTGCTCTCTATCGGTATTCAGCCTGACATCCTGGTTTGCCGTTCCGATCGCGCCATTCCGGCGAACGAACGTGCGAAAATTGCATTGTTCTGTAACGTGCCTGAAAAAGCCGTTATTTCAATGAAAGATGTCGATTCCATTTATAAAATCCCGGGCCTGTTGAAATCACAGGGTCTGGACGATTATATTTGTAAACGATTCAGCTTGAACTGTCCGGAAGCAAACCTGTCTGAATGGGAACAGGTTATTTACGAAGAAGCCAACCCGGCAGGCGAAGTGACTATCGGAATGGTCGGCAAGTACATTGAGCTGCCGGATGCCTATAAGTCCGTGATCGAAGCGCTGAAACACGGTGGTCTGAAGAACCGTGTCTCCGTGAACATCAAGCTGATTGATTCGCAGGATGTTGAAACGCGTGGCGTTGAAATCCTGAAAGATCTGGATGCTATCCTTATCCCTGGCGGCTTCGGCTACCGTGGTGTAGAAGGCAAGATCGCCACCGCGCGTTATGCGCGTGAAAACAATATTCCATACCTCGGCATCTGTCTGGGTATGCAGGTTGCGCTGATCGAATTTGCGCGCAACGTAGCGGGAATGGAAAACGCGAACTCTACGGAATTTGTGCCAGACTGTAAGTACCCTGTTGTGGCGCTTATCACTGAATGGCGTGATGAAGACGGTAACGTCGAAGTCCGTACCGAGAAGAGCGATCTGGGTGGCACTATGCGTCTCGGCGCACAGGCCTGCCAGCTGACTGACGATAGCGTGGTTCGCAAGCTGTACGGCGAGCCGGTCATCACCGAGCGCCATCGTCACCGCTATGAAGTCAACAACATGCTGTTGAAACAAATTGAAGCTGCGGGTCTGCGTGTTGCGGGCCGCTCCGGGGATGATCAGTTAGTCGAGATCATCGAAGTGCCAAACCATCCGTGGTTTGTCGCCTGCCAGTTCCACCCGGAATTTACTTCAACGCCACGTGACGGGCATCCGCTGTTTGCAGGCTTCGTGAAGGCCGCCAGCGACTACCAGAAGCGTCAGGCGAAGTAAAAAAAGTTAGAACGGCAACGCGTACCTTTGGTACGCGTTGTTTGTCTGGAGTTTTAGTTTAACTTGTACTGAGGAAAATCTAATGTCCAAAATCGTTAAAGTCATCGGTCGTGAAATCATCGACTCCCGTGGTAACCCGACCGTTGAAGCCGAAGTTCATCTGGAAGGTGGTTTCGTCGGTATGGCAGCTGCTCCATCAGGTGCTTCTACCGGTTCCCGCGAAGCGCTGGAACTGCGTGATGGCGACAAATCCCGTTTCATGGGCAAAGGCGTACTGAAAGCGGTTGGCGCTGTTAACGGTCCTATTGCTCAGGCTATCGTTGGCAAAGATGCCAAAGATCAGGCTGGCATCGACAAGATCATGATCGATCTGGACGGTACTGAAAACAAATCTAACTTCGGTGCGAACGCAATCCTGGCCGTTTCCCTGGCGAACGCCAAAGCGGCTGCGGCGGCTAAAGGTATGCCACTGTTCGAGCACATCGCTGAACTGAACGGCACCCCAGGCAAATACTCCATGCCTGTACCAATGATGAACATCATCAACGGTGGTGAGCACGCAGACAACAACGTTGATATTCAGGAATTCATGATTCAGCCAGTTGGCGCGAAATCCCTGAAAGAAGCAGTACGTATGGGTTCTGAAGTGTTCCACAACCTGGCTAAAGTTCTGAAAGCTAAAGGTATGAACACAGCTGTGGGTGACGAAGGTGGCTATGCGCCAAACCTGGGTTCTAACGCAGAAGCACTGGCTGTTATCGCAGAAGCGGTAAAAGCAGCGGGCTACGAGCTGGGCAAAGACATAACCCTGGCGATGGACTGTGCAGCATCAGAATTCTACAAAGACGGTAAATACGTTCTGGCTGGCGAAGGCAACAAAGCGTTCACCTCCGAAGAGTTCACTCACTTCCTGGAAGACCTGACCAAACAGTACCCAATCGTGTCTATCGAAGACGGTCTGGACGAGTCTGACTGGGCTGGCTTCGCATACCAGACTAAAGTACTGGGCGACAAAATCCAGCTGGTGGGTGACGACCTGTTCGTAACCAACACCAAGATCCTGAAAGAAGGTATCGAGAAAGGCATCGTTAACTCCATCCTGATCAAATTCAACCAGATCGGTTCCCTGACCGAAACGCTGGCTGCGATCAAAATGGCTAAAGACGCTGGCTACACCGCGGTTATCTCTCACCGTTCTGGCGAAACTGAAGACGCGACCATTGCTGACCTGGCTGTGGGTACCGCTGCTGGCCAGATCAAAACGGGTTCTATGAGCCGTTCTGACCGTGTTGCTAAATACAACCAGCTGATTCGTATCGAAGAAGCGCTGGGCGAAAAAGCACCATACAACGGTCGTAAAGAGATCAAAGGCCAGGCATAATCGCTTAAGCCTTAACATGAAAATGCCAGTCGAATGACTGGCATTTTTTTTGGCTATTTAAAATCGACCGCCATTTGCTCCGGAATGGTCAGCCCCCGGGTGGTTTGCACGCAGCGGGCAATATAATCCGTAAACCGGGGTGGCTTCGGCATCCCCATGCTCAGCAGCTTATCGTTGCTGAATCGCACGTTAAGCGTGGCAAACGCACCGTATAACCGCATGGCTCTCAGCATCAGACGTTCGTTGCACGGGCCAAAAATCGTTTTCAGTTCACGGCGCATTCTGACCAGCGTTTCGTAGCTGACCTGTGCATACTTATCGCCGACGGGTGCTTTCTCCAGCGCCTGCGCCATCGCATTATCAATATCCGCAAAGCGAACGCTGTTCTCTTCTCCGGCCGAAATGTGTACCACTTCCCCCGGACGCGCGTTGCTGCTGAGCAGCATTAACAGCGCGTCGGCACAATAATCCACCGGGACAACGTCGATCCGGTCCTCCATCGAGCACATAAACTTCTGCAGCATCAGGCCCATGCTGAAGACCCAGAAAATACTGCTCGAGGGCGTGCAGCCGTGGCGGGTATGGCCGACAACGATGGACGGACGCGCGATGAGCAGCGGCAGGTTCGGACACTCCTGGCGCATCAGCTGTTCGATGGTTGACTTCGAAAACGTGTATTCCACCAGGTGTTCAGCATTCTCTCTGAATTCGGCGCTTTCGGCGACCAGGGAATCCTGCTCCGGCGTACATGACATTGCCGTGCCCACGTGGAGGAAGCGTTGTAGCGTTGAAACCTGCTCCATGCGGCGCGCCAGTGCCAGCGTTCCTTCCACGTTGACCTTCCAGATGAGCGGGTTGTTACCAAATGAGGCAACAGCTGCACAGTTCACGACATGCGTGACCTGGTCCAGACGCGGATCGTTCAGGAAGGCTTCAGGCTGGCTGAGATCGCCAATGAGGATATTGTCCACGCTCAGAGTGGCCAGTTTGTCCTCAGGAACGTTGAACTTGCGCATGTTCTCCAGCACGCGCTCCAGCCCGCTCTGCGGATCGCTGGCACGCGCGAGCAAAAGCAGTTTTACGGATTGATCGCTGGTCAGAATTTTTTCCAGTACTGCACCGCCCAGAAACCCCGTCACACCTGTAATCATTAACATCTTCATTAATACCGTCTCATTATGATTGATGAGGCGGATTGTAGGCGTGCAAAAGTAAACGGCATTTAAATAATAAAACGCCGAAATAGACAGCATCTTAAGCTTATTTTAAGGAAAGGAATTCAGGTGGAGATATTGGACATTACAGGCAGGGTGAAAATTCAATTTATTAAAATGAATATTTCAACGTGATGATTTTAAAGTCCTTTTTGTGGTGCTTATCGGGTGATGAACTTAATTCTAAATGTAATAAATATAATACTTTGTTACACCAAACATTTACCGGATAAATGATTTAAACACCACTTAACTTAAATCAGGCGACATTAAGCGCAGGCTATTTTATTTAGCCTGCGAAGGGTTTTTAGAGTAACAGAGGAAGCGTGGCGCTGGCCGTTTGCTGGCTAACGTCGCCGTAACGGCCATCCAGCGCAATCATGGACGTGGTCAGCAGTTCGACCAGCAGCATGACCCCAACTTTGGCATTGAGCGCGCCCGCGCTAAGCGGCCCCTCTGGCTTGGCGGCCACCAGCTGCATGTCGCTCAGGGACGCCAGCGGGCTGCGGGGCGTATTGCTGAGTGCCAGAACCTTAGCGCCGCGCTTGCGGGCAAGCTTCACCACGTGGAGTAGATCTCGCGTTGAGCCGGAACTGGAGATTGCCACCACCAGCGTCTCTTCCGAAAGCGTTGTCGCATTCATGGCCGCGCGGTGCATATCGCTAAACAGCTGTGCAGGTTTGCCCAGCCGCAACAGCTTGTAGTGCAGATACTCCCCGAGGATCGCGCTGGCTGCAACACCATAAATCTGCACCGACTGCGCCTGATGCAGAGCCAGCGCGGCCTTTTCAAGCAGCGTGCGGTCAAGGAGCCTGGCGGTGTCCTGCAAAGCCTGCACCGACTCATCCACGACGTTATCAATCTCATCCCCCGCCTGACGCGCGGGCTGGCCCTGCTGAATATCCAGCGCAAGCGCCATTTTAAATTCGTTATAGCCCTTGCAGCCCAGCGTGCGGCAAAGACGCGTCACGCTGGCCTCGCTGGTGTGGCTCTCGCGCGCCAGTTCGGTGATCGTCAGGTAGAGCACCCGGGCAGGATCGCTGAGAACAAACTCACCGAGTTTTTGTTGTGTTGGGCTGTACCCGGAAGCCTCCTGGCGTAGCTTCAGCAGCAGGTTTTCATGGTCTGACATGCTCGATCCTTAATGCGTTTCTCTGCGACTAGTGTGGCGGAAAGCGGGGGCGGGATGCCAGTCATTTCGAAAAAGTATGATCGTTATCCTGGTTTTTGATGATAATTTTCACTATTTAAAATTAATATGGTAAAAATTTTCATCTATTAATGGGGGGATGAAAAAATGATGCAAATATTCAGTGGGGCTTCTTCAGGGGGATGGTTTGAAAAAGCGCAGCGCTTTGGCAAATCCTTTATGTTGCCGATTGCCGTGCTGCCTGCGGCGGGTCTGCTGCTGGGGATAGGCGGCGCGCTATCCAATCCCAACACGCTGGCGGCCTATCCGTTTTTAGACGTGAGCTGGCTGCAGGCCATTTTCACCATCATGAGCAGCGCAGGATCCATCGTGTTTGCGAACCTCTCGGTGCTGTTTGCGGTTGGGGTCGCCGTCGGGCTGGCAAAAAGCGATAAGGGCACGGCGGGGCTGGCGGCGTTACTCGCGTTTCTGGTGATGAATGCCACCATCAACGCGCTGCTGATCCTCACCGGCAAACTGGCGCATGAGAACCCGGGTGCGGTGGGGCAGGGCATGACGCTGGGTATTCAGACGCTGGAAACCGGCGTCTTTGGCGGCGTGGTGATTGGGCTGGTAACCTGCGCGCTCCATCATCGGTTTAACAAGATTGCACTTCCGCAGTTCCTGGGCTTTTTTGGCGGCTCGCGCTTTGTTCCTATCATCAGCTCGCTGGCGGCGATACTCGTCGGTGCGCTCATGACCGTGGTCTGGCCGCATTTCCAGAAGCTGATTTTTGGTCTCGGCGGGCTGGTGGATGCGACCGGCTATCTGGGCACTTTGCTGTACGGCTTCATTTTACGCATGCTGGGCCCGTTCGGTCTGCACCACATCTTCTATCTGCCTTTCTGGACCACCGCGCTTGGCGGGAGTGAAATCGTCAACGGACACCTCGTGGAAGGCACGCAGCGGATCTTCTTCGCTCAGCTGGCTGACCCGAACACGCAACATTTCTATGAGGGCACGTCACGCTTCATGTCCGTGCGCTTTATTACGATGATGTTTGGCCTGCTCGGGGCGTGCCTGGCGATGTACCACACGGCAAAACCCGAGAACAAAAAACGCGTTGCCGGGCTGCTGCTTTCTGCGGCGTTAACCTCGTTCCTGACCGGGATTACCGAGCCTATCGAATTCTCGTTCCTGTTTATTGCGCCGGTGCTCTACGTCATCCATGCGCTGTTTGACGGGCTGGCATTCATGCTCGCGCACATGCTGCATATCACCATCGGGCAAACCTTCTCCGGCGGTTTCATCGACTTCGTGCTGTTCGGCATTTTGCAGGGAGAAGCCAAAACCAACTGGATGTTCGTTCCGCTGGTCGGCGTACCGTGGTTCTTCCTTTACTACTTTACCTTCCGCTATCTGATTAACCGCTTTGATTTCGCGACGCCAGGTCGGGAAAAGGAGGCGATGGCTGATGAGGTCAGTCTGCCGCAAAACGAACGCGCAGCCGCGGTGATCGCCGGATTAGGCGGAAAAGAGAATCTGGACGAGGTGGACTGCTGCGCCACGCGTCTTCGCGTCACGGTTAAAGACGGCAGCAAAGTGAATGAGTCGGCACTGAAAGCCACCGGGGCGTGCGGCGTTATCGTGCGCGGCAACGGCGTTCAGGTCATTTATGGCCCGCACGTCACGATTATCAAAAACGAAGTGGAAGAGATCTTATCGTAATGAAAACTGTACTGGATACCCTGAAGGGAAAACTGGTCGTCTCCTGTCAGGCGCTGGAAAATGAACCGCTGCACAGCCCGTTTATTATGTCGCGCATGGCGCTGGCTGCGGCACAGGGCGGGGCTGCAGCCATTCGCGCGAACAGCGTGGTGGATATCGAGGCCATCAGGCAGCAGGTGTCTTTGCCGGTCATCGGCATCATCAAACGGGATTATCCCGAAAGCGAGGTGTTTATCACCGCGACAATGAAAGAAGTGGATGAGCTCATGAGCGTCTCGCCGGACATCATTGCGCTTGATGCGACGGCGCGGCCACGTCCCGGCGGAGAATCTCTGGAAACGCTGGTCTCACGCATCCGCGCACGTTATCCCGCGGTGCTGCTGATGGCGGATATCTCCTCCGTGGAGGAAGCCGTGACGGCGCAGGCGCTGGGCTTTGACTGCGTCGGCACCACGCTTTACGGCTACACGGCGGAAACGGCGGGCCATTCACTTCCGGAAAACGACTGCGCGTTCCTGAAGGCGGTGCTGGCGGCCGTGACGGTGCCCGTGGTTGCCGAAGGCAACGTGGATACCCCCGAGCGTGCGGCCAGGTGTCTGGCGCTGGGCGCGCATACGGTGGTGGTCGGCGGCGCGATCACCCGTCCGCAGCAAATTACCGAACGGTTTATGGCGGCGATTGACGCGCAAAGCACCGATGGAGCATGACCATCCGGCGGGGATCTGCGATACTTATCGTTTATCCCTTTTACTGAGATGACTATGCAGTACCCGATTAACGAGATGTTCCAGACCCTGCAAGGCGAGGGTTACTTTACCGGCGTTCCCGCTATTTTCATTCGTTTACAGGGATGCCCGGTTGGCTGTGCCTGGTGTGATACCAAACATACGTGGGATAAGCTCGCAGATCGGGAAGTGTCGCTGTTTAGCATTCTGGCGAAAACCAAAGAGAGCGATAAGTGGGGCGCGGGCAGTGCCGAAGATCTGCTCGCCATCATTGGTCGTCAGGGCTGGACGGCGCGTCACGTGGTGATCACCGGCGGTGAACCCTGCGTCCACGATCTGACGCCGCTGACCGAGCTGCTCGAAAAGAACGGCTACAGCTGCCAGATCGAAACCAGCGGCACCCATGAAGTGCGCTGCTCGCACACCACCTGGGTGACGGTATCGCCAAAAGTGAATATGCGCGGCGGGTATGACGTGCTGTCTCAGGCGCTGGAGCGCGCGGATGAGATTAAGCACCCGGTAGGGCGCGTGCGTGATATCGAAGCGCTGGATGAACTGCTGGCCACGCTGACGGACGAAAAGCAGCGGGTCATTGCCCTGCAGCCTATCAGCCAGAAAGACGATGCAACGCGCCTGTGCATTGAAACCTGTATTGCGCGCAACTGGCGCCTGTCGATGCAGACGCACAAGTATCTGAATATCGCCTGAAAAAAAGCCCGGTGGCGCGAGCGCTTACCGGGCCTGGGTTTCGAGGCTTTTGTAGGCCGGGTAAGGCGAAGCCGCACCCGGCAAGCATCACTCGCCGCGATAGATGCAGCCTGCCGTACAGGTCTCTTTGATCATCACCGCGCTCAGCAGCGGTACCCGCGGTTTCATCTGATCCCAAATCCATTTTGCCAGCACCTCGCTGGTCGGGTTTTCAAGGCCCGGGATCTCATTCAGGTAGTAGTGATCCAGACGATCGTAGGTCGGCTTAAACGCCGCCTTCAGCTCGGCAAAATCCATGATCCAACCGGTATGCGGATCAACTTCACCGGTGATCTCAAGACGCACCATGAACGAATGCCCGTGCAGACGGCCACATTTATGCCCTTCAGGGACATGCGGAAGGTGGTGGGCGGCTTCGAAGGTGAAATCTTTAAACAGTGTGGTGGACATGATCGCTCTCAGTAATGCGGAAAAAACCGCCGCATAGTACCGGAAAGCACAATTTTTAGCATTAACTAAAACGGCTCTGAGCGGCAACCGCCTCGTATACGGGGTGTTTATCGCTATTTCTTATTATATTTCAAATAATTATTTAATCGGTTTTATCGCTAAGCATGACAACCAAAACAGGTTAGTCCATTTGGTTATTTATTATTTCCATCCCTTCTTTAATTGTTATTATCCTCGCCGTTAACCTTATCTTCAGTTTGGATTTATTCGCTTAAAGTCCGCTTGGCTACTGGAACATAACGACGCATGACAACACAGGCCCCACCTTCAAACTTGCTTCCCCTGAACCCGGAGCAGCTGGCGCGCCTTCAGGCTGCCACCTCTGATTTTTCTCCCACTCAGCTTGCCTGGGTCTCCGGCTATTTCTGGGGAATGCTCAATCAGCAGCCTGGCGCTGTGGCGGGTGCACCGGCCACGGCCGTAGAAATTCCGGCCATTACCCTGATTTCCGCCTCGCAGACGGGTAACGCCCGCCGCGTGGCCGAAGCGCTGCGTGACGACCTGCTGGCCGCCAGGCTGAACGTGAACCTGGTCAACGCCGGGGATTATAAATTTAAGCAAATCGCGTCAGAAAAACTGCTGGTGGTGGTGGCTTCTACGCAGGGTGAAGGTGAACCCGCAGAAGAAGCGGTGGCGCTGCATAAGTTCCTGTTCTCGAAAAAAGCGCCGAAGCTGGATGGCACGGCGTTTGCCGTCTTTGGCCTGGGCGATACCTCCTATGAATTCTTCTGCCAGTCCGGCAAAGACTTCGACAGCAGGCTGGCGGAGCTGGGCGCAGAGCGCCTGCTGGACCGCGTTGACGCAGATGTCGAATACCAGACCGCCGCCGCTGAATGGCGTGCCCGCATCGTTGACGTGCTAAAAGCGCGCGTGCCGAAAGAGACGTCGACGCAGGCCGTGTTCACCGCGACGGGTGCTGTTAACGACATCCACACCAGCCCGTACACCAAAGAGGCGCCGCTGGCGGCGAGCCTGTCGGTGAACCAGAAAATTACCGGCCGCGATTCCGAAAAAGACGTTCGCCATATCGAAATCGATCTCGGCGACTCGGGCCTGCGCTATCAGCCTGGCGATGCGCTGGGCGTCTGGTATCAGAACGATCCGGCGCTGGTGAAAGAGCTGGTTGAGCTGCTGTGGCTGAAAGGCGACGAGCCCGTCACCGTTGACGGCAAAACGCAGCCGCTTTCTGAAGCGTTGCAGTGGCATTTTGAGCTGACGGTGAATACCCCGAATATCGTCGAAAATTATGCCACCTTAACGCGCAGCGAATCCCTGCTGCCGCTGGTGGGCGACAAGGCGAAGCTGCAGCATTACGCCGCGACGACGCCAATTGTCGATATGGTGCGCTTCTCTCCGGCTCAGCTGGATGCCGATGCGCTGATCGGCCTGCTGCGTCCGCTGACCCCACGCCTGTACTCCATTGCCTCGTCTCAGGCCGAGGTGGAGAGCGAAGTGCATATCACCGTCGGCGTGGTGCGCTACGACATCGAAGGCCGCGCCCGTACGGGTGGGGCATCGGGCTTCCTGGCAGACCGCGTGGAAGAAGAGGGCGAAGTGCGCGTCTTTATCGAGCACAACGACAACTTCCGCCTGCCTGCAAACCCGGAAACGCCGGTCATCATGATTGGCCCGGGCACCGGCATTGCGCCGTTCCGCGCCTTCATGCAGCAGCGTGCGGCAGACGGCGCGCCGGGTAAAAACTGGCTGTTCTTCGGCAACCCGCACTTTACGGAAGATTTCCTCTACCAGGTGGAGTGGCAGCGCTATGTGAAAGAAGGCGTACTGACCCGCATCGATCTGGCCTGGTCCCGCGACCAGAAAGAAAAAGTATACGTACAAGACAAACTGCGCGAACAGGGCGCAGAGCTGTGGCGCTGGATCAATGACGGTGCCCACATTTATGTCTGCGGCGACGCCAATCGCATGGCGAAAGACGTTGAACAGACTTTGCTGGAAGTGATTGCCGAATTCGGCGGTATGGATGCCGAAGCGGCGGATGAATTTTTAAGTGAGCTGCGCGTTGAGCGCCGTTATCAGCGAGATGTCTACTAATGAGCGAAAAACATCCAGGGCCACTGGTGGTCGAAGGTAAACTGACAGACGCCGAGCGCATGAAGCTGGAAAGCAACTATCTGCGTGGCACCATTGCTGAAGATCTGAATGACGGTCTCACCGGCGGTTTCAAAGGCGACAACTTCCTGCTGATCCGTTTCCACGGCATGTACCAGCAGGACGACCGCGACATCCGCGCCGAGCGTGCAGAGCAGAAGCTGGAGCCGCGTCACGCGATGCTGCTGCGCTGCCGTCTGCCGGGTGGGGTGATTACCACCAAACAGTGGCAGGCGATCGACAAGTTTGCCGGTGAAAACACGATCTACGGCAGCATCCGTCTGACCAACCGTCAGACCTTCCAGTTCCACGGCATTCTGAAGAAGAACGTCAAGCCGGTGCACCAGATGCTGCACTCCGTTGGGCTGGACGCGCTGGCGACCGCCAACGACATGAACCGTAACGTGCTCTGCACCTCGAACCCGTATGAGTCCGAGCTGCACGCTGAAGCGTACGAGTGGGCGAAGAAGATCTCCGAGCACCTGCTGCCGCGCACGCGCGCCTATGCGGAGATCTGGCTCGATCAGGAAAAAGTCGCGACCACCGATGAAGAGCCGATCCTCGGCCAGACCTACCTGCCGCGTAAGTTTAAAACCACGGTAGTGATCCCGCCGCAGAACGATATCGACCTGCACGCCAACGACATGAACTTCGTGGCGATTGCCGAAAACGGCAAGCTGGTGGGCTTTAACCTGCTGGTGGGCGGCGGCCTGTCCATTGAGCACGGTAACAAGAAAACCTATGCCCGCACCGCGAGCGAGTTCGGCTTCCTGCCGCTGGAGCACACGCTGGCCGTGGCGGAAGCGGTGGTGACGACCCAGCGCGACTGGGGTAACCGTACCGACCGTAAAAACGCGAAAACCAAATATACCCTGGAGCGCGTGGGCGTGGAGACGTTCAAAGCGGAAGTGGAGCGTCGCGCGGGCATCAAGTTTGAGCCGATCCGCCCTTACGAATTCACCGGTCGCGGCGATCGCATTGGCTGGGTGAAGGGTATCGACAATAAATGGCACCTGACGCTGTTTATCGAAAACGGCCGTATTCTGGATTATCCGGGGCGTCCGCTGAAAACCGGCCTGCTGGAAATTGCGAAGATCCATAAGGGCGAGTTCCGCATTACGGCTAACCAGAACCTGATCATTGCCGGCGTGCCGGAAAGCCAGAAGGCGAAGATCGAGAAGCTGGCGCGCGAACATGGGTTGATGGATGCGGTGAAGCCGCAGCGTGAAAACTCAATGGCCTGCGTGTCGTTCCCGACCTGTCCGCTGGCGATGGCGGAAGCGGAACGTTTCCTGCCGTCATTCACTGACAAGGTAGAAGCGATTCTGGAAAAACACGGCATTCCGGACGAGCATATTGTTATGCGCGTGACGGGCTGCCCGAACGGCTGCGGTCGCGCGATGCTGGCCGAACTGGGGCTGGTGGGGAAAGCGCCGGGGCGCTACAACCTGCACCTGGGCGGTAACCGTATCGGCACGCGCATTCCGCGTATGTTCCGCGAGAACATCACCGAGCCGGAAATTCTTGATTCCATCGACGAGCTTGTCGGGCGCTGGGCGAAAGAGCGCGAAGCGGGTGAAGGCTTCGGCGACTTTACGGTGCGTGCGGGCATCATTCGCCCGGTGCTCGATCCCGCCAGGGATTTCTGGGAGTAAACACGAGAGGTAATTATGTCCGTACTCGATCTAAACGCCCTTAATGACCTGCCAAAAGTCGAACGCATTCTGGCGCTGGCAGAAACCAATGCCCACCTTGAAAAGCTGGACGCTGAAGGGCGCGTGGCGTGGGCGCTGGAAAACCTGCCGGGAGAGTATGTGCTCTCGTCAAGCTTTGGTATTCAGGCGGCGGTCAGTTTGCATCTGGTGAATCAGATCCGTCCGGACATTCCGGTGATCCTCACCGATACCGGCTATCTGTTCCCGGAAACCTACCAGTTCATTGACGAGCTGACGGACAAGCTCAGGCTGAACCTGAAAGTTTACCGCGCGACGGAAAGCGCGGCCTGGCAGGAGGCGCGCTACGGCAAGCTGTGGGAGCAGGGGGTTGAGGGCATTGAGAAATACAATGAGATCAACAAAGTTGAGCCGATGAACCGGGCGCTGAAAGAGCTTAATGCGCAGACGTGGTTTGCGGGCCTGCGCCGTGAGCAGTCCGGCAGCCGGGCAACCTTACCGGTGCTGGCGGTGCAGCGCGGGGTGTTTAAAGTGCTGCCGATTATCGACTGGGATAACCGGACGGTGTACCAGTACCTGCAAAAGCACGGGCTGAAATACCATCCGCTGTGGGACCAGGGCTATCTGTCGGTGGGCGATACCCACACCACGCGTAAGTGGGAACCGGGCATGGCGGAAGAAGAGACGCGATTCTTCGGGCTGAAGCGCGAGTGCGGGTTGCACGAAGGGTGATAACCTTTTTGCCCGGTGGCGCTGCGCTTACCGGGCCTACAAAGGCTTAAGAGAGGGGTGGGGTGAGGGCATCAGGCCGCACTATGCTTAACGGCCTCAGGCTTTCCCCGCTTTCGCCAGCTCCTTCACCAGCGGCAGCATCACCTTCACCACATCACGACTGCGGTGTTCAATCCGCTGCGGCAGCGCGCGATCGATGTGCTGCTGATTGTCCAGCATCACGTTGTGCCAGCTCGTCCCGTCCGGGAAGGCCTTCGATTTAGCCCGCTGCTGGTAGCCATCTTTTTTGCCCAGCGCCCAGTTCGTCGCTTCCACGTACAGCACCGGAATGCCCGCCTTATCGAACACTTCCCCGTCGTTGCAGCAGCCTGTGCCTCGCGGATAATCCGGGTTACCGCCGGGATTGCTGGTGGCATAAACCCCATGGCTGCGGGCTATCGCCAGGGCCCGGTCGCGCGTCAGTTTCCGCACGGTACCCGGCGTACTCTGCCCGCTGTTGAAATAGAGCTTGTCGCCGACGATCAGGTTATCGAGGTTGATCACCAGCAGCGTATTTTTCTTCTCCTCAGCGCTCATACGCTTAAGGAGATTCTCAGCGCCGAGTTTGCCCTCTTCCTCACCGCTGGTGGCAACAAAACGAATGCCATATTGGGTGGGAATATCTTTCATCCGCTCGGCCAGTTCGAGCATCACGCCCAGGCCTGCGGCATTGTCGTCCATGCCCTGCAGCGTCAGCCCGCCAAGATTGTTATCCGTATCGGCGTCACTCATCGGGGCGTAGGTATCAAGGTGCGCCATAATGATAATTTGCTCTTTTGCGCTGCCTTCGTGGGCCGCAATCACCGTACTGCCGGTCACGTTATGCCAGTTTTTCGTTTTATTGCGTGAGGTATAGACGTAGCGGCTGTGAAACGATCGGATATCGCTCTGGTAACCCATGTCGGCAAACTGCTGGCGAAGATAGTCCGCGGAGAGCATTTCCGCAGGCGATCCGGTCATGCGGCCAGGGAAAACGGTGGCAATATGCCGCGCCTGCATAGTGGCGATTTCACCATAAGGTTGGTTTTTTGCCTGGGCAGGAAGAATAAAGCAAACGCCGAGCGCCAGGGCAGCAATACGGTGGCGCGTTGCGGAAAACATAGTGAGTCCTTAAAAACAGAGCAAAATAATAACCCGCCTAGTATGAAACTGTGATCGTCCATACACAATTTGAATCGTTCTTAAATGCCCGAAATTTCGCGCGTTAAGCACTTTTTGGTATTAGCTTTTTCACAGCGTTATTCCATTGAGTAACTACTCATTCCAATTCGTAATTTCATTCGGTCTAAGCCGCCCCCTATAGTCCCTCTATTCCTCGTTGTTAGTGAGTTGTTGCCTGTGGACTATCTGCCCTTATTTGCTGCGATTAAAGAGAAACCGGTGCTGGTGGTTGGCACGGGTGAAATCGCCGATCGTAAAATCGCGTTTCTGCAGCGCGCAGGGGCCCAGGTGCAGGTCGTTGAAGAGACGGATTTCGACGAGTCACAAATCGACAGCGTCGTGCTGGTAATTGCGGCGACCGACGATCGTGAACTGAACCAGCGGATCTCCGACGCCGCTCAGGCCCGTTACCGCCTGGTGAACGTGGTGGACGACCAGCCTTTATGCTCGTTTATTTTCCCGTCGATCGTTGACCGTTCGCCGCTGCTGGTGGCGATCTCCTCCGGCGGTACCGCACCGGTGCTGGCGCGCGTGCTGCGGGAAAAAATCGAAGCGCTGCTGCCGACCAGCCTCGGGCGCATGGCGGAGAAAGCCAGCTACTGGCGCAACCATCTGAAAACCCGCCTGACCAGCGTGACGGAACGCCGTCGCTTCTGGGAACGCGTGTTTCGCGGCCGCTTTGCCAGCCTGATGCATGCCGGTAATGAGACAGCGGCGCAGAAAATCCTCGAGGACGAACTGGATAACCCCGGCAGTACGGGCGGGGAGATCATTCTGGTGGGCGCGGGGCCGGGCGATGCCGGGCTCCTGACGCTGCGCGGCCTGCAGGTGCTGCAGGATGCGGACGTGGTGTTCTACGACCACCTGGTCACCGACGGCGTGCGCGAGCTGATCCGTCGCGACGCGGAGCAAATCTGCGTCGGCAAACGGGCGGGCGAACACTCGGTGCCGCAGCACGACACCAACCAGATGCTAATTGACGCCGCGAAAGCGGGCAAAACCGTGGTGCGCCTGAAGGGGGGCGATCCGTTCATTTTCGGTCGCGGCGGCGAAGAGCTGCAGGCGGCAGCCGAAGCGGGCGTTCCGTTCCAGGTGGTGCCCGGCATCACGGCGGCTTCTGCGGTAACGGCCTACGCCGGTATCCCGTTGACCCACCGCGATTACGCCCAGAGCGTCACCTTTGTGACCGGCCACTACAAGGCGGACAGCACGCCGTTCGACTGGTCGCATCTCGCCCAGAGCCGCCAGACGCTGGCGATATACATGGGCACGATGAAGGCGGCGGACATCAGCGAACAGCTTATTCAGCACGGTCGCGAGGCGACGACCCCCGTCGCCGTCATTTCTCGCGGCACGCGCGTCGATCAGCATGTTGCTGTCGGCACACTTCAAGACCTTGCAACCCTGGCGAAAGATGCCCCGATGCCTGCCCTGATCGTGGTGGGGGAAGTGGTGCAGCTGCACAGCACGCTCGCCTGGTTTCAGCACACAACCGATACAGAAGGCTTTGGTTCTTCTGTTGTAAATTTGGCTTAAGGAACGGTTATGGACCAAAAACGTCTTACACACCTGCGGCAGCTCGAAGCGGAAAGTATCCATATTATCCGCGAAGTGGCCGCCGAGTTTTCTAACCCGGTGATGATGTACTCCATCGGCAAAGATTCCAGCGTCATGCTGCATCTGGCGCGTAAAGCGTTTTATCCGGGCACGCTGCCGTTCCCGCTGCTGCACGTGGACACCGGCTGGAAATTCCGCGAGATGTACGAGTTCCGCGATCGTACCGCGAAAGCCTACGGCTGCGAGCTGCTGGTGCATAAAAACCCGGAAGGGGTGGCGATGGGCATTAACCCGTTCGTGCACGGCAGCGCCAAACACACCGATATCATGAAAACCGAAGGGCTGAAGCAGGCGCTGAACAAATACGGTTTTGACGCGGCCTTCGGCGGCGCGCGCCGTGACGAAGAGAAGTCCCGCGCTAAAGAGCGTATCTATTCGTTCCGCGACCGCTTCCACCGCTGGGACCCCAAAAACCAGCGTCCGGAGCTGTGGCACAACTACAACGGCCAGATTAACAAGGGCGAAAGCATCCGCGTCTTCCCGCTCTCCAACTGGACCGAGCTGGATATCTGGCAGTACATCTATCTGGAAAACATCGAGATCGTTCCGCTGTATCTGGCCGCCGAGCGCCCGGTGCTGGAGCGTGACGGCATGCTGATGATGATCGACGACGATCGCATCGACCTGCAGCCGGGTGAAGTGATCAAAAAACAGATGGTGCGTTTCCGCACCCTCGGCTGCTGGCCGCTGACCGGCGCGGTGGAATCCAACGCCCAGACGCTGCCGGAGATCATCGAAGAGATGCTGGTGTCGACCACCAGCGAGCGACAGGGGCGCGTGATTGACCGCGACCAGGCAGGCTCCATGGAGCTGAAGAAACGTCAGGGTTATTTCTAAGGAGCCGCCATGAATACCACTATTGCTCAACAAATTGCCAACGAAGGCGGCGTGGAAGCGTATCTGCACGCGCAACAACACAAAAGCCTGCTGCGTTTTCTGACCTGCGGCAGCGTGGATGACGGGAAAAGTACCCTGATTGGCCGCCTGCTGCACGATACGCGCCAGATTTATGAAGATCAGCTCTCCTCCCTGCATAACGACAGTAAGCGTCACGGTACCCAGGGCGAAAAGCTGGATCTGGCGCTGCTGGTGGATGGCCTGCAGGCGGAGCGCGAGCAGGGCATCACCATCGATGTGGCCTACCGCTATTTCTCTACCGAGAAGCGCAAATTTATTATTGCCGACACCCCGGGGCACGAACAGTACACCCGCAATATGGCGACCGGCGCGTCGACCTGCGACCTGGCGATCCTGCTGATCGACGCCCGTAAAGGCGTGCTGGATCAGACCCGTCGCCACAGCTTTATCTCCACGCTGCTGGGGATCAAACACCTGGTGGTGGCGGTCAACAAGATGGATCTGGTGAACTTCAGCGAAGAGAAGTTCGAGGAGATCCGCCAGAGCTATCTGACCTTTGCCGAACAGCTGCCGGGCAACCTGGATATCCGCTTTGTGCCGCTCTCGGCGCTGGAAGGGGATAACGTCGCCTCCCAGAGCGCGAACATGCCGTGGTACAGCGGCCCGACGCTGCTGGAGGTGCTGGAGACGGTTGAAATTCAGCGCGTGGTCGACACTCAGCCGATGCGCTTCCCAGTGCAGTACGTGAACCGTCCTAACCTCGACTTCCGCGGTTTCTCCGGTACTCTCGCGTCAGGCGCCGTGAAGGTGGGTCAGCGCGTCAAGGTGCTGCCATCCGGCGTGGAATCGACCATCGCACGCATCGTCACCTTCGACGGTGACCTGCAGGACGCAGGCGCCGGTGAAGCGGTTACGCTGGTGCTGAAAGACGAGATTGATATCAGCCGGGGCGATCTGCTGGTGGATGCCCAGGAAACGCTGGCCGCCGTGCAGGGGGCTTCCGTGGATGTGGTGTGGATGGCGGAGCAACCGCTGACGCCGGGCCAGAGCTACGACATCAAAATCGCCGGCAAGAAGACCCGCGCCCGCGTGGACGGTATTCAGTTCCAGGTGGACATCAACAACCTGACCCAGCGCGAGGTCACCGAGCTGCCGCTGAACGGTATTGGTCTGGTCGATCTGACCTTTGACGAACCGCTGGTGCTGGATCCGTATCAGCAAAATCCGGTGACGGGCGGGCTTATCTTTATTGACCGCCTGACGAACGTCACCGTCGGCGCGGGGATGGTCCGTGAGCCAAACGAACAGGCGTCCGCGGCTTCAGAATTCAGCGCCTTTGAGCTGGAACTGAACGCGCTGGTGCGTAAGCACTTCCCGCACTGGGGCGCGCGCGATCTGCTGGGAGGCAAGTAATGGCTGCCCATGATGAGAACGTCGTCTGGCATCCTCATCCGGTCACCGTCGCCCAGCGCGAACAACTCCACGGTCACCGTGG
>OGZV01001117.1_pt1 | contig 26512 bp, 21 predicted proteins | sample 1576861 | NCBI WGS metagenome assembly OGZV01 (sample SAMEA3541501, study PRJEB24748) | human gut metagenome | biome: human gut; feature: human-associated habitat; material: faeces | place: China | collected 2012
TAATAACAAAAAAATGCCGTATTTATGCGGCTTTTGGCGTTTCGCAAACGCCTAAATGTAATAATATGGTAAGGATAATTCCTGTTGATCACATGGATCAATGAAGCCAGTGTAGTTGATTTCCCGCTTCCTGTCGGTCCTGTTACCAAAATGAGACCTCTTTTCCGCGTGGTCATCTCCACTACCTCTGCAGGAATACCAAGATCCTCAGGTTCCGGGATATTGAAAGGAAGGCTTCGCATAACAGAAGCAAGTGTTCCTCTCTGTTTAAATACATTTACGCGGAAACGTCCCACGCCTGAGATGGCATATGCGAAGTCTGTCTGTCCGTTATTCTGCAGTTCTTCTCTGTGACGGACATCCATCAGGGGCATGAGAATATCTTCCAGCATCTGCGGGGTAAGGCGCTCTCCCTCTATGGGAGCCAGTACACCATCGATCCTATAGCTTGGCGGTCTGCCGGTTGTCAGGTGGATATCGGAAGCCCTTACCTTCACTGACTGTATCAGTATTTCGTCTAAATCATACATATTTCCTAATCTGCCTCGTAACTCCCGGGGATCTCCGGAGAACTCCGTTTCCGCAGGAATTCCTTCTATATTAATAGTCGTAAAATTAATAATCTATAAGTCCCGATCATTCATAAGATGCCTTAAGCATCTCTTCCACAGAAGTGGTGCCGTTCAGCACATAGTTGATACCATTCTCTCTCAGTGTGCGCATACCACTGTTTCTGGCTGCACGTTCCAATTCCTCTGTTGTTCCATTCTCTGCGATCAGGTCGCGAATCTCGTCATTGACCTCCATGATCTCGAACACACCGATACGCCCGTAATATCCTGTATGGCTGCAGAAATCACAGCCACAGGGTTCATAGACATTTACATCCTCCTGTGTGTTCATCCTCAGCACTCTCTTCTCCTCAGAGGTGGCAGGACGCATTTTTTTACAGTGGCTGCACAGCTTACGCACAAGGCGCTGTGCGATAACTCCTACAACAGAATCTGCGATCAGATATCTCTCCACTCCCATGTCCGCCATACGGTTCAGAGTACCTACTGCGTTGTTGGTATGTAATGTAGATACAACCAGATGTCCTGTTATGGATGCCTGTACTGCAATGGTGGCTGTCTCCCTGTCTCGGATCTCACCGATCATAATGATATCCGGGTCCTGACGGAGGATGGAACGAAGGGCTGAGGCAAAATTCAGGTCTACCTTATTGTTGACCTGTACCTGATTGATACCCTCAATATCTGCCTCCACAGGATCCTCTACTGTTACGATATTGACTGCTTCTTTATTTAATTCGCTTAATGCGGTATACAGGGTAGTGGATTTACCGCTTCCTGTAGGTCCTGTTACAAGAATGATCCCGAAAGGACTAGCCAGCATATGGTTGAAACGTTCCATCTCATCGGGTGGAAGTCCCAGGTCTTTCTTGTTACGTGTAAGGTTCAGTTTGGAAGAGAGTCGCATTACGATCTTCTCTCCGTGCACAGTAGGCAGAGAGGAAATTCGGATATCATAGTCCTGTCTGTCTACCATAATGGACATACGTCCGTCCTGAGGTTTCCTTTTCTCTGAGATGTCCATACCCCCAAGAATCTTGATACGGGTGGAAATCGCAGGAAGAAGGCTGTTGTCATATACCATACGCTCATAGAGTGCACCGTCAATCCTGTAACGTACACGGACCTTATTCTCAAGAGCTTCGATATGGATGTCGCTGGCTCTCTGGCGGATCGCCTGTTCAATAAGGGAACGGACCAGCTGTACAATAGGCGCATCACTTACATCTGTGTCCGAATCATCCTCTGATGCTCCTCCACGAAGCTGCGCCCTCTCCTGGGTAAAACGTCTGGCTGCATCCAGTGTCTCTGACGCACCGTAACATTTATCTATTGCCGCAAGGATATCCCTGGTAGTAGCTATGTAAGGCTCTATCTGCAGGTTAGTCACGATAGATATGTCATCGATCGCAGCCATATCCATCGGATCTGCCATTGCCAGATGAAGGATATTTGCGTTGTAGGGATCCAGTTCAAAGGGAATGCAGGTATATTTCTTGAGAAGGTCCACGCTGACCAGATTTCGGACTTCCTTAGGGATTGTCACACCTGTCAGCTGAACAACTTTAAGCCCCAGCTGCATCTGGAGGGCACGCACGATCATATCCTCAGTGATGAAGCCATTATCTACCAGAACTTCACCGATTTTCTTGCCGCTTCCCTTCTGCAATTCCAGGGCTTTCTTTAATTCATCTTCAGTCAGTACATTCTGCCTGATGAGCATGTCACCAAGCCTCATTCTCTCACGTCTTAATGCCATCTGTGTATCTCTTTTCCGGACACAACAGTGTGTTCACTGTTTACAGAACAAATCATCTGTTGGTGTCTCATCTTCAGATTTTACTGTAATATCAGCAACAAAAAAGAAGGGATTTCTCCTTTTTCATCTGACATTATATTATTTTTTTAAAGTTAACATATTTCGTACACTTTGTCAATTTTTGTTTCCATATTTTTGCATATTTTTTTCGTTTTTGAAGCATATTCCGCAGGTTAATACGCAAATCCGTCAATTTTTACTTGACCGTTTAAGTTAGCAGATAAAAAAGTTTACACATAAAAAAAGAAGGGAAAGCCAGGCTTTTTTGCATGACTTTCTCTTCTTTTATACATTTTATTTTGCCTTAAATACAGCGACTTTCTCTTTTGACAGGTCAATTTTATCCGGAAGGATGGAAGTCTTCTCAGTGGATTCTGATGTTGTGAATCCTGTTGAGTCGGAAGTGTTTGACTTCATCGCATCCTGCAGAGTATTGCTTACTGTCACATTTGCAGAAAAGATATCTGTTCCTGTGGAAGCTGCTGCATCACCTGTTGTTGTGCTTACCGTACTGCTGCTCTGCATTTCCTGAACCTGTTCCTGTGTCGGGTAGAAGGATGGCTGGCGGATATAACGGAAGCTTGCACTGTATGCCTCGCCTACGGTTACTCCATTCTTGCCGGAGGAGCAGTGTACTGCGATCCAGTCACCTGCGTCTGTTTTACCGCAGAGAATACCTACATGATTATCGCTTCCTGCTTCCGGCCCTTTCTGGAATACCAGATCTCCGGGCTGTGCATCTGCCTCAGTTACCACGTTTGCTTTCTCCCACTGATCGGAAGTTCCGTCGCCTACAGCTTCCTGCATTGCTTTATCCTGATATCCGTTGATCACTGCCCAGGTGACAAAACCACTGCAGTCCAGTCCGTATGCGCGGATGGTTCCAGTGCTCTTGCTTCCCTCGGCTGATACCTTCTCGCTGGTTCCCCAGCCTGGATCTTCACCGATCACTGTGGATTTGCCGCCCCAGAAGTAACCGACTTTACCAACCAGTGAATAGGCTGCGGAGATAACATTTACTCTTTCCTCAGAAACATCATCTCCTACGCTCTCGCGGACAAAACCGTTGGCAGCTGTTACTACCGCGCAGAGGAGTTTGCAGTCTGTCTCCACATATTTCTTAAGGATCGTACGATCCTTTTTTGCGATTTTATTTTTCTTAATATAGTAGTTGATTTTACGATTAGCGTATGTAACGTGAGTGATATCCTGCTTGTCCCTTACGATCGGGTTCATCTCTGCAAAGATTTTCGCAAGGTCTTTCTTGCAGGAAGAATCCAGGGTAAATTCTGTTTTTCCGTCCTGGCTCTGCTGATATACATAGACTGCAAGGATATCCTGCCAGTTTCTTACCAGAAGACTGTCTGCAGATGTGGTGGTCTTGCTGCCGTTTACATCGCTGGCATCTGCTACTTTGTTCTTCTCTTTATATTCCTTCTCGATCTCATCCATAACAGAAGCGAAATCATCTGAGAAGGTCAGATTGTAGTTATTCTTCAGGCTGTCCAGATAGAAATCCTTACCTGCGTGGATATTGGACGCATAATATACCGGAGTTCCGGTCTGTGCAGCACTGGTATTACTCGTAAATGGATTATTCGTATTCGCATTGTTCTTCTGCGCTTCCAGCTGAGCAATAGTCGCTTCTGCCTGAACCAGCAGATTATAATTAGAAACCTGTGCCTTCTCTGTATCAGACAGGGCATTATATGCAGTGCGGATGCTCTGAACAGTGGCTTTCTTCTCCAGCGTGATGGTCTGTGCGTTCAACTCTTCGATTCTGTCGATCACATCCTGGGCTGCCTTCGTAATCTGTGAAGACGGTGTTGGTGTAGGATTCGCAGGTGTCGGAGTCGGATCTGTTGGTGTCGGAGTCGGATCTGCAGGTGCAGGTGTTGGCTCTGCAGGTGTTGGTGTCGGATCTGTTGGTGTCGGATCTACCGGTGCAGGTGTCGGGTCTGCAGGTGTCGGATCTACCGGCGCGGGTGTTGGCTCTGCAGGAGTCGGATCTGCCGGCGCCGGATCCTCTGATCCTGAATCAAAATCACCGGAATCGCTGAAATCAGAACCGTCTGCTGTATACGCAGCAGTATCCTCTGCTGCAAGTACGGACGCAGGACCGGATAATACCATTCCTGACATCAATGTCAGACATAAGAATCTGGTAAGATACTTGTTTTTCATATATCTAAATTGCTCCCTTCTTACTGTGAGCATGTCCTTACCCCCTGTTTATAAGGGCATACTGTCTAAATTACTTTTCACATTATTATGTTATTTCATAAGTGAATTATCCCGAAATATTAACCTGTTTTATTCTAGCATAATCATTTTTTGAAATCAACAGCTCAGGGCAGGTAAATTCCAGATTTGACCAAAATTCATTTTTTTGTCACATTTTAACCGAATCAAGCAGTGAGAAAGATATATTTCAGAATGCAGGAAGGCTGTGCGGATATGATTTCCACACAGCCTTCCTGTATTCTCAGCGTATCTCCGTCAGGCCACCTGAACGGCTCCTGCAAAGTTCTTATTACCAATGCAGATCTGTATCAGTCCCTGCACTACCTGAAAGCACATATTCAGGATAAAGCGGATATCCTCTTCCACACTGCGGAGCTTGTTGAGGTATTTCTCATGAGTAGCTTCGATATAATCGATCAGTGTGGAGAAATCTGCGAAACGGATGGCCGGTTCCAGATATGAATGTGCTTCTCCCTGCTGTATACATTCTTTCAGTCTGTTCTTAAGTACTTTCTCATAATGATTATGCTGGCTGAAGCTTCCTGTATATGTTTTGTTATGAGGAAAGGTAAAATAATCCGCCATATAGTGGATCACTTCGCCGAACCGACGCCAGTAAACTCTCTGGTTACTCTCATCCGGTCTGATATCTGCCAGTTCTTTCATCCGGTTCTTGACATCTTCAAATGTTCCGTAGAACTCGTGTCTTCTGGTGATAAAGGACGGTTTGATATCCGGCAGAATGCTGCCCAGGCAGAAAGCTTTTCTGTGAGACTGCAGGCTTGCTGTGGTCTGCATCTGATCCGCAAGGTATCTTGCTAATAAAATATGTGATTTTTTACGCAATTTTCTTCCTCTTCTTTCTTTTGAGAACCTATCATTCTTATATATGGGAACGAATAATAATCAACTTAACCAACATAGAATACTATAGCAGATTTATACCTGTTATTCAAATAAAATTTTTGTAAACTTTTTCACATTTTCAGGTCAGACAACTGTTTCAGTAATTCCAGGTCACTGTCCTTTACTTTCAGGTTTGTCTCAATCTTCTCTCCCTCAGGAGTGGTGATCGCAATTTCAATAATGCTTCCTTCTTTAAGTCCTTTGCGTGAAACTGCCTGACAGAATGCCGGGAACTTGGGATGATTGCTCTTAAAGGTGTTCCATGCGCCTGTGATTTTCATGATATTTCCTATATTGTTTCCTATGTTCATATGATTGTTGTGTCCTTTCTTATCTCAACTGATTATTCTACATTCTCAAACATCTCTGCAAATGTCATGGAGATTTTCGGAAAATCTTTCAGTGTCACTACTGTATCTGCATTGTACTGCTCAGTTTTGACACCATTTTCTCACATGTTTGACCTCATTTTTACTCCATTTTTGCGTGAAATCATGTAAAAATACGGTAAGATACGTAAAATTGTAAATTCCGCAAACCCTTTAGATCTCGCTGAAATCCGGTGTTCCATACAGGTCGAATGGAGTTGACTGGTAGACATAGTAATTCAGCCAGTTTGTATACAGGTTGTTCGCATGTGCTCTCCACATAAGGAGCGGTCTGTTTTCCGGGTTGTTGTCTTTGTAATAATTCTCCGGGATTTCGATGGGCAGGTTTTTGCTGACATCACGTTTGTACTCACCGTCAAGAGTCACACGATCATATTCAGGATGTCCCATTACAAAGATCTTGCGGCCGCCGTCTGCCATTGCAAGGAAAAGCCCTGCTTCATCTGATTCAGCAAGCACTGTCAGTTCTTTACAGTTATGGATATCCTCGATGGGAACTTCCGTATGTCTGGAATGAGGTGCAAGGAACATATCGTCGAATCCGCGTACCAGCGGAATCTTACGGTTCATCACTTTATGCCAGAAAAGGCCAAACATCTTCTTATCAAGTTTGCGTTTTTTCAGTCCATAGTGGTGGTAGAGTCCTGCCTGTGCAGCCCAACACAGATAAATGGTGGAGGTAACATGGGTGTTTGTCCAGTCCATGATCTCTACCAGTTCCTTCCAGTAGTCTACCTCTTCAAATTCCATCTGCTCTACAGGAGCACCTGTGATGATCATTCCATCGTATTTGTTATTTTTCAGTTCCGGAAATGTCTGATAAAATTTATTCAGATGACTCACAGATGTATTCTTCGCTTCATGGCTCTGTACCGCCATAAAGGTGACATCTACCTGCAGCGGTGTGTTTGAAAGGGAGCGCAGAAGCTGAAGCTCTGTCTCCTCTTTCAGCGGCATCAGGTTCAGAATGAGGATCTGAATGGGACGGATATCCTGATGGGATGCACGTGACTCATCCATCACGAAAATGTTTTCCTTTTCCAGAATCTCTTTTACGGGCAGATCGCTTTGTATTTTAATTGGCATTATCTTATCTCCTGTTCTTATTATTTTATTGTTGTGCCATCTTCAGGAAATCTTCTTCAGAAAGGATCGGAATTCCCAGTTCTTTGGCTTTTTTATTCTTTGAAGAATTGGAAGTTGTGTCATTATTGATCAAGTAGTTCGTCTTCGATGTTACTGATCCGGTCACCTTGCCTCCCAGAGACTCAATAAATTCCTTTGCCTGTGCTCTGTTTGCAAAGTGCTCCACACTTCCTGTGATAACGAAATTCATGTTCCGGAAAATCTGCTCACCTGTCTTTTCTTCTTTCTTAACAGTCAGATGGCTCATCAGATGATCCAGTTTTCTGTTATTATCCTCGTTTGAAAAATAATCAGTCAGACTTCCGGCAATTACCGGTCCGATGGTATCAATAGAGCTGATTTCCTCTTTATCTGCATGGCGGATCTTCTCCAGATCATCATCAAAATGCCTGCAGATCACTTTTGCATTGGCAAGACCGATATTGGCGATTCCAAGGCTGTAGATCACCTTCGCAAGAGTAGTCTCCTTAGCTTTATCAAGGCTGGTCATCAGGTTCTCAAAGGATTTCTCCCCGAATCCGTCCATCTCCACGATCTCATCACGATGCTTTCCAATCTCAAAAATATCTCCGAAATCATGAATAAAGCCTCTTGCAATGAATTTCTCCAGTGTTGCTTCTGACAGTCCGTCAATGTTCATGGCATCCCTGCTTGCAAAAAGTGCAAAGGATTTGATCTTCTTTGCGGCACAGTCAGGATTTGTACAGTAAAGTGCCTCCACATCATTTACCTTCTGTATCTGTGTTCCATGGCCACATGCAGGGCAGGTATCCGGAATTTCCAGTTTACTGCTGCGTGTGAGGTTTTCTGCAATCTGCGGAATGATCATATTTGCTTTATATACAGTGATCGTATCCCCGATACCAAGCTGCAATTCTTTTAGAATGCTCACATTGTGTACGCTGGCGCGGCTCACAGTGGTTCCCTCCAGCTCGACCGGTTCAAAAACAGCCACCGGATTGATCAGCCCTGTTCTTGACGGGCTCCATTCGATCTCCAGAAGATGGGTTTCTCTGATCTCATCTGCCCATTTGAATGCAAAAGCATTTCTGGGAAATTTCGCTGTTCTTCCAAGGGAATCTCCGTATGCAATATCATCATAAAGAGCAACCAGTCCGTCCGACGGAAAATCATTCTCAGTGATCGCAGTTGAAAAATATTCCATGGCTTCATCCAACGTTGAAGCTGTGACTGTCCTGTATTCCACTACATCAAATCCCTGTTCTTTCAGCCATTCAAACTGCCGGGCTCTTGAATTATGGAAATCAACCCCGTCGGCGCTTACCAGCGTAAATGCGTAGAAACGCACATTCCTGCGGGCTGTGATCTCATTGTTTAACTGGCGGACAGAACCGCTGCATAAGTTTCTCGGATTCTTGTATTTCGCATCAACGTCTTCTATGGATTCATTGATCCGTTCAAAGTCCGAATAGGTAATGATCGCTTCCCCACGCAACACCAGTCTTCCCTGATACGGGATTTTAAGAGGAACGTTCTTAAATACTCTGGCATTATTGGTGACAACCTCTCCTGTCACACCGTTTCCACGTGTAACTGCTTTGGCAAGTTCTCCATTCTCGTAGGTAAGAACGATCGTCAGTCCGTCCAGCTTCCATGACAGAAGCGTTTTGTGTTCCCCGATAAATTCCCTCAGAACTTCTCTGTCCTTAGTCTTGTCCAGAGACAGCATGGGGGATTCGTGTTCTTCTTTTGGAAGCTGGTCAACTGCCTCGTACCCTACGCTTACGGTTGGGCTGTTTGCCAGAACAGTGCCTGTCTCTTTCTCCAGAGCCTGAAGCTCGTCGTACATCTGATCGTACTCTCTGTTGCTTATGATCTCTGTATCCTGCTGGTAATACGCCTTTGCTGCCCTGTCCAGCTTTTGCACCAGCTCTTTCATTCGCATGATTGCTGCTGTTTCCATTCTGTTCTCCTGTTCTGATCACTGTTTCACTTGTGGAAGATTCCAGTAAATGGTTCAGTTCTTCCCATTCCTGTGCTGTGATCTCTCTGTATTCGCCTTCTCTGATCCCGTCCAGAGTCAGATTCATGATCCTGATCCTTTTCAGCTTCTGTACCTCATATCCCAGATACCGGCACATTCTGCGGATCTGCCGGTTCAGTCCCTGTGTCAGAATGATCCGAAAGCTGCATTCTCCTGTCTGCACCACTCTGCATGGTCTGGTCACCGTATCAAGAACAGGGACTCCCTTGCTCATCCTTCGGACAAATTCCCTGTCCACCGGCTTATTCACTGTCACAAAATATTCTTTCTCATGATAGTTTCCGGCGCGCATGATCTTATTGACCAGATCTCCTTCATTTGTCAGAAGGAGAAGGCCCTGTGATTCTTTATCCAGTCTGCCCACAGGATAAACACGCAGAGGATAATCCAGATAATCTGTTACCGTCGTCTCATCAAACTGCTGCTTTGTGCTGCACACGATTCCTCTGGGTTTGTTAAAAAGAAGCAGTACTTTTTTTTCATTTTTATGGACAGGTATATTGTCTGCACAGATCTCATCTTCCAGGCTGACTTTCTGACCGCTTTCTGCTTTTTTTCCGTTTACCGTAATCCTTCCCTCTTCGATCATCCGGTCGGCTTCCCGTCTGGAGCATATGCCTGCCTCGCTTAAATATTTGTTTATTCTGATTTTTTCGTCCATTGTTCTATTATATAATTTTTTGTACATCTTATCAACGGTGAAATTTTGATGGGATTTTTCTGGGATTTTTTTCAAAAGAGCAGGAATGGGGAATCGCCTTGTATTTTGTCAGATTTTATTGTATGATATCGAATGACAGGATATCTTTTTTGTCACTGATTTTATCAAAAAGGAGGCTTTCATGTCAGAGAATTTACCACGTACAAACCGGTGGCTGATCGCACTTTCTGTTATTCTGTGTCTGATACTTGGAGGAATTTTCACCCGTTCTTCCGCTGTGACTTCACAGGCAGATGCCATCAGCGATGCCGGAGCTTTCGTGTCAGAAGATCAGGATTCTGCGGAGTTTACTTCTGAGGAAACATTGACTGATAGCAATGATAATTTTACGGATTCTTCTTCCGGGAAACTGTTTGGACGCACTTCTTCAGATTCATCTGAGACTTCTCCGGGCGGTCCTGCATTAAGCACTGAGATCTCGCCTGAGGCATCAGAGGGCAGCTGGGCTTCCAGTGGAAGTAACTGGATGTTTCTGGTGGATGATAAGCCATACACAGGATGGTTCACAGATACAGACGGGAAACAGTACTATATGGATGAGACCGGTATTATGCAGACAGGCTGGACAGATATCGGAAAGAAGCGGTATTATTTTGATATGGATGGCATTCTGCAGACAGGGACTGTGATAATAGATAAGAAAACTTATGAACTGGATACAGATGGTTCTCTGAAAGGTTATACACCAAAGAAAAAATCCTCGAAGAAGAAATCTTCAGATAAGTCAGCTACCTCTGACAAGTCCGGTACATCTACGGCAAAGAAGTCGGTTGCCCTTACTTTTGATGATGGTCCCAGCTCTTTTACAGGCCGTCTTCTGGACTGTCTGGAAGAAAATAATGCAAAGGCAACTTTCTTTATGGTGGGTACTGAGATTGCCAGTTTTCCGGACGAAGTAAAACGCATGAAGAAACTGGGCTGTGAACTTGGAAACCACACTTATGACCATAAGGATCTGGCGACTCTTTCTTCGGATGAGATCAGTTCAGAAATTGCAAGAGTGGATGAACAGCTTGTAAATCTTACAGGTGAGGGAGCTTCGGTGGTCCGTCCGCCATATGGATCTGTTAATGATACGGTAAAATCAGCTGTGGGAACCCCGATGATTCTGTGGTCCATTGACACCCTGGACTGGAAAACGCAGGATGTGGAATCTACGGTTGAGGAAGTCATGAATAATGTAAAAGATGGTTCCATTATTCTGATGCATGATATTTTCAGCACCTCTGTAGATGCAGCCGAGATCCTGATCCCGCAGCTTATCGAAGAAGGCTATCAGCTTGTAACAGTGCACGAACTGGCTTCCCTGCATCAGACAGAATTATCGGCAGGCGTTACATACGGTGAATTTAATCGAATCAAGTAAGTCCCTTGCGGAGGTTGCGAAAAGTAATAAAAACAGCAAAATCTCTAGCAGAAGCTGACAAAAACAATGTCAGAAAAACGGAACATAAAAATACAGGCAGTTACTACAAGGATAACCGCCTGTATTTTTTATGTTCCATATTCAATTTTATTCAAGTAAATCTCCTCTGATGTATCCGGTCTGACCGTCGTAGTCGATCTGAACCCATTCACCATCAGTACCTGTCTTCTGAACCTGATCACCTGCTGAGATCACGCCAAGGATATCAGCATCTGTGCTGGCTTCTGCGCGTACATTACATTCCTCCGAAGCAGTAAGCATCGTGCCATCTTCTGCCTCTGTTGACACACCTGCTTCCTCCCCAAGACCATTCAGGAATTCTTCAAGAGACGGATCAGATTGCTGTGCCTGATCCAGTTCATTCTGCACCTTCTTTATAAGAGCTGAAACATCACTGTCTGATAACTGTTTTTCCATATATGCGGAAATCTCAGAATCCTGTAAAGCTCCGTTATTGATTACCCAGTTTCCTTCGCTGTTCTTATATACATAGAACTGAGTCAGTGCAGGGGCCTTGGTCTCAACGCCCTGACAGATATACGAGAAACAGGCGTAAACCACGTAAGAATCATCTGTCATACCTTTCTTCGTGTACACATCGCCTACTTCATACCCTTCGATATAATCTTTCAAATTTGTGACTTTTGACTCATCAGACGGTGTGAAATCATCTTCCAGAGTCTTCAGCGTTGCAATATCTTTTTCCCCCAGAGCTTGATAATAGCTCGTGATCAATGCAGTAACGTCTGCATCTGCTGTTTCCATGGGATTGGCGTCTTCTTTCTTCTCGTCAGACTCCCCTTCACTTATCGGAGAAGAAGGAACATTTCCCTGGTCTTCGGATGTGGTTTTCTGTTCATCTCCGGAATTCCCCTTATTACTTCCGGAACAGGCTCGAATGCCGCAAAACAGGACAACCACAATTATCAGAATAGCTCCACCCAGCATAAAATACCGGAGATTATCTGATAACCATTCTCTAAAATCATCCAAGTTCTTGTCCTCCTTATGAGTTACCGTTTGCTCCGTTCACTGCCGCATACGATTTCTGACAGTTCCCGCTTCTGATAACTCCTGTGATACAACGCACCGGAACTGTACATACGTCCCAGGCAGCACGCCTGAAGGGAATCGAACCCCCGCACATGGTACCGGAAACCACTGCTCTATCCACTGAGCTACAGGCGCGTATCTTGAAAATCTGATTTTCAAAGGATTTATATAATTTATTTAATACAAGGTCTATATTATCATAATTACCGAAAAAAGTAAAGTTTTTTATTTTGTTACAAAAGATGCATTATTTTGTTACAAGTCAAAAATTATGGGCAGTCATGCATTGTGCTGACTGCCCGGTTTTATTTACATTTTCAGATCGTCGAATTTCAATCGGATGATCACCAGGGTGATCGCCATAAGAATGATTCCTGCCAGAAGTGCGATCCATGCTGTCTGTACAAATCCTGCGATAATATAAGTCAGGAAAGATACTGCTGCTGCAACCATTGCATAGGGAAGCTGTGTGCTGACATGATTTACATGTTCACACTGTGCACCTGCTGATGCCATGATGGTTGTATCGGAAATCGGTGAACAGTGATCTCCACATACAGCACCTGCCATACATGCAGAAATAGAGATGATCATCAGTTCATGATTTGTTCCTGAGAATACATTAACAACAATCGGGATCAGGATACCAAAGGTTCCCCATGAAGTACCTGTCGCAAATGCGATAACAGCCCCGATCACAAAGATAATTGCAGGAAGGAAATTCATCAGCCCGCCTGCAGAGCTTTTAACAATTGCAGATACAAATACAGATGCACCAAGGCTGTCTGTCATGGCCTTCAATGTCCAGGCAAAAGTAAGGATCAGGATCGCAGGTACCATTGCCTTGAATCCGTCCGGAATACACGCCATACAGTCTCTGAAATTCATGACACGACGTATCAGATATAAAACAATCGTAATAACCAGTCCGAAGAAGCTTCCAAGCACCAGTCCCACAGATGCATCACTCTGTGAAAATGCAGTTACAAAATCAGTTCCGCTAAAGAAACCACCAGTATAGATCATACCGATTACGCAGCATATCACAAGGCTTATGATCGGGATCAGAAGATCGATCACCTTGCCACGCGGATTACTTTTCTCATCTTCTGCCGCGTTTGCATAAGGACGTGCAGGTGTTGTGTAGATATCGCCTTTTAAAGCATTTGTCTCATGAACACCCATTGGTCCGAATTCTACTTTCATAAGAACCATTGCCACCATCATGAAGATTGTGAGCAGTGCGTAGAAGTTATAGGGAATTGCATGTACAAACAGGGTAATTCCATCCTCTCCTTCTACAAATCCGCTGACTGCCGCAGCCCATGAAGAAATCGGTGCAATGATACATACCGGTGCTGCTGTGGCATCGATCAGGTACGCCAGCTTTGCGCGGGACACATTGTGCTTATCTGTCACAGGACGCATAACGCTTCCTACTGTCAGACAGTTAAAATAATCGTCAATAAAGATCAGTACACCAAGAATGATGGTTGAGAGTTCCGCACCAACTCTGCTTTTAATCCTCTTACTGGCCCAGCGTCCGAATGCTGCGGAACCGCCTGCCCTGTTCATCAGGCATACCATGGTTCCCAGAATAACAAGGAAGATCAGGATACCCATATTATAAGAATCTGTCAGAACGCTGATCATTCCGCCTTCAAAAATATGAAGGATTGTTCCTTCGAAATTAAAATTAGAGTAAAACAGTGCACCAACCAGTATTCCTACAAACAGTGAACTGTATACTTCTTTGGTGATCAGTGCCAGTGCAATGGCAACAAGCGGCGGAACCAACGACCAGAATGTGCCGTAAAATTTCGCAGATGCAGCCACCTCTTCCTCTGCTGCAAGTACAGTCAGCGGACTTGCCAGTATCAGCAGCATCAGTGCTGAAAGGCAGAGCGAAAGTCTTTTTATGTTACTTTTCATTTCTTTTCTCCTTCTCTTGTAAGATATATGATATTTCAATCATAGCACGCCTCTTAATTAATGCATTTGAAACAGCTTGGCAGAATTTCACGCTCTGATGAGCCGGATCAATATGCATTATTTACGAGGCTTGCTATGATCAAATCTGTAAATGTAGCAGGATTCCGTCTGTGCGATCAGTTCACAACCACACTCTGTCAGAAAATCATGGTCAACCAGCCCGATCTGTGTTACTACGAAATCTGTCTTTGATTTCTTCAACGCAGCCTGAAACCCTTCTTTATCTTCATAGATATGATAATCGATCACATCCAGCAATGCTTTCTGTCTTTTATAGAAACTGCTGTTCTCATCATAGTTTCCCGCCACTGTACTGCCTGATCTGTAGATACTTGCATTTCTGCTTATTACAGTGGCGATCCCCGCATCATACTGTCGCACAATGCTGTTAAGACTGCCGTCAAAAACAACCCTTGGAAAATCATTCTCCTGGTTCTGGTGGATCACGTCGCAGACTGCACGCAGATCATTGGGCACCTTATAAATATTCTCTGCCATTGCAAAATCAGTCACTACCCCGTCCAGCGGATTTCCCAGGATCACAAAACCTGTCAGCACAGCTGCAGCCATAAGAACTTTTATCCAGGTCTTTCTAAAAGCGGTCACAAGTCTGACTCCATAGTAGGCAACCGCCGGGATCACAGGAAGAATCCAGATAAACCGGTAATATTCATTCTCAAACTTCACCTTTGCGATAAGATATTTTACAACCAGCGGATTATATACTGTCAGCAGCAGAAATACTGTATAGCCGACAAATATCCCGGACTTTCTTTTTCTCCCCAGGACCAGTGTGCAGATCAGTCCTACAGCAAACAGAAGAGGATACCAGCAGGAACCCCAGTACAGCTTCATGCATGCATCAACAAAGCGCAGTCCCAGTTCCTGAATTGTTACACCTGCCATTTTTCTCTCCTTTCTGTATTATGATGCAACCAGCGTCAGCAGACCGATTCTGCATGCGAAAAATACAGCCGCATATAATGCTGACGGAAGCATGCACACCGCACAATATACCAACCCCGAAAATCTCTTATTCATAACTGCTGCCGGAGCCATTCCCGCTGCGATCACAATCGGAAAGATGATCGCAGAACCGGAAAATGTCAGCGCACTGACCGCTGTGACAAACAATATGATCCAGACATTCCTGCTGTTTTTCTCCTGCAGATACCAGATGGCACACATGAGAACTGCAGGGATGGCAATATTGGCAAGGATGGCTTTTCCCTCATAACTTCTGGTAAAGAAAAAAGTTCCGGAGGAATAAATCGTACCGCAAAACAGCTGTAAAACACAGACAAAGACAAGCATCAAATCTGCTTTCTTCCTGTTTCCGTCAAACAGTCTCTTACCGATCTGATAAATGATCAGATTGGCAGTCACTACATTCATACATGACATTACCTGCTTTGCCTGCACAATGGGATGGATTCCCAGAAGTCTGCACCACACTGCATTATGCATCGGATATGCGGAAAAAACATATCTGGCCTGAAATGCCTTCTGGATTGCTCCGTTAAAGGGATTATATCTGCCAAGAGTATCTGTGTATACAGAAGTACTCACTGTACCTACATAATACGCCGCATCTACTGTTGTATCCTCGTAAAAGATCACAATCAGACACTGCAGCAATACTACGGCACCTGCAAGGATAATCATCACAGAGTGATTTTTCCATATTTCAGAAATGCTTCCAAAACTTCCACTGCTTGTTTCCGTTTGTCCGGCACGTATTCTCAGTTGTTTTTTTATTGTACAGATCACAGCTGCGCAGATAACCAGAACCATGATTCCTGTCCATATATAAGCCGCAGCTGTCAGGGATACCCATTTCAGTGTCATCGGCACGATCACCAGTTCAAACACTGCAAAGTAAACCAGATATCCCAGGATGAAGGTCAGGGAACAATCCCCTTTTATTTTCAATATCCGGGCCAGAACAATGCCTGCTGCATAAAAAACTATAAACTCCAGGGCAAAACCTGCACAGGCAAGGCATAATTCTCTCATTCTTCCACCTTTGTCCCTGACCGGATGGATTCGCGGTTTTTCAAAATCTCCATGGCAATCTTCTCAGGAGTCATCGGAAGCTCTGTCAGACGCACACCTGTTGCATTATAAATTGCCTCAGCCAGTGCCGGACATGGAGTATCAATTACAAGCTCACCAATGGATTTAGCACCAAAAGGACCGCTCTTTTCGTAACTGCACTCGAAATCCACGCGGATATTTCCGATATCCTGTCTGGTTGGGATCTTATACTGCATAAAAGAATTGTTGCGGATCTTACCTTTATCTGTATATTGTACATCTTCCCAGAGAGCCATGCCAATTCCCTGTGCAATACCGCCCTCAGTCTGTACACGTGCAAGATTCGGATTGATCGGTGTACCGCAGTCAACAACTGCCACATAATCCAGGACATCCACACTGCCTGTCTCTGTATCCACCTCTACTTCTGCCATACCTACCATAAACGGCGGCGGCGAGATCGGTGAAGAATGCTGTTTCACAACCTGAAGCTCGATATTGTTAAAGAAAGTGCTCTTTAATGCAATATCTTCCAATGAAACTTTCTTCTGGGCATTTTCAGAACTGATGGCATCCATATCAACACTATAGCCCTCTTCTGCATCTGTCATATGGCCTGCTGCATTTCCGTCTGCCCCATCGTCTGTCTCAAGTGTCTCATCATAGAATACACAGGAACCGTCAAAATCGACTTTTCTCTCATCTACTTCCATCATCTCTGCGCCAAGCTTACAGATTTTTTTCTTCAGTTCCTCGCAGGCCTTCATAACCGCTACACCGGTGGTATAGGTTGTGGCGGAAGCATAGGAGCCGGAATCATAAGGAGAGATATCCGTATCCACGCTGAATACTACTATGTTGTCCATAGGTGTATTCAGACAGTCTGCCGCGATCTGTGCCATAACGGTATCACAGCCTGTTCCCATATCCGTACATCCAAGTGCCAGTGTATAAGAACCATCTTCATTCAGCTTAATATCTGCGCCGCCTACGTCAACTCCTGCAATAGAGGAACCCTGCATAGCCATGGCAACACCGACTCCGCGGACCTTTCCATTTCCCATATCCCTGCATGGATATTTGGAATCCCAGTCCATCATCTCTTTGGCGCGCGTCATACAGCGGTCCATGGAACAGCTCTGTGCATAAGGAACATCCGGATATCCCGGAAGAGGACCGCCCTCTACAGGCATATTCATTTCTTTTACCTTAACAGGATCCATTCCCATCTTATGTGCCAGCTCATTTACTGCAGATTCCACTGCAAAAATACCCTGGGTTGCACCATAACCACGATAGGCACCTGCAGCCTGCACATTTGTATAGACAACATCAAAAGCAAACCTGTAGGCCTCTGTATGTCTGTAAAGAGCGATTGATTTATGACCGCTGAGTCCTACTGTTGTAGAACTGTGTTCTCCGTATGCCCCAGTGTTGGACAAAGTATAAAGATCAATTGCCTTGATGATACCATTTTCATCTGCACCTGCGCGTACTGTGATCTCCATCTCATGGCGCGGTGAAGAGCAGATCATGGACTCATATCTGGAGAAGATCATCTTGGACGGGCGGCCTGTTTTCCAGGTCACGATCGCCGGATAGATCTCACTGACAGAGGTCTGCTTTGCACCAAAGCCGCCACCGATCCTTGGCTTGATCACACGTACTTTGGAAGCAGGAATGTCCAGTGCCCTTCCAACGATCCTTCGCACATGGAATGGGATCTGTGTTGAGGACAGAACGATCAGTCTGCCGAAATGATCCATATAGCAGGCTGTGCGGAAAGTCTCCATCATAGTCTGCTGGTTTGCTCTTGTATGATAAGTGCGCTCTACAGTATATTTACACTTTGCCAGGACTTCATCTACATTTCCATGTTCTTCCACTGCGGATGCACATAAGTTTCTTTTGTTGTCTCCGCCAAGAGGGATTTTCAGTTTCCAGTCATCCTCCGGATGGACCAGGATCGGATTATCTTTTGCCTTGTGGATATCCAGAACCGGTGTCTCCACGCGGTAATCTACGCGGATTCTCTTCAATGCTTTATCTACCGCTTCTTCTGTCTCACCCGCAACAATGGCAACTGCATCTCCCACAAAACGTACATGACGGTCAAGGATCAGTCTGTCATCCGGACTCATCTCCGGTGCAGTCTGGCCGGCAAGGGTAAAACGTTTCTGAGGTACATCTTTATAGGTAAGGATACATGCAATTCCGGCCACCTTCTCGGCAGTACCTGTTTTAATATCTTCCACCCAGGCGTTGGCGTGGGGACTTCTCAGTATCTTCACGATCAGGCAGTCCCTTGGTGCCAGATCATCTGTATAGACAGGCTTTCCGGTTACCAGTGACATTGCATCTGTTTTACGTACAGGTTGATTTACATATTTCATCTTTATGCTTCCTCCTGTGCTTTCTTATATTTCAGGAACTTCAGGATACTCCTTGTCTGGGAAACAAAACCGGAACATCTGCACAGATTTCCCGCAAGATATTCTTTGATCTGCTCCTCTGTGGGATCTTTGATCTCGTTGAGCATCGCAAATACATTCATGATAAATCCCGGATTGCAGAAACCGCACTGTTCCGCACCTTCATTCGCCAGAAAGCTTCCAAACTCCTGCGCTTCTCTCTGCATTCCTTCCAATGTAACGATTTTCTTTCCCTCAATGCGGGCTGCAAGTGTACTGCAGGAAAGCACCGGACGACCGTCCATAAGAACTGTGCAAAGACCACAGTTCGCAGTTTCGCAGCCTCTTTTCACGCTGAAACAGCCCTGTTTTCTTAAGAAATCGATCAGCAGTGTATCCGGGGAGATCTCTGCGTGGCGGTTCACTCCGTTAAGCCAGAAATTAATATTCATTTTTCATCCCTCCTACTGCTTCCCAGGCTCTTCTTGTCAGTACTTTTACAAGAAGGGTTCTGTATTCCTTTGATCCTCGCATATTGCCTGCAGTAGGAACGTTCTCTGCCGCATATTCTGCAAAGGCTTCGATTGCCTCTTCCTTCTGCTTTTTTGTCATGTTCCGGAAATTCTTCAGGATCTGCTTCTTATCTTCCACGATCATGGCACGTGCAGGTCTGGCACCTATCACAGTCCTTGCCTCATTTCCGATCACAGAAGCTGCACAGGTCAGCACCGGGAAATCTGTTTTTATGTTTCTCTGACTTAAGTAACAGGTAAGAAGTGGCTCTTTTCGCACGATGATATTTACAAGGATGTCATTGTCCTTCTTCATATTTACAAATTCAGTCAGTGGAATACGGCCTGCATCATATAATTCTACCCATGTATCCATTCCCAGGAACATGGTCAGAACATCTGAGAAGCCATATCTTCCATAAATGCTTCCTCCCACAGTGGCACAGTTTCTGAACTGTACACCTACAATGTGGCAAAGGCTTTCTTTCATAGCTCCATGTGTGTAGGTATTCAGAGCTTCATTTGTCTCCAGGTCATGAAGCGGAGTCATACATCCGATGACAAATTCGTCATCATTCTCCGAAATCGCATCCAGTCCCAGACCGGAAAGATCAATCGCTGTGGATATTGCTCTGTTGCCCATTTTCATCCAGACCATTCCCCCAAGAATACAGGCTGTTTTCTTCTGGTTCAGTTCATAAGCTTCCGCCAGACTGTTTACCTTTACATAGCTTTTGATTTTCAGCATTATGTATCGTATCCCTTTCTTACATACTTTTCATATCTCTTGTAATATTTTGACTCGGATCTGTCGTCAGACAGCCAATTTAATATAATACCATAGCTTAAAGAAAAAATCTATAAATATCCTCTATTTCATAAATAAATTTTTGTTACTGTTCACTCCGTTCTCAGTAACGTAGCCAAAATTCATTCCAGATTGCCTGCGGCAATGGAATTTTGGCTTGTATGTCTCGGCAGTAATCCTGGTCAGGCGGACAATATCATCCGCTTTGCTGCTTGCTGTAAATATTACTCTAATTCTAGCATATGACAGTCAAAAGTGTCTATTGATAAAACTATCCAAAAAAACACTTTTCAAAATATTATCGGATTAACTGCATCATTTGTTTCATTGCGAATCGTTTTTGTGCACTGTACCCAAATATTTTCGTAATATATTTGGCTTTTTATATATTTTACTGGATTTTTTCAGGCATCAATGTTATAATGTTCACAAATAAAAGACTTATCACTGTTAATTGCAGATAACAGGTACAATTTGCGAATATTCGCCTGAATCTATACCGGTCAATAACAGAGATGTCATAAAGGAGGGTTTGATTATGAGTAAACGTGTGATTACAATAAACAGGATGCTCGGCAGTAATGGCCGCCTGATCGGTAAAGCTCTGGCAGAAGAGCTTGGATTTGCTTTTTATGACAAAGAGCTGATCGATATTGCAGCTCAGAAAGAAAATATTCCTTTTGATCTGCTTGCCAAGGTTGATGAGAAACGTGGCAGCCAGTGGCGTTTTCCCATTGACCATGAACTTCAGATGGACAGCGATTTTCACTTTGTTCCCATGAATGATGTGCTCTTTGACCTTCAGCGAAAGATTATTCTGGATGCTGCTGAGAAAGAAGATTGTGTGATCGTTGGCCGATGCGCCAATCACATCCTCGATAATAAATGCCTGAGCGTATTTATCCATGCACCATTTGAATATCGTGTACAGACTGTCATCGAGCGTACGGGACGGGAAGAAAAGAGTGCACAGAAGCTGGTTAAGAAAGTGGATAAAGAACGACGTACTTATTATGAGTACTTTACAGATAAGAAATGGAAAGATATTTCCCAGTATCATCTGGCATTTGACAGCAGTAAATTTGAGCAGGATAAAATTATACAGATGATAAAGATGGCATTGTAAAATCAAACAGGGTTCCAGATTCAAAAGTCTTATCATGCAGGCACGAACGACTTTTTGAACCTAGTACATCGTTTCGTAAATAACTATACCAATCGCGTAGGATGCGGATTCGAGTGTGCAGGTCTAAAAACGCAGGCGTAGCGGGCTACGCTGAGGCTTTTAGACCTGTGCACTCGGATTTGCAGACAAGTGAGTGGTATAGTTATTTCGAAAACGATGTACTAGATGACATCAGGAAAGGAAGTGAAAAACAATGGGAGGCGTACTCTCCTACAGCGGACTTTCCACGAAAATCCGCGCAATGCAGAGCAGGCTTACTACCATGGATCAGTTCGAGGAAATCCTCCAACTCTCCGATGTCACGCAGGTAGCCGCCTATCTGAAGCGAATGCCGGAATACTCTTCCAGGTGGGATGCACTGGATGAAAATACCCTGCACCGTGGCCAGATTGAGAAGCTTCTGAAGAAATCCATATTCCAGAATTTCTCCAGAATTTATCACTTTGCCAACCCGGAGCAGCGTAAATTTCTGGATCTGTATTCCAAGCGATATGAAATCCGTGTACTGAAGGAAGTCATGACAAATATCTTCGATCACCGCGACACGGATCCTGTAGATGTTTCTCCGTACCGTGAATTTTTCCGTCTGCATTCCAATATTGATGTAGACCGGATCACTACCTGTTCCACCATGGAGGAACTGATCTCCAGCCTCAAAGGAAACGAATTTTATATCCCGCTTTCGAAGATCCAGGAGCATGAAACAGCACTTCTCTTCGACTATGGTATGGCACTGGATCTGTACTATTTTACCCAGATCTGGAACATCCGTAAGAAGCTGTTTAAAGGTAAAGATCTGGAAGAGATTACCTGCACTTACGGCGAGAAATTTGATATGCTGAACCTGCAGTTTATCCAGCGTTCCAAAAGGTATTACAACATGGATCCGGCAAGTATTTATGCCCTGCTGATTCCTGTAAATTATAAGTTAAAGAAAGAAGAAATCACAGCTTTGGTGGAAGCGCCTTCATACGAAGAAGGTCGAAGAATTTTCCAGAAAACATGGTACGGCAACAAATATGAACAGCTTACCGTAGCCAATCTGGAAGAATTCTACAACCACATCCACCGCTCGATCCTTGAAAAGGAATCCCACAGAAATCCATATTCTGTAGCAGTGATCTATTCTTATCTGTATAACAAGGAACACGAAGTAAACCGCCTGACTATCGCCATTGAATGCGTACGTTACGGTGTGCAGCATGATGAAGCCATGCGTTATATTTGCAACAGTTGATTTCTATATGGCGCATAACTGAATAACTGCTTTGCAGTTTAAAGAACATTAACCAGGAGGTGAATTTATGATTGAGAAAATGAAGTTCCTGAGCATTACCGGTCCTAAGACCGATATTGACAGAGTGGTAAACACCTATCTTTCCAAGTACGAAATTCATCTGGAAAATGCCCTTTCCGAGCTGACCGCAGTAGAGAGTCTTTCTCCGTTTATGGAAATCAATCCATATAAGGAAGCACTCTCTACTGCCAACAGTTTCTATGATGAACTGGCAGATCCGGAGAAGATTTCTGCCAAACCCATGAATACTGAACAGGCTTTAAATACAATCCGCCGGATTCAGTCTGATTATCAGGAACTAAGCAATAAACGTGCTGATCTGGAGAGTCAGCTTGCAGCTCTGGATGAATCTCTGCGGGTGATCCGCCCGTTCAGAAATATTAATTACAATATTTCCTCAATCCTGAAATTCCAGTTCATCCACTTCCGTTTCGGAAGGATTGAGAAGGAATATTACCAGAAATTTGAAAAGTATATTTACGAAAATCTGGACACAATTTTCATTAAATGTGATGAAGATGACCAGTATATCTGGGGTCTGTATTTTGTCCCGGAGCACGAAGCCCAGAAAGTAAAAGCCGTCTATTCTTCCATGCACTTCGAGCGTATTTATATGCCGGATACGTATGAGGGAACAGCAAAAGAAGCTTTCGAACAACTGACTGAAACACGCAACAGAGCTGCTGCTGATCTGGCATCTGCTGATCAGAAAAAAGCAGATTTTCTTCTTAGAAATCAGAAAGATATCGTTGCATCACGCAATGCTATCGCACAACTTTCCGGTAACTTTGATGTGCGCAGACTTGCAGCATGTACACATGGGGATAAGGACGTTTTCTATATCTTATGTGGATGGATGACAGAGAAAGATGCCCATTCTTTCCAGAATGATATCAAAGACGACAGCCGCATTTTCTGCATTATTGACGGTGAAGAGGACGAACATCTGAAGCCAGGCATCCACCAGCAGCCACCTACCAAACTGAAGAACCCGAAACTGTTTAAACCATTTGAAATGTACATCAAAATGTATGGTCTTCCGGCCTATAACGAGATGGATCCCACATGGTTTGTGGCACTGACTTATTCCTTTATTTTCGGTGCAATGTTCGGTGATGTGGGGCAGGGATTGCTGCTCTTTATCGGTGGTTTCCTGCTTTATAAATTCAAACATATCACACTGGCAGGCATTATCAGTTGTGCAGGTGTGTTCTCCACAATCTTCGGATTTATGTTCGGAAGTATCTTCGGATTTGAAGATGTGATACCAGCCCTGTGGCTTCGCCCGATGAACAATATGATGTCAGTTCCGTTTATCGGAAAGCTGAATACGGTATTTATTGTTGCCATTGGTTTTGGTATGTGCCTAATCCTTTTATGTATGGTATTTAACATTCTGAACGCCTGGAAAGCCGGAGATGTAGAACACATCTGGTTTGATACAAACTCAGTGGCTGGTCTGGTATTCTACGGCTCTGCAGTTGTCTCCATTGCACTTATACTGAATGGCAAAACACTTCCCGGCGGAATCGTACTGTTTATCATGTTCGGCGTACCATTGATCCTAATCTTCCTGAAAGAGCCACTTACAGCCCTCATTGAGAAGAAATCAGAAGTTATGCCAAAAGAGAAGGGAATGTTCATTGTACAGGGACTTTTTGAAATGTTTGAAGTCCTGTTAAGCTACTTCTCCAATACCCTTTCCTTCGTCCGTATCGGAGCTTTCGCAGTCAGCCATGCAGCAATGATGGAAGTCGTTCTCATGCTTGCAGGCGCAGAAAGCGGAAACCTGAACTGGATAGTAGTAGTTCTGGGAAACCTTTTTGTATGTGGTATGGAGGGCCTGATCGTCGGTATCCAGGTGCTTCGTCTGGAATATTATGAAATGTTCAGCCGCTTCTACAAAGGTACAGGACGTAAATTTGAGCCGTTCCGCTCTGTAAAATAGACAGAAAGATCATCAGAAATTATACTATTTTCATTTATATATCATCCTCGGGAAACCCATATCTGTCGGTCAGCCAGATATTCGAAGCCGAATAAATATGATATATATGAACAGCAAAATCAAAAACTAAGAGGAGATTTAATTATGACAACAATCGCACAGATCATTTTAGCAATCGCACTGGTACTCAGCATCATTCTTCCATTTGGCTACTATCTCATCGGTGAAAAAAACCGCGGACGTTACAAAACAGCTCTCGGTGTAAACGCATTCTTCTTCTTTGGAACCATGCTTATCGCCATTGCAGTTATGTTCACAGGTGCTTCTTCCGTACAGGCCGCTGCAGGCTCTGAAGGCACACTTGCAACAGGTATGGGTTATATCGCAGCAGCTCTTGTAACCGGACTTTCCTGTATCGGCGGTGGTATTGCCGTTGCCAGTGCGGCAAGCGCAGCCTTAGGCGCTATCAGCGAGGATCAGAGTATCCTTGGTAAATCTCTTATTTTCGTAGGTCTTGCAGAAGGTGTTGCCCTTTATGGACTGATCATCTCCTTCATGATCCTGGGACAGTTATAAGATGCAGATGTTTTTGATCAGCGACAATATCGATACCTACACAGGGATGAGACTGGCAGGTGTGGAGGGCGTGGTCGTACACACACATGATGAATTAAAAGATGCTTTGCAGAAAGCCATCTCCAATAAGGAAATCGGAATCATACTCCTGACCGAAAAATTCGGCCGGGAGTTTCCTGAGATCATCGATGATGTCAAGCTTCATCACAAAACACCTCTCATCATTGAGATTCCTGACAGACATGGTACCGGCCGCAGGCCTGATTTCATTACATCTTATGTAAACGAGGCTATCGGATTAAAATTATAGGCAGGTGATATTATGACAATTGAAGAGAAGCTTAAACACTTCTATGACACCTCCGTGGACGAAGCACGCCGTCAGGCGGAAAAAGATGTCCGGGAACACAAGGAAGCCCTGGATGCCGCACTGGAGGAACATAAAAAAATGTCTCTGGGAAATGCTGCCAGTTCCCGCAAAGCCGAGATTGCAAACGCAAAGCGCGAGATCAACAAGGCACTTTCCGCAGAGCAGCTTCACATCCGGCGAAACTGGACTGCCAGGCAGAGCCGCTTAAAAGAAAAACTTTTTGCAGATGTTCGGGTACAGATCCTGAAATTCATGGAATCTCCCCGCTATGAAGAATATCTTTGTACAAAGATCGAGGAAGCTGTCTGCTTCGCGGAACACGATGAGATCCAGATCTATCTCTCTTCTTCCGACAAATCCAAAGCAAATGATCTTGCGCAGAAAACAGGTACCCCGCTCCAGGTCTCAAAAGAAGATTTTATCGGCGGTATCCGCGCAGAGATTCCACATAAAAACATACTTATCGATAATTCTTTCTCTGCAAATCTTGCTTCAATGTGCAGAGAATTCAAATTTGACGGAGGGCTGAAGAATGAGTAAAACTGGTATCATCTATGGCATCAATGGCCCTGTCGTTTACTTAAAAGGCGATTCCGGATTCAAAATCTCCGAGATGGTCTATGTAGGTAAGGAAAACCTGGTTGGCGAGGTCATCGGCCTTAAAAAGGGTATGACAACTGTTCAGGTATTTGAGGAGACCACAGGACTTCGCCCGGGCGAAACCGTTACCGGTACCGGCGATGCCATCTCTGTACTTTTAGGACCTGGTATCATCCACAATATTTTTGACGGTATCCAGCGTCCTCCGGAAAATATATTTCCCGTGGTGTCAGCGTAGATTCACTGGATACCCAGAAAAAATGGCACTCACATATCACAGTTAAAGAAGGAGACGTAGTAGGTCCTGGCACGATCATCGCCGAGACACAGGAAACTGCTTCTATCCTCCATAAATCCATGGTTCCTCCGAGTATCACAGAGGGAACTGTTATCAAGGCAGCTCCGGACGGTGATTACACCATTCTGGAACCAATTGTCACAATACAGCTGAATGACGGAACCACTAAAGAGCTTGCACTGGCTCAGAAATGGCC
>OGZV01001131.1_pt1 | contig 26291 bp, 25 predicted proteins | sample 1576861 | NCBI WGS metagenome assembly OGZV01 (sample SAMEA3541501, study PRJEB24748) | human gut metagenome | biome: human gut; feature: human-associated habitat; material: faeces | place: China | collected 2012
CTGCACCGTAATTTTGCAGAAAGCGCAGGATGCGGTACAAGGTTGTAATGTCGTGACTCAACCGGTCAAGGCTCTGCACCATAATGGCGTTGACGCACCCCTGCTGCACAGCGGTAAGCATGGCGAACAGGGCGGGCCGCCAGAACTCTGTGCCGTATTTCTGTTCCATGCAGGAGTTGACGATGATGTAGCCGCGCCTGTCGGCCTCGCGCATAACTTCTGCAAGCTGTTCTTCCAGCGCGGGCAGGTTCGGTGCGGCGCTGCGGGCGAACGCCCAAACTTTGTATTCTGTCATGGGCGCACCTCAGAATTGATCCATAAGCGGGAGACGGATATCAAATCGCGGCTTGCCAAAGGACGCCCGCGTGAAGCGGTCCCCGACAAAGCGCTCCAGCCCGGCCTGCACGAGTTCATCATTCAAGTCACATTCGGTAGTGATAAGGTAAACATCACACTGACGAAATATCTCGATAACACCAAGCAGTATGTAGCTGTTGCGGCTGATCTGCGCTAAATCTCGCACCATGACGGCTTCGACACTGTTCTGCTGCACCGCGTCCAGCATGATACGCAGACCCTCGCGGTCTTTCAAGGTGTTGCCGCCGCACTGGTCTATGGAAGTGCCGCGCACAAGAAAGCCATGTCCGGCAGCTTCATCAATGAGGTCGTTCATACGGTCAAAGGCAATTTGCGGATTGCTGTTGGCACATCGCACATAAATCCAGACATCGTGGTTTCGCATAAGGTTCATCACAAATCCCTCTTTCACAAAAAGTAATCCGGATACTTCTGCTCACGGATGAATTGCTGAACATCTTCGATTTTTTCGGTGGTCGGACAGGTCGGCAGTGCTGCCAGCGCGGCGTCATGGTACTTGCCGCCGATGCCCGCGCGTTCATCCAGAATAGCGACCACACAAGAGTCCTGCTCCGTGCGGATGGCACGTCCAAAGCCTTGTCGCAGTTTCTTCTGCATTTCGGGGATGATTTCGGCGTTTATATAATCGCGCAGGTTCGGGTACTGCTGGCGCTCATAGTTGCTGACCGGGTCGGGTATCGGGAACGGCAGCTTTGCGATAATCAGCAGTGACACCATATCGCCGGGAAAGTCAATGCCTTCCCAGCAGGAGCCAGCAGCAAACAACACACCGTTGCCGGATTGCTTGAATTGTTGGATACTGCGATTCTGCCCGCGCCCGGCTTGGAACACAGGAAACGTCAGCCGCCCACCCAACGCGTCGTAAACATTGCGCATCTGGCGGTAGGATGTGAACAACACCAATGCGTGACCGTGGCAAGCTGCAGTGAGCCGCACAATTTGGTCTGCGAGGTACTGGTTTTCGGGAACAGCCGCCGCCCGCCGTGCAGGGATATACAGCAGACATTTTTTCCTATAATTGAACGGAGATTCTGCGCGGAAATGGCGCAGCGGAGCGTATGCTGCCAGCCCCAAAAGCTGTTCCGTGTGGTCGAAATCTCCGGCTGCTGTCAGCGTGCCAGAGGTCAGAATGGTTGGCTCACGGGTATTCCACAGGGCGCTGCGGAGTAACTGCGGTACACGGTTGCTGGCCGCGCAGAATGTGAGTTGGCCGTCTGCGGAAAACTCAAGGTACAGGATGCGCGTCGGCACATCCAAGAGAAAAAGGCGCAACAGACTTTCTGTTTCTGCCAGCCGATATTGCAGGTAGTGCGGCATATCCGGCTGACTGCCGATATACTGCAAAAGGTTGATGCAGTCGGCTATCGCCGCTTGGCGGAATGGCGTAAGGCTGAACGGTATGCTAATTTTTCTTTTCGGCATGGCAAAGCTCGGTGCGCAGGAAATAGAGAGCGTGAGAAATACCGTCCGCAGTCGCTTGGACAAGCCTTTGAAATGTGCCTGCTGCAACAGACTGCACAGATCATCCATATCCTGCGCAGACAAAGTTTCCGTGTACATCTGCCGCGCGGCATCTGGGAGCTTGTGTGCCTCGTCCACCACCAATGCTTGGTATTGCCGAAGCAGCAGCGGGCGTTCTTCCAGCCGATGGGATGCGTTGGCCAGCAGATAATTATGGTTGCAGATTTGAATGTCCGGCTTCATGGAATCCCGCAAATACTGTTGATAGCGGCAATCCAAGCGCATAAAGCAATCGCGCGGGCAGGACTGCGGCACACAGATCCGGCAGCGGTCATACCGAGTAAGATTGGGTATGTGGTCTAAATCGAGAATGCTCTCGGCCATGCGTAAGCTGTTTTTCTGTCGCTGCCCTTTGGAAAGTGCTTTTGCTTGACGTTCCGCAAGGCGGGCATCGCAGACAAAGCGCTCTTTGCCCTTGCGGACAACCGCCGTAATCGGTGCTGTGATGATGCCCTCTGCCAGCAAAACAGCAGACAGGTCGGGCAGATACTCGTTGAGGATGGCATCCTGCAACGCAACGCTGGAGGTTGAAATCACCACCGGCATTTTCAGTTGGTTGGGGCGGTGCATCTGCCAAAGGATACAGGCAACAAGATAGGCCAGCGTCTTGCCGATGCCTACGCCTGCTTCACACAGGGAAATTTCTTTATTATATAGGGTGTCCAAGACTTCATGACAGAGCGCGATTTGCTCCTCGCGTACCGCCATGCCGCGCCTGGGTAAAATCTCCCGGAAAATCTGTTCGACCATGCGGTGGGATTCCGCATAGCCTGTCGGATAGGTTTGCATAGGTTTTACACCTCTGTTTTTCATCCCGTTTAAGGCAAAATAATGCGCAGCAACGGTGGGCTGCTGCGCACGATTTGCCGTAAACGGCAAACTTATTGATTTTAGGTTTGCTGTGTCATATTTGCCGCCCGCACCCCTGACACCGGGAACATAACAGGCAGGGCGTTGGCACACCCGTTCACTGACTCTGCCACGATCTTACTGATTCCAACCGCAGCGCGGTCACCCCCTCTGACGCTGGAGGCCGCTGGCGTATCATTATGGTCTTTCCCACCGCAATTCTGGTTTGCCGGACCGACCACTGGGGCTTGCTGGGAAAGTAACGTACCTGTTATGCTGGATATTCGGTTGTCAAGGTGCTGGAAAGCTAATTACAAATGCTTTCTGGCGAATACATCAAGGATACTTTGAAGAATTTGTTGTGTCTCTATTGGTTGTAAGGGGATGATTTTTCGTAAGGTCATCTCTTGCGTCTGGGTTAAATACCTGTGCCTACTGCGCGGCTCGTATGTAATGTAAACGCCGCCATATCTTCCCGGCATAGTTATAATAGAGTACTTCCCTTTCATCCGACTTAAATCCTCATAGATTGTCCGAGTGCTGACGCCTAATTCGCATGCTAAATTAGGAACTGTTTCATAATTGCGTTGAAAAACAATATCCCAAATAGCTGCTTGGCGCTCATCCGGACTCATTTTCTTCCCTCCTTTTTTCGCCTAAATTCAGTATAGCTGCATACCCTGAAGCTTTTCTTCAAGTTTAGCGATTTAAAGCATTAGCTTTTTTGTTGACAGGGTTATCCGGGCATTGCCGTTCTATGTTTCGAACCAGGCATATACAGTGCACAACAAAAAAATGCCCGCTTGGCATGTGGATTCACATGCCAAGTGGGCAAATACTATTTCTTATTGTTTTTCATCGTTTATTTTGTAACGGGAACCGCCATCGACTCCTGCAGGTGCCGACCATCTGTGCGAAACGAGCCTCGTCGATAGCCGCTATTATAGTCTAAACTTCACATTCAGCAGCCCATCTAATCCCTGAAATGCTGCTGTAATTTCATTTGAAAATTCAGTATCCTGTGCTATCTCATCATCGCACAAACTTCTTCTATGTCCCATATATTCCCGTGCCGCATTATGTACATCGTCGGTATTTCTGTATTTTTCATTATATACAAACGAACAATCAGCTTTTAGCACTTTGTATTTTTGCTTCGTTCTATTTACATAAACCTTCACTGCATCATATAATCTTTTGTCTAGCTGTGAGGACAAATTTTTCGAAGTATCTATGTTGGAATACAGCACCTTCCCCTCGTCGGTTCTTGCAAGAAATTCAAACCTTTTCCAATCAATTTCGAAGATTATTTGTCCACAAATATGTTTTGGCGCGTCATAAAAGCTCACAATAATTTCCTGTATAACGTCTCGATCAACAACACCTTTCTTCAAGTCACTTTCTATCGAAATTCCACATGCTTTCGTAAGCTCATCTAATACTCCCGCCAGAATATTCAATCGGATTTTGACATTTACTTTAACATCCATCTCAGGCGGTAACAAATCTAACATTCGATACACCCCACTATATAATCGGCCTTATCCTTTTCTCTGCCAACTCACATATTTCTTGAAAGTTCAGTCGTCGAAAAGAATACATCTTGCAATTTAATTTCTGAATTTCTTCTATAGTTAAAGATGTCTTATTTTCTATCATTTCCCAGACATATCTTTTTCTGAAGTCATTTTTCAGCTGTGAAAAATCAGAAATTGTTCCTTCTCTAAATATATTACAAAACTGAATATATTCATTTTCATTCATTTTTACAAATGAATCTAGTATACTCTGAATGATGACAGCTTTTAACTTAATATCTGGTTCCCACCGATATATATCAGCTCTACCAGATCTAAGAAGTGGTGCATATACAGTTGAAAAATCATTTCCGGTCATAATAACAGGTATCTTTTTTTCACCAGAACAGTCGGCCAAATTCATCATTCGACCTGTTAGAAGATTAGAATTAATCGTCTTTTCAGTTTTTGAATCTTGATTAATTGCACCCATATGGAAATCATCAATAAGAATCGCGATGCAGTATCCTCTTTTACTTCTATGCACAGCATAATTATAAATACCATTCAGAATTTTTACCGGATCACCCTCATGTGACCCAGAAATTTCCGATGCAGAAACATATAAAACCTCAATATTATGTTGTGTTAAAACAGCAATGGTCTGAGATGTTTTTCCCTCTCCTGCCGGTCCTTCAATCGCTAGGTACAGCGGTGGAACAAAAAACTCGTTTAGAGTCATATATTGCGACACTACATGTACAAGGACTTTTTCTTTGAATTCTTTGGGTACCATCATAGTCGAATAATACCAGTTATTCGCGGGGGTAATTAGCGAAGAACACTCTGGGCAGTCCATGGAATTATCCGTTTCTGAAATTTCGTTTACGGATGCACACGACGTTTCCCTCATCGAATGAGTTAAGCTATCATTAAAAAATCCCATGCTTATTTTCCCTTTCTTGTAATTGAAATCTCAGCATCACTTCGATCAACACCTATAAATGTAGCTAATCCCTCCGCAAACGCGTCATCCGATTTCTCCTTTTCCAATTTATCAAGGCTTGGAATAAAAAAATTATGTATATAATCCTCCGAGTTATATTTTTGTTGTTCTGCAGTTGTTTTTGGGGCAGGAATATTTATTGTTTCACTGTCACCTTTACTATTGTTTCCGCTATTTGTGTCCTTTTTTACCAAAGAAAAAATGCCTGTAATAATTGCCGCTGCAATTACAGCTACCGCTCCAATAATAGCGACTTTAATTTGAACATCTAAGCTATTCCATGTGTCAATCATTTTCATGTTCCTCTACTCTATCTTTGAAACTGCAATACCTCTATCATAATCAATAGAGCCATCCGAAGGTCAAAACTGGATTGAAATCAGGACATATGCAATGAGCAACGCCAAAATGCTTTCCTGCTTCAGCTTTGCATTCAAATTTCATCCATTTATCAAATCAATCTTGTTTCTTACTCTTTAACAACCACTTTATGAAATCACGTTTACAAAATGCAACTACGCACAAGCCAGCAGCTAATGCAAATCTCATTATTCGATGCTCATAAAGCGCCATCATTCCAAACACAAGCACTAGAAAAGCAATACTGATTCCCAGAGTATAGCCTGCTGTAAAGACTTGTTCTCCTTCACAGTTGCTCTTACATACCTTCTTCAGATTGAAATAGTGCGCAACGCAAAAGACAATATAGCTGACGAGTGTTGTATAACCGGCAGCTAAATAACCCCATCGTTTAATGCAGACATAATTTAGCGCAATGTTAAGAACAGCAACCAAAATTGATGTACTGCTGACACTAGTTGTTGCGCCATAATACACTTCAACGTTAATATACCTTTGGAATAGAAACATAAAGAAAACGCTTGCAGCAACCGGTGGAATCACCCAAATTGCATCTTTGTACCTCGCAGGAGCAAATATTGATATTACTTCCGGCGCAAACAAAATCAGCAAAATATTTGTGCCCGCCACGAGAATCAACAACTTATTTGTAACAGGTTCAATCACCTTATACTCTTTTGCCCTCAAGCGTCTGTACATCCACGGAATAAATGCATCACTAACCGCATTATTGAGCAATTGCATCAACATTGCAACAGAATACGCCACGCTATATATTGCGGCTTCTGCGGCACCAACCATACCATTGATCATAATTCTATCTGCTTGGTTCAAAATCGAAGTGGATAGCAAATACGGAATTAGTGTGATGTTAAAAACAAATGCCTCTTTCCAGTAAATCTTGTGAAACAATGTATGGCTTTTCTTAATGAAAAGAATATAAATGCAAAGCGCAAAAAGGCCCTGAATAATTAATTTAGAAAATATAGCGGCATCGCTCTGCATATGAAACCATGCAATTCCAATAACGCCAACAAGCGGGCTTAGTATAGCAACGGCAAGCGTTGCTCCCACCATAGTTTTATACTTATATGCAAATCGTTGTTGTATCGTCCAGAACTCCCATGCAGGATATACAAGAAGATACAAAAACATACTCAGAATCAAGTATGTCGGCATTTCAAGAAGCCTATTGAAAGCCGGAATAGCACAACAGTAAACGATTACAAATAGAACTGTTACTGCATTGCTCAACCCAAGAACAGATGTAGTGTAATTATCAACATCTGTATCATGTTTAGTTATACCAACCTTATAGTGGCCTCTCGATATTTCCAGTGTCGCTACAATAATAAAAATGTTTAACCATGACTGAAAGACAGTGTATGTTCCATACTCTTCTGTAGTAAGCAGTCTTGTGTACAAAGGCACAACAATCATTGCTATGCCCTTGTTAATGAAATTACACATTGCAAACCACAAAGCCGCTTTCGTTTCTATAGACATGGAATTATACTTCGCCTTAATTTTTTCCATTCCAGTCCCTTTCCTCACCAAAAATAACAAGTATATGCTTTTGATTCTATAGAATTCAATTCTCTTTCAACTGATGAAGTACATTTGTCAGCATCGTGGATGAAATTCCCGGTGTGTGAGGAAGAAAAACGACATCTACTCCAACCTTTTCAAACTCAGCGACTATGTTGTTATACATTTGACTTCCTTTCCAGTCAGCGCCATGAAACATCACATCGAACTGAAGTTTACGCCAGGCTTCCATTTTATCCATTGTTACCTGTGGGACAGCATAATCCACATACTTTATCGACCGAACAATTTCTATCCGTTCGTCAAAACAGATTATAGGTGTTTTCCCTTTATATTGTTGAACAAGTTCATCTGTACTAACACCCACAATTAAATAATCACACAAGTCTTTTGCATTGCGCAAAATGTTCAAATGACCTATATGAAACATATCAAACACGCCAGTTGTATATCCGACATGGTACTTCTTCATTATGCCACCACCTTTTCCCTGATGATGGCAACGGTCTTGTATGTATGCAGGAAGAGCTTATTTACCCCCCCCCACTTCAGGGTGCTCATCTAGGATACCCTTAATGACACCTGTTAGTTGGGTACTTGAAATCCCGTCGGTATGTGAAAGATACACAATCTCCACACCATACGGCTCGAGTTCTTTCTCATATCTCTCCCACTGCGGAGTCCCTTTCCAATCAGAGCCAACAAACATTTTGTCAAAATGGTATTTTTTCCAAGCGCCGAGCTTATTTTTATCCTCTTGGGGAACCACTTCATCAACATACTTTAAAGCACCTACGATAGCCGCTCTTTCCTTATAAGGGATAACAGGTGTTTTATTCTTTTCCTTCTGCACAAGTTCATCGGTACTCACCCCAACAATCAAATAGTCGCATTGCTCTTTTGCACGACGGATAACATTCAAGTGGCCGATATGGAACATATCATACACTCCTGTCGTGTATCCAATAACTTGTGTCATGTTATTAATCCCCGCTCTCAACACATTCAAATTTCACAATGTATTCATTCGGTCTATACCGCTTTTCTACCGGAGGAATACTCATATAGTTTTTTCCATACAGTTTTGTTAAATATGCTTCAACCTTTTCTGGAACATAATATTTTCGCCCAGAAAAGTCCATTAAAGTTGGCTTTCCGTATATCGCTATGTCCATACACTGTTTTTCATAGGAGTATTGGCTCGCCATCGAACAGATACATTGTGTTTCATGTCCATCGAATCTTCGCATCACTCTATCCTGGTCAACATTTACTTTTCTAATGGGATAAATCAACTTCAGTCCAGATTGAATGACCTTTTTAGCCGCAATTTCAAATAGAGAATTTCTCTTGTAAAGAATACACTCTTCCCGACTTTGAATTTTCGAGAGTCTTTTCAGTTCGACTTTTTGTTTTCTCTGTTCCTCTGCGCTATCCGGAACATTGTCAAGTGGGAAAATATCTACCAAAACATACTCTTTTTTGGCAGAGCGATAATACTCAGGACTCAGATAGACAGCCGCATTTTTCATAACCACCATCGCATGTGGCATGTAATACTCGTTTGTACTTTTGAAGTCCATGTATTCAAGACTATTAGGCAATCCTTTTCTACATACTTCTGCAAATTTTTCATATTCTTTTCTAGGCATTCCTATATCAATATCCATGTCCCATGGAATAAAGCCTTTATGTCTTACCGCTCCAAGCGCCGATCCACCAAGCAAGTAATAAGAAATATTATTTTTCACACATATTTCGTGTATTACATCCATTATTTTAAGCAAACACTTTTGTGTCTGTTTTAGGTTTTCATTTTCATACACCAGTTCATTCATTTTCAAGCAACTTCCCTTCATCAGCATACATTTCAGCTATAATGTCTGACGAAACAAATCTAACATCTGGCCATCTTTTCTCAATGTGCGAAAGCAGTTCATCTAAAAGGAATAAGTTTTTTTTTCGATTTTCTTCATCAATTCGACTCATATAGTTTACACGATGGCTTGATATAATCGCGGGCTTTTTCCATCGAAATGCAGATTCGATTTGCTTCAAGCACGATGATACATTATCCTCTGATTCGAATAGAGATGGTTCAAACAAGCAGTTTCGAACAGTATATCTTTGATTTTTACTTCTCTGTCCCATATACAGTTTCTTCTTTATCAATCCACCCTCTTTTTCTTCATCAGGAATCCACTGGTACCAACTTGCTTGCATCGAATAGATTCCGTTATCTTTCAGAGCTCGCTCCAAGCAGTCATTCCACACATAACACGATGCAACAAAAGTTTTTGAGTCGTATCCAAAGAGTTTCCGAAATTTCGTTGTGGCATCAGAAATAATATGTGCAACTTGTTCATGATCTTTTTCAGCATAATTGAAAGCATCCATGAACGCATAGTGATTTAGTGGCTCAATAGTGTCTGCCGTACTAATCATACCATGTTCAAATGCCCATTGTATTTCTTGATTTCCAGATTGAAGTGCCCTCATCCAACGAGCAACCTGAACATGCTCTCTACAATGCAATTGGGGTTTCCACACTTTTCGTTCTATTCCTTGGAGTGCAATTGTAAGCGCATCAGAACTACCTTCATAATTTTTATATGTATTGTCTATTGTTTCATATGAATAACCGGTATAATGCGTCTTTCTAAGATAATCAAAGCATGGATTTGCAATTGCGTAATCAGCAGTAATAATGGCAGGATTTCCATCGCAATCCGTATGTTTTTCTAGTACTGCAAAGAGAGATTCCAAATCTTCATTTCGTTCAACAGAATCATATCGAAAGAATGGGTCGACTATCTCTTTTCCTGAACGTTTAACTTGTTCCAAGTAAACTTTCTTTGAGGGCTGTCGGATGCTTCCCCAATCGTCAGACTCAATAACAATAAATTTATGTTCAAGGCATTTTCCCCTGATATTTCTATATTCCAGTCTAGCCTTTTTCAGTTGTTTTTTTATGGAATTGTCCATCTTTTACTTGCCCCCTTTTCCTTTAACACTCTTACTGCTCGTTATATTTCCATAATTGAATACTATCATCAAGAAAATCAGAACACTATTTGTAATATTATCTACCGTTGTAATACAAACAGCCGTTGTAACATACGCAAAAAGTAACGACATATACTGCGTCAATCCTAATTGCTTTGTCCGTCGAGCAAAACGCAATGGTGCAGAGATAAACCAACATATAATTCCGCCGCCTATTAGAATTCCTGTACCACATATCCATTCCAGCCAGGTATTATGGCATTCTTTGCCCATTCCTGTTAATTTGAAAATTTGATTTTGCCCTACTCCTATTAGCAGTCTTCCATTATTTGCCAGCCAACTTATATTATATTTCCAGATAGTAACTCTCCCAGCTTTATCATTCAATCCAGCACGAGACCCCATAAATTCACTTAAGCTATTTGCAATAGTTTGAAAACGTAATGTTCCGATTATGGTTCCTCCTAAAGTTAAGAGCATCAAAAGGAGCACCCATCTTCCCTTATTTTCCGCCAATTTATATCCCGCCAGCAACATTATAACAGCCATCAAAAGCGTGCATATCAATGCCATTCTGGAACCAGATGCAATCATCACAACCACATATAATAAAACTGCCAATGAATTTTTTACAATATTCTTTTTTTCATATATCAGATATTGTAAAGAAAATGCCATTCCAGGAATCAGAGTCGTAACCACAGAATTGGGATCAATACAAAAGCCTCGGAATCGAACTATACTTGCACCGCCCGTCGACAAAAAGCGCAATACCATTCCCGTAGAATACCGGTCAGTTGTATAAACCCCGGGAATGTCTGGCCGCAAAATATATAGCGTGTAAGCAATTGCAAACACTAACCCGTAACCAATAGTTGTTGCAACAGTAACTTCTCTCATACTGTCGAGAAATTCTTCATCTTCCTGTGCAAGTAACACATAAGAATATGCAGTATATAGAATAAAAAGGAACATAACATGCTGCATTATGGAAGCTGTTACTAAACCGTTTAATATATCGCTTACCATAAGTGCGAATGCGCAGAAAAAAATTCCGATTGGTATTCTTGTACCTTTTCCTTTTGTAAAGCAGGTAATAATAATCAGCAACCCAAAAATCATATATGGTTTTAGCATTGCCCCAGCAATATTAACTCCATACATTTCAATAGGAAGTAGCATCCATATATAGTGATACCATGCCACTTTTTTTCTACAAAACAGCCACGATATTGCAACTGCCGCCACAATCCACATCCAAATCATTTATGACATTCCATCCTCATAGATATTTACTTGCTGACTTTTGAGCCTCTTCCAATGTAAACTCGCATGTTACCGTGGCAATTGCGTTTCCTGCCATTTCTTGATATGCTCCCTCCGGAGTAAGAATTGCCTTTTCGATACCATTGGTTATTGCTTTTGCAGAACCATCTTCCAATACGATGCCATTTTCCATATCTTGGAGAATATCACCAATCCCTCCAACCGCTGTTGCAATTGCAGGGATACCATTCCCCATCATCTCTATTAGCCCATTCGGCATTCCCTCCGTGTCAGTAGGAAACAAGAGGAACTTCCACTTATTTGTGTAATTTTTCAAATCAGAGTGATCAATCCACCCCAACAAGTCAATATAGTCCTGAGCACCCAACTTTTTTATCAATTCTTCACATTCGTACTGTTGCTTCCCTGCTCCGATAATTTCCAATTTCCATTCAGGGTATTTTTCATGGATTATATGCATTGCTTCGATACTGTCAGTTATATGCTTTCCTGGCGTCAAACGGCACACCATACCAAAAACACACGCTCTACCTTCATACCTAGGTTTCGCTACTGCATCTGTATAAAGATGAATGACCTTTTCATTCTTTTCTGGTAATCCGTGCCATTCCTTTTTCACAGAAGGACTTTCCATGCATATATAGTCTGCATTTGAAGCCATATATCGGATCAATTTACCCGACAGCGTCGTGAACTTGCTTTTGGTTCCTTCCTTTTCAACGTTTCCATAAACGAAGTAATTTACTTCCATCCCCTTCGCTTTAGCAGCAAAATAAGGAAGAATCATCTTATCCGCAATCCAGAAGTAAGCTGGCTGTCCTTTCTGCCCAATTCGGATAATAGCCCCCATCATTTTTAGTTGCACACCAATAATTGAGAGCATCCTTTTAAATTTATTCGGATGGCGAACAATTGGAAAAGAAATCAGCTGTATATCATTCAAATCACTTTCCACACTAAGGTTTCCACCCATTACTTGTATGGACTCCACAGATGGTTTTATTACCCGCAAAAACTTACTTAGTGTTACTTCTGCAGAACGATTTGCTGCTATCATTGGATTTGTCACAACGATGATTTCTTTTTTGTTCATCAGTTCTCCATCCTCAACTTTACTCAATCGATTTAAAGATTTGTTCTACCTTTGCTGAATACTCACAATTAGACATCTGGCTTGCAAATTCAATGCCAGCCTTTTTATACTCTTCTTTTCCCTCTAAAATTTCCCCCACTGCATCTGCTGCGCTGTCAAGATCATCCTCTGTAAATGTAACACCGTCTCCGCTCACACGGATAAATTCCTCTGCACCTGCTGCATTACACGCTACTACAGGAACTCCAGCGGCGGCTGCCTCCAAACCAGCAAGAGGGAATCCTTCAAATGCCGATGGAATAATTAGCATATCAATCATTTTCAGCAGGTTCGGAATATCATTCCGGCGCCCCAAGAAGGTAACACTCTCTTTTAGCCCATACTGTTCAACTTTTTGAATTAACTCTTTCAGGTATTCCGGTTCTCTGCATTCACCAGCAAAGACTCCAACAGCATCATACCCTTCTGCTCGGAGTTTCTTTAATAATTCAATTGTAAACCATTGTTTTTTTGATTTCTGGATAAGTGCTACATGTCCAATTATGATTGTTTGACTCATTTAAACCATCCTTTTCAAAGGCCGCTCATGTCATGCAATCAAACACTCCATGTAAACCTTTGCTATAATTCTTGTAGCTATTTTGTTTACAGAACCGATATCCATTTTCCAGCCTATCATCAGGCTGGTTCATCACTCTAACCACAGCATCTGCAATATCTTCTTCCGAGTTGTTCGATGTGTACATTTCTCCAGTCTTAGCAGCCCTCATCAGTTCATTAGAACCACCACATTCTTGCGCAACAACATTTGTTTTTGCGCACATAGCCTCCATTGCCACCAATCCCAGTCCTTCATACGAGGGGACAATCACACAATCTGTTGCAGCCAGAATATCTGCTATATCAGACCGAAATCCCGGCGCATAAACATCATGTTCCAGACCATGTTCCCGGATATATGTATCAATGCTCTGCTTGTACTTCCTATCGGCTTCAGTAATGGTATTACCTATCATCATGCCAATGACCGAATGTCCGCGTTTTTTCATTTCATGAATAACCCTCACAAAGACATCCTGACACTTATTCTTGGTAATTGCTCCAATTTGAGTGAGTATCAGTACCCCCCCCCGTGATTTTTCTTCCCAAGATATTTTCTACCTCAGTAAGAATCTGGTCTGGAGATCCATTTGCATACTTTTCGACATCAACAGGATTATAGAGCACCTTTACCTTTTTGTGCGCTGCTTCATTTACAATTTGATCTCCGACGCAGTTAGAGACTGCAATAATCTCACGGACTGACTTCCAGTTTCCGCAAAGGTTCAGCAATTTCTTTGTTGCTCCATCTAAGAAGATATGGTGCAAGTGCCAGATAACAGGCTTATGGGCCAGAGTTCCGCAAACTGCACTCCACGGAAGGGCTGCCGGCCCCGGTGCGTACAGAATATCCGGTTTATACTTACGAATCACACCAAGCGACTTCCATACATTTTTTACCGACATCCAACCGTAGCGGAAAATCACTTGTTTTCCCTTTACACCTGTAGGTAATGTCTGATCCCCCATTAGAACATATGGGATATTCCGTTTTTTGAGTTCCTCTGACATCATTCCTTCTGCCGGAATTAGACAGCAAAACTCAAATTTATCTGACAGCATATCCATAACGGTCAGTGTCATTTTCTGACCACCAGATACTGTCGCCAGTGTTTCCCACACCAGAACTTTTTTCTTTTGCATTTATCTCTTCCTTTTTCCCAATGCTATTGGGCATACTCGATAAATCACTTCTGAAACAGCCAAGCACATTCCAATCGAAAGAATCGCAACCATAATGGATACAACTAAAGGATACGTTCCAATTAGCTTTTTACTTGTAGGAAAGAGTCCGACAAAAAACAGAATCGGGAACTTATGCATTACCATAATCCCCACAGTATTTCTTCCAACATAATTGATTGGAGTCACACCATTTGGGAAACACATCGCAAGACTTACAAAGCCAACACACAGCATTGTTGCCATCACGAGAAAGTATCCAAAACCATGAGTTCCATAAGAGTCCGCATTGTACGAAACCTGTCCATTTCCAATTGTCATAAATGTTCCGACCTCAAGGCACCCTACTGTTACTGCGATTTTCACCAAAATACTTTTTCTAGTGAATTCACCCTTTACGCTCCCTATCACTTTTCCAAGTGCAAAGAACGGGAACATATAAATTGCCGTTTCCAATCCAAAGGGCAGATTGGGGAGCCTAATTTTTTCGTAAAGGATGAATGCCACTAGGACTGAAAGCAAAAACACCGTAATATTCCATTTCAGATCATCTCTGCATCTGAAAATCCAAAAAGCCATCAGCAGCAGCACGAATATCATTGGGATATACCACAGTGGCATATTCCATCGCATCAAACCTGTTCCGCTATTAGCATAGAGCATACCGATTACGCTCTGCAAAGGGGATACGTTGTACCCCCCCCCCGACAGTTTTTTCCATTTTGCTGCCAAGTATTGCATAAAGAGCAATGCTGATGAGTGCAAAGCAGTAATACGGAATCATGAGTGCTCTGATTTTTTCTTTTAGAAATGTACCAACCTTTTTCTGTCCAACATGAAATACAATGCCAGAAGTAAGAACACAAAGCGGAACATGAAAGCTATATAGCCACGGGTAGACTACCGTTGCGTTTCTCAAAGTATGTCCCAGCACAATTGCGAACACCGCAAATGCTCGCAACGTATCAATCCAACCGATTCGCTCCGCCTGTTTCATATCATTCTCCCTTTACCGCATCCATAATGACCCCATAAATATCGGTCATCTCATAGCTGTTCTTCTTCAGTTCAAAGTTGTTTGCAAAAATGATTGCCGTTCTCCAACGGTGACCACCGGGGGACATCATATACATAAAGCCGCCCTTCTCAAAGACATTTTTACCAAGTTCCCATTCGCCGCCCCAGCGTTCATCCATTTGGTAGATGATTTCCGGATACTTATTCAGGTACTGTCCATGATAGAAGGTGTTGGTACGAACAATCCACTCGAAGAGGTTCTTATCTTCGCCTTCAATCTTAATCGGCTTCAAATACTCAATGATTTCATCAGCCAGCTTGTCTTTGTCAGCAACATTGTCGTTGATGCGGATTCCGCCGTAGCTGTAATTCTTCAAGGCCGAAAGATCACTAAGGTACGCCTGTGTCTTATCCCAATCAAAATCGGCACTGGAGGCGAACAAGCTCTTCCACACAGGGAACTTCTTTGCCAGTTTCATCGCCCACTTCGGCAGACCAATGCCTTTCACAACACTTAATGCCGTCTTCTTGATAACCTTCTTAATCTTTTTCTTCGCAGACGGCTTGGAACCATCTCCGCCGCCCTTAGGTGTCAAATAACCACCACGACGAAGTAGCTCATTGATCCTCACAGTATAGACCGGACGTGCACCATGACCGTGATCGCTAATAATCAAAAGCGGTGTATCCGGTTGTTTCTGCATCACTTCGCCAACATAGTTATCCATGGCGATGTACATATCCCGAATCACATTCTCATGCTCATTGGGGCCAGGATACTCCGGATGGTTTGGATCGCAGTGCCGCCAGAAATCGTGCTGAATACCATCGGTCGTGGAGAAGTAAGAGAACAGGACGTCCACATCCTCGTTCTCAATTGCCAGCCGAGTCAGCCTGATTTCTTCATTAACTTTTGCAAAGAACTCGTCCCGCAGAGCGGGAAGATCCTTTTCTGAGGTAAACTTTCCATCTGTGCCCAAAATATCAAACCGCGGATTATAGATACTCTCCTTGTTCTGCGGATAGACACGAATCTTTCCCTCGTAAGGACGAGTAATCATCAAGCCGTTGATTTCCCAGCCTTCCTTGATGTTCATTGGCAGAATTACTGCACACGAAAGTCCCTGCTTGTTGAGTACATCCCAGAAAGCTTTGCCTTTAAAGGCACTGTCATCAAATACCAGCGGCTTATATGTATTCTCCTTTGCACCAACATTGACAAAGTTGATGATGCCATGCTCAGATGGGTCAAGACCGGTATAAATCGTGGACCATGCCGGAGTTGTATCCGCCGGGAAAACCGAGCGCAAGTGAGGGTAGTTATTCTTCTGCATCAAGCCATACAGATTGGGAAGTTTATCCTTGTATCGAACAATCACATCCCAGTCCATACCGTCAATGCCAAGAATTATCAGTTTTCGTACCATTTTCTACTCCTATCTAATCACTTTTTGAGCGGAGGCAATACTTCATCGATGGCTGCCATGACTTCGTCCAGCATCTTCTGCTTATCCTGATCACCAGCGATCACTGTTGCATTGTACATTTCTACAACCTTTTCATAACGGGGTTTACGGATTTCCAGATACAACGGGTCGGGAATGTCGTCCTTACGAGAGCAGCAAACTTCTACAGGAGTCTTGATATAAATAATTTTGTCCGGGCGCGGTGCATTCTTCCATTTACCATTCATGGTTTCTTTCATGTATTCTTCGCCCAAATCCAAATTTGCCGCATAAGTCACGACATTATCATAGATGTAACGATCCACCAGCAAAGTAGTGCCGAAGAATCGCTTCAGACGAATTTTGAAGAAGATCTGCAATTTGAACTCAATGGTCGTTAAGAATGAGAAAATCTTATAGGCACCACCCTTGTTCGCATTTTTTCGCAGGCTCTCCAAGTACGCCTTGTAGTCACCCGAAAAAGGATCACTGTCCTTCTTCATTAAAATCTTTTTTCCGAGCTTAATAATTCCACGCAGGAAAACAATAACGTAAGCGGCTCGAACAATTTCAACCTTGTAGCCACGCTTTTTCAACTGTTCGTAGGCATAGTCAATACTTGTTGATTTGCCGGAACCATCCAAGCCCATAAAGCTAATCATTGCTGGTTTCATGCATTTTCCTCCCGAACCATCCTTAACACACTCTGCGCCACTTCACACCAAGAGCCTGTTTTTTCAAGTAGAGAATGGTCGCTCTTCTTCTTAATTACTTCAGGCAAAACTTTATCCAGTTGCTCTGCATTGTCAACCAGAGTAATTGCACCTTCAGATCCTGTGATTTCATTCAGATTTTCAAAGCTCTTATACCCAATCACGGGGACACCGCAGGACAGTGCCTCCATTACAGAAAGCGGGATGCTAATTACAAACTCCGCAGACCTTGTTGGAAACAGATACGCATCTGCCATCTGATACACTTCTTCAACATTTTCCAGATATCCTTTATGAATTTTCACCTTTGCTTCATTCAGGATGCGGACCACATTCTCATCCTCAAACATTCCACTAGCAACTACCATTCGCTGCGCTGTGTGGATTTTTGCGAAATCCTCCAATCCACGTCCCTTCGAGCAATGACCAACATGAATAACAAGCGGCTTTGACGGATCAAATCCATACTTTTGTTTAAGCATCTTTCGCTGTTCGGCAGAAACAGGTGCGAATTTTTCCGCTTTGATACCCACCGAAAAAAGTTTTTTCTTACAGCCTGACACGACTTTTACATCCTTCATATCACCTTCCGTGATGGAAAGGTAACTGCATTTCAATGGATGCTTGTTGTTTCTCGCCATGAAATCCGAATCCGGCTTCTGTACCAAAACAATCCAAGTGTTTCTGCACATCTTTGTAACAATCGAAGCCAAGCTATAGACCAACTTGTTGGCACGAGCGAAAATCATCGTAGCATCTGCTCGCCTGGAGTTCAGTACAATCTGCGGAATCTGCTTCAAGCCAGAATAAAGTACGGTATTATCTTTTTCAAATTCTTTAGCCAAATGAGTTGCGACATTACGCATTCCTTCATTGACTTGTCCATTTACTGTTCCAATTACATGGATTACCATACTTCACCTCAGCGCATTACTTCAGCAGACTGTCTTTTAGACGCCAGAATGCTTTCAAGCTTCTCTTCAAATCCTCTGGATCACGCAAGCCACGAGCAAGACGATGTCCAATGTACCACGGACGCATGTAATACTTCTTTCGTGCATAAGCGCAGAAGTCAACCAACTCCTGAGCGGAGAGTTCCGGAGTGTTGATAATACAGTTCAACGTACCATCCTCATGGATGTACTCATCGTACTTACCATTAATATAGCCGTTGCTCTTTGCCCAGTTATATGCACCTGTTCCCGGATAAGGAATCAGCGGGAAGAACTGTGCCGTATCCGTCTTGAAACGCATAGCTGCGGCTAACGTTTCTTTCATGGTCTCGTGGGTCTCACCCTGATTCCCTACCATGTAGCAAGCATGAATCATCAGACCAGCTTTACGAGCATTTGCAACATAGGCTTCAATCTGCTCAACCGTGGTTCCTTTGTGAATGTTCTTCAGAATCTGCTGATTAACGCTTTCAATACCCGGAATAATCAGATGGCAACCAGCCTTCTTCATCAAACACATGGTCTCATAATCCAGATTTACACGAGCATTACACAGCCAGCGAATCTTCTTATTGATGCCTTTCTGAATCATCATATTGCAGATTTCAGAAACACGCTGCTTATTAATAGTAAAGGTATCATCCTCGAACACGATTTCTTTCACGTCCGGGAAGTTGTTTACGATATACTCGATTTCACCAATGACATTTTCCGGGCTGCGCAGACGATAGCGATGACCATGCAGCGTCTGAGGATAAACACAGAAGTTACACTGTGCCGGGCACCCGCGTCCGGTGAAGATCTGAATAGACGGGAAAGCGGCTGCCGGGAAAACATAATCAGTCACACAGAGCCTACGCTTGATAAACTCTGCTGCGTAGGGAATCTCATCCAAGTCAGTGATATGCTCTGCGTCAGGGTTATGGACTACTTCACCATCTTTGCGATAAGTTAAGCCACGAACGGTAGCAAGATCTGCGCCATCACGAATGGCTATAGCCGTATCACGCACTATGTAATCGTACTCATGGCGAGCCAAGCCATCAATCAGCTTGCTAATGCCCATGGTTTCGTCCGGCGTTGCAGAAGGATGAGTGCCGACCAGCATAGTGAAAGCGTTCGGGTACATCTTCTTGATAGTAGCAGCAAATTCCACATCGCTGTAAATAGACGGCGTACTGGTATCAAACACAAACAGCTTTGCATCCGCCGCTTCTTTCTTCACACGCTCAATTGTCTGCTCCTTATTCATCTGCTTGGCGGGAGCATCAATGAAAGCCACATCAAATCCATTCTTTTCAGCAACACAAGCTGCATAAATCAGCCAAAGCGGATAGTACAGGACACCGCTGTGACCAATAGAAGGGCTTCTGGACTCACGGGAAAACTTACCGTACTCGGCCTTAAACGGGGGATTAATAAAGCATACTTTCATTTTGATTCTCCTATTATTTTTATTTCAAGTTCTTGTATTTCAGCAGACCTTTTACCATATACCAGCATTCGTAATAGAATGCCGCCAATGGATTCAATCCGACATACCGATATGTATTCCAGTTCATCTTTGCAGCCTTGACCTTGTTGCCCGACTTCGATGATTTTGCAATGCGATAGATGAGCAGTGGCTCATCCACACCGTAGGCTTTCTTTCCTTCTTTCAGGATGCTGAGCCAAATCGCAAAGTCCTCATGCATCCCATCTCCGATTGCATAGTGCTTTGCATATAGCTCTTTACGCACCAGCGCAGAGGAATTGGATAACACATTCTGCTTCAACAACTGCCGATAGGTCACTTCTGCCGGAGCATGAAGATACCAGTCGATTGGCTGCCCATCCGAGTCCATAAAAGCTGAACCCGTGAAAAGCAAATCAGCATTCGTTCTCTTTTGAAGCTCAATCTGCTTTTCCAGCTTTTCCGGAGCCCACGCATCATCACTGTCAAGAATCGCAACCCACGAGCCATTTGATTCTTCCAAACCGTGCTTGCGTGTGTAGGATACGCCGCTATTCTTTACATTAGAAATAAGGCGCACACGGCCGTCCTTTGCCGCAATGCTTTTGACCAACTCCACTGTTCTGTCCTTAGAGCAATCATTAACCACAAGCAGCTCAAAATCCGTGTAGGTTTGACGCAACACTGAGTTAATCGCCTGCTCTATTGTCTTTTCCGCATTGTAAGCAGCCATGATAATGCTTATCAAGCCGAACTCCTTATGTGACATCTTCCTTAGTCCTTACTCCTCTCCGCATATCAAAAATTACAGCCCAGACTCATCTCAAAGAGTCTGAGCCGTTTTTTATAAAGCTCTACTAATCGTCCTCAGCAGTGCGAGCCGTACTGCCGCAATGTTTTACAATTTTTTAGCATTCGACAGTGTACAGAGTCATCGATATTTAGTGGTTTTCTCCACTCATAGCCGTGGTCTGACCCTCAGAAATTCCCTCGGTGCTTTCAGGCATAAACAGGATCTTCACCGTCGCAAACATGATCTTGATATCCTCGACAATGCTGGGATGTGCTATGTACATCAAGTCCATGACCAGCTTATCGTAGGGGGTCGTGTTGTACTTGCCGTAAATCTGCGCGTAGCCGGTCAGACCAGCTTTTGCCTGCAGGCGCAGGGAGAATTCCGGCATTTCCTCGCAGTACTGGGCGGCAATTTCGGGGCGTTCGGGGCGGGGACCGACAATGCTCAATTCCCCTCGCAATATATTGAGGAGCTGCGGCAACTCATCAATGCGGCAGGCACGAATCACCTTACCGACAGGCGTGATGCGGTCATCATGGTCGCCGCTGGACAAACGGGCTACGCCGTCCTTTTCTGCGTCTACACGCATGCTGCGAAATTTCAGGATGCCAAACTCCTTGCCATCCTTGGTGAGGCGAATCTGCTTATAAAACACCGGACCGTGATCGGTTGCTTTGATGACAATCGCTGTGATAAGGAAGATCGGGCTGAGAACGACCAGCGCAACAGCAGAAATCACAATGTCCAGCAGACGCTTAATGAACAAATACTCCGGCTGCGGATGGTAGCGCCCCACCTTTAGCATCGGCAGGTGGAACATATGCATCGGATACGCGCCGGACATAATGGTGTCGCCAATGCGGGGAATGACGAAGGTTCCGATATTGTTTTCCACGCAGTACTTCAGAATTACATTGCGGTCATGGCTGTGAATGCCGCTCATAAACACCGTGCTGACGCCGTCCAGCATAGCAAGGTTCGCAATGCATTCATCTGCCGTGGCGGTAAGCACAACCTTGTACTTAGAGTCCAGCCCATACTTGCCAATCAGTTTTTCTGTGCCTTGGCGGGTGTCGTAAATCACAGCCGTTGCCTGCGGCGGGAAGATCTTGAAATACGCATGGTGCGCGTTATATGCCCAGACAGCTGCCAAAATCACCTGCCCGATCAGCGCCGCAACGCCCGGTAAGATGTTGGGCAAATGCTTGCTCAGCAGCCAAATCACGATGTACATAATGAAATCGCTGACCGCTGCTGCCAAAAACTGCGCGTAGACGATCTCGGAAATGCGCTGCATGGACATCAAAAAGGCATCGTATACGCGCCCAAAGATGATGAACAGCACAAAGAACAGCGCCACCACGAGATAATCGCCCTTTGCGTAAAATGGCGACGCAATGTGCTTTGCATAGTACAAATACCAGCACACTGCAAACGGAACGGTCATCAAAACCGCATCCATGATTTTTATGATCCGCAAAATCAAATCGTGTTTAAACCTTGTCATGATTTCTCCTTAAACCTTACCCTACTTTTTCTGCCGGTTCCTCGTCCAGCAGTTTCCGCAATTTCTCTATCTGTTCTGCATTCAGTTTCGGTGACTGCTTACGCAGCAGTACCTTTTGCTCATAGAGCCAGCGTCCCAGCCAGATACCGCCAGTCGTTTTGTATTTAGCAGGAATCAATAGGTTGCCATGTTCCTGCAGATATTCCTGTGCGAGTTCGTACCGATGCTGCCATGCGTTCGGCTTTTCCCACTGCATACCGATTTTATCCAGCAGCGCCGTGCGCTCCGGCGTGAGCTTGCAGTTGCTCTTGCCCGGATTGTTGTGTGCGTACTGCTGGCGCGCCACCCACTTGCCGAGGGCAACGCCGTCCGCCGTGTTATAGGCGATGGGGACATTCAAACTTCCGTATTCCTCAAAATACCGCTTGGCTGCCGCATAAGCTTCGCTCCACTGGAAGTCATAATTGTTCTGTTCCCACCGGATTCCGATGCCTTCCAGCCGCGCAGCCTTTTCCTGTTGCAGCGTGCCATTTGCATAGGTTTTCTTCTGATTTCTTACCCATACGCCAAGGCGCAGACCGTCTTTGGTTGTGTAGGTCACAGGCACGATCAGATTGCCGTGCTCGGCGTAATATTGGGCAGCTGCCGCAAAGCCGCGCTCCCACTTTTCGCTGAAAGCATCCCAAACCATGCCGACTTGTTCAAGACTGGTGATTTTCTCTTCGTCTAGACGACCCGCGAGCTTTTCAGTGCGCTTGTTGGAAATCCATCTTCCCAGTGGATACCCATCCGCTGTTTTCCAGTTTGCGGGAACCATAAGATTCCGGTGCTTCGCATAGTATTGTTCGGCTTCTTCATAGCCTTTTGTCCAAGCTAGGTCGCTGTAGTTGTCCCAGCGCATACCGATGCTGTCCAGTCGTTCAATTTGCTGTTGAGTCAAGCGACCACCGCAAGTACCGCTCCGAATCTGCCGCTGCAATTGCAGCCATGCGCCAAGGCTCAGCCCCATCGGCGTTTTGTACCGTCTGGGGATGTCCAGATTGCCGTTTTCGGCGTAGTAGATGCTTGCCTCAGAGTAGTAGTGGTTCCACGTTGAGGACAGGCTGCTTTGCAGCTGCTCAAACAGAACGCGGCAGTCATGCACCTGCTCCACGACCTCAAAGCGATCGGTGACAACCTTGTCCCCTTCGCCGTTGGCGTACAGGCGCTGCAAGGCGGCGGTCATTTCGTCCTGCAAACCGCTGATGCTGGACAGCCCCTCAAAGTTGTTGACCACGTCCAAAATCAGCGGTGTGGCGCTGTCCCCTGCCGTCAGGGCGCGCCCGATTTGCTGCTTGTAGATAATGGGCGAAACGGTCGGGCGGAACAAAATCACGCCGGAAATTCCCGCAACGTGTACGCCCTCATTGAGCATATCAATGCAGAACAGCAGCTTGAGGTGATCGCTGCTGTCCGCCTTAAAGTCGGCAAAGGCTTTGTCGGTGGATGGGTCCTCGGACAGCGCCCGATAGACCGTCGGCGTTGGGTCAATGGCGGCAAACCACTCCGGCACATGGGAAATCATCTCGTCCATGTGTTCCTTGCCGGAGCAAAACACGATGTACTTGCCGCTTTTGTTTGCGATGTAACGGGCGAAAACTTTATCCAGTCCGTCCGCCTGTTCCAAGGCGCGCTTTAGGGCGTCCAGATATTTCTGGTTCACGTCCTGGATGCCGGGGCTGCGCAGATTATCTACACGATTTTGATACCGCGCCAAATCCTGCTGATACTTGAACACGGTGGTTACATACTTCGGGGCAGGCAAAATGCCCCGGACGATGGCTTCGCCCAGGGACATTTCGGAAGCGACATGACCGTCAAACAATTCCTCGGCCATATCGCGGTTGTTATCCAGATACCGCACGTTGGTGGCGGTCAATCCCAGCAGCTTTGCCCGCGGGCAGAGCGCCAACAGCTTTTGCGTGCTGTCGCCCCAATACTCGGCACCGGCACGGTGGAACTCATCGAGTATAATATAAGCGGGGTTCTGCGTAGCGATTTCCTGCAGCTGCACGGGGGTACAGCAAATCAGCTTGGCGTAGGTGTAGAAATGCACGTTTTGCAAAGGAAAATCAGGGTTTTGCCGCAGCAGGCTTTCACACTGGGTCTTGAAGATATACTCACTGGGGGATAACCATAGAATTACGGCGTCGGGGTGATCCTCGATCAGCTTAAAGGCGATATAGCTTTTTCCGGTTCCCGTGGGGTGAACGATGGCGGCCTTTCCGTATTGCTGCATCATTTTGACTGCCGCTTGGTAGGCTTTTGCATTGTGTTCGAACAACTGCACTGCCATCCTGTATCTCCCCTTCCCGAAAGGTACTCCATTTTTATAATGGAGGATTCCCGTTTACTAAAAACTACACTATACTAATCAATAGTATAATACCACAAGAGTCGACAACTTACAACATATCCTGTCGCATTTATTTCTACTGCAACTGTTTTTCGGCACATTGCCCCAGATACACCACTTTGTTATTGGCTTAGTTGTCGGATATTGTATGCGGTCAGGGTACACACAGCCCATCAGGGGTCAGAAAAGGGGTAAAAATTTATTATGGCAAGACGAGGAGAGAATATCCGGAAGCGCAAAGATGGTCGCTGGGAGGGTCGGTATATCTGTGGTCGGAAAGAGAACAACAAGGCTATCTGGGGATATATTTATGGGCACACCTATACTGCCGTCAAGCAGGAGCTTTCCCGGAAAAAGGCGCAGTTTGCTTACTGTACGTTGACTGCAGAGGCTACATCATTCAGCAATTTGGCGGACGGATGGTTTTGTTCTGTGCAGGCAAGTGTAAAGGCATCGACTGCTGCGCACTACCGCTATACGCTGGATCGTTATATTCTCCCCGTGCTGGGCAGTTTTCCCGTCCGTCAGCTGACCGAGGCAAAAGTCGAGGCCGCCTTGCAGGAAATCGTATCTGCATCCCAAAAGCGTCACAAACCACTGGGCTACACAACGGCTCGCGAGTGCTTGACGCTGGTGCGGCGCATTTGCCGGTACGGCTGCCATCTGCACGTTATGCCGCCGCTGTACATCGAATTTCAGCTTCCCAGCCAGCCCATACGGCAGGACCCCGTAATCAATGCCAAAGAGCGACGCGCTATCGAAAACTATGTTGCATGCAACCCCACCCCTAGAAAGGTGGGGCTTCTTTTTATGTTGGAATTAGGGCTGCGTATCGGCGAGGTGTGCGGCTTAAAATGGTCTGATATTGATACGAAAAGCAAAATTTTGACTGTACAGCGTACAATAAGCCGTATCTATCTGGGCAAGAATAATACAAGAGTCGAAATTTCTTCCCCCAAAACACGCAGCTCTGTGCGTCAACTGCCGATTCCGGGAAAACTTTTGTCGATGCTGCGTCAGTTGAAAAAGCTGTATGCCGACGATGCTTGGTTTTTATCCGGAAACAATCGTAAGCCTGTTGAACCCCGCTGTTATCGCACCAGTGTAAAGCGCTATCTGCGGCAGGCGTCCGTGCAGGTCGTGCGTCCGCATATCCTGCGGCACAGCTTTGCGACCACTTGCCTGCGCGCTGGCTGCGACGTGAAAACGATCAGCACACTGTTAGGCCATGCCAGTGCCTCCACCACACTTAAACGCTATGTACATACGGACTGGCCGCACCTCGTCCATGAGGTCAACCGAATATTTGCAATTTCTGCCAAAAAGGGTCGATAGAGGGGCAAAAGAGTTTAAAAAGCTGCGAAGCATCGTCTGAACTTTCTGTAGGGTACTCCATTATAAAAATGGAGGATTCCCGTTTGCATTTTTCACCCTTCATTATACACGTTAAAGAACGACATAGCGTCTTTTCTGCTTCTGCCGACCCACACCTCCAAATGCAAGTGGCTACCTGTCACCCGACCGGTGTGACCCACATAGCCGATGACTTGTCCGGCCTGTACCTGCTGGCCGGTGGTGACACAGATGGACGAACAGTGGGCGTACAGTGTTTCCAGCCCGCCGCCGTGGTCGATTTGGATGTAATAGCCGTAGCTGCCGCCCCAA
>OGZV01001145.1_pt1 | contig 26085 bp, 20 predicted proteins | sample 1576861 | NCBI WGS metagenome assembly OGZV01 (sample SAMEA3541501, study PRJEB24748) | human gut metagenome | biome: human gut; feature: human-associated habitat; material: faeces | place: China | collected 2012
ATAAGTCGTGGAGCGTTTCATCAAATTGATTTTCTATATCGCTTTCATCCAGAATGTCAATTCCAGTTTCACTTACTAAACGATCACGATAGTACGCTCTTACATCCTGCTCTTCTTCTGCTTTCTCCTCCGCACTCCACGTGTCTAATATTTCATCTGATGTCTCTTCCATATCGAATTTGGCATCAGCGTTCCGTATCTGCTCATTCATTTTTTCAAAATCATTTAAAATGACTTGATATGAATTCCATGACAAAATTTTGCTGTGTGCAACATGATTTCTATCTTCGATAAATTTATGCGCTACATCCTTAAATTTTTCAGGTTCACCAATAAACGGAACGAACAAATCATCCCAAATGTTTTTTTCTACAGTTCGCTTAGATTTAATATAATCCGCAATGTTCTGTCCACTTACATTCTTAGAAGCCATATTGAAGAGTTTATCATATTTGTCTCTATTCAATACAAATTCAGTATTGTATGTAACGCTATCAAATAAAACCCCAAACAAAGTTTCTAGTGTCATCGACAGAAAATCTGTGTTGATATTATCAAATTCTGGCACACGCTGGGTGAATTTTTCCTTTAAGTTCTTTACGGACTCGGACTGCTTTTCTAAACCGGGCTTGCTAAGCCAATCCGCACCAAGAAAATGAATCAAAACTTTACTTGCAAAAGCACGAAGGTTATTTTCAATAATAAACGCCTTTTCGTATGCTTCTTTGCAAAGCTGTGCGGATTGCATATCAACCAGCCAAGTACACACTTCCCAATCTGGAGCCAGTCTATTTTTTAAAGCGATCTTTAATTCTTCAAGCCTTTGATCGTAGTTTTCCGTTTCTAGCCCAGTAATCGTACACTCAAGTCTTGCAGCTTTTTTCTCATATGTATTGATTGCAAACTCAATACGATAATTTATCCCCTCAGTTGAATTGACATTAAACACTTCGTTTGCAATGCGATCCAACGAACCAAGATATTTCTGCGTCCCCCAATTCATAGTAGCAAACACATCAGCAATAACCTGTTTGCAATAGTCGGTTCCATGATAATGTTCTTCCTCACCCGGACAACCAAGCTCCTCTGAATAAGTAGGTGTCCATGTATAGAGCTGATCCATATTTTTAATACGATCCATTGAAAACTTAATTGTCAAATCCAATTCACCCCTTTTTCGCTATTAATCCTTAAATATCTCGCACTCAACTATATCCCACAGCATTTGGAACATAATGGCTACCAATCCAATGTTAAGATAGTCAAATGTTTCTCCCAGTCCATGCATGATGCAGTTTCTAATATTGAGTTCAACAAAGAAATTTTTCAGAAGTTCCAAATATTCCGGGCGTATTTCTTCTTTCGCAAAATTGCTATTCAGTAATCCGCCCAGCGTCCGAGTCAATTTTCTCTTTCCTTTTAGACACACTCCCGTCAATATCATTTCATTATCTGGGGTATTCTTTAAGACGCCTTTTTCCACAAAGAGTCGGTATAACTTTTCCATGGCAAATTTCTCTGTCCCATAGAAAAGTACCTTATCATTGTGCAAGAACGGCTTAATTATTTTCTTTTCTTCTTCCGTCAAATCGTTCAACTGCATTATGCACTTGAACAGCATTCTATTTTGTAGTGCCATTCCTAATCCTTGCTCAATCAGTGATGGCAATACGAAACTGGCTGTCACGGCGTGCTGTCCCCCAGTAACGAGTGTCGCAATGTAATCTTCCATTGCTTTCCGGTATATCTCGTTATAATCTATCGCCAGTCTTTTCAATTCGATTTCTGGCAATCTATTATGCGTTTGATAAATTATAGAATGGTATTTTTTGTACACACTTCCAAGATAGAAAGCTATGTCCTGCAGCAATATTTTCTTCCGGATAAACTTGATCTTTTCTTCCTCGTCGTCAAAATGTCCTATAGGCTCTGGAAATTCTGCTTCACTTGCGTCAAAAGCATAAATATCACGAAAATCTCTCAAAATAGAGCACTTTGCATCATAAAGCTCATCTGTATTACGGGCATTGGTTAAACGATTCAAAAGTTCTTCGTCATATGAGATAAGTGGATCCATATTCTCAAGATATACTGACATATCAGCATGGCTCTTAAAAACTTTATGATATAACTTCATAGTAGAACCCCTACCTTTTCCTTCACATCTCAGCCAGTCATAAGACTGTTGCCTGCTGCTCACCACGGAGAGGTGTGCAAATTTTGAGCAGCTACCGTGTGATTACTCACACGGCCTAAATTGTTACTTCCAGCTAAAGCACATTCCTCGGAAACCATCTGCCTGTTCTTTACTATTGAACACAACTCTAAATTCCTTCTCTACTGTACAGTCATCACTGACTCCAAGAATATGTCTCTGAGAGAAGTCATAGTTGAACGTAACGGTAGGAGATTCGTATAGCTCGCCATCCACATAAATATCGGCCTTGTTGTCACCAGACTCAAAGGTATAGTCGATACACAAAGTTCCAGACGCGCTTGTGCTGATGGTAAAGGTACTCCTCACAAATTATCGATCAATTTCAAGCAATGCTTCCACAAATTGCTTCATATATTTCTCTTCACCAATTGACACTCGCAAACAATTACCAAACTCACCAACATTTGGATAAGCCTTAATCAAGATTTTCTTTTCTGCTTTCATTCTATCCACGATAGTCTGTGCATCCGTCTTAGGTTCGATAAAAATGAAGTTACCTGCTTCTCCCTTATGACGATACCCATTTTTATCTAAAGAATTAACAAGATACTTTCTTCCACCGTTAAAATTTGTAATCAGAGAATCAAGCATTCCCGGCGTTGTCAATACTTTTTCTGCAAACATCATAGCAAATGCATTTGTGTTATGTGGTGTGCACATCTTCTGTACCATTTTAACGCCATCTGACCAGCCAACAACGTATCCCAGACGGCAACCAGCCATAGAGAACAGCTTGGAGAATGTTCTTGTGATAAACACATGATCCTCTGTCAATGCATATTTAATAAATGTCTTCGGATAAAAATAATGATAGGCCTCATCAACCAATACTGTAATCTGCTTTTGTCCTGCAACCTTCATAATAGATTCAAATTCATCATCCGAATATACATTTCCCATCGGGTTGTTTGGATTCAAAAGAATTAAAAGCTGTGTATCATCCGTCATTTCACGAATAATATCGTTAACATCCATACTTAGGTCTTCTTTATACGGAACCTTTACAAAATTACGTCCATACATTTCAGAGTAAACCTGGAACATAAAATAGGATGGTACAACACCGACAATACGTCCATTTACTGAGGTAAACGCCTGAATGATGTAACGGATGCCCTCTGCTGAACCATTTGTCAGGCAAATATGAGAAATATCCGTTCCGAGATGATTCGCCAGAACTTCAGTGAAATGTAACGTTTCCGGATACTGTGCAACAAACTGCGGTGTAACATTTTTAAGAACATCATCAATAAACTCCTGCGGAAGACCACCAGGATTCTCATTCAAATCTAATCGAAGATAATCCTTTCTTGCATTCTGATCAAAAATTCTATACAGATTTTCTACCCTACTATCCAAATAATACATTTTTATATCCTCCTCAATTTTTAATTGTAATAACATCTATACCATTATGAAAATCACTTACAATCGAAGAAATCGCTTCAGAAACATATTCTTCGATATATCGTGCCATACGGCCATTATCAATTGCTCGTACAAAAGCGACTAATTCATACCGAATTCCTTCCCCATCCAACTGGTAGAAATATCGCCGATTATCCGCTGCATTTTCATAACGTAGTTCAAAATAGTCTGTTTTCCACCACGGAGCTGGAACATAAATATATCCTTTGGTACCCGATACAATCAGTTCTCCTTCTGACTTCACTCCCATTCCAACCTTAATTGATGCAACCGCATTATCATATGTGAAATCCATTTTTGTAAAATCATCAAAATTTCTTTCTTTATCAATGTAATGTGTTACAATCCTTTTAAGCTTATAGTTTGTACCTAAAATTTCAAAGACCGGCAACATAGCTGTAGGTCCCCAGTCAAATGCACTGTTCCATACGGTAAGTTTTTCAACTTCATTTGCCGCAAGTTCCTTTAAACTTGTACAGGTAGCATCAACGGATACAACATCTCCAATTTTTCCACTTTTAGCCAACAGTACAAGACGTGAAAATGCTGTATTATACGCAGTTTTTATTGCCTCCATCAGAATGCAGCCTTTTGCTTGTGCCAATTCAAAGAGTTCTTTACACTGCTGCTTATCTAATGTAATAGGAGATTCACATAAGACATGTTTTCCTGCATTTAATACTTTTTTTATCTGCTCATAATGTTTTGTAGGAAAAGATCTAATATAAACTGCATCAACTGCATTTATAAAAACATCTAAATTGTCCGTTACCGTCTTTAGTTTTTTAAGTTCAGCCGGCACATCATCCAATGAATCAGAATAAATTGCCTCTATACTCAATCCATTTACATATGTGCTCTCTTTGAGTAATTTACACAAATATTTCGATTCACCAACCAGTCCCATGCGAAGCTGTCTCTTCTGTTCTCTAATTTCTGTACTTGATACACCTTGTGTTCTTTCCAAATAGACAACCTTGCAATATTCATTCAGATAATCAAATTTACCCTTCCAGTCAGAGCCAACCGTAAAAATGTCAACATCATACTTTTTGATGTCATCTATTTTTTGCCCTTCATATTCCTCAACAATAATTTCATCTGCCAATCCTGTGGACTTTACTCCATCTATTCTCTCCATCAAAGATTGCTGCACATTAATCTTGCCGCGAGTTTTATCAAAGTCATCTGCTGTAACACCAACAATAAGGTAATCACCCAATGCTTTTGCTCTTTCAAGAAGTCTAATATGTCCTCTATGCAACATATCATATGTTCCATAGGTAATCACTTTGACCATCTCTAATTCTCTCCTTCACCTTTTTGTACAATTTTATATGCCTTAAATTTATGCGTCGAAACCCTTTTTTCAATTGGGGGTAATTCCATATAATTGCCGTATAATGCTCGCAGCCATTCATCATAACCTGAAGGCACTTTGTAATTCTTATGTTCGAATTCCATTTCTAAAAAACTATCAAACGCTGCTTTTTCGCAAACTGCCCGAGAGTAAGAAGTAAAATCACCTATTTTATCCAAATCTACTGCTGCGTATTTTTGAGAATTTTCAACCATTTTCAATGCAAAAAAATTATGACTAAACGGCATCGTTATAATTCTTAGAATTCCAAATACTAGATTTCTTTTTTTTCCACCTATTATGTCACATCGCTGTGAATGTGCGACATTAAGTCTCCGATAAAAATCGCGTTTATCAAACATTTTTTTGGTTTTTATTTCATCATTGGGGGCATTGTCATATACGAAAATATCAATATTAACAGCCAGTTTTCTTCCTGTTTCATCTGGTTCATATAAAACTGTATTTGTATCAATGACTTTTCCTTGTGCATAACAATAATCACGATCCTTCTCCGGACACAAAAAACGATATCTCTTGCCCTTTTGATTAAATTCTTTAGCGAATCGATTATAATCATCTCGGAGCATTCCCACGTCAATATCATCATCCCACGGAATGTATCCCTTGTGTCTAACTGCACCGAGTAGAGTACCGCAATCAATCCAATAATTGATTGCATGATTCCTGCAGAAATTATCCACCTCATCTAAAATTTCAATCTGTATTTTTCTCAATTCTTGTTCAGAAATTCGCTTTAATCCATTTTCACACATTAACTTTCTCCTTATGCACAATACAACATTTCTTTGTATAGCCCAAAATACAAATTCTGGTTATTTTAAATTATCTCCAATAACTTCCACCTTCTACAGCATTTTTCCATTAGGAGTTTCATTTTCAGATGATTAATCTATCCTTATAATCACCTTAATTTTCCTTTTAACTTTTCCTAATATGGATACTTTTGGTTTTACAAATTTTAACAATTCATCACAATTTTCCCCTGCATCAAGCGCAGCAAAAAAAGTATTTCTATTAGGATGAGGTGAAACAGATTTTCGACTGTCAGCCGTATTAGGAAGTAGTTCTTCTATGTTCCCCTCTTTATAAGTCATTTCGCCCCAAATTTTTTTCAATAAATCCATTCCTTTTTCACTATGCGCAAATACTATAGAGGTTCCCTTATCATCGTCCATATCTGGATATATATTATCAATGCCCCAACAGTCGCCTATTGTTATATCAGAAGGTCTTGATAAACTTTTAAACTTGCATGCATAGCATGACGGCCTCAAGCAAATGTTTGATAAAAACATTTGCATAAACGGATCTTCTGCAAAGATCCGTTCGTACGCCTTATTATTAGAAAATTCTAATAATAAGGCGTACGTTTTCCAGCCATATTTCTTATGTCTGAAAAACGTTCGCCGCACATATCCATTGTGCAGCACCTCTTGACTTCTCAAATAGCTATTCCAGACTTTTGGACTAGGCACTCCATGACACAAAACATCAAGAGTTAACAAATTAGGATATTCTTTTTTCAAGTACCCTTTAAGCCCTGCAATCTGACATGCAGTCCCGCTATATAGCACCTGACGTCCCGCATCTAACGCTACTTTAGCTTCATAATAAGTATTTCCTATCCTACTTTGTAAATATTTACTTCCTTGCAATCTTGTTATTTCTTCAATATGCTCAATACCTATATGCGACACCATAAATTCATCATCAAAAGCCGCACCAAATACCATACCACCTTTATGTAATACATTTTCTGCTAATAGAGTAAATATTCCTCCCGATGAACTTCTAAGCCTAACATTTTCTGCATCCGCAAATGCCGCATATGCAGGATAGTGTAACATTTCATTGCTATTGGAGTCTGCGTTAATAATTGGACATGCTTTTTTACACAATCCACATTGTACACATGTGCTTAAATCAACTTCCGGATATGTGAATCCTTCATAGTCCGTTCTCATTGTGATGCATTTTTTGACACATGCCTGCGCGCAAGCAGAGCATCCGCAGCAGTCTTTTTTATTCAGAATTTCTATTTGATTAACAACTACTTTTTCTTTAGATAGTGCTTTTTTTAGATATTCAAATGAACGTTCTCTTTCTTTTTCTATGTATTTATCAACACATTCCCAATCAATGCTGCTATCTTCAAGATTTTTTTTATAAATCACTTTATCTTTTTGTATTCCACATTGTCTCAATAGTGAAGTAAAGCGTGAATTTTGGTTTGCATGCTGATCTCTTCTGTTAAAAATATACAACTTCGTATGAAATATAATCGAAAAAACAGAAGCATGAAATGAATCTGTGCAAACATAGGTAGCGTTATTTATTAACCATATAAACTCTAAAGGATTAATAACTTTACATTTTCCTTTCAAGGCATTTATAATCTCTGCATTATTTTGCTTTGCTATTTTTTTTATAGCCATTTGATATTCAGCACTTATTTCTCCTAACATATAAACCAGAATATACGGCTTCTTTAAATTAAATTTAGGCTTAATGGCCAACATTTCCCACTCTTGCCTTTTTAATAATAATGTAGGATCTACATGCGTTTCGACTGGAGTCGAACAGAGATTTCTAACTATTCTTTCTCCACTATCCTCTCTCACTGAAATCGAAGAAAATTCTGCTAAGTAATGCCTTATATCGTCCTTTCTAGAATCAGACAGCATATCAAGATTATCAACTCCAAAACTTGCAGCATACGAAATTTTTCTATTTTTCGGCACAAATCCCAAAAGTTCAAACTCTGTTGCAAATCCAAAAGTTGGATTCCACACCTGATCGCTTCCCGTAATAAAATATTCATATCCCGTCGGTTCTTTGCTGAATCTTCCATTATTATATGTTACATTGCTATATTGCAAATTTTTCGAACAACATTTTCGAAAATTTTCATTTCGCTTTTCATTTTCTCTGTAACCGTTATAATTCAGTATCCATTTCACCAAATTTGCAAATGAAAAATTTTTTTTATTAAATAGTGGTGAATTTGTAAGATTCAAAATGGTTTCTGCCTCAAATCCAAGTTCATTAACAATTTTTTGCATAGCTATATTTTGAAGCACATTTCCATAATTAGCATTTTTGGTCAACGTGATAATTCCAACTTTCTTCATACACCCTCCTACTCTTTAATAATGAATGTAATACTTATACACGTTTTTTACTGATCAACTGCAAAATAAAATCCCTATTTTTTATTGCCCACACCAAACAGATTATACAGATAACTGCCAGAATGCTGTATCGCAATAATACAACTCGATAGAGAAGAGCTGGGCACATGATTAATACAGAGAAAACAATTGTCATCACGATTATTACAGATGCATTAAACGGGTTTTCTACTTTCTTCTCTTTGCATACTCTACTCATAAACATATAATGCAGTCCTGCATAAATATAGTAAGAAACCATTGTTGCATAACTTGCTGCTATATAACCGTATTTTTGAATCAAAATATAATCAAGAATAATGTTTATTACTGCAACTGTCACAGATGAAAATAACATTGCATTCTGCTTATGAAAATAAATTTCAACATTTCCAAAATTACAATAAATAAAATACATAAACATACCGATCAGCAACGGTGGTGTCGCCCAAATTGCTGATTTGTATTCAGAAGGTGCCAAAACACCAATAACTTCTGGGACAATAAATGATGTTAATACAAATCCTACTCCTACTAATGAAACTATCTTGTAGACATTCTTCCCAATTTCCTTCATTTTTTTTGCTTCCAGCATCTCATAAATCCATGGAGTCACCGCTTGGTTGATACTTACTGTTACTATATTCATAATGCTTGTTACATTTGTAGATATACTATAGATTCCAGCTGCTGAAGATCCGCAAAGAGTATTTATAAGAACTCGATCCGATTGTGTCATTATTGTGCTAGATAAATAATGCGGTATTAAAGGCAGATTAAACTTTATACCATATTTCCAGTATTTTAAGTCAACAGCTTTCTTTCCTCTGGTTAAATTCAAAAAGTAAACAATACCATATACAATAACATGTGTAACAACTGTACCTAGGATTCTTGCTTCTGCCTTATGTTCTGCCGAATTTAATACAAGTATTACACTTAAAACTGGCATTAATAATGAAGATAATATCGTAAAAGCAGCTACACTTTTATACTTATATTCGTATCTATTCCTTATTGACCAAAATGACATCCCTGTCGAGAAAATAATGTCTATCACCATTAAAAACATAATAGGCCTTGACAGACCTATTACACCTGACAAATGTCCGTAAAAAACATATACCACACCAAATACAGCTACAGAAAGTACCGTAGTTAACGTTTGCATAGAAGATGTAAAACCATCTTTATCATATTTGTATTCAATCATGGCATTATTATATACACCGTTATATAAATACAGTGTACAAAAAACAGTGAAAATAGCCTCCCACGAATTGTACATTGAAACAACGCCAAAATCACTTATACCCATAACTCTTGTAAAAATCGGGGTAGTTAAAAATCCTATTGCTTTTTGTAACACACTACATGCCAAATACCACATGGAAGCCTTTACTGGCAATGTCATATTGGTATATAATCGGCCTATTTTTTTTAAATTAGTCTTCATTTATAACTCCGGTATTTTTTATAAAATTTTCTTTATTGAAGCAACTATTTTTTTCTTTAGCCTAGTTTTTTTCTGCCCATAAGTTGCTATAATTCTATCGCTGAATTTCAAATCTTTCATATAATGACTGCAAATAATTTCAATTTCTTTATTATGCTCTATAGTGTTTTTTCCTGATAGACCATTTTGTAATTGTCGATAGGCCGTTCCATTTTCATATGTTGGCTGAAAAAAGACACCAGCCATTGCTAATCTCATCAACAAATCCAAATCTTCATAAAAATTACGAGGATAATTATAAGCTCCAACTTTAAGAACGGTTTCTTTTCTAATACAATAATCTCTAGGTATTCTTTTTTGTTTAGATAAAGAAATAAGTGTTTTTAATACTCTATTTCCTTTCATAAATTCATTTTTTCTCCGTCTTCTGTTAGCTCTACACGGAATTACCTTTCCATCCTCATCTACCAGAACAGTAGTAGAATAAGCAAGTCCCTGATAACCTTTTTCCTCCAATAATTTAAGCTGTTTCATTTCATTTTTCAATTTATCCACATTGATATAAAAATCATCTGAGTCAATGAATGTCACATAATCATAACTTGCGTTCTGTAGTCCTAAATTTCTTGCCTTTGAAACTCCACCATTTGTTTTTGGATATATGAGCTTTATAGTTTCATTTTTCTTTGCCAATTTTTCAATAGTTCTTCTTGAATTGTCCGTTGAACAATCATCTACTATTATTATTTCTTTTGGCATATAGCTTTGCTTTAGCACACTATCTACGCATTTTTCTATGTATTTCTCTTTATTATAGTTAGGAATTATTATTGAAATCCCTTCCATAAATCCACTTCCTCACTTCCCAGATATTAATTTTTTATGTCAAAACGTTTTATTGCAAGTGTATATCCCCAAAAAATTGCAACATAATTAATAATTCTTGATTCGATTCCAAAATAGCTAACAAAAGTCAAAAAACCTAATAGCACAATTGAAAAAGTAAATGCTGGTGCTATTTCACTTTTCTTTTTTATTAGAAGCAACAATTCTTTTATCATACTAAGTAAAAAAGATGCATAAACAGCTACACCAATAATTCCATAATCATATAGAGTATTAAGATAATCATTATGTGCTAGATTTCCATTTAAAATATACATATAGCCACTGTATTTATAAAATCTAAACGCATGATAACCATGTCCTATCAATTTTTCGCTCAATGTTGATGCATTAAATGCCTCCAAAACATTTTCCCAAATTGCGCTGCGCCCATTTGTATCACCATTTAACATTTCATTTAGTCTTTCAACTATATCCAATTTCATTAGCTTTGTCACAAAATACATTGCCAAAAAAATCACAAGAATTGTAAGAATATATTTTGCCATTCTATTAACTATAGCTTTAACATTTCTTCCTTGAACTTTAGCTTTTACAAGAAAATACCCCATTATTCCGACGGCTAAAACAAGGATACAACTCCGCTTACTTGTCATTAACATGATAAGGAATGTGCATATTAAATAAATCACATTAAACTTGATGCCATGCTCCATATCCATTTCATATAATGAAAATGGAACCAGTGCTAAAAGCACATACGTTGGAAACATTTCACTCGTTCCTGGAATTATCCCCAAAATATGTTCAATGACCAAAACAAATGAATATCCCAAACATACAATTTTTGTTATCTTTAGAATTCTAAAAAGATGCACCTCTGAAATACAATTTTGAGCCGTCACCTCATAAGCAGTAAGAAATAAAAGAGGCCATAAAGCTGCATCTGTAAAATCATTTATAGAAGTTTTGGTAACAATAAGAATATTAAATGTCACTATCAGCACATAAGATACTGCCAAAAATGTAGGACCCCATATTGTTACCTTACTCTTGATATTTTGAAGAATAATTAATAGCGCAAATACAAAGCAAATAAGTCTAGCTAATAAGTATCCCATAGGTTCGCTATTTGAAAATGTTAAAATTCTATATGCAAAAAAGCAAGACATAAGCAATACGCAAACCAGTTCACCATATAACAGATATTTTTGTATCGCTTTCTTACTCATTTTTTTTTAACTCCTTCATCATTGTAGAAATATCTGCAAATAAATCACAGTTATTTTTTAACCATTTCTTATCTCTCTCCCACCATTTGATTGACAGTAAATAATTAATTTGTTCTTCTTCAAACCTTTTTCCAATTATTTTTGCCGGAACACCTGCTACAATCGCATATGGAGGTACATCTTTCGTAACTAAAGCATTCGCAGCAACAACTGCTCCATTTCCAATTGTCACACCAGCAAGAATTGAGGCACCATCACAAATCCAAACATCATTTTCAATCTTCACATAATACTGATTATCTGGATCAACATAAGATTCTTCACAGTATTTTTGTTTTTCCACATATGTAAAACCAGCTTGTTTCTGCAAAGAAAAAAAAGCCGGATGTATCGATACAAATTCATGAACCGGATGATTTCCGTGAATAATTCGCACATTTGGCCCAATACACGTATATCTTCCTACATTACAACCTTCTATGCTGCTATTATGTCCAACATAAGTTGCATACCCAAAACTCGATGATACTATTTTTGCATATCTGTCTATAAAATTATTTCCTTCAAATTTGCAGTCAAAAGATACTTTTGAGCATCGTGCAAACCTACATTTTCTTTTTTTTAATTTTATTTTTTTTATAGTACTTTCAATACTTTCTCGAATTGCACTCATATTCTACTCAACCTTTTTTATAAATTTAGCAGGATTCCCCGCCCATATTTCATAATCGGGAATAGATCTAGCAACAACAGATCCCGCTCCCACAATGCTTCTTTCACCAATTGTAACTCCTTTAAGAACTATGGTGTGAGCACCGATGAATGCACCATCTTTTATTACAACAGGGGCATGTTTTACTCCTAAATCTACAGTTCCCATTCTCTCATTAAAATCCAAAGAATGAAAATCATTATCATAAATTTTGCAATTTCCTCCTATCAAAACATTATTTCCTATTGCAATCGAATCTACCGCAACAAGAGCACTATTTGATATTCCGGTATTATCCCCAATTGTTATAGTTGCATTATTTTTTGCAAATAAAATAGTTTTCACGTCACCACCAATCGGATTAGTTTCTCTGCAGGAAGTGATTGATACATTTTCGCCTATAATGATTGTACCTGTTCCTCTAATAAATAATGTCCCATGTGTGGATAGCCCTTTTCCACAATTAATTTTTCTCAATCTCAGCGTCAAAAGATTGATGACATGACTTGGAAACCATTTAATTGCTATAATTGTTCTCTTTAGTCCCATATTATTAAATTATATTCCTTTCAAAACTCGATACACTCTCGTTTCCTTAATCATATTGACCATTTGATTTCTAACTGTTTTTATAATCTCTATACTTTTTACTTTTATTTGGGATTCTCCATAAGATAACGCCATTCTGCTTCCTTCTTTAAATACAGCCTTAGAATGTGTATCACTCACTCCTCCTGCTTTAAATTTTGTCAAACATCGGTCAATATAATCAAACTTTTTCCCTGCTTTATACATTCTATAAAGTAATTCTTTATCCATGCAGTATTTATAAGTCACATCAAACAAACCGCATTCCTCATAAGCTTTTTTCTTTACAAATGTAGATGGATGAATCAAAACCATGTTATACAACAGTTTACTTAAATCATGTTTAGGTTTAGACACATACTCTAAATTTCTTTCGCTATCAACCCAATAGCAATTCCCATAGTATATATCCGCATCTATTTTTTTACATTCATTTTTCAATATCTCCGATGTTTCCGGAAGCAATTCATCATCTGCATTAATCAACCCAATTAATGTTCCAGATGCCATTTTTATTCCTTTATTAAACGCATCACTAATCCCTTTGTCTCTTTCTGAAATGTGCTTAAATAGTATTCCCTTTTCTGCAAAAGATTTCTCGTAACTACAAACTCGATTGTACGTTTTGTCTTTTGACCCTCCATCAATAATAATGTATTCATATACTGGACATGTCTGATTTAAAACTGATTTTATAGTTCTATCTATACACTGTTCAGCATTATAGCAAACAGTAACAATTGACAATTTCATATTATATTTCTCCTCATATTTCATTCTTTAGGCTTTCATAGACATCAATAAGCATTGCATAGTTTCTTTTTTCCGTGTATTTTTCATAATATTTAGATGCTGTACTTTCACATATACCATTGCATTTCATTACGCAAGTAATCATATCTTCTATAGAGTCAAATTGAAATTTATAACCTGTTATTCCCTCTTCAACAACACTTCCAGCATTTCCAAGATCAGAACAAATGACAGGTGTTCCAACACTAAACGCTTCAACAATGCTCATCGGAAATCCTTCATACCACTGAGTGGGCAATACAAGTGCTTTGCTGTTTGCTATTAGCTTTAGAGCCTCATTATTTGGCACAAATCCACGCATTTCAATGTTCACATCGTTTTCTCTAGTGAACGACTTACACCAATCTTCCATTGGACCGGTACCACAAACAATTAACTTTGGAGCATCTTCCCCCATACGTTTCCATGCTTCAAAAAGTAAGTCAATTCCTTTTAGCTTATCTAGTCTTCCTGCAAAAACAAATTGATCTTTTCTATCCTTTTCTGGAACATATTCATTTTTGCATTCAACAAAATTGGGCTTTACAAATACCCTTTCCGGTTTAATTTGCTTTAATCCCAACAGTTTTTGCTTATTAAAATCAGTCAAGCAAATATAATTGATTTTTCCGTAAATTCCTGTCATTCGATGGAATGCAGTACTAAGTACACATGCCAATGTCTGAATTTTACTTTCTCGATAGCAACTGTGTTTTACTGCGCATTTCAAACCATACTTTACGCAATCTTCACAAATATGCCCATCTCTATAAAAAGTCGCACCGGGACAAAGTAGCCGAAAATTATGTATCGTCTGAACCACCGGAACTTTCATGCGTCTCGCCGCATAATAGACCGCCGGACTCATCAGATTAAGTGTGTTATGAACATGAACGATTTCTATCTTCTCATCTCTTATCAACTTCTTGATGTCTCGGTATGTTCTTGGATTAAACACAGTTGTAATCGGAAGAAAAGCTTTCTGAAACTTTGACATTTGCTTCAATTCTGCATTATTACGGCTGTATAAGATTACTTTATGGCCATGCTTCTCAAGCATTTTCTTTTCATTGGCAACAACTGTATCTTCTCCACCTGGAATCTGATAATAATTATGTACAATCAAAATATTCTGTTTTTTTGCATTGTCCACAGTCATTACCTCACTTTCCCCTTATCATTGCATTCCAAATAAACTTCGTATTAGTGCTCCAATATCTCTTAAACAGTCTCTTCGGATCTTGCACTAACCGATACACCCACTCAAGATTATGTTTCTGCATCCACATCGGGGCACGCTTAATATTCTCTGCATAATAATCAAATCCTGCTCCAACACCTAGCATCAATCCATCAATTTTTCCCTGATGTGCTGCCATCCACTTCTCCTGTTTAGGAGCTCCAAGTCCGACCCATACAAAGTCCGGTTTAGTTTCGTTTATTCTTTCTATGATTGCTCTATCTTCTTCTTCCGTTAATGGTCTAAACGGAGGACTGTACATTCCAGCAATTTGAATTCCCGGATAATTGCTCGTAAGTTTTTGATACAGCAATTCCAGTGTTTCTTCTTTGCTGCCATAAAAATAATGGCGATACCCTTTCTTTGCAGAGATCTCAAAAATCTCTCCCATTAAACTTGGGCCTGTTGTGCGCTCCATATTCTTATGACCGCGTTTCTGACCAACAGTAGAAAGAGGACCGCCATCTGGAATTGCCATTAACCCGCCATTTTGAATAGCACAGTAATCCGCATCTTCAAAACTGGTTACAGTTGTATGTACATTTGAGACACATATATAGTCTCCTTTTATTTCCGAAATATTTTTTTCGAGATAGTCTACCAACCACTCCATATTGATTGCCGCAATATTAACGCCCATAATATTGCAAGTTGGAATGCATTTTTTATCAGCCTTTCTCTTATACTCCATTTCTCGCACCTTTTCCTCTTTTTCTACTTATATGGAAGGCTCATATTGAGCCAAGCAATCTATATCAAGCAGTGTGTTCATCATCCATATCGGATGAGCTATCACACTGTGGTTATCATTTTTCTCACAGTGGTCATCTTCCGCAGCCATATTGCAGTCCGTTTTTCCGACCATCACTGAATCTTTTATGTAGACCTGTCATGGTCTACTCACCTATTTTTCCTCAACTGAAACTTTGAAGTACAAACCTTCATACCAGCTCACCAACAAAGTGCTGTGTCTTATTGTCATAACTCGCAGTCGCACTTCTCTATTTTTCAAAGTGCTGCCCCTTATTGTCTGCCCGCGCCGTTGTAGTCGCGCGTGCCGAGCAGCAGCGTCAGCACCACAACGGCCGCGCCGCCGACGGCGATGCACACATAGCGATTCGGGAACCACTTCTTGAACAGATGGCCGACGTTATGGAACACGATGCACACGAGCGCCGCAAGACCGGCGCACGCCGCGCCGAACAGCAGCAGCTTCGCGATCAGCAGCGCATCCGCCTCCTGCGGAATGCCGGAAACGGCAAACGCCGTTGCCTCGCCGCCGAGGAAAATCGAAAACCGCTGTGCAATGACCGACGCGAGCACGCACGGCAGCAGCGCCGCGTAATACATCACGCCCACGCTCACGACCTCCATCGCGAACACGCTCGCCGCGAGCGGTGTGCCGAACAGCGCCGCAAAGCCTGCCGCCATGCCGCACATGGTGATCGTGCGCGAATCCTTATCGTCCAGATGCATGAGGTGGCCGATGTTGCCCGAGATCGCGCCGCCGAGCTGAATGGCCGCGCCCTCGCGGCCGGCCGAGCCGCCACACAGATGGGTCAGCACCGAGGTGATAAAAATGCTCGGCGCGAGCCGCAGCCGCACCGGATGATCCCGCCGCACCGAGGTGAGGATGAAATTCGTGCCGCGCTCGAGCGGCATATCCATCCGGCTGTACCAGAACGCGATGAACAGACCGGCGAGCGGCAGAAAATACAGCGTCCACCCGTGTTCGGTGCGCATTTGGGTCGCCCAGCCGAGCGCGTGATGGAAGGCCGCGCCGACTGCGCCGGCCACGAGGCCGATGATGATCGAGAAAATGCACCAGCGGATAAACGCGCCGAGATTGCGCCTGATGCGGTAATATGAGCCGTAGATACGGCGAAGCAGTGCCTTTCTGTGCGACATGCCGTTCGTCCCTTTCTATTTCTCTCTTTTTCTACGAAAATCCCCCTGCACGAAACTTGCGCGCAAGGGGGATTGGTTTTCGGCGTAAACTACCGATTATTTGCTGGTGGAAGCGGTCTCCTTGAGAACAACGTCGTGCGCGCCGCCCTCGACGATGGAGGTTGCGGAAACGAGCGTGATCTTTGCCTTCTTCTGGAACTCCGGAATGGACAGCGAACCGCAGTTGCACATGGTCGAGCGGACCTTGCTCAGGGTCAGACCGAGGTTGTCCTTCAGAGAGCCTGCATACGGAACGTAGGAGTCAACGCCTTCCTCGAAGGACAGCTTCTTGTCGCCGCCCATGTCGTAGCGCTGCCAGTTGCGGGCACGGGCAGAACCCTCGCCCCAGTACTCCTTCATGTAGCTGCCGTTGATGTTGACCTTGTTCGTCGGGGACTCGTCAAAACGAGAGAAGTAACGGCCGAGCATGAGGAAGTCGGCACCCATAGCCAGCGCCAGCGTGCAGTGATAATCGTGAACGATACCGCCGTCCGAGCAGATCGGGATATAAACGCCGGTCTCCTCGAAATACTCGTCACGAGCGGCTGCAACCTCGATCAGAGCGGTAGCCTGACCACGGCCGATGCCCTTCTGCTCACGGGTGATGCAGATGGAGCCGCCGCCAATGCCGACCTTGATGAAGTCCGCGCCGGCCTCAGCAAGGAAGCGGAAACCCTCGCGGTCAACAACGTTGCCCGCGCCGACCTTTACACTGTCGCCGTACTTTGCGCGTACCCAGGACAGAGTGCGGCTCTGCCACTCGGAGAAACCCTCGGAGGAGTCGATGCAGAGAACATCTGCGCCGGCCTCAACCAGTGCCGGAACACGCTCTGCGTAGTCACGGGTGTTGATGCCTGCGCCGACTACATAACGCTTGTGCTCATCGAGCAGCTCAAGAGAGTTTGCCTTGTGGCTGTCGTAGTCCTTACGGAATACCATATAAACCAGATGCTGCTTGTCGTCTACCAGCGGCAGAGAGTTCAGCTTGTTGTCCCAGATGATGTCGTTTGCGATCTTGAGGCTGGTGTCTGCCGGAGCGGTGATCAGCTTGTCAAACGGCGTCATGAACTCCTCAACCTTAACGCTGCGCTCCATGCGGGAAACACGGTAGTCGCGGCTGGTGACAATGCCGAGCAGCTTGCCGTTCGCGGTGCCGTCATCGGTAACAGCCATGGTGGAGTGACCGGTGCGCTCCTTCAGCTTGAGGACTTCCTCAAGGGTGGTGTCCGGCTTTACGTTGGAGTCGGATACGATGAAGCCTGCCTTGTAGCTCTTTACGCGGGAAACCATGGCAGCCTCACTCTCGATCGACTGCGAACCGAAGATAAAGGAGATGCCGCCCTCCTGCGCCAGTGCGATCGCCATACGATCATCCGATACCGCCTGCATGATTGCGGAAACCATCGGAATGTTGGCATACAGCGCGGATTCCTCGCCCTTTTTGTACTTAACGATTGGTGTGCGCAGGCTTACGTTCGCCGGCATGCACTCCGCAGAGGAATACCCCGGTACCAGCAGATATTCGTTAAAGGTATGCGAAGGTTCACTGAAATAATACGCCATTTCGTCGTTCTCCTTTTCTCCAAATAGGTCGTTTTTGATAGTTAAGTTTATTATATCCTTTTTGCCCTGTAAAGTAAAGCGGGCATATGACGGTTTTTCACGATTTTTGCCGCATGCGTGTTATGCAATCCGTGCAAACGGCTGTCGCGAAATCAGCCTCTGACAGATAGAAAAATCCGCAGACGTTCCCGTCTGCGGATTTTTCATTTGGAAATGAGGAATGAATGATGGTGGCGTATTGAGGTCCTGCGGAGCCGTCCGGTATTTTTCCGGTGCCCCTTTGCTTTTGTTGTACTCAATTTACCATCGTACGGCCGCAATGTCAATGCGTGCAAATGAATCTTAACACGCTCTTAACTGCTGTGCGGTCGAATGCCGTCAGGTCTCGTCAAGCGACACCCATTCGGTATCGCCGGTGTGGAAAAAGTACAGAACACACGCGCGGACCGGTCTGCCGTAAATCTCATGCACGGCACGCGCGTAGGCGGCCAGCTGCGGACGGTACTGCTCGGCTCTCTCGTCCGCACCGCCCTTCTTGATGCGGTCGGTCTTGAAGTCAAGGATAACAAAGCCGTCGTCGGTTTCGATCAGGCAGTCGATAACGCCCTGCAGGAGCACGTTTTCCTCGGGTGCATCCGCCGCAACCGGAAAATACGCTTGCGCCGGAACGAGCACGGAGAACTTGAACTCACGCCGCACCTTATTTTCCGCCATAAAGGTTTTGTACAGGTCGGAGGCGAAAAACCGTTCGATCTTGCGTTTATCCACAGCATACGCCTGTTCTGTGGACAAAATCTTCTTTTCCGCCAGACGGTTCAGCTCGTTTTCCACGCCGTTCGGCGCACAGGCGGCGTCAAAGTCGCAGAACTGCATAAACAGGTGGTGCGCTGTGCCAATCTCGGCAGGCGTCAGCTTCTTTTCTCCCTGCTCGAACAGCGGTGCGCGCAGCTGCACTTCTTTCCGCGGCGGCGGTGTCTGCTCGGCGGTCTCGTCTGCACGGTAGCCGCGGCCGACACCGGTGGCGGTCAGCTTGCTCGGCAGATCCGCGAGGTAAGCATGCGGGTAGTCGAGGTGCGGCTGCACGGTGCAGTCGCCGGTCTCCCTGTCCTCGAAACGCAGGATTTCAGTTTCCTGCGGCTGCAGGTCGTTCGGATAATACACCTTGAGCGTGAATGCGTCATTGTCCGTGCCGTGCTCGGGCACCTCCGGCGCATACTCCTCGCGGAACGCACGCGCGCACGGATGCCGCAGCAGCGGTGTCAGAATCCACGCAAGCGGCGTGCGCGCCGCGCCCATGGCGTACTGCGGCAGCTCATCGAGCGACGCCAGCAGCGACCATTTTTTCAGCGAATTCCGCAGACTGCCGGTGGCTGCCGTCAGAATCAGTTTTTCCTTTGCACGCGTCATCGCTACATATAATACGCGCAGTTCTTCGGATATCATCTCGCGGCGCATCTGCACCGAGACCGCAATGCGCTCGGCGGTGTCGTACTGCACACCGCGGTCACGGTCGCGGCACTTGCTGCCGAAGCCGAGGTTCTGGTGCACGAGCACCGGCTCCTTGAGGTCGCTGTCGTTGAACTGCTTGGCGCAGTCCGCCACGATAACGACCGGAAATTCCAGTCCCTTGGACTTATGGATGGACAGAATGCGGACCGCACCGCCGGTGGCCTCGGCGCCGACCGTCTGGAAATCCTCGCCCTGTTCGAGCATGCCGCGCAGCAGGCGCACAAAGTCAAACAGGCCGCGGAAGCCCTGTCCCTCAAACGAGCGCGCCCGCTCGAAGAACGTCAGCAGGTTGCTCTGGCGCTGTGCGCCGTTCGGCAGAGCGCCGTACAGACCGAGCGCGCCGGTCTGGTCGTAAATCTCCCACAGCAGGCGGTACACCGGCTGATCGCACGCAAAGGTGCGCAGAAAGTCCAGCCGCTGCAGGAAGGTTTCCACCTTGGGAAAATCCGTTCTCGACTGCAGAAGCGCGTCATAATAGCTGATCCTGCGGTCCACCAGGCGAATATCTGCCAGTTCCTGCTCGGTGAATCCGAACAGCGGCGAACGCATCACGCCGATAAGGTCAACATCCTGCCGCGGGTTGTCAATGACGCTGAGCAGCGACACCATCGTGCCGACCTCGGCAGTCTCCAGCAGGCCGCCGCGCTGCTCGGCACTGGCTGTTACGCCGATGCGCTCCAGCTCCGCAATGTAGGTCGGCGCCTTGCTTCTGGGCGAGCGCAGCAGGATTACGATGTCGCCTGGCGTGACCGGACGCAGCTTTCCGGTCTGCTTATCCGTCACCGGAAAGCCTTCGTCGAGCAGCGCACGAATTCGCTTCGCGGCAAGCCGTGCTTCGAGTTCGGTCTTATCCGGCGCATCATCGTCCTCGCCGAGTCCGTCCGCGTCCACGAGCAGGACTTCGGTCTTGTACCGCGCATTTCCGGGCTCCGGATAGTAGTCCGCGCCGAGGTCGAGGCCGCGGATCCTGTCATACTCCGCACCCTTGGCCGTAGCCATGACGACCGGGATGGTGCGCAGCTCCGCAGACGCCTTCATGCGCTGCAGCAGCTCGATACCGTCCACACCGGGGAGCATGACGTCGAGCACGACCAGATCCGGCTTTTCCGTCTGCAGCGCCGACCAGAACGAGACGCCGTCATCAAAGCCGCGGGCCTCAAAGCCCGTGGACGCAAGCGTATAGACCTCAATATCGCGGATGCTGGCGTCGTCCTCCACACACCAGATCATGTCCTACCCCTCCTTGTGCACCCCGGTGACCGAGAAGATCACCCACTCGGCGATGTTCGTCGCGTGGTCACCGATGCGCTCAAAGTATTTGGCGATCATGAGCAGGTCGAGCGCGTACGCCCCGTCCTCTGGATGGGCGGTGATCTTATCGATCAGCCGGCGCTTGACCTCGTCGAAGGCGTTGTCCACAACGTCGTCTTCGGCGATGACCGTCTCTGCCAGCATTGTATCACGCTGAACGTAGGCGTCAACACTTTCTGTGACCATATGGATGGTCGAGCGCGCCATTTCGCGCCGCAGACCGTCATTTTCCGCCGACCGCCCGGCGAGATACTGGACGATCTCCGCGATATCCTCGGCCTGGTCGCCGATGCGCTCCATGTCCGTGATCATCTTCAGCGCCGCCGAGATCTGGCGCAGATCGCGCGCGACAGGCTGCTGCTGCAGCAGGAGCTTGAGGCACAGCGACTCGATATTGCGCTCCTTCTGGTCGATCTCCGCGTCGAGCGGCCCGACCTTTCCTGCCAGCTCCGGATCCGCCTCCGTGAGCGCCTTGGACGCGAGCGCGATCACTTCCTCGCACAGTGCGCCCATCTCGATCATCTCCTTATTCAGGAGCGCGAGCTGTTCATCAAACCGGCTTCTCATCAGCCAAACCTCCCTGTGATGTAATCCTCCGTGCGCTGATCCTGCGGCTGCGAGAAGAGCCGCTCCGTGTCGTCGCACTCGACGAGCTCACCGAGCAGGAAAAACGCCGTGCGGTCGGAGATACGCACCGCCTGCTGCATGTTGTGCGTGACGATGACGATCGTGTACTGCTCCTTGAGCTGCATGGCCAGCTCCTCGATCTTCGACGTGGCGATGGGGTCGAGCGCGCTCGTGGGCTCGTCCAGCAGCATGATCTTGGGGTGCATGTTGAGGGCGCGGGCGATGGCCACGCGCTGCTGCTGCCCGCCGGAGAGCTGGTCGGGGTACTTGTCCACCTTGTCGGAAAGCCCCACGCGCTCCAGATAGGCGTGCCCGTCGCGCTCGGCCTGCTCGCGCGGCACCTTCAGCACCTTGATGGGTGCCAGCGTCACGTTCTCGAGCACGGTCTTGTGCGGGTAGAGGTTGTAGCTTTGGAACACCATGGCCACGTCGCGAGCCAGCGCACGGGCGTTCACCTTGCGGCCCGACAGGTTCATGCCTTCGACCACCACCGTGCCCGAATCGGGCACCTCAAGACCGTTGATGCAACGGATGAGCACGCTTTTGCCCGAGCCGGACGGCCCGATGACGACGACTTTCTCTCCCTCGGCCACATCGAGCGAAACGCCTTTAAGCGCCTCGACCGCGCCGAAGTTCTTGCGAATGTCCGTAACCGTGATCGCTTGAGCCACGCTTGACGCCTCCCGTAAAGGTTCCAGGCCGCGATCTTCGAGGGGCGCCGCGGTCGACTGACAGTGACAACATGCATCGTTCAGTCTAGCATGCGCCCCATCATCCCAGATGGCAGGAAGGTTACGGGAGCTTGACGATAGCGGAATCGGTCGCGTTCCATACGAAACCGGTCCGCGCCTCCTATCGAATCGCGGGAGCCTCCTCGTCCTGCCCGACCGCCGCCGGGCTCTGCGGCGCATTCGCGTGGTCGCCGAAGAAACGATACTCGGACGTGCGGTAATAGAAAAGGGTGAACGCCATGACGGACACGGCGGCAACAGTGGTGAGCACGCCGCCCTCGATGCCGAAACCGCCCCCGTTGAGCAGGTTTCCAACCGGGTAGGCGCTCACCAGGAACGCGGGAACATCCAAGCCGCTCACCGGCATGCCGTACACGACCGACTGGAACAGGTTCCAAGCGATATGGAACCCTATGCACATCCATACATTGCCCGACTTGTAGTACATGAGGGAAAGGGCGATCCCAAGCAATACGATGTTGACGACCGAGAGCAAGGTGACGTTCGGATTGGTGAGATGGATCAACCCGAAGATCAGCGACGGCACGACGATCACCAGGAACCTGCTGTTCGTCCTCCGCAAAACCGACATGATGAACCCGCGATTCATGACCTCTTCGGCGATGCCCACCGCAACGAACACGAGCGCCCAGGCGAAAAGCGAGAGAGAAAACGGCGAATTGACCCCCTCGACTACCACGTTGCCGGTGGCGAGCAGCAGCAGGAAGATGGCGCTGCACGCCGCGAAACCCAGCGCCATCCCGACAACGCCGTCTTTCTTGAACCGGGCGCGAAAATCACGGAGGCCGAGGTCTTCCCAGCGATACCTCATGATCCTCCACGCAGCCAAGGGGACGGCCAGCATGATGCCCTCCGTCAAGAACTGCAGGGCAACGGGCAACACCGATGCGCTCATCCAATCGACGAGCGCATCGTATGACGCAACATCGAGGCTGGCGGCATCAAGAATCATGCGCAAAGCATCGATGAGCAGGGCGGAGAACGCATAGCCGAGAGCGTAGAACGCGGCCATGCACAGCGCGATGATCCATCCGGATCGCACCATGCCATGCTTGTTCTTGAAAATCATCTTCATGACCAACCTTCTTTCTTCGATAGCGCGCGAGCGACGCCGGCCTAGCGCGCGAACATGAGGCGCTCGCTGTCGAACATGCGCTGCAGCGCAAGCACGCCGACGCCGGCGTACGCGAGGTTGGCGATCACGCAGACTGCCACGTTGAGGGGCTGGAAATCGAACGAGAAGATGCCGATCATGCACTGCACCGAGTTGTACAGCGGAACGAGGTAGTACGCAACCTCGGCCTTCGCGTCGCCGAACATGCCGAGGACGCCCACGAGCATCACCACGATCATGACGAGCATGAGCATCATCATGACCATGACGAGCATGGCGAGGAGTGCACCTGTGGCTGCCACGATCATGATCATCATCACCATCATCATGCAGATGAAGTATTTACCAGCTGGGGTAAGGAGACTCCTAGAAAATATACAAAGGAAGAGCTTGATGAGATTCTTGTTAAGCTTTCTGAGGAGACCGAGTTTGGCATTATCTTAAGAGCAAAGGGTATGCTGCCGGCAGCAGATGGCACATGGCTGTATTTCGACCTTGTTCCAGGTGAGTATGAGATTCGTAATGGTGCACCAGATTACACAGGAAGACTTTGTGTAATTGGTTCTAAGATGGATACTGACAAGTTAGAGAAATTGTTTAAGCTGTAAGCGATAAAAAAGCAGAGAAACATGGCGATAGAGTTGCCAATCCTGTAATAAGGTGAGGCAGCTCTTCGTTATAAAAGCGTTAGAAAGGGAAGACAGTAACATGGCAAATGAGATACCAGTATATATGATCACCGGATTTCTTGAAGGCGGAAAGACATCATTTTTGAAATTTACGCTGCAGCAGGATTATTTTAATGATGGCTCTAAGACACTTTTAATCCTTTGCGAAGAAGGAGAGACCGAGCTGGATCAGGAATTTATGGATAAGTATCATGTTGTGACAGAGACAATCGAGGAAGAGAGTGAATTGAACAGAGAGTACTTCCGTGAGGTAGGAAAGCGCCACAAGCCAGATCGTGTTATTATCGAGTATAATGGTATGTGGTCTCCGAAGAATATTACACAGCTTCCATTTCCATATTCATGGGAACTGTATCAGACGATCACTGTTCTCGACGGAAGCACCTTCCAGCTGTACTTAAATAATATCAAGTCGCTGGCAATGGAGCTTTTAACATACACTGATATGGTTGTTTTCAATCGCTGTACACAAGAAACGCCAATTGATACATTCAATCGTTCAATCAAGGCAGTAAACCGTCGTGCAGAGGTGATGTTTGAGACAAAGGATGGAGAGACTTTGCAGCCAGAAGATGTACTTCCTTATGACCGCGATCAGGATGTGATTCATCTTGAGGATGAGGATTACGGTATCTGGTATATTGATGCACAGGATAATCCAGATGAGTATGTCGGAAAGACCATTGTGTTCAAGGCAATGGTTATGAAGAATAAGGAGTTCCCGGCAGATGTGTTCGTTCCAGGAAGAAATGCGATGACATGCTGTGCCGATGATATTCGTTTCCTTGGCTTTGTCTGCAAGTATAAGGATACAGCGAGCTTAAAGAGACGTCAGTGGGTAATGGTCACTGCAACGTTTGAGTGGGAATATTCTGATCTGTATGGCGAGAAGGGACCGGTGCTTCGTGCGACTGAGGTTGCTCAGACAAGTGCACCGAAGGAAGATCTTGTATACTTCTAAAAAGTGCTGAATTATTATTTATTTTCTCACCGCAAAGAGAAATGAGAGAATTGTACTAGAGTACAGTATCCTCCCATTTCTCTTTTTTTATTGTTCCATTTTCTTTAATTCTGGCAAGACTGTGCACAGCATTACGACAAAGCAAAGCCCACCGCCAATGACGTTTGATACTGGTTCTGCCAAAAAGACACCATCTGTTCCCATATGAAGTGCGTATGGCATCAGATAGGTGAGCGGCACAACGATAAAGACTTTACGAAGCAGTGAGAAGAAAATCGCCTGCTTCTTTTTATTTAATGATTTAAAGACGGTTTGACCAATATATTGGCAATCCATGAAGATGAATGCTGCAAAATATTGCTTTAAAGCTGGGACTGCATCCTTCATCAGTGTGGCATCTGAGCTAAAAATACCAATTAATGCATTGGGAAATACAATAATGATGCTCCACATAATGGCCGTGTAACCAAGCATCATAGCCCCCATTACCATCATCGCTTTTCTCACGCGACTGGAACGACGTGCACCGTAATTGTAGCTTAAAAT
>OGZV01001155.1_pt1 | contig 25933 bp, 20 predicted proteins | sample 1576861 | NCBI WGS metagenome assembly OGZV01 (sample SAMEA3541501, study PRJEB24748) | human gut metagenome | biome: human gut; feature: human-associated habitat; material: faeces | place: China | collected 2012
TTTCTTCATCATATTTACGTATGAAGCTGATATAAAGGCGAATACGCTTGATGTTACTGTCTATAATGTACCCAAACTGATTTGCATCAGTTGCCGCCTGAATTATGGCATTATACTTATTCTGAGCATATGTAAGTCCAAAGCGAGCTGTTGATTTGATGATATCAATAATCTCTTGCTTGTCTGCTTCAAGAAAAGCTGATGGAGATGTATAAGTTTCCAACAATGTAAGAGAAGTGTTGATAGTAACCTTGGAAAAGATGCCAAGATACTGAGGAAACGCCATGCGTAATTCACCCTGAAGTTTATTCACATAGGCACTGCGATTATCCATTAAATCGTAGTATTCACGGCACAGATTACGGCAGTTTAGAGCAAGGTCTGATGGCATAAGTGAAACCTTTAAATCAGGTTTCAAGCCAACTAAAGCAGCTTTTTTAGAATCAAAACGATCATTATGTACTTTTCGTATGTTGATGTTTGTGCTATTCTTAGTGATGATAGGATTAATAACCGAGCAGTTAAAACCCTTATCACGAAGATAGCAGAAGAGTGGGTAATGATAAATTCCCGTGGATTCGAGGAAAATGCGACTTTCCAAAGAATACAACTCTTCTGCTTCTTTTATTTTAGAAACAGCGGTTGTAAGGGAATCAATACTGTTATGTAGGATTTTGAAAGGTTTTCCTACGAATTGTTGGTTTGGAAGTGCTATAGACATCCAGGAGAAGTCAGCACCGACATCAATACCAACAGAGATGAATAGTTCATCAAGATTAAAAATAACTTTGTTTGACATGAGCAAAAGCTCCTTTCTGATAGGAATCCATTTCCAATCTGGCAGGTACACAACCTAGCGCGTTATTCGGGTATGGCCTTCCGGCTCCCAACCAGCTAAAACATAAAACCCTGTCGAATGGACTAATTGACTTAATTACAGGTATCCACTGATAATCAGTGTCCCAAGGAGAAATACATTCTTTGTCCTATCCTAAGAGATGATACCTTATGTTTTATCTGGTGTCTATCAGGAACCGTCAGACATGATCATTATTACGGATAACATCTGATGAAGGAAGAATCCCTTCTTCTGTTATCTGATTTATAGAAATTTATTAACCAAGTAGTCTTGTTTGACTACATCATTATTATACTAGGGAGGGATATAAATGAGCAATAAACTAAAAGAAAATACAAGGATAAAATCAACAATTATTCTCTTAACAACAATAGTTTTAATTACTTTTATAAGCATCATAGTAATAAAATTAAATACATATATCAATCGAAATCCCTATCTTGATGAAATCAATGAAATAATACAACAAAAATACGGTGAGGATTTTTGGATTGATAATAATTGCACTAAAGATGATAAGATTTCAGAAATAACTATATATGCCTGTGAAAAAACATATCAATCGGATAATATTTTTGAGAAAACTAATATTATTCAAAAAATCATATATAAGTATATAAATAACAATAAAAAACATTTTGATAAAATCAATCAGATAGTTGAAGAACAAGGAGGAATTAAAAAAACAAAACAAGAAGGAGTCTCATTATTTTTTCGTAACAATGACCGAACTCAGTCTTCCGGCAGATTAAATGTTTTTTGCTTTTTTAATGATATTAAATATAAAACTACAACCGGATTTAATTCACTTATAATTTGTGCTAAATCAAGTGATGCAGAATATTCCAATATAACATTCAGCAAAATTATTTATTTCGATAAAATAAAGTATTTGAAGTATTCTGGTACGAATATAGACGATATTTTTATATTGGAAAAAATGCAAAACCTAGAAGAATTAAGTCTTGAAATTTCAGATAATGATACTTTTTACAAAGCTAAATCCATAGCTAAAAAAATGGGGATAACCATCCATATCACATAAATGTATTGTTTAAAATTTCATATAAAAACAGGTATTGCATAAAAATCGCAAAAAATGTTTAACTTAACTATTATGCTCCCAAAACCACAAAAACCTGACGGTTTAAAAATCCCGTCAGGTTTTGTTATCATATGTATTTTAATTTTCTTATGACACGCTGTCATTCTTTTCATTTGTTGCCGCTGCTTCTGACCTTGCATTTTTATATGCCATAACTACATTTTGTACTCTATGCATGATTATGCGTGGATTGTACGGCTTTTCTACAAAGTCTGTTGCTCCGAGTGCAAATGACTTTTCTATGCTCTTATCTCCGCCCTGTGAGGTGACGATTATCGGAATGTGTGCATATTTGTTTTCCATCTTAAGCTGCTTCATCAATGTAAAGCCATCCATAACCGGCATTACAAGGTCGAGCATGATAACATCTATCTCATCGGCATGGTCTTTGATATATTCCAATGCCTCTGCACCATTCTCTTTTTCAACAATTTTAAAATATCTGCTAAATGATGCACTAAGTATCTTTCTGTTAAGCACAAGGTCATCAACTATAAGCATTGTTCCCGGTGATTTTCTGAATGTCGCATCTGAGAAATTCATCTCAAGACCTTCCATATCGTTATTTAAGATACTGTGCTCAATAAGATGCTTTTCAAATTCTTCCGGTGGAAGCGGCTTTGCAAAATAATATCCCTGAACAAAATTGCAATCCATGTTTCTAAGCATCTGTATCTGTTCTTCCGTCTCTATCCCCTCTGCGACTACGGCATAATCCATCCATTTTGCAAGGCTTATGATAAAGCTCAAAATATTGTTACTGTTCGTGCTTAAATCTCCCTGAACAAATCCCATATCAAGTTTCAATATGTCTATCGGCAGTTCATTGAGCATATTTAAAGATGAGTAGCCTGAACCAAAATCGTCCATTTCTATTATAAATCCGAGAAGCTTAAGTTTTTTGACAACTTCTATTATCTGCTGCGGATTTTCGGTATATGCCGTCTCCGTAATCTCCAAGTGTATGTTTTCAGGTTCAAGCCCGTGCTTTTTAATGATTCCCATTATTATATCCATAAAATCAGGGTTATATATATCTGTTCTTGATACATTAACTGAAATAGGCACTACCGGATAGCCTTTTCTCTTCCATTCCTCTATGTACTCACAGGTCTTGTCCCAGACAAACTTGTCAAGCTCAGTGATAAAACCGTTTGTCTCAAATAATGGGATAAATTCTGCCGGATTCATAAAGCCTTTCTCAGGATGTACCCATCTTACCAAAGCCTCAGCACCGGCAACTTTTTCAGAATTAAGGTCATACTTTGGCTGGAAATATACCTTAAACTGCTCTTTATCTATGGCATCCTCCATGCAGTTTAATATCTCCTGCTCATATACCTGCTTTTCCCATATCTTTTTGTCATAATATGCCATATATCTTCCATATCTGCCCCTGATGGTATCTACGGCAAGAATAGCTCTGTTTATCATTGCGTGCATCGACATCTTAGTGCCATCTGTAAGATATATGCCAAATCTGAGTCTTAAATTCATATTGACCGGAAAATCATTTATTGTCTTTACTATATTGGCAAGCTGGTCATGCAATATCAGCTTGTCATATTTCTTGATAATGACAAAATGCTCATTTTCTATTCTTCCACACACCTCATCATTATTTACATAATGCTTAAGCACCTTTGCCATAAATACTAATAGATTGTCACCTGTTTTTTCTCCGAATAAATCTTTTAAAAGCTGAAAGTTTTCAATATCAGAATATAATACGGCATACTGGACATCTTTATTTCTTTTCAAAAGCTCTTTTGCTTTTTTTGAAAATGTTTCTTTTGAATATACTCCGGTCAGTGTATCCATCTGAAGATAATTTACAAGTGATGCCGTCTCTTTAAGGTGAATGATATTTTGCAATCTTTTTTTGACTATTATAGGATTGTAAGGCTTTCCAAGAAAGTCACTCGCACCCAGCGACAATGCCTTAAGTTCTGACTGCTCGTCTCCGTCTACTGATGTCACTATGACCGGTATCTTCGGCAGCATTTTTCTGTATGCCATCTCGTTAAGCACACCATAGCCGTCAAGCCCCGGCATAATTATATCGAGTACAACTGCAGAAATCTTTTCCTTTTCTTTATCAAGAATTTCCAGAGCCTCATACCCATCACTTGCCTGAAGAATATTATAATCATCTTCTAACAGTCTTGTCAGACATTCTCTATTTACTTCCTTATCATCAGCAATAAGAATCGTATTTTTCTCTGACATCCTGCCACCTCCTTTCAAATCGTATTTTCCGACTCCAACAAAATTTAGTGTATTTTTTCCATATGTGTATCGCTTTCATTGCGCTTATTATAAAATTTTTGAATTATCTCTTTTTTATCCCTCTTTCTGATAGGGACCAGCCTGTCCCCCGGCATATAAAAATCATAATCTACTATATCACTTACCCAGAGGATATTGACGATATAGCTTTGATTACATCTCAAAAACATATCAAAATCAAGTTTTTCCTCAAGTTCTCCAAGCCTTGAATAAACCTTGAAAACACCATTTTTACAATAGATACTAACCACTCTGCCCATAGACTCTAAGAAATATATATCCCTTTGTCTTATAAAAATCTTCTTCTGCTGAATGGTAACTTCCAACATTTCTGTTTTCTCATCCTGTTTTTTCACATCATATTTTTTGAGGTAATATTCTAATGTCTCCCTTACCTTTTCGACACGATAAGGTTTTAATAAATATGCAAGTGCGTGTATGTCATATCCCTCTTTCATATAAGCTTCACTGCTCGTCGCATATATGATTTCTACCTGCACATCCTTTTCTCTGATAGCCCTCCCCGTTTCAATGCCATCTAACTGTTTCATCTGAACATCTAAAAAAATAACATCATAATCTCCTCTTGAGTAATTTCTAAGAAGTTTCTCGCCTGAAGAAAACTCAAATACCTGAGCACTATATCCAATATCAATTAACAGTCCCTCAACGACATTTTTAAGGATGCCCCTCTCGATTTCATTATCATCACATAACGCAATCTTAATCATCCTATCACTCTCTTTCACAATTTTTAAATATACCTTTTACTACTGCTCACTCGTAATCCTTACATCGTTTGCAGGCTTATATATAATATTTAAAATCAATAGGTATTTGGATATACATATAATTTTATCAAAAAAAGCATATTATTTCAAAGGTAATATTGCATATCCCTATCCCTTTTTCGCTATAATTCTACCATTTTTCGCCTTTTTCACTCACCCTCTGCACTTGAAAGCAATATACGGTCATTATCAAGGCTCTTTCCGGCATTATCCTTAAACTTTTCAAGCAGGTCATCTACAGTAAGTTTAGCTCTCTCCTCACCGCTTACATCAAACACTATATGGCCCGAATCCATCATAAGCGTTCTGTTTCCAAGTTCAAGTGCCTGATGCATATTGTGAGTTACCATAAGGCAGGTTATATTTCTGTCCTTTACTATCTCCTTTGTAAGTTTAAGTACCTTTTCCGCCGTAGCAGGATCAAGTGCCGCCGTATGCTCATCGAGAAGAAGAAGTTTTGGTGTTACCATTGTTGCCATAAGAAGTGTAAGTGCCTGTCTCTGTCCTCCTGACAAAAGCCCGACCGGATTTTTCATGCGGTCCTCAAGCCCCATTCCAAGTAATGAAAGATGTTCCCTGAATTTCTGCTTTTCTTTTTTGCTTATCCTGCTGAAAAATGCAGTCTTTGCAGTAGATGCCCTAAGGTAAGCAAGTGCCATATTTTCCTCTATCGTCATATGTGGTGCGGTTCCAAGAAGCGGGTCCTGAAAAAGATGACCTATATCTTTACTTCTGAAATGCTCTTTTTTAAAGGTTATATCCTCACCGTCAAGTATTATCGCACCTTCATCCGTAAAGAATGAGCCTGTTATCGCATTAAACATTGTCGATTTTCCCGCACCGTTACTTCCGACTATCGTAGCAAAATCTCCATGTTTTAACGAAAGATTAAGCCCCGTAAGTGCCTTTTTTTCATTTACAGTACCCGGATTAAAGGTCTTGCGTACATTTTTTAATTCAAGCATAGTATCCATTACATCGCACCTTCTTTCTTTCTTCTTGCAATCTCAGCATATTTGTGTTTTGCAAATTTTGCTTTTTCCTTTACATAAGGGAATGCTATCGCAACGGCTACTATGATAGCAGATACAAGTTTTAGACACTCCGCCGGAACATTTATCCTTATTGCGACTGCGACTATAAAACGATAAAGGCAGCTTCCGAATACAACGCCTAATATTCTTTTAAACATCGTTCCCTTTCCAACAAATGTCTCACCAATAATAAGACTGGCAAGTGCTATAGTTACCATACCTGTTCCAAGATTTATATCGCATGATTTCTGATACTGTGCAAGTAATCCTCCTGACAGTGCAGTAAGAGCACTTGAAAGGCAAAGACCTACCGTTATCGTAAATTTAGGATTTATGCTTGATGCTCTTACCATTGCATCATTGTCTCCGGTCGCTCTTATCGAAAGCCCCAGTCTTGTTCCTAAAAATCCACTTAAAAGTACACTGACTATTATAACTATCACGGCTACAAGAATAAGCTTATACCATCCTTTTCTTATAAGTATCTGAACTGCCGCATCTCCCATGTGTTCCTGTATAAAATCCCTGACTATAGTAAATATACTGTCACATTTAAAAAGATTCATATTTGATGAAAATCCCATTGCGGCAATATTTATCGTATATAATCCCGTGTTTACTATGATTCCTGCAAGAATCGACTCCACACCCAATCTGGTCTGTAAGAATGCCGTGACAAATCCCGATATAATACCCGCACCCATCGCAAGAAACAGTGCAAGCACCGGATGACCGGCTATCGTCACTGATGCTGCAACGGCACAGCCGAGAGTAAAACAGCCGTCTGTTGAAAGGTCAGCAATATTTAATATGCTGAATGATACAAAAAGTGCAAGAACGACGAGCGAATATATAAATCCAAGCTCCAATGCACTTTGTAATATTGAAATAGTAAAAATTGAGCCCATTTTTTCCTCCATGCCATATCAAGCACGCCTAAAACAGCGTGCTTGATATATTTTTATCCTGATAGTTTTTTTATTTTTCGTCAAATTCTTTTGCAGTCTTTGTCTCTACGACTTTTTCACATATATCCTTAAATCCGCTGTAATCAAGTCCTATCTGTTCTGCTGTCTCGGTATTTACCGTAGCTATACCATTGTTGAGCGTCTTTATCGCCATCTCACCCGGTTTTGCACCGTTTACGAGAATATCAGCCACCATGTCCGCAGTCTCTACACCAAGTTCTTTGTAGTTTACGCCATATCCGGCAAATGCTCCGTTAAGTGCAAATGAATCCGCTCCCGTATAATGAGGTATCTTTGCATTTACAAACTTCTCATATATGGCAAGCTCAGCTTTCATAATAGTGTTGTCAGTCGGTGTAAATACCGCATCTACTTTTGCTGCAACAAGTGCGTCAGCCGCAAGTGCTACCTCATCGTTTGTTGTACCTGTTTTCTCAACAACGGAAATACCGTTTTCCTTACAGAACTTTTTAGCATCTGCTATAGCCTGCTTTGATGAGTCCTGACTCTTATCATATAAAAGACCAAGTTTTTTAGTCTTGCTGTTTGCCTTTAAGATAAGCTTCATTATCGCATCTGTGTCTATGGCATCACTTGTTCCGGTAATATTTGCCCCCGGTGCATCCATACTTGCAACAAGTCCTGCTGATACCGGATCCGTAACCGCTGAAAATACAACCGGTATCTGATTGTCCTCTGTAACAGACTGTGCTATAAGTGCAGTAGGTGTAGCTATAGGAATTATTATATCGACACCATCTGATACAAGTTCTGTCATTATCTGGTTTAATGTAGACTGATCCGCCTGACCATTGAAAGTATAATCCTTATAATCAAACTTTACTCCGGCCTCTTTTCCCTTTTTGTCAAGCTCATCCTGAACTGACTTCTGTATCTGGTTAAGCGATGCATCATCTACATATTGCACTATACCTACCTTATAAGTTTTTGTGCTGTCACCGCTCTTTTCTGAATCCTGAGCTTTTTTAGAACCGCATCCTGCCATACATAAAACAGCAAGTAAAGCCGTCAGTGCTAAAAGTAATTTCTTTTTCATGTTATGTCCTCAACTTTCATTCATGTTATGTCGCTATTTTTAAGTAAACCATGATTATGCCATAAAGTCAAGTATCCTTATTTTTTCACGGTAACTTTTATCGTCTTTTTCTTTCCGTTAAAAGTCTTTATTGTAATCTTTGCCCTTCCTTTCTTCAAAGCCTTAACTTTTCCCTTTGAATCAACTTTGACTATCTTTTTGTTTGATGACTTAAAAGAAATCTTATAGCTTGCCGTGTTTTTAGGAAGCGTAACCTTTATCTTCTTTGTTTTTTTCACCTTAAGTTTTATCTTTGACGGTGAAACTTTTTTTATTTTTTTAGGTGCCGCTTTTACCGTTACGGTATAAGTAATTATTTTTTTTGCCGTTGTGACAGTGACTGTTGATTTTCCCTTTTTCTTACCTTTGATAACACCTTTTTTAGAAACAGTAACATATTTCTTCTTACTGGTCTTATATTTTGCACCTTTTAAATAGAGTGAAACCGATTCTTTAAGTCCAATACTTATCTTTTTTTTGACCTTAGTTACTTTTTTAGTACCGCTGCTGCCATTATTTCCACTGTTTCCTCCATTGTTTCCATTATCGCCTGAATTATTGTTATTGTTATCTTTTCCTCCATTGTTTGAATTATCACCGGAAGTATTATTATCTTTTCCTCCATCAGCAGCTTTTACGCTTTCTATCTTTGTAACCTTGTAACCCTGTTTTGAAAAATCATATGTTGGGTATGACGATACATTGCTAAAAAGCATAAATGTCGCTTCATCACCATCAACCGTAATAGTCTTTCCTGAAAGTTCCGAACCTACATATGATGTCTTATTTCCATTTTTATCCAAAACTGCAAGACTGCAATAATTTATGTTTTTATCAAAAAGCGTATCCTCACTAAATGTTATCTTAAGCTTTGATGCACCGTCAACTCTGTATGCATAAAAACTATAACCGTCATCAGCTTTTGCCTGCGGAAGAGTATCTTTCAGATAAGTTCTTTTATATATGGTTGTTGTAAAGTCTTTTGTTTTTGTCACATAACTTTCTTCCTTGCCGGCTTTTACTTCACATCTATATGTCATACTGCTCTTTGTTGCAGTGACCGCAGGAGCCAAAGCAATATAAATATCCTTATCCGCTCCTTTTACCGGGATAAAGTTACCATTGTCATCCTTTTTGTACCACTGGTATTTCGGTGTATCATTTGTGTTGTTCTTAAGTGTTGTTGTATAAACCGCTGCTTCATCATCAAATATCCATGTTCTGTCGGCAGTTCCGTTAAAATCAAATCTGTCGGCATTATAAACATAAAAAATTCTTTCTATATCAGATATTTCCGTAGATGCAATACACTTATACCTTGTATAGCCAAAATCAAAATCCGTTATTGCATCCGTCTTATATGATGAATCAGACGCACTTGCAATATCTTCGTATCTTTTTTCCGCTTCATTATATCTCTGCCACTTATAACTTATATTATAACCCGCCGCACAGACTGCCTTTGCCTGAAACTCGGCACATTCACCTGCATTTATATACTTATCTCCACCTGTACTTTCCCATTTTAGCTCATCCGATACACCTCTTATTCCAAAATAGGCATACTTTGTCATAACTCCGTCGGTGACTTCGCAAATATATGAACCATAATCATCTGCTTTTATATTTTCTATTTTTAATTCAGGATAAACCGCACCGGAAATGGCATTGTGTTCCGCTGTAGATGACTTAAACCACCTGTACGCTATCTGTCTTCCCGTTTTACTTGATGCCTTTACAGAAAACTCAGCCGTATCTGTGAGAGCTTTTGTAAGGTAATAGTATGTTGTCCCTGCATTATAATAATCAAATTCAAGTTCAAGTCCGGTATCAGTTTTCAGCTTAATATCTGTTGTCTGTACTGAATTCTCTCCACATCTGACAGCACAATAATATCTTCCATAATCATCATAATCTATATTTTCTATAGTAAGACTGCTGTTCGTCTGTCCAAAAATTGCAATTCCATCTTTATACCACTGATAATATACCGTGTCTTTGAGGTCAGTCTTGACTCCTATGTTAAAAGTTACGCTCTCCCCCTTTTTTCTGTAATATGTCGTGTAATTTCCTTTAGGAGCTGCTGAAAAATAACCTGTATATCTTGTTATCTTAAATGTATATGTCGTATAAGCATACGAAGTTCCCTTTTTATATATATTGAGCTGATATTCCCCAAACTGTTCCTCCGTGAGCGAATCAAAAGCTATAACCGTATTTTTCTCATCAAGCTTCACAGACTTAGATGCCATCTGCTTTTTACCGTTTACATATGACTCTGCAGTAAATGTCCACTCTACATCATACGACAATCCGGCTGTCTTTAAATCAACACCTATCGTCTCCTTACTTCCCAGATTTCTTGTTCCCTTATAAGTTCTGCCTGAACTTAAGCTAAGACCAGTATGGACACTTGTCGATATTGAATTTCTTCTTGACAAATAAAATGTGTACTTCGCTGTCTTTCCAGTATTTTTACTTGTTGCCACACATAAAAATGTCGCATTTATATCATTTTCACTTACACTGTCTATCGTGTAATTCATATCTGTTGCATCATCTATCACATCACCGTTTCTGTGCCACTGGTATGTTATCGTATCTGACGCATCAGAAATTACTGCTCTAGCCTCCAAAGTAACTTTTTCACCATCCATTACTTTGTAAGTATTATTTCCTGTTATGCTCACGAGCTTAAATCTGTCTTCCGGGGCATTTACAAAATAATCTAAAATTGTTGCCTTAGAATTTAAACCGTCATTTATGTAACACTCGTACTGTGTAAAATCATACTTGGATAATGTTATCGTAAAATCCTTTGCTGAGCCGACTTTGACATATTTGCCATAATTTCCATTATAAGGATCGGCAACCTTTTTATACCATGCATATGTAATTGGATATTCTTTGTCATCCACTGTACTTACATTGGCGGTAAGCGTAATCGTATCACCTGTATTTTTTCCATTTACATTAGTCTTTGACGGCGAATTCACCCTGTAGCCTGAGGCTTCATTTACCGTAAACTCCGCTGTTGCCTCTGCACTTTCCGTTTTTGCATAACTGTTTTCCTTTGCTTTTGCAGTTACCATGCAGGTATATTTTCCATAAAGTCCATATGCAAGTTTATCGACTGAATATGTAGGAGTATTATATGTATTTCCGTCTGCGTCATGAAGCTCCTCACCATTTAAAAACCATGAATACGAAATATCATAACAGTCAGCATTATCACACTCAGCCTTTACCCCCATTGAAACAGGTTCACCGTCGTGCTTATAAAATGTATCATTTGTCGCATGGGAAACACTGAGATTGCTCTGTTTATCCCTGCCGTAATTATACACTCTGTAGATTTCCGTCTCTGAACCTCTGTGTGTTTCACTCTCCCCGTTGCGGTAAGCTTTTACATAATATCTATAATTTGTTTCATCAGTATTTTTATGATCTTTTATCGTAAGAACATTTCCCGTTGTTCCCTCAATTTTTGTATTCTTATAGCTCTTGCCGCCATCAAGAATATCATACCTGTACCATTCATAAACCAGTGTATAGTTTGAATTACACTTATATTTATTTGCGACAATTACCAGATCTTCTCCCTCTTTTAAATAAAAATCATTGTCGGAAGCACCAGAAGTATATACTTTTTCAATCTGCGGATCTTCCCATATCCTATAAGAATACTCATGAGTCTCACTATCTGATGCGTCATTTTCATTTGTGACAGTCATCTTTACAGAATACTTTGTGAAACTGTCAGCCGTCACATTAAGTTTATAAGAAGCCTCTGTTGCTCCGTCTATCATCTCCATTGTTGAATAATCTTTTCCCTGTTTAAACCATTGGAAGGAAGCCTTATAACCCGAATTTACTTTTACATCAAGTGAAAGCTCTGCCTCACTGTTTATAGGCTTATAAACAGGTACAGCGGAGTCTTCGTCTGTATCTGAAGTTTTATTAATCATAAATTTTTTCTTGTCTGTCAGATAATATGTAAGCGTTTTGGAAGTAATGTACTTTTTATCCTCACCAGTACCCTTGTACGCTTTAACCACACACCTGTAATCTCCAAAATCCTCTGATTTTATATTCTTTATCTCATACACGGCACTCTTAGCATCAGCAATATCTTCAAATGCATTTTCCTGGCTGTTTAATTTCTGCCAGATATACTCTGCCTGATACCCTCTGTTTATGCAGATGTCAGAATCGAGTACCACATCTTCACCAACTGCGGCATAAATATCATCACTCTTTAAACTCATATTTTCTGAAAATGGGCATTTTAAAAAATTAAGAGTGACATATTTATAATCCGACTGATAGATAAGATCTTTATCATAACTATTATATGCATAATATAATGAAACTCTGTATCTTGCTGTCTCATTTTTCTTTGCCTGAAATGCATATGTCTGGCTTTCACCCTCATATGCCGCAATATCCTTTTCAACACTCCACTTTTGTCTGCTTGTTGCATTATATTTTTCTATACGGTACTTCTGCACTGTAATAGCATGATTTGTTGGAAAGTTTTTGTTTAATGTAAATCCAGGCAGTTTTAGATTGATGCTCTTGGATATCACATTATTGTTTGAACCTACAAGATTTCTCTCCTCGCTATCAAGCCCCGTAACCTCTGACACCGGATCTGTCCATGAAGTCACTTTCATAGTTATAGACTTATTTAATTCACCGATACTATTACAAAAAATAACCTTAAACTCTGCCTCTTTTTCGTAAAAGTCAATATGCTCATGTAACGCTGTTGAAGTATTAAGGCTGTCTGTCGTAACATCATCAATCTTTATACCATTTACACTCCAATTTGCCGTAAGTCTCAGTTTTGATTTGATGGCAAGCTTTGATGCATAAGCCACTTCCTCCTTAAGCTCTTTAGCCGTAAGCGTATCAACATCTTTATTTAAAGAAGCACTTATACTGCTGCCTGTCGCATTTGATACTGCAGAAATGCAGACATATTCAAATCCAATATTTCCACCTCTCTTAACAGACTGCTGTTTCTTGTACTTCGCATATGCAAGCATATCACTTCCGTTAGAAAAACCTTTTTTCACTTTGGTAATAAACTGGTACGAATACCCGTTTGAATCAACATCATCCGTACTCTGCACCGCCTGCACTGACACTTTATCTGCCGCACCGACATTAACACTACCCACCGGCATAAGACTAATCACCATAGCTAATACCAGAATAAGCGACAATACCTTTACCCTTGATTTTTTGTTTTCTTCTTTCAATTCACAATCCTCCCTGTAAAAAATTTATAAAACATCATTTAAATATCACTGTTCACATATATAATGCGAACAATATTCATAATATACACTATTTTACACATAAACTCAAATCAATTCAAAATAACTGCTGTCACTGATTACCATACAGTTTTGACCCCTGCACCAATATATGATATTATAAAGGATATATGTTTTTTGACAACTTATGTACTGTTACGGATGACAGTATAGCGAGAGCGTGCCTACGGTACTATCTGTTATATTGGTTCAAGTGCCACGACATATCTTCCGACAAAAAACTAAAATTTACAAAAACGAAAGGAATACGATGATGACCAGAAAGAAAAAAAATCTAATCAGCTATGTGGTATTCGCACTTGTCTGCGTTGCCATTATCATCGCCGGAATATGTTATAAAAACTATTCCAATGAACAAAAAATCAAAAAAGCCGAAAAGAATGCTGTCACCTGTGTTGATGACTTAACAGGAAAGAAAATCGGTGTTCAAATCGGTACAACAGGTGACATATATGCATCTGATTACGAGGGTGACAAGAAGGGCACCGTTGTCGAGCGTTACAACAAAGGTACTGATGCCATCCAGGCACTCAAAGATGACAAGATAAACTGTGTTATCCTTGATGAACAGCCATCGCTTGCATACACTGAAAAAAACTCTGAACTTAAAATTCTCAAAGAAGAATTTGCCGTTGAGGACTATGCTATCTGTATTGATAAGTCAAATACTGACTTAAAAAGCAAAATAAATGATGCCTTAAAGAAGCTTAAAGACGATGGCACTCTCGCAGATATAAAGAAAAACTATACCGGCAAAGACGAAGAAAAAGGAAAGTTTCCTTATAAAAAGAAAAATGTCTCAGGTAAGAATGGTACATTGAAAGTCGGAACGAACGCTTCTTTCAAGCCTTACGAATATTATGACAGCAATAAGATAACAGGTCTTGACATGGATATGATGCAGGCAGTCTGTGATGAGCTTGATATGAAACTTGAAATAGAGGACATGGAATTTGACTCAATCATAGCTGCCGTTACATCAGGCAAAGTCGATGTCGGCTGTGCCGGAATGACCGTAACCAAAGACCGCCTTAAAAATGTTGATTTCACTGACTCCTACACGACTGCAAAACAGGTAATAATCGTTAAGGATTACAATGCAGCAATAAAAGCACAGTCTTTATCACAGAGAATACATGACAACTTTGTTTCCGACCACAGATATAATTATCTTATAAAAGGTTTTTCAAACACAATCGTTATCACGATTTTTGCCGTTCTCATGGGAATCATACTCGGTGCCATCATTGCACTTATAAGGACAACACATGACAACAACGGTACACTCCCTATCCCAAACCTTATATGTAAGATATATCTTACAGTTGTCCGTGGAACTCCTGCAATGGTACAGCTTTTGATCTTCTACTATATAATACTTGTATCAGTCAATTCAAAGATACTTGTTGCCATTATAGCATTTGGTCTTAACTCAGCAGCATATGTTGCCGAAGTAATCCGTTCGGGTATAAATTCAATAGACAAGGGACAGTTTGAAGCCGGTCGAAGCCTCGGTCTTAACTACAGACAGACAATGACTTCTATCGTACTTCCACAGGCATTTAAAAATGCACTTCCTGCACTGTGCAACGAGTTTATAAGCCTTATAAAAGAAACTTCGATAAGTGGTTATATCGCCATCGTAGACCTCACTAAAGCCGGTGACATTATCCGAAGCAATACATACGATGCGTTCCTGCCACTCATCACTGTTGCGATAATCTATCTCGTAATCGTTATTGCACTCACATCTGTTGCAAATGCACTTGAAAGGAGACTTAGAGCAAATGAACGACACTAATATAAATACTGATACAACTCCATTGATAGAAGTAGATAAACTTTATAAATCATTTGGTAAACATGAAGTTTTAAAAGGAATATCAACAACAATAAATAAAGGTGATGTCGTTGCCATCATTGGTCCGTCAGGCTGCGGTAAATCAACATTTCTTCGTTCCTTAAATCTTCTTGAAGATACGACTGACGGACATATATTATTTGAAGGAACCGATATAACCGATGATTCAGTCGATATAAACACGATAAGGGAAAAAATCGGTATGGTATTCCAGCAGTTCAACCTCTTTGAAAACATGACAGTTCTTGAAAATATAATGCTCGCACCTGTCAAGAGAAATAAAATGACAAAAGATGAAGCTGCTGCAAAAGCAAGAGAACTTCTAGGAAGAATAGGACTTGAAGATAAAGAAAATGCTTATCCTTCTACTTTGTCAGGAGGTCAGAAGCAGCGTATCGCAATCGTGCGTGCACTTGCGATGAACCCCGATGTAATGCTTTTTGATGAACCTACATCGGCACTTGACCCTGAAATGGTCGGCGAGGTACTTGAACTTATCAAAGAACTTGCCAAAGACGGCATGACAATGGTTATCGTTACACATGAGATGGGATTTGCAAGGGAAGTCGCAAACAGGGTAATGTTCTTTAATGATGGTGTAATAACTGAAGAAAATGAACCTAATGAACTTTTCGGAAATCCACAAAATGCACGACTCAAAGAGTTCTTATCAAAAGTTTTATAGGCTTTAGATTGCAATTTAACACTATCAGGAAAGTTTCCCACTTCTATTTTGCTTAGAGAACAAATTGATTGACTAAAAGGCACGGTATATACTGTGCCTTTTATTTTATATATTTTTCTATTATACATTAACAGCTCCTATAAGCAAGCCGCAGTCAATCTTTTGATAACCTCTTTGACATACTCCTCTGGTTTAGATGTTTGTCAATATGTGATTTTTTATTGTCAGGGAAGTTTTTTCTGATATACTGTGATTGCCGTTAATAGTGTTGTGAGAAAACGGTATAGCGTACCACTAATATCCGCTAGAATTTGCTCCAATAACTTGACACCTATGTCACTTGCTATTATTATTACTATGTTATAGTGCAGTTTTTTACTGTCGATTTTACTATGGGATGAACAGTAATGTTTTGTGGGTTTATTCTTTTTAAATCATAAATCAATTACTATCTGCATATATAACATAATCGGTTTTCGTAATATACATATAAGTTAAAGGCATATAACAATATCTTACAGTATATATTTTACAAAAACCGAAAATAAACATATATAACATTTATATAGGAAAGGATTTTTTGATGCACTTTATTATTGTTTTTTTTATTTCGATGTTTCCGCTCATTGAACTCAGAGGAGCTATTCCATATGCAGTTGCACAGGGACTTCCTCTTGTTCCGTCTTACATTATAGCTATTATTGGAAATATGCTTCCTGTCCCTGTTATTTTTCTTTTTGCAAGGAAAGTTCTTGAGTGGGGGGCTGACAAGCCGGTTATCGGTGGTTTCTTTACTTTTTGTATCGAAAAAGGAGATAAGGGCGGCAAAAAACTTCAGGAAACGGCAGGTAAGGGACTTTTTATAGCACTATTGCTTTTTGTTGGTATTCCACTTCCGGGCACGGGGGCATGGACGGGGACTCTCGCCGCAAGTTTTCTCGATATGGATTTTAAGTCTAGTGTCATCGCTGTTATGCTCGGTGTTATGCTTGCAGGTGTCATTATGGGACTTGCTTCTGCCGGAGTGTTTGGTGCAATAAGTGCATTGATATTATGATATAAAAATTTAAGCGGATATTTATGTTCTGCTCTGCCATTCGCCTGATAATGTTAAAAAAAGTCATTTACAAGTTTTTCAAAAAAGTATAGTATTAGAAGTACCGTATAGCAAATAGGAAAATGGACTTGTACCCTTCTAATACGATTTTTATAATGAAAGGATTTAAGAAGATGGCAAAATTACTTCTTATAAATATTAGCGACCCCAAAAGCATAAGCAGACTTGTTTCTCCAATGAATGTTCATGTCGAAACAGTCTCTCCTGCTTTTTTTAACGAAACACTTGAAAGGCTTGCTTCAACAAATTTATCAAAAAAGGAAAATATCGCTGATTTAACTTTATCAGGCGATTCTGCATTTTTTAAAGAAAGTCTTATTATTTTTTGTGATGTTCCCGATAAAAAATTTGACAAAATTCTTTTTAAGCTGCGTCAGGCAAAGATTTCCGTCGATTATAAGGCTGTGCTTACAAATACAAGTTCAAAATGGAGTGTAAAAAGACTTTTCATTGAACTGGAACGCGAGCATAAATCCCTGCAATAAAAGCAAAATCCTACATACTTACCACCAGTACCAATTACCGTGGAGAATAAACAAATGAAATATACAGAATTAAATGTAATCAAACTTTTGCAAATGCAGGCATTGACCCGGTCTACGGTTACCAGATTTTTAACGGCACAAAAAAGAATCCATCAAGAGATTTATTGCTTCTTCTTGCCTTTTCATTTCCACTAAGCATTGATGAGACAAGGCATCTTCTGTACTACGGACACTGCAAGGACCTGTATGCACGAAACAGGCGTGATGCCTATATTATGTTCTCGCTTCACAATAAATATCCTCTTATTAAAACGAATATATACCTTGCGAAAAACGATTTAAAACCGATTTATGATATATCATATAAGAACCACTCTGTGCACCGTACAATTCAACCCTTGAGACATCATCAAAAATAATATCGTCTGTCTTAACAGCATTGTCAGGCAATTTGATATTTATATCAACCTCAAATGACATTCCAGTCTTTTTATCAGTATAATCGACCATCGCCATTCCGACCCTGTTCGCAATATATTCATCACTGCCATCACTGCTCTCTATAAGACAGTCCTCCGGACTTCCGTTAATCGTACTCTTTCTGATATTAAATTCATCTTTTGAAACCGCTCTGCCATCATAAAGTTTTTTTACTTCCGACAGACTTAACGGCTCAATCTTCTCTCCTAACGACAGAGCTTTATTTATCCAGTAATGAGAATCCTGAACTTTTATCTCAACATTTTCTGTATTTCCATCACTATTTTTTAATCTGATGATTATATTATTGTAAAAAATGTACTGATTATATGTATTTCTATCCATATATATAACCATCGTATCATCAGACTTTCCATCCATTGCGGCATATGCTTTCTCTGAGACTTCCATACCGCTTGCACTTATAAGCTTTTTAGCTTCTCCCCAGGTCGTTGTCCCAACTGCCGTACCTTTGCTGTCCATGATACTTTCAACAGTCATACCGTCATCAGGCTCGACAGCTATCCAGCCCAAGTCCCATACAGACTTTCCGTCTATTGAAAACCTGTTTTTACTTTTGCTCCTGACCTGCGTTTCTGCATCAGGATAATCCTTTTTGTTTGCAAAATAAACACCTGTCAGTTTGCATTTGGCGTTTTGTGCACCAATCTCAAAATCCATTGTGTCACTGTCCTGTACCGGATATGGTGTGACTAGCGGAGTTGCAATCGGTTCTGCAGCCGGGGTCTCCGTTGGTGTTATCGTCGGCTCAATCGTTGCCGCTGTTGCAGTTGTTACTGCATCACCCGTTGCAATTTCACTTTCCCCGCTCTGTGCTGCCGCACTTTTACTCTCCGCCTGATAATCTGCTGCCCCAACCGCATCTATCATTACATCTCTAAGCTGCCCGCTTCTTCCCGGCACAAAAAGTTGGTGATACTCATCAGTACACGCATACAACACTGCTATCATCCACGAAAACACAAAATATTTGCTTGACCTTTGATTTTTTCCTTAGAACACTATCTGCTTTTGTCCCTGACCCCATAATAATAAAAAATACTGCGACTCGTCAAATACGATACCGCAGTATTTTTGTTTCCACAATATTTTTGTTTATATACTATTTTTATTTATACAATATTAGCATTTATGTCTAATTTAGTTATCGGTACATAGTCTTATAACTAATGTCAGACTTTCATATCTGTTTATTGCAATTCAAAAGTTGTAAATTCGTCTTTTTGATTTTCAACATCCTTATTTAATTTGATATTTTTTCCTGAATATGCCTCTTTATATGTCATAGCCTTTTTCTTCACGGCAATATCCGCTTTCTCCGATGTTCCATCTTTATATGTGATTTTGCAAGTCATAACAAGATTATCAAGTACATCATTCATGCCTTGAACTCTCGCATCTAATTTTTTTTCATCCTCACCATCTGAATTCCAGATTTTATCATATATTTTGTCGGACACTTTTTTTCTGTCACAAAGATATATATACACTTTTTTCTGGTCTTTTGCAGATATTGTAAAGGAAGAATATTCTTTTTCCAACATTTTAGTCTTTGAATCTTCCATTTCTATTTTAACACCACCATAATTTTTATTCTGTGCCACACCTTTATACTCCGTTCCGGCCAGCACATATTGTTTCCCATCCGGCTGAACAACTCGAAAACTTCCGTGATTCAAAGAATATGTGACAGTGTCTATCTGCCTACCCTCACAAACTATCGGAGATTGAATCTGATAACCGATTTCATTTGTGGTTTCTGTTCCACTCCATCCGCTTGAAGCCATATCTTTCTGAGTAATTACAGCAGTTTCCTTTCCCCTTTCTAACTTCTGTACTTCTGCTGCCTTTACTTTTACTGAAAAACCATTTTTAATATCTTCTGTTTTTCCCGTTGCAGAATTATCAGACTCCGATGATAACATATGCGTGCCTATAATTTTTTCTGTGACATTTCCATATGAAATCCCAATGACCAATGCTGCACAAGCTGCCAATGCAACTACAGGTTTTAAAATTTTTTTCTGTTTCCTCATAACACAATCCTCCATTTCAAATCTAATCTTCGTTTCATTGTCTTTAATATTTGGAATAAGGGCTTTTTTTAACATTTGATCCAGTTCTTTATCCTCCATATCGAATAACCTCCAAATCTTTTTTCAGCATACTTTTTGCCTTACGCAGCCGACTCTTCACAGCACTCTCAGTAATGTGCAGACATTTTGCAATCTCTTTAATCTTAAGATCCGCGGAATAATACAGATAAATGACCATTCGGTATTTCTCCGGTAATTCCTGTACTTTCTGCCTTACAAATTCATCCGCTTCTTTTTTAAGCAACTGTTGTTCCGGTTCATCAGATATCTTCCTGACACATTCTACTCCCCCACTTTCTATGTGCTTTTCATAGCTTTCAAATGCTGCTATCCTGTGCCGCCAGGCAAATTTTCTCCGCTTATTTTTCCATATAAGGATTGCGACAGAAAGTGCATAACTTTTGATTGAATTTTCATTATCCAGCTTTTTTGCCTGTTCCCACAACTTTAACATTGTATCCTGATAAAGATCGTCTCCCTGTGCAGTCTCACCTGTAGTTATTCTGCAAAACCGAAGAATATCTTTTCCGTCACTGGATACAAATTCTTCAAATTCCTGTCTTGTCACTACTGTCGTTCCTTTCTCTTCCTTTGACGTCTCGGGTAGAACCCTTACACCTGTATATTGTAATAACTCAAAAAAAAGTTGCTTTTTTCTAAAAATCATTTAAAAAATTTTATATTATAATCTAGAATACTCGCAATCCGCTTTACTACTTGCTAATATAAAATTTGAAAGTCTATTTATAGTACTGCTTTATTTTCTTATCAACAATTTTCAGGCTAATCCTCATTTCTGCACAAGTTTTTTTGTGCATAATGAAAAAAGACACCTGCACCATAAGATACAGATGTCTTTTTTCATTTTATATTATTATGCCGTGGGTGCAAAATATATTTTACCCCTTGTATTATATTTTGTGCCTACATCAGCTCTTGCACGAGCAAACATTTTATATTGTGTTATTTTACTTCGTGCTTACAACAAAATCGTCTCCCGAAACACCTATCGTTATCACATCACCCGTATGAACCTTGTCACCTAAGATTTCCTTTGCAAGAAGTGTCTCAATATTTTTCTGTAAGAAACGCTTCAGCGGACGCGCACCAAATGCAGGCTCATATGCATTGTCGGCAATATATTTAACTGCCTCTTCGGTAAGCTCAACCTTAAGTTCCTTGTCTGCAAGACGCTTATTTAAGTCATCCATAAGTATTGAAATAATACCCTGAATGTTGTTCTTTGTGAGTGGCTTAAACATTACTATCTCATCGAGACGGTTAAGAAACTCCGGTCTGAAACTTGCCCTTAAGTCTGCCATTGCGTGTTCCCTTGCCTCATCACTTATACTTCCATCTTCCTCTATTCCATCAAGAAGATAAGAAGAACCTATATTTGATGTAAGAATGATAATGGTATTTTTAAAGTCTACCGTTCTTCCCTGCGAGTCCGTCACACGACCGTCATCAAGCACTTGTAAAAGTACATTAAATACATCAGGATGTGCCTTTTCAATCTCATCAAAAAGTATTACCGAATATGGTTTTCTGCGAACTGCCTCAGTAAGCTGACCGCCCTCCTCATATCCTACATATCCCGGAGGTGCTCCAATAAGTCTTGACACTGAATATTTCTCCATGTATTCACTCATGTCGATACGAACCATATTGCTCTCATCATCGAAAAGACTTGCCGCAAGCGTCTTTGCAAGCTCTGTCTTACCTACACCTGTAGGACCTAAGAAAAGGAAAGAACCAATCGGTTTTGTAGGGTCTTTGATACCTGCCTTTGAACGAAGGATTGCTTCTGAAACAAGTTTAACACCCTCCTCCTGACCGATAACTCTCTTGTGAAGTTCCTCCTCAAGATGAAGTGTCTTTTCTCTCTCGCCCTCATTCAGCTTTGTAATAGGAATACCCGTCCATCTTGACACGATTTTAGCAATCTCATCATCTGTGACATTTTCCTGAACAAGTGTCCTGTCCTCTTTCTTTACCTTTGCTTCTTCCATTTCAAGCTGTTTTTCAAGTTCAGGCAGTCTGCCATATTGTAGTTCTGCAAGTTTTTCAAGATTGTACTCTCTCTTTGCAGCGTCCATTTCCGTATGGAGTGCATCAATCTGTTCTTTCACTTTATTAACCTTATCGACAGAAGATTTCTCCTGATCCCATTTTGACTTCTGAGCCTTAAAGCTGTCTTTAAGTTCCGCAAGTTCTTTCTGGAGCGTTGCGAGTCTCTCTTTGGAAATATGGTCTGTCTCCTTTTTAAGTGCAGCTTCCTCAATCTCCATCTGCATTATTTTACGCTGTACTTCATCAAGCTCTGCCGGAAGTGAATCAAGCTCCGTTTTAATCATCGCACAGGCTTCATCGACAAGGTCTATTGCTTTGTCAGGAAGAAATCTGTCTGAAATATATCTGTTTGAAAGCGTTGCAGCTGCAACAAGAGCGGCATCCGTAATCTTTACACCGTGATATACTTCATATCTGTCCTTAAGACCACGAAGTATTGAAATCGTATCTTCAACAGTCGGCTCACTCACCATAACCGGCTGGAAACGCCTTTCAAGTGCGGCATCCTTTTCAATATACATACGATATTCATCAAGTGTCGTCGCACCTATACAATGAAGTTCACCTCTTGCAAGCATAGGCTTAAGCATATTTCCTGCATCCATCGCACCATCTGTTTTTCCTGCACCTACTATCGTGTGCAGCTCGTCGATAAATAGGATTATCTGACCCTCACTCTTTTTTACTTCCTCAAGAACAGCCTTAAGTCTTTCCTCAAACTCGCCTCTGTATTTTGCACCTGCAACAAGCGCTCCCATATCAAGAGCAAATATCTTCTTATCTTTAAGTTCACCCGGCACATCGCCTCTCACGATACGCTGTGCAAGTCCCTCAACTGCTGCCGTTTTGCCGACACCCGGTTCACCGATAAGTACCGGATTGTTTTTATTTTTTCTCGAAAGAATACGGATAACATTTCTTATCTCGCTGTCCCTGCCGATAACAGGGTCCATCTTTCCCTCTTTTGCCCTCTCGACAAGGTCAGTTCCGTATTTTTCAAGTATATCATAAGTTGCCTCAGGATTGTCACTTGTCACACGCTGGTTTCCCCTGACCTGTGAAAGTACCTGAAGAAATCTTTCTTTCGTTATCTGGCACTGTTTAAAAAGTGCCTTTACTTCCCTGCTCGGATGTGCGAGAAGACTAAGGAACAAATGCTCAACTGAAACATACTCGTCTCCCATACGCTTAGCTTCGTCTTCCGCATAAATAAGAGTTTCATTAAGGTAACGGTCGATACGCATATCACCGCCCGTAACTTTCGGACGCTTATTTAAAAGTCCATCTATCTGTGCAAGAAATACTTCAGGCTCAATACCCATCTTCTCAATAAGCTTGCTTATAAGACTGTCATCAACTTTCATCATAGATGCAAGTAAATGTTCCTCGCCCATCTCCTGATGACCGTAATCCATAGCGATTTTTTCGCATCCCTGAACAACTTCCTGTGATTTCTGAGTAAATTTACTGATGTTCATATAATCTCCCCCTCTCTGTGAGATTGCCGTTATTGTTCACATCTGCCGCGACATTAACAGCTTGATAATTATTTTGTCCCAATATATAAAAATCTATAGATAAGTAACAAATAACTTTATTTTTCTTATCTGCAAGACATAATAGCACTGATTGTTAGCACTGTCAAGAGGTGAGTGCTAACTTTTGAGATTTTTTTTGCAAACCCTGATTTTACGGGGTTTGCAACACTTTTTCTTGATTTCATACCCATTGTAAATGCAATATCACTACTTCTAATTGTGGACACTCATGTTAAATATGACTTAATCTTGATGTGGATAACAGAGGAAAAGCAGTCGATCATAAATGAAAGACTGCTTTAAATCATATCCTTTATTGCTTTGTATGGAGATTTAACTGATTGTCTATGTCCCGTCCGGCATACATTACTCTAAGTATTGTTACAACTTTTTTATCGCTGTCTGGAATATAAAGTACCACATAATTGTCTACTGGTAATACACGAAGTCCACGGCTTTTCCACGGTTCTTTTTCATATTTTCGATAACGCTCCGGCATCGTATCCAGACTTAATATCTGTTCTTCCAGACGGTCAAGCTGTCCGCTTGCATTTTCCGGCGATTGTAATTCAAAAGCAATATATTCAAAAATCCCTCTCAAATCACTGTCAGCCTGTTCGGATACTTCTACTTCATATATCATAAGCCATAATCCTTGCGAATGTCAGCAAAGGCTTTCTTCGCATTTTTTGTCCGTCCAGCCTGCATATCCGCATATCCTTTCTCCAATTCTTCATTGAACTCTGCTTCTGATAATGTGCTGATATCAACAGGTCTGGCAGATGGTATTTTTACTTCAAACGGAAGTCCTCTCTGTAAGATAATCTGTTTATAAAACATATTGATAGCACTGGAAGCAGGGATACCAAGTGTAGACAGGATACTTTCTGCTTTTTCTTTGACATCTGGTTCAATCCTTGCATATAAATTTGCTGATTTTGTAGCCATATAAAACATCTCCTTTCGTGAGTAGTGTTTCCATCTATCTTTATTATATGCAAATGTCCGCACAATAGCAATACCATTTTTACGCTCCAATAATCTTATTGAATAACTGTAACAATACGTCTTTTACGCCGGATGCATTGAATACAAGACCAACGGCTACCTTTCTTAACTCCAGTCACATTTGTTTTCCTGACAGCATTGGAAAAGAGCCCTAGCCTTTGCAGGAAGATTGTCTGCATTGTAGTATCCGTCATAATAATTCCATCAAATGAGTGAAAGTCTCTGCTCTTTGGCAAAGTATTCGATAACACGGCTATATTTTTTCTGAAGCCGTTGCTATTTGTAGAGAATCACTCTTGTCTCGTATGGCTGCAAAATTCCTTCTACATGGTTTTTGTAGTTTGTGATCAGCTCTTCGCCTTTGTTTTCTTCGAACAGTTCGCATGGGACTTCCTTATTTATAAAGTTGCATGCTACCACCAGTTTTTCGTTTCCAAGCGTTCTCTCATATGCATAGATATCATCATTATCTTTCCAGCAGTCCGTGGAATACTCCTTCCACGATCACTTCATACTGGTGACGCAGCCGGATCAGTTTCTGATAGTAGTAGAATACACTATCCTTGTCTTCCAGTGCTGCTTTTGCATTAATCTGTGTATAATTTTTGTTTACACTGATCCAGGGGGTTCCCATAGTAAATCCTGCATTTGCGCTGTCATCCCACTGCATTGGTGTTCTGGCATTGTCACGGCTGATCATCTTCAGGCAGTTCAACATTTCTTCTTCTGTCATCAGCCCGCTTTCTGTATACTCTTTGTATGCATTGATCGATTCGATGTCTCTGTAATCACTGATCGATTTGAAATATGCATTTGTCATACCTATTTCTTCTCCCTGATAAATATATGGGGATCCTTTTAACATATGCAGACAAGTTGCAATCATCTTTGCAGATATATCCCAGTACTTTTATATCAAGAGTTCTCCAAAGGAGAACTTTCCTACAAAGTGAAAAAAGCCGTCCATTTCTGAACGACTGGGAATAGAAAAGGAACGCCAAAAGTGTACGTTCCGTAGTCTATAAAGTATTTAATTTTTCTCTCTGGTGTGCTATCTGACGCCAATTTTGACCCCAAATTTC
>OGZV01001171.1_pt1 | contig 25661 bp, 21 predicted proteins | sample 1576861 | NCBI WGS metagenome assembly OGZV01 (sample SAMEA3541501, study PRJEB24748) | human gut metagenome | biome: human gut; feature: human-associated habitat; material: faeces | place: China | collected 2012
GCTGATGTAGATGTTCCAGCTGGTGATATTGGAACAGGTGCAAGAGAAATCGGATATATGTTCGGACAGTATAAGAGAATTCGTGGATTATATGAAGGTGTTCTAACAGGTAAGGGACTTACATACGGTGGTTCTTTAGCTAGAACAGAAGCTACAGGATACGGATTACTTTACTTAACACAGGAATTAATGAAAGATCATGGCGAAACAATGGAAGGCAAGACAGTAGTTGTATCAGGTGCTGGTAACGTTGCTATCTATGCTATTCAGAAAGCTCATCAGATGGGAGCTAAGGTTGTTACATGTTCTGATTCAACAGGATGGATTTATGATCCAGAAGGAATCGATGTAGATCTTCTTAAAGAAGTTAAGGAAGTTAAGAGAGCAAGACTTACAGAATATGCTGCAGCAAGACCTTCAGCTGAATATCATGAAGGACGTGGGGTATGGCAGATTAAGTGTGATATCGCTCTTCCATGTGCTACACAGAATGAATTACTTATTGATGATGCTAAGCAGTTAGTTGCAAACGGATGTAAAGCTGTTTGTGAAGGTGCTAACATGCCTACAACAATTGATGCAACAGAATACTTACAGGAAAACGGAGTTTGGTTCGTTGGTGGTAAGGCTGCTAATGCAGGTGGTGTTGCTACATCAGCTCTTGAAATGTCACAGAACTCAGAAAGACTTTCATGGACATTTGAAGAAGTTGACGCTAAATTACAGACAATCATGGTAAATATTTATCGTAACATCAGTGATGCTGCTAAGAGATACGGATTTGAAGGCAACTATGTAGCAGGTGCTAACATCGCCGGATTCGAAAAGGTTGCAGAAGCTATGGAAGCACAGGGTGTTTGCTAATTATTGTAATCAAATATGATAACATAAATAAAGGCGTGTTACTGTATGGTAGCACGTCTTTTGTTTTCAATTACAAGAAATGAAATACTTAAAAAGGAGAAAAGTGAATATGAAAAGAATAATAACATTGGCAACAATAGGAGTATTGTCTATTAATTTAATGGCATGTGGTAATGTAAAAGACAAAGCAAAAGGAACAGAAAACACAACGACGACAACAATAACGAAAAGCACAAAGGAAAATATAACTTTTAATCTTACAGAAAAAAGTGAACAAATATTAAAGGTGCTTAAAAATGAGAAAAAGTATTACAATACTGAATTAAAGAGAGAATGTTACATTAAGGATTATAATTCAGATAATTATATGACTGTAAATTCAAAGGGCAAATATGAATACCAGAAAGAAAGTAATGCTGAAAAAATAAACATTCAATCCTGGTGTCAGGTGGATATGGATGCTGACGGAGAACAAGAGGTCATCTTACAAACAGGTACAGGAAACGAAATTGTATTAACTTATAAAGATGGAAAAGTGTACTCTTATGCATTCCCATTTAGAGGCATGAAGAATATAAAGACAGATGGGACTTTTGAAAGTTCAGGAAGTGCTTCAGATACATATATTGGCAGATTGAAATTTAATAATGGTGAGTGCTATTATAGTGAAATTTGTACAGCTGATAGCTCAAATGAAAAATCAGCTATTTATAGAATAAATAATAAGAAAACTACAAAAGAAAAAGTTGATAATTTCCTGAAAAAACAGAATAAAAAAGAGAATGTAATGTGGAATACGGAAAATCCAATTGCTAAACAATGAAACTAAACAATAAAACTGGAAAAAATCTTAAATATAGTTTAATAACAAGAGAGAAAGAGGGGAATATGGAACAAATAATAAGCATATACAATGAATTTCATGGCGATATTTTTATATTTGTAATTAGAGTTCTGATTGGAATCTTGCTTATATAATAAAAGGCTCTAGCCGTTTGGCTAGAGCCTTTTGTAGTGGAAATCTATTCTTCAGAAGTATTTTTCTTTGATGAATTACCTGAAGTTTTTGACTTTGTATCAGCTTTGGCTTTTGCAGTTGGTTTGTTATTGTTTTCTTTTGTAGAACCTTTAGAATCTGAATTGCTTTTAGCCTTAGCTGTTGTTTTACTTCCTGATTTAGCAGTTGTCTGATTCTCACTGGCGCTTGTAGTAGTAGAACTGTAATATTTTTTCTTTGTGTAGTAATTATTGCTGTTACTGTATGATTTTGTGTAACTGTTTGAATGATAATTACATTTTGCCGGTTCACTACCTTTTTTGTAATATTCAACATGAGTTTCAGGACAAACACCGTCAATGGCAACTTTTCCTGAAGAATCGCATATATCGTATGCTTTTACATTTTTTCCCTGTTTAAAGTTTGTCTTTTTGTATTTTTTTACTTTATCAATTTTGCTAACAATCTTTGACCACATTCTTTCATGGAATGCCTGATCACCTGATAATGACTTATTTTCATCATATCCTGTCCATATTGAGGCTGTAAGATATGGTGTGTAACCACAGAACCATAAGTCATATTCACTTGAAGTAGTACCTGTTTTTCCAGCTACAGGCATATCGTCGTTAAGCTGGCAGGCTGTACCTGTACCGGAAGTAACAACGCTTTCCATTGCTTCTGTTAAAAGAACCGCTGTAGATTCTTTTAAAACTGTGTGAGTAGTAGGAGTAGTTCTGTCAAGAAGAACACGTCCGTTTTCGTCAATTACCTGTGAATAAAAAGCAGGTTGTGTATATGTTCCTAAGTTAGCAATGGTTGCGTAAGCGGCAGTCATTTCTAAGTTAGTAACACCATCTGTAATACCGCCTAAAGCTAAAGGCTGATGTATATCAGATGTAACTGAACCATCTTTTTCAACACGATTATCAACAAGAGTTGTTATTCCAAAATTACATAAGTAATCGTAACCAAGTTGTGGTGTAATTGCTGTAATTGTTTTTACTGCACATACATTCATTGAGTCGGCGATGGCTTTCTTAACAGTTACTGTTCCACGATAACCACTGTACCAGTTATTAACTGAACGACCATTTGCATATCTATATGGCTCATCAACAATAGTAGTTGAAAGAGTATAGCCCATTGTGTCAATTGCAGGTGCATAAGCAGATAATACCTTAAAAGTAGAACCCGGCTGACGGGTTGAATCCGTTGCTCTGTTAAGAGAAAGGTTTACATTTTTCTTTCCACGTCCACCAACAATGGCTTTAACATAGCCTGTATTCTGATCCATTACTGTAAATGAAACCTGAGGTTGTGGATTATAATACAATGTTTCAGCCTGAATGTAGCCTAATTTTTTCTTTACACCTTTTTTGTAATACTTTTGTTTTAAATGTTTCTTGTAAGCGTCAACTTCAGCCTTGGCTGATTCTTTTGATGAAAAGATTAACTGATAATTGCTTTCGCCTAAAACTTTTCTGTGGTAGGTACTAATATCACTTTCATCATAATTATCAACTGTGCCGTCAGGATTTTGAACTGTCCATGCCCAGTTAATTGAGTAATAAATTGAGTATGGATAATTTGCATCATTAGATGTTTCTTCGTCACAAATCTTCTGAATGTCACTATCCTGTGTTGAGTAAATTTTTAATCCACCACTGTACACTGCGTTGTAAGCCTGAGTGTATGAGTAGCCTTTGATGGACTGTAAATCATCCATAACCTGATTAATAACTTCATCTACAAAATATGAATTAATTGAATTACTGTTTTTTTCAATTTTGTTATTAACCTTCTGAATTCTTGAGTAAACATCATCTTTTAAAGCCTGTTTATATTCCTTCTTTGTAATATGACCTGCGGCTTTCATGTTCTTAAGAATCTTTTTACGTCTTTTAGCATTATGCTTAGGATTCGAAATCGGATCATAGTAAGAAGGATTCTGTGTAATAGAAGCAATTACTGCTGATTCAGAAATTGTTAATTTCTTTGCCTTCTTATTAAAATATCTTCTTGAGGCTGCCTCAACTCCTAAAGTATTAGAACCTAAGTTAATAGTATTTAGGTATGTTTCTAATATTTTGTCTTTTGATGTGACTTTTTCTAATTGAACTGCAAGATACTGTTCCTGAATCTTTCGTTTAAAAGAAGCAAGGAAAGAACTTTCATTTGTCCAGTTAGTAAAGACATTATTCTTCAAAACCTGCTGAGTTAAGGTACTGGCACCTTCTGACGGATTCATTGTTGTAAGTGCAATGAAAGCAGCTCGACCGATACCCTGTACATCAATACCGTTGTGTTCGTAGAAACGAGAGTCCTCAGTATCAATAAAAGCCCATTTCAAATGGTCAGGAACCTGATCCAGACTTATCTTGATTCTGTTAGAACCGGATGTTACAAGGGTACTGATTTTTTTATTATTAGAATCATAAACAGTAGTAGCTGATGCCGAAGGCGTGATGGAAATATCATCTACCGATGGGGCACTTTTGATAATTCCATGTAAAAGTCCTAAGCCCAGAAATCCTACTGTAATAATAAGGAGAACTAAAAGATAAAGAAATACTTTTATTACTCCAACTAATGATTTTGAAACCACTTTTCTTTGTACAGAAACTAAATCTTTTTGTTTGTCAATGGTCTCTCTGTATCCAAAATTCATAGAAAACCTCCTATTCCGTTCAATTATATCAAAAGACATACATTAAATAAAGGGGAAGTTTGTCGCCAAAAATCGAATGCAAATATTAGTTTTTATGATAAAAAAGATTTGCAATATTTGTCAGTGTGGATATGGAGAAAAAAGTATGTTAAAATGGCAGAGATAAATTTTAGTTAAAGTAAAAGGAAAAGGTACATTAATGGAAGAATTTTACATGGTTGACGGTCCGGCTCAGGGAGAAATCGTAGAGAAAAAATCAAGGTTTATTGCCAATGTTTTTCCCGTTGATTCTGAGGAACAGGCATTAGAAATAATAGAGAAAATTAAGAAACAGTATTGGGATGCAAGGCATAACTGTTTCGCTTTTGTAATAGGAAAGAACAATGAAGTGCAGAGATTCAGTGATGATGGAGAGCCCCAGGGAACAGCAGGTAAACCGATTTTGGAAGTGCTGACAAAAGGTAATATCCATAACACCCTTATAATTGTTACAAGATATTTTGGTGGTACATTGCTTGGCACAGGTGGGCTTGTAAGAGCGTACGGTCAAAGCTCTAAGGCAGCAATAGAAAATAGCCGGCTTTTGAGAGTTTGCGAAGGTGTTAGTTTCTCAGTGGAGTGTGATTACAATAGCATTGGAAAAATAAAATATATAATTGCACAAATGAATATAGAAGCAAAAGAAGAGTACAGCGCAAATGTTAAATTAGATATTGAAATGCCAAAAGAAAATTTTGAAAAATTTAAAAGTCAGGTGGTAGAGGCTACTAACGGACAGGTGGTATTTAGCAGAGTTGATGATATTGAATATAAGCAAAAATGTACTGATTAACTTCACTATATAAATACAAAATAGAAATAATGGAAAAAACGCTAGTTGTAAACGTAATAAAATACAAATAAATCCGTTATGATAGGAAAAGATTGAAAAAAATTAAGTTTGTGATAAGATAGATAAGGTTATGCCTATGCGCAGATTAGTGAAAGTGAGTTTTGAAATTACTTTTGAAAAAGTATATAGCATAGGTTTATTATAGAAACTAACAATTAACACATATTATAAAAAGCAGATTAATAAATACAAATAAGGAGATAAAAGATGATTAGAGAAGATGTTAGAAACATTGCCATTATTGCCCATGTAGACCATGGTAAAACAACTTTAGTAGATGAACTTTTAAAGCAAAGTGGTGTTTTTAGAGAAAATCAGGAAGTTGCTGAAAGAGTAATGGATTCAAATGATATTGAAAGAGAAAGAGGTATTACAATTCTTTCTAAGAATACAGCAGTAACTTATAAGAATACAAAGATTAACATTATTGATACACCAGGCCATGCTGACTTTGGTGGAGAAGTAGAACGTGTTCTTAAAATGGTAAACGGTGTTGTTTTAGTTGTTGATGCTTTTGAAGGTGCAATGCCTCAGACAAGATTCGTTTTAAAGAAAGCATTAGAATTAAGCTTACCTGTTATTGTATGTATCAACAAGATTGACAGACCGGAAGCAAGACCTAACGAAGTAATTGATGAAGTATTAGAGTTATTTATCGACTTAGATGCTAACGAAGATCAGCTTGAATGTCCTTTTGTATTTGCATCAGCAAAGCAGGGATTTGCCAAATTAGACATGGAAGATCCTGATGTAGACATGAAGCCTTTATTTGAAACAATTATTGATTATATACCTGCTCCAGAAGGTGATCCTGAAGCAGATACACAGGTTCTTATTAGTACAATTGACTACAACGATTATGTAGGTAGAATCGGTGTTGGTAAGGTTGATAATGGTACAATCAAAGTAAATCAGGATGTAGTTTTAGCAAACTATCATGATCCTGAAAACACAAAGAGAGTAAAAATCAGCAAACTTTATGAATTTGAAGGATTAAATAAAGTAGAAGTTAATGAAGCAACAGTTGGTTCAATTGTAGCTATTTCAGGTATTGCGGATATTAGTATTGGGGATACAATCTGCTCAATCGAAAATCCAAAGCCAATACCATTCCAGAAGATTTCTGACCCAACAATTTCTATGCAGTTTATGGTAAATGACAGTCCACTAGCAGGTCAGGAAGGTAAGTTTGTTACATCTCGTCATTTAAGAGACAGACTTATGAGAGAATTAAACACTGATGTTTCTTTAAGAGTTGAAGAAACAGATGAGAAGAATTCATTTAAAGTATCAGGTCGTGGAGAACTTCATTTATCTGTACTCATTGAAAACATGAGACGTGAAGGTTACGAATTTGCAGTAAGTAAAGCAGAAGTAATTTACAAGGAAGATGAACGAGGCAAGAAGTTAGAGCCAATGGAAATTTGTTACATTGATGTACCTGAAGAATTCTCAGGAGCAATTATTGAAAAATTAAGTAACAGAAAAGGTGAATTACAGGGAATGGCACCAACAGGTGACGGATTTACAAGACTTGAATTCTCAATTCCATCAAGAGGTCTTATTGGATACAGAGGTCAGTTTATGACTGACACAAAGGGTAACGGTATCATGAACGCAATGTTCGATGAATACGGTCCTTATAAGGGAGAAATCCAGTACAGAAAACAGGGTTCACTTATTGCTTTTGAAGCAGGTGAAGCGATTACTTACGGCTTATTTAATGCTCAGGAGCGTGGTACATTATTTATAGGACCTGGCGAAAAAGTATATTCAGGTATGATTGTAGGTCAGACAGGTAGAGCTGAAGACATCGAAGTAAATGTTTGTAAGACAAAGCATTTATCAAACACAAGAACATCAAGTTCTGATGAAGCTTTAAGATTAGTGCCTAAGAAGGAATTAAGTCTTGAGCAGGCATTAGAGTATATTGATACAGATGAATTACTTGAAATTACACCTGAAAGCTTAAGAATTAGAAAGAAAATATTAGATCCAACATTAAGAAAGAGAGCTAATATTAGAAAACAGAATCAGTAATACTTGATTTTTATCAGGTATGTGGAAAGCATAAAATCGTGTGTGAGTTTTAATCGCACACGATTTTTGCGTTATTATTGAAAATTAATTGCACAAAAAAGTTATTTTTGACACATTCTTAAAAATAAAATCAATTACTAAATTCCTAAAGTAAAATGTAAGAGTAGCATTTAGCTGACAATATTTTAATATTTACCGGAGGAAGAATAGTAATGAATTATGAGAAGTTTGTAAAGGAAGTTAAAAGAGGGGTTGAAGACATTGTTGAAAAGGAATTAGGTGAGGGAGTAGTTGTAGTACGAAATGTTTTAAAGAACAACAATGTTAGAAGAAAAGCCATTAGTATTGTAAGGAAAGAAGAGGTGGCTACACCTACGATATATTTAAGAAATTATTTTGTAGATTTTAAGCATGGAAGAGACATGACAAATATATGTACTGAGATTTTTAACTTGTATTTATATAGTATGGATAGCTTTAATGCAGATATAGATTTAAGAGATATAGCGGATTTTGATAAGGTAAAAACTATGATACATTATAAGTTGATTAATTATGAAATGAACAAAGAATTATTAAACAAAGTACCTTATTTAAAATTTTTAGATTTGGCAATTGTATTTTATATCATGGTTTCGGAAGATGGGGAAGGTCAGGCAACTGCATTAATTCATAAGGAACATTTGGAAGGGTGGGGAATTTCCAGAAAAGAACTTAGGGATATTGCGTTCAAAAATACATGGGACAAATTCCCTGTTGTAGTTACACCAATGGAAGATATTATTTCAGATATGATATTAAAAGATATATTAGGAGATGAAGACTGGGTGGAAGATGAGTTTGGAAGTAATTATGGAAATGGATACGGAGACGAATTTGGAGAAAGTTTTGAAGGTGATGATGGCGAAATAATAAGTGAAGATACAATGTACGGCGATTACACTTACGGAGAACTTAAGACTTTAGTAAGAGAAGAAGTTAATAATATGAAAATAGAAGATATTAATATGTATGTTATGTCCAATACCATGAAATTAAATGGGGCAACCTGCATTACATATCCACACGCAATAGAGAATTTTGCCAATGAACATGACAGTGATGTTTACATTATTCCAAGCTCAATACATGAAGTGATTTTAATTCCTGATATTAGCTGTTCAAGAGAATATATTGATGAAATGATAAGGGATGTAAATCGAAGACAGTTAGATCCGGTAGACGTGTTATCAGACCATGTTTATATGTATAGAAGAGATATTGGTGAGATAGAATAAAATGCATCTGGCCAGAATCGAACTGGCATTATCGCCTCCGGAGGGCGACGTTCTATCCATTAGACTACAGATGCATAGCCTTTATTTTACATTAGAATTAAGAAGGGTTCAATACCTGCTAAGTTGAATTTTAGTTTTATTTTTGATATTATGAGAGAAATTGTTGAATAAAGGAGATGTGAAACGTGGATAATCCAAAGGATTTCGAAGAAGATGAAAATAAATTATCCAAGGAAGAGCTTGATGCACTTCTAAAGGAAGTAGAAAACGATAGCAGACAGGTAGTAAGAAGAGAACAACCTGTAAAAAAGAAAAATATTAGATTTGATATGATAATTGCAGCAGTTATAGCATTTGTTATTGTAGTTGGAGGTGTTTTATTAGTAAGACATTTTGTTGTTAATACTCCATCAAAGGCAGAGAAAGCTGTAGCTGAGAATCCACTACAGGACGACAAGTATCCTGAAATAACTGACGTTGTAAAAAATTATCTCAATGCTTTTTTAATTGAAGATGACGCAAAGAGAGCTGAGATAATCGCACAGTATGTTGGAAACTTATATGACATTAACAGTGTGAAGCAAAGAACTTATGTATCGGAATATAGTGATGTTGAGTGTTACACAAAGAAAGGCCCATATGATGATACATATGTAGTTTATGCATATTATCAGATGGGACTTAAAAATATTGACACAACAGTTCCTGCAATTACCAGATTATATGTTGTTAGGGATAAGAAAACAGGAAATGTTTATATTCAAAACGATAGTGGTGATGATATTCAAAAATACATGAATAAAGTTACAAAAGATTCTGATGTTCAGGATTTATTAAAAGATGTTCAGGAAGAATTTGAAAGTGTTAAGGCATCAGATCCTAAGGTTAAGGCTTATTATGATGCTATTAATGCTAAAGCAAATGAAAAGAAAAATGAGACTACTACAGGAACTTCAAACAATAAGAATGAAACAACTGCATCTCATACATCTAACAATGCAACAACAAAAGCATCTGTGACAACACAGGCACCTACTACAAAGGTGAATAGTGCAACAAAGCCACAGACAACAGCTTCAAAAAATAACAAAAACAAATAGAAATTAGTAGGTCAAATAAATGGAAAACGTATGTTATATAGTTGGTGCCGGAGATAACTCCGGTACCAATTTTACTAAAAAAGAAAATGATTTTGTAATAGCGGCAGATGGCGGTTTTGAGAATATACACCAACTTGGAATAGAACCTGATTTGGTAATAGGTGATTTTGACTCTTTAGGATATGTTCCTGTTGGTGACAATGTAGAAAAGCACAAAGTAATGAAAAACGAAACAGATATGATGATTTGTGTTAAGACAGCATTGCACAAAGGCTTTAATAACATTGTGATTTTCGGAGGAACCGGTGGAAGGATAGACCATACTTTTGCCAATATACAAACACTTTTATACGCATCACAATTAGGAGCCAACATTAAGATGGTTGATGGTAATAACACATATACAGTTGTTTCAGATGGTTCGATTTCAATAACAGGAAAAGAAAAAAATATATTTTCGGTTTTTGCAATAAATGGAACTGCTCATAATGTTACAATAAAAAATGCATTGTATAATATAGAAAACTATAAACTTGAGGAGAGCAGACCTTTAGGAGTAAGCAATCAGTTTATAAATGATAAGCCTGTTATATCAGTAGAAAAAGGAAGTCTTTTGATTGTATATTAGACTAAGCAGATAGGAATACAATACTTTGCCAACTTGACAAAAAATGTTAAAGCATATAGAATAATTAATGAAAAATATGTCGCTAGGGGTGCCGGATGGCTGAGAGATGTATATCGACCCTCACTACTTGATATGGTTAGTACCATCGTAAGGAAGCATTTAGTTAGTTATGTATAGGTTCTCTGGTGATATTATATTCTAAGGAGGACTTTTTTTATGGAAAAAACAAAGAAAACAGGAATATTGGTAGAATGTTCAGTATTGATTGCAATGGCTTTTGTGTTAAGCTTTATTAAGATTATTGACATGCCATACGGTGGAGCAGTAACAGCGGCAAGTATGTTACCTATCATAATTGCAGGTTACAGACATGGATTGAAATGGGGACTTATTACAAGTTTTGCATATAGTATTTTGCAATTATTAACAGGCTTGTCAAATGTTTCTTACGCTACATCAACAACAGCTATGATTGCCATAATACTTTTAGACTATATTGTTGCTTTTACAGTGCTTGGTTTACTTGGTGTTGTTAAGAAAAACAAACATCAGACAGGAGCTTTGGTTTTGGGAACATTGATTGTTTGCTTATTAAGATATTTATGTCATTTTATTACTGGTTGTACAGTATGGGCAGGTGTATCAATTCCAACAGCTGATGGAGCATTATATTCTTTAGTATACAATGGAGCATACATGATTCCTGAAACTGTAGTTACAGTATATGTTATGGCGCTTGTTTCAAATTCAATTGATTTAAGAGCAGCAAAACCTGTAACAAGAGAAAAGTCAAAGAACATTATGGCTGTTTTAAATGGCGTATTAGTATGTGGTATAGCAATAATTGTTGACTTCCTAATTATATTTAGACAAATCCAGACAGAAGACGGATTTAAGATAACACTTATCGCAAATACAAACTGGATGCTAGTAGGTGTGATTTTATTAGTAGGTGTTATTGTTGGTGGCTTAACTTATGTAATTACTAAATTAGTAGTTTCAAAAAAAGAAAACTGTTTTGCCTAGAAGAGAAAATTAGTAAATCAGAAACAAACCTTGAAAGAAAATAAAGCTGATTAATAAGCAAATTAATTACCAAAACTAATTAATTGCAAAAACGAATAATTAATCATGCTGAAAAATAAATAATAATATTTATAGATATGTATTTGTGTGAATGTAAAATATAAATAAGGGTATTAGAAATAAATTAAACTATAAACTATTAGAGGGAGAGTAAATGTTCTATAAATTTGTTAGCTGAAGCTGTAACAAAATGTTGCAGCTTCTTTTTAGCATTTTGTAGCTGAAGTTTCATTTGTTTTAGTTTTAGTTAAAGTTTTATTGCTTTATATATTAGTTAAGGTTTTTGCTAATATACAGCTTCTCTTATCTTATTTTTGTTGACGTTGTTTCTAGTATCATTTATCATTATTAAGATGTATAATTTAGAAGGATTTATTTAGAATAATTTAAGTTAAAAATACTAAAATAAGGTATGTATATGGATAATAAAAGATTAAAAGAACAGAAAAGTAATACAGAAGAAATAAGATTAAATAAATTTTTAAGTGATGCAGGTTTTTGCTCAAGAAGACAGGCTGACAGATTAATAGAAGAAGGGCATGTTAAGGTAAACAACGAAACTGCTTTGATGGGGCAGAAAGTAACTTTGTTAGACAAAGTTACTGTTGATGGAAAAGAAGTTTCAAGAGAAGAAGAACAGATTGTTATAGCTTTTAATAAGCCTGTTGGAGTAGAATGTACAACTGACAAAAATAATCCCGATAATATTGTTGATTATATTAACTATAAGAAGAGAATTTATCCTATTGGAAGATTGGACAAGAATTCTCAAGGGTTAATATTGTTAACCAATGACGGGGCGTTGGTTAATAACATTTTAAAAGCTTCCAATTATCATGAAAAGGAATATGTTGTAACTGTTGATAAACCCATTACAGAGGAGTTTATCAAACAAATGTCCAAAGGAGTAAAAATATTAGACCAGGTTACAAGACCTTGCGTTGTTAAAAAAGTTAATAAACATACATTTAATATTATTTTAACTCAGGGCTTAAATAGACAGATTAGAAGAATGTGCGAAACTCTTGGCTTTAAAGTTCAGAAATTAAAAAGAGTCAGAATTATGGGAGTGCATTTGGATAATTTACCAATTGGAAATTATAGAAACTTAACAAATAGTGAATTAGATTCATTAAAGAAAAATTAAAGCGGTTTATCAAAATATGTAAGTGAGGATTAGATTTAAAGTGGATAAAAAAGAAAGAATCAAAGAGTTAGTAGATATATTAAATAAGGCGAGTAAAGCATACTATCAGGATGCAAAGGAAATAATGAGCAACTTTGAATATGATGCTTTATATGATGAATTAGTACAGTTAGAAAAAGATACAGGAATTGTTTTGGCGAACAGCCCCACAGTTAATGTAGGCTATGAGGTTGTAAGTGAACTTCCTAAAGAACAGCATGAAAGTCCAATGTTATCTTTGGACAAAACTAAGGAAGTAAGTGTGCTGGCTGATTTCGCGGGAGACAAAAAATCATTATTGTCTTGGAAACTTGATGGCCTTACAGTGGTTTTAACATACCAGCAGGGAAAACTTTTTAAGGCTGTTACAAGAGGTAATGGTGAAATTGGTGAAGTTATAACAAATAATGCAAAAACATTCAAAAACATTCCTTTAAGCATTCCTTATGAGGGAAGACTGGTGTTACGTGGAGAAGCCATTATAAAATATTCTGATTTTGAAAAAATCAACAGGGAAATTGAGGATGCTCAGGCAAAATATAAGAACCCAAGAAATTTATGCTCAGGTTCCGTAAGACAATTAAACAGTGAAATTACTGCTAAAAGAAATGTAAACTTTATAGCTTTTGCCTTGATTAGTGCAGAAAATGTTGATTTTAAAAATTCAATTGAGCAGCAATATTTATGGCTTGAACAACAGGGATTTGAAGTTGTTGAAAGAAAAGAAGTAACATCTTCAAATATGGAAGAAACTGTAAAGTATTTTGCAGAAAAAATCAAAGAATACGATTATCCTTCAGATGGTTTGGTTTTAATGTATGATGATATTGAATATGGTTTATCTTTAGGCAGAACTGCGAAGTTTCCAAGAAACGGAATTGCTTTTAAATGGGAAGATGAACAGGCTGAGACAACTTTAGAATATATCGAATGGAGTCCAAGCAGAACAGGTTTGATTAATCCTGTTGCAGTTTTTAAACCGGTAGAACTTGAAGGAACTACGGTTACAAGAGCAAGTGTTCACAATATCAGCATAATGGAGGAACTTAAATTAGGAGATGGGGATACAATTAAAGTGTACAAGGCTAATATGATTATCCCTCAAATTTCCGAAAACGTAACTAAATCAGGCAAGTGCGCTATACCTGAAATTTGTCCGGCATGTGGAGAAAGAACAGAAATAAAAAATGACAACGGAGTAAAAACTTTATATTGTCCGAACAAACAATACCCCGCAAAGCATGTTAAATTATATTCATTATTTGTTTCAAGAAATGCAATGAACATAGATGGATTATCAGAGGAAACTTTAGAGAAATTTATCGATGCAGGATACATTCACGAATTTGCGGATATATTTAATTTAAGCAGATATCAGAAAGAAATTGTGGAAACACCTGGATTTGGCCAAAAGTCTTACGACAATTTAATTGATTCCTTAAACAAGGCAAGAGAGGTAGAATTACATGCTCTTTTATATAGCCTGGGAATTCCGAATATCGGTGTGGCAAATGCCAAGCTTATTTGCAAATACTTTAATAATGATATTGAAAAAATCACACATGCTAAAGCAGATGAGTTAGTTAAAATAGATGGCATTGGTGACAAAATGGCTGTTAAATTTGTGGAGTATTTTTCTGATAAAGAAAATATTAAAAAGTTTAACAACCTATTAAATGAATTAACAATTATAAAAGAAGAAAACAACGAAGAACAAAACATGGCAGGTCTTAACTTTGTGGTTACAGGAAGTGTGGAAAGGTTTGCCAATCGTAATGAAGTAAAAGATTATATCGAAAAAAGAGGTGGCAAGGTTACAGGCTCAGTAACTTCAAAAACTAATTATTTAATTAATAATGATTTACTATCAAATTCTTCTAAAAACAAAAAAGCCAAGGAACTGGGTATAGAAATCATTAATGAAGAACAGTTTTTAGAGCGTTGGAAATAAAAAAATAATATCTTAAGTATACACAGAAAAGCAGTTGACAATACGACTGCTTTTTATTTATAATTGGATTGTATTACACCAAGTAGTACAAATGAAAAAGAAAGGGGTAAGGAATGCTTACTGTAAATTTCAGTTCAAGAACACCGGTATATCAGCAGCTATACGATGATGTAATAAGACTGGTATCTTTAGGTGTTTTGAAAAGTGATACAAAATTACCACCGGTTAGAATTTTGGCTACAGAATTGGGAATTAATCCAAATACTGTTCAGAAGGCTTACAAAATGCTTGAAAAAGATGGATACATATATTCTACAGTAGGAAGAGGAAGTTTTGTTTCTAACAAGTTAGATCAAAACCAGGCAGAAAAAATCCAGGCGAAAAATGATTTGAAAGAATCAATAGATAAAGCATATAAAAAAGGGATTACCAAGGGTGAAATGATTGAGTTGGTAGATGAAATTACAAGCGGAGGAAGAGTGAATGATTGAAATAAAAAATCTCACAAAAAGATTTGAAAAAACAGTCGCAATAAATAATTTAAACTGCGAAATATCAGAGGGAATGATATTTGGTTTGGCAGGTAGCAACGGCAGTGGAAAAAGTACATTACTTAGAACATTGTCTGGAGTTTATGAACCTAACCAGGGACAGGTTATAATTGACGGTCAGAATGCCTTTGATAACCATGTTATAAAAGAAAGATGTGCATACATTGCTGACTATCCGTATTTCTTTAATGATAGTACAGTTGATAAAATGGCAGACTTGTACAGAAGAATGTATTCAAACTGGAGCGAGGAACGTTATTTGAAATTATGTTCAATGTTTCCAATTGCAACAAACAAAAAAATTGTAAACATGAGTAAAGGTATGCAGCGTCAGGCATCTGTTATTTTGGCGTTTGCAACAAATCCTAAATATTTATTTTTAGATGAAATTTTTGATGGACTTGATCCTGTAATAAGAAATACATTGAAAACATTGATAATTGAGGATGTAACAGACAGAGAGATGACATGTATTATAGCATCTCATAATCTTAGAGAAATAGATGATATTTGTGACAAAATCGTACTTTTACATAAAGGTACATTGGTAACTAATGAAGAGACCGATGAACTAAAAAGCCAGATGCATAAAATACAGCTTGCTTTTAATAAGTCAATTGACAGAAAAGTGTTTAGACAAATTGGGGCTGACATAATGAGCCAGGTTGGAAATTATTATGTACTTATGGTAAAGGGAGATGTTGAGGAAATCATGAAAGAATTAAATGAATTGGAACCTGCATTTATTGAGGTTATGCCTTCTACATTAGAAGAAGTATTTATAAGCAAAATGGAGGGGGTAGGATATGGCAAGTAATATACCGACAGCTTTCAGTCAAAGGAAGAAAGCTTTAAACTTATTTAGATGGACTAACAAAAGATACAGAGGCATATTAATTGCATATATTCTTTTATTATCAGTATCATCTCCTTTAATGGAACTTATTATTAAATTAAAAAACAGAAACATAGAAGAAGTTGTAAATGCGGCACCGATGCTTATTGGAACAACATTTACATTAGTGGCAATGATTTTTTCTACAGTCTTTGCCTTTGTGTCATTTTCATACATACATAATAAAAGATGTGTGGATATGTTTGGTAGCTTTCCTGTAGATAGGGCGACAATGTTATTTACAAGATTGTTTTCTGTAATATTCCAGACAGTTATACCAATATTTATAGTTGGCTTAATTAGTGCAATGATGACTTTTGACTTGGATGGATTTTTGCACGTGTCAAGAAATGTATTGTTTGTTGCAATTGCTGTTGTAGGCAACGTGGCATTTATTTCAGTAGTTTCACTTTGCTGTGGAACAGTTGTGGATACAGTTGTAAGTTATATAGCCATAAACGGAATTTATCCGGTATGCGTTTTGATTTGCTACCTGTTCCCAAATTCAATACTTCCGGGATACAGCGTAAAGTCAATGAATAACTACGAAATTTACACATTTTTAAGTCCTTTCCTTGCACCGTTTGCAGGGGCTTTCGGAAAACACAATCTGCTCTATGTATTATGGTGGGTAGGTTTTAGTGTAGCATTACTTATTGCAAGTTACTATCTCGTTAAGAAAAGAAAAGTTGAAGTTGCACAGAACTCATCAATTTATATAGGACTTGAGCAGACTATAAAAGTATTTGCCGGTTTTGCAGTTGGTTTCTGTTTCGGCTGGATACTTGTTGCTATTTCTGGAAAAGAATCAACAGGGTTACAGTTTATATGGTTTACTGTTGGAATTTTAATTGGCACAATTGCAACAGTTATAATACTCCATTTAATTTATAACAGAAGTCTGGCTGACATTAGAAAAAGTGTTTTAGTAATAGGAATCGATATAGTTTTTGTATTAATTTTTTTGATTTCAATTGCCAGAGGCGGTTTAGGATTTGACAAGAGAATACCTAATGAAAAAGATGTAGAGGCAGTTGCAGTTTCAATGGACAGCAGTTCAAGCTTCATTGTAAACGGCGTTAATATTAGTGAGTATTATATTAAGGATAAGAACGCAATTGAGGCAACTTTAAATGCACATAGAGCTGTTGTTAAACAAGTACTTGAAGATAAGAGTATAATATATCCTATTTACGGAAGTAAAGATGTAACATTCGCAGAAGAAGGCGTGGATGAAATAACAAAGGATTATTATAGATTAAACATTTCATATAAGCTGAAAAATGGTTCTTATATAAACAGAACTTATGATGGATGTTTTTATGGGGATGAGTTTGACAGATTGTCAAAAATCGTTAAGAAACAAAATAATATAGTTGGTAATCTTATGAAAATACCTGCTTCCTATCTGTCGTATGTTGAGATAACTGACACTGTTAATGACAGAAGTACAGGCTTAGATGAATTTACTGAAAAAGGAAAGAAGGAAATTTACGAAGAACTGAGAAATGCAGCAAAGAAAGATTACGACCAAATGGGTGAAAAATTCTTTAGCACAAAGAATATGAAATGGCAGTTGGCATTATCATTTATAGAAGACACTTATAATGGTGACGATAATCAAATATACGTAACACTCAACATTAGTAAGAAACATAAAAACTTATATAAATTCTTAATAGATAATGGATATGAAAATATTGAATTAATTAACTTAAAACAGGAAATGCATAGTGGTCAGGACAATAATTATGGCACAATGACCGGAAAAGAACAACGCACTGTTTATCTTAAAGTTCCAAAGTATTGGAACAATACTAAAGAGATAAGAGCCTTTTTATACGACAGTGATAAATTTAATTTTTACACAACATCTTTTAGTGTTAAAGAATCAAAATGTGAGAGAGTTAAGGGAAATCTTTGGAAATATACATATTCTTTAGGATGCAACATGAAAAAAGGAACTTTAGATAAGGTGTTTGACAAAATTATGTTCTGTCAGGTGGACGAGAACAGCATACAGACTACCGGTTGCGTGTCATTGCCAAAAAACAAGAAAAAGAACTGTCTGAAATTAAAAAATGCTAAGTTTAATTTTAATGGTGATGGTATTAGAGATTCTTTATATAACTATAAGTGGGAAAAATTAAAGTAGTCTTATTGACCGAGAAAAAAATAGTGATATAATTGAATAAGGTTTTGATTTAAATACACATATGTCAAAATATTATGACAAATTGATAATACGGAGGAATAAAAGATGGACAAGAAAAATATTGACTGGGCAAATCTTGGTTTTGGTTATGTAGACACAGACAAGAGATTTGTGGCAAATTTCAAAGATGGCAAGTGGGATGATGGAGTATTAACAGAGGACTCAAACGTAGTCATTAACGAATGTGCCGGAGTATTACAGTATGCTCAGACTATTTTCGAAGGAATGAAGGCGTACACAACAGAGGATGGACGCATAGTCACATTCCGTCCTGACTTAAACGCATCTCGTTTCGCTGATTCAGCAAGAAGATTAGAGATGCCTGTATTCCCAGAGGATAAATTCGTAGAAGCTATTAAAGAAACAGTAAAGGCTAACGCAGCATACGTTCCACCATATGGTTCAGGAGCTACATTATATGTAAGACCTTATATGTTCGCAAGCTCATCAGTAATTGGTGTTAAGCCTGCAGAAGAATATCAGTTCAGAGTTCTTACAACACCTGTAGGACCTTACTTTAAAGGCGGTGCAAAGCCAATTACAATTAAGGTTAGTGATTTTGATAGAGCAGCTCCTCATGGAACAGGACATATCAAAGCAGGTCTTAACTATGCAATGAGCTTACATGCAATTGTTACTGCACATGCAGAAGGTTTTGATGAGAACATGTACCTTGATGCAGCAACAAGAACAAAGGTAGAAGAAACAGGTGGTGCAAACTTCATTTTCGTAACAAAAGATAATAAAGTTGTTACTCCAAAGTCAAATAGTATTTTACCTTCAATTACACGTCGTTCAATTATGTATGTTGCAAAAGAATATCTTGGACTTGAAGTTGAAGAAAGAGAAGTATTCATCGATGAAGTTAAAGATTTTGCAGAATGTGGTTTATGTGGAACAGCAGCAGTTATTTCACCTGTTGGTAAGATCGTAAATCATGGCGAAGAAATCTGCTTCCCAAGTGGAATGGATGAAATGGGACCTATTACAAAGAAATTATATGAAACATTAACAGGTATCCAGATGGGCAGAATTGAAGCTCCAGAAGGCTGGTTAGTAGAAATTAAGTAATGACAATAAAAAGTCCGCTTATGTAACAGTAGGCGGGCTTATTTATTAATTGGGATTTCAAAGAAATCACAATTAATAAATAACGTTCCACTAGGGATGCACACTGGCGCAAAAGGAAAAATGTTGCTGAAGCAACATGCGCTCGGTGCGTAGAATGTCACAAGGGACATTCTTAGTTATATAATTGGGATTTTTTAAAAATCCCAATTAATTTGTTGTAGCTATTACTATTATGAAGGAGAAAAATATATATGTGGACAAGAGCAGAATTAAAAAGTACAGCCAGACAGATACTACAGAAGAATTACTGGAGTGGGGTACTTGTAACTTTGATATTATCCATTGTTATTGGTAATTTTAGTTTTGGAACATCAGTTAATTTTAATGACGTAACAGATTCCATAACTAACACGGGAAATTCTATATTAACAGACAACTCTTATATGGGATATACAGATCAAAGTGTGAATTTACAGTTTAATATTTTAAGAACAAGATTACTGGGAATTATAAAAAATATTTCATACACACAGATTTCCATGGTGTTAATACTTGGAATAATCATTTTCCTCGCAGGTCTCGCTTTAGCTTTCTTAGTTTTTGCGCAGTTAGAGGTTGGCTGTAAGAGATGGTTAATTAAAAACAGAACAGTGAATCCTCAATTTAGTGAAATGACAGAAGGGTTCAGAAATGGGTATTTAAACATTGCAAAAACAATGTTTTTAAAATCATTATATACATCATTATGGTCACTGTTATTTATTATACCCGGTATAGTTAAAATGTACGAATACAGAATGATACCATATTTGCTTGCTGAAAATCCTAATATGAGTTCCAGCGAAGCTTTTAGAAGAAGCAGACAAATGATGATGGGGAATAAAATGAATGCGTTTGTCCTTGACTTATCATTTATTGGTTGGAATATTTTGGCAGCATTTACATGTGGTATACTTAACATATTCTATGTTGTACCATATAAATATTTAACAGATGTAGAATTATACGTGACTCTATGTGGTTATCCTAAGCAGAATAATCAGCAACAGCATGATAATTTTAATACAAATTATGACAGTTACGAAGAAGTTTAGAAAAAAGTCACTTTTTGGAAACAAAATTCGATTATTATACTAGACAAAGGAATTATAATTTGTTAAAATTATAACAAAGTTGAAAATCTTTTTAAAAATTATATATATGGAGGATTAATATTATGTCAAAAAAAGTAGTTATTGCAGGCGCATGTCGTACAGCAATCGGTAAGATGGGTGGAGCTTTAAGCACAACTCCAGCACCAGTTTTAGGATCTATTGTTATTGAAGAAGCTCTTAAAAGAGCAGGCGTACCAAAGGACGCTGTTGATCACGTATACATGGGATGCGTTATCCAGGCTGGTCTTGGACAGAACGTAGCTCGTCAGGCTTCAATCAAGGCAGGTCTTCCAATTGAAACACCAGCAGTTACAGTAAACGTTGTTTGTGGTTCAGGTCTTAACTGTGTAAACATGGCTGCACAGATGATTAAAGCAGGAGATGCTGATATTGTTGTTGCAGGTGGTATGGAAAATATGTCAATGGCACCATACGCACTTCCAAAGGCAAGATTTGGTTACAGAATGAACAATGGTACAATCATTGATACAATGGTAAATGATGCTTTAACAGATGCATTCAACAACTACCATATGATGATTACTGCTGAAAACGTAGCTGAACAGTGGGGAATCTCAAGAGAAGAATTAGATGAATTCTCAGCAAACTCACAGCAGAAATGCGAAAAGGCTATGGCTGACGGTAAGTTCAAAGATGAAATCGTACCTGTTGTTGTTAAGAATAGAAAGGGCGATATCGTTGTAGATACAGATGAAGGACCAAGAGCTGGTACAACAGCTGAATCACTTGGTAAATTAAGATGCTGTTCAGGAAAGCCTGATGGTGTTATTACAGCAGGAAATGCTTCAGGTATTAACGATGGAGCTGCAGCAGTTGTAGTTATGAGCGAAGAAAAAGCTAAAGAATTAGGTGTTACACCTATGGCTACATTTGTTGGCGGAGCACTTGGTGGTGTTGCACCTGAAATCATGGGTGTTGGACCAGTTGCTTCAACAAAGAAAGTTATGGAAAAAACTGGCTTAACAGTTGATGATATGGACTTAATCGAAGCTAACGAAGCTTTCGCAGCACAGTCAGTAGCAGTTGCTAGAGACTTAAAGTTCGATATGAGCAAAGTAAACGTAAACGGTGGTGCTATCGCACTTGGACATCCGGTAGGAGCTTCAGGATGCCGTATCCTTGTTACATTACTTCATGAAATGCAGAAGAGAGATGCTAAGAAGGGTCTCGCTACTTTATGTATCGGTGGCGGAATGGGTTGCTCAACAATCGTTGAAAGAGACTAATTGAATACATAAAAAGCTGGTGGCAATTTTTTACTACCAGCTTTTAGTGTGTTTTTCTACCATAAGAGTTTATCCAAACTCTTAATACAATTATAAATTTTTAAGGAGAAGTGATATGGAATTTATTACTTATGAACAGGATGGATTTGTTGGAGTAATTACAATCAACCGTCCAAAGGCATTAAATGCATTAAACAGCCAGGTTCTTGATGAATTAAATGCAACTTTAGATGCAGTTAATTTAGATGAAACAAGAGCATTAGTTTTAACAGGTGCAGGAGAAAAATCATTTGTAGCAGGTGCTGATATTGGAGAAATGTCAACATTAACAAAGGCTGAAGGTGAAGTATTTGGTAAAAAAGGAAACGATGTATTTAGAAAGTTAGAAACATTTGACATTCCTGTAATCGCTGCCGTAAACGGATTTGCTTTAGGTGGTGGATGCGAAATCTCAATGAGTTGTGATATTAGACTTTGTTCTGAAAATGCAATTTTCGGACAGCCTGAAGTAGGTCTTGGAATTACACCTGGATTTGGTGGAACACAGAGACTTGCAAGATTAGTTGGTCCTGGAATGGCTAAGCAGATGATTTACACAGCTAGAAACATTAAGGCTGATGAAGCTTACAGAATTGGTCTTGTAAATGCTGTATATCCACAGGAAGAATTATTAGATGCTGCAAAGAAGTTAGCTGCAACAATTGCTAAGCAGGCTCCTATCGCAGTTAGAGCTTGTAAGAAAGCTATTAATGATGGACTTGATGCAAACATGGATGAAGCTATCGTTATTGAAGAAAAATTATTTGGAAGCTGCTTCGAAACAGAAGATCAGAAAGCAGGAATGGGTAACTTTCTTGAAAAAGATAAAGAAAAGAAGTTAAAAGTTGTTCCTTTCCAGAACAAATAATTAAATAAGGAAAACACCACATGGATTTAATTTCATTGTGGATACAATTTAAATTTTATAAAAATATTTTTGGAGGAAAATAAGATGAAAGTTGGAGTAATTGGTGCTGGTACAATGGGCCAGGGAATCGCAAAGGCTTTTGCTATGGTTGATGGTTACACAGTAGCTTTATGTGACATCAAGCAGGAATGGGCAGAAGGCGGAAAAGACAAGATTGCTAAAGGATATGCAAGACTTGTTGCAAAAGGAAAAATGACACAGGAACAGGTTGATGGTATTCTTGATAGCATCACACCAGGTCTTAAGGAAGACTTATGTGCAGATTGTGACTTAATCGTTGAAGCTGCATTTGAAAACATGGAAGTTAAGAAAACTACATTTAGTGAATTAGATAAGATTTGCAAGCCTGAATGTATCTTTGCTTCAAATACATCATCACTTTCTATCACAGAAATCGGAAATGGTCTTACACGTCCTATGATTGGTATGCATTTCTTCAACCCTGCTGATAGAATGAAATTAGTAGAAGTTATCGCAGGCGTTAATACACCTGACGAAACAGTAGAAGAAATCATTAAGATTTCAAAAGAAATTGGAAACCACTCGCATCCGTCCCAAAGGGCAATGTTAGCGATGGAGGTATCGGTGAGGAGTCCGTGGCGCACGATGAGCACGTCGTCGGCCGTATCGCGCAGAGCGAAGGCTTCGTCAAGCACACGGCGGTCAGCCTGCTTATAGCGGTAGTCGATGTCGTCCTGCACCACCAGTTGCAGACTGTGTACGGGGCGGACGTGGTAAGGAAAGTATTCCACGCGAATCACGTCGCGGGTATAAGTCAGGCGACAGCGGGTGCGTGCGGTGTATGCTTCCGGACGGAGGTAGTCACACACGTAGAGGTCGGGCACGGGACCGAAAAAAGCACGGCGCGTGTCGTTCATGCGGCGGTCGTGCAGCGAGGCATGCCACACTTTCCCGTCTTCGATGCGGAGGGTTTCAATAAAGAGGCACATAGACTTTCTGTTTCATTTCTTCGTATTCGTTTCGGGCTTCGCTGCGGAAGGTGATGCCTCCCCCGCTCTTGAACACCTTCGTGCCGTCGGGCTGCTGTTCCAGGAAACGGATGAGCACAGCACTGTCCAGATTGCGGCCGTCAAAGTAACCGGTCACACCGGTATAAAAGCCACGGTCGTACGCCTCGGCCTCGCGGATAATCTGCACGGTGCGGGGCTTGGGTGCTCCGGTAATGGAACCTGCCGGAAGGAGACTGAAGAACAGGTCGCCCAGTTGTAAAGGATAGTCTTCGGGCAGACGGCCACGGATTTCGGAACTCATCTGGAGCAGCAGACCACGGTGGGTGTGCAGCTCATCGAGGTAGCGGTAGCGGGTCACGGTGACTTCGGTGGCGAAACGGCTCAGGTCGTTACGGATGAGGTCGGTGATGGTGGCATGTTCGGCCGCTTCTTTCGGGTCGGCCAGCAAGCGTTCGCAGGCATCGGGCAGCGTAGCATCTATCGTACCTTTCATGGGATGGGAATAGATAAAACCATCGGTTATCCGGACAAAGATTTCGGGCGAGAATACCACAAAGCGGTCGTTTACCCACAGTCTGTAGGGAGCACCCTGGTGCGAAAGGCGCATGGTCGAACCCCTGCCGCAGGGTGAGGTCGGTATCGACAGGGGTAGTACAGGTGTAGTTCACCAGGAAGGAATTGCCACCATGCAAGTGACGGTGTACGATGTCGAATCCGCGACGGTACTCCTCAAAGCTCATCGGATGAGGCTCCCAACGAAAAGAGCGGAGATGCAGAGTGGCGGACATTCCTTGCGGCACGTTCGTGACTCCCGGAAAAGCAAACAGCAGTTCCGCAGAAGGCAGACGGTGGGGTTCTTCCACCAGGCATTTCTCGGCGGTATAATCTATCAGGAAAAAGAACGGGCGGCCTTCGCAACCAAAGCGGTTCATGCGGGTGATGGCTTCCTCACGGCCACAAAAAGAGAGGGTATCAGTCATTTCGTTTGGTTTTGAGGAAACAGAGATAAAGGGTTACTCCCACGGCTACGGCAAGCATCATCGCTTTCAGCCAGAGGGCATCGAACATCAGGAAGATGCAATGCAGGGAGGTGAGCCACAACAGACTCAGGGCGAGAATCTTGGCACGCAGAGGGATGGCTCGCGACTCACGGAAATCGCGGATATAAGGTCCCAGCAGCTTGTGGTTCAGCAACCACTGGTAGGCTCTCGGCGAACTGCGGAAAAAGAGGGCGGCCGAAAGCAGCAGAAAGGGCGTGGTGGGCAATACGGGCAGGAAAATACCGGCCACACCCAGTGCCAGCGACAGGAATCCGATGGGGAGGTAAATGTATTTCATGGCGCAAAAATACAAGGTAAACGGCACACCGCAGGCAGGAGTTTAGTTAATAACCTCAAAATCGGAGGGGCTGCAAAGAAGAAAGCTTGCAGAAAAAGAAAGTTTTCATCATATTTGTAATTGTTACAATCTTGTTAAACTATTCAACTATCAAAAAATCATGAGAAAACTAATCTGGACTTTATGTGTGATGGTGTGGAGCCTGGCGGGCTTTGCACAGGAAAAGAGTTACCAACTTTCCAGCCACATCCTGGACATTCAGCAGGGGCAGCCTGCGGCGGGAGTGAAAATCAGTCTGTCGCATCTTCAGCCCGACGGAAAGACCTGGGCGCTGCTGGAGGAAAGACTGACCGACGAGAACGGCCGCGTGAAGGATTTCCTGGAGGAAGGCACAACCAACCACAAGGGCATCTACCGCCTGACGTATCACGTGGCGCCTTACTTCGAGCGGCTGCAGCAGGATTCGTTCTACCCGTTCATCGAAGTGGTGTTCGAAATCAAGGACGGCAAGCACTACCATGTGCCAATCACGCTTTCACCTTACGGATATTCTACGTATA
>OGZV01001184.1_pt1 | contig 25513 bp, 15 predicted proteins | sample 1576861 | NCBI WGS metagenome assembly OGZV01 (sample SAMEA3541501, study PRJEB24748) | human gut metagenome | biome: human gut; feature: human-associated habitat; material: faeces | place: China | collected 2012
ATAACATCCAGACCGGCGAAAGCACAAAGCCCAATTTGCAGGAGCAGCTGGAGCAGACCCAACAGGAATTTGACCGCCTGCTGGAAATGTCCTTGGACTTTGATGAGGATACTCCGTTTCTGGATGACAGGCTGAAAAAGCTGAACAGCAAAATCAAGCGTCTGAAGAAAGCTATCGAGGACACCGCCGCCCGACAGGAAAAAGCCAGACAGTCGGAAATGCTGCTGTCAGCCAAAGACCTGCAAATCCTAGAATATGACGATGCGCTGACTGCGAGGATTATTGAGAAAATTACGGTGAGATCTCGCAATGAAATTGAAATACGGTTCATTGGTGGCTATGAAAAAGTAATACCATTGGTATGAGAAGGAAAGATAATATGGAACTGGGAAAGAAAATCAAGTTGATACGCGTTCACAGGAATCTAACACAGCAGGAGTTGGGAGAACGACTGAACTTAGGTGATGCGGGCGGCAACCGAATTGCTCAATATGAGTCAGGATTCCGGACGCCTAAAGAAAGTCGAGCCAAGGAAATAGCCAAAGCATTGAATGTTCGTGAGGAAAATTTCTTTGTAAAAGCAGAGACGCCAGAGGACATTATCCGCTTGTTGATTTGGTTCGATTGGGAACATGGATGCGATGGAAGTGTTCTGGTATGTATAATACTACTATTCGATGAATTTGAGAAAGTAAGCAAATATTTAAAGGAATGGTATGAGCTCAAAAAGAAACTGGAAACTGGGCAAAGTACACAGGCAGAATATCTTGAATGGATGCTGCAATGGCCAACGACAAAGAGATGTGATTGGGCAGGATAAGCAATATCAATAAAAGGGAATCTCCCATACTGAGGATTCTAAGTCCTCGGTATGGGAGATTCCCTTTTTCAGCCAAATATAATTGGGTATCTTGTGGCGAGAGGAAAAATTTGCTATAATAATAAAATAAAGATATCCAGCGAGCAATACTGAGAATTATCAAAAAATCAAATTTTCACTTTTGTCTCATAAAATTCTATCGTCAATAACATTGCCGAAATTTCGGAGTTAATAGGGCAGACTGTCTGTCGCGACTGGGCTTTCTACGGATCCGACGCCGAGCAAAGAAAACCAATTCACAGTTCACTGGCAATCGAGCAGAATATCCTGACACTGGAGCAGGTGACAGCTGTTCTCAATGGAAAGACGGTGTTTGCCCGCCGAAAGATATTGCCGAAGTCAAGAACGCCTACGAGATTTATGAGCATCTAGACGCCTTGAATCTATATTTTGCTGATGATCTGCTGGTTGTGCATGGGATTATGATGCGCGATTTGATCGAGGAAGCGGGTATGTTTCGTGCGCGACCCGTCGGTGTGGTAGACCAAGAGGAAAACAACCTATATTTTGGTACACTATCGGACTATGCGCTGGATTCCGCAATGAAGCTGTTGGACTGGACTGAACACAGCGTCGTACATATGCTGATCCGCAGATGTGTGTTCCACTATGAGTATCAATTTGTCGATATTAATGTCCGTATGGGACGGCTGTGACACACGTTAATGATTTCCCAGTGAAGTCCTGTATTGGAATGGCTACCGGTAGAGTCTATCATCCATAACCGACAGTAAGAGTACTACGATGTTATCAACGCGTGCAACTGTTCAGGGAAGTCTACGGCGTTTGTTGAATTTATGCTTGCATCAATCAAAGCATCGCTCATTAATGAGCTCGAAACGAGTGATGAAATTAAGAAATGCCCCCGCGTAGTAGGATAAAGTGGCCGACCACTGGAATGTGTTACAGGCACATTTGCGCGACTATATGTTTATTATGAATGCTAATGCCCGCGCATTGGGCAATGCTTCGACAGCCACGGTCAACTGTATTTTGGCAGGGCTTATCCCTGATGGAAAATTAGTGAAATGTCGTGACAATGGTTTGATGGGTATATAAGCTAAAAGGCTGACTCGCGGGACAGCCGTTTTATGACGTAGGGACAGAAAAGAAAAAATTGAGCCTATTTCGATTGAGGAAGGGTATGTTCTTTTCGTTTTCTGGAGCTAGGATGAAAGTTTCCGTAGGAGAAATAAAACAGTTAAAATTTAAAGAAAAAGGATTATTTAACCAAAAAGAAAGGATGAAATTAAATGGGAAACTTGGCGACGGTTAATCCCCCTGAACAAATCCTAACAGAGGAAAATCTCCGAAATGCTAATGCACTACTTGCTCTTCTTCATGGGAAAAGCGATAGTGTTTGTAGACTTTTCGGTAAGGAAATTATTGTAGACATTAATCAACTGGATAATTTAAATTCCCTCGTTTTGGAAAAGTTGGGGTTACATAGTGTGTCTGCAATAACGACAAGTGTTGATGTTTCCTTCACTGACAAAAAGACATTATCATATAAAGCATGGGAGGATTTTAAGAAAGAAAATTTTAATGCTATAAATTCGGTAACGAAATCCATTTTTGTCCAATGGGATTTTTTTGCAACATTCAGCGGATATAAAGTTCCGCAAAGGCATACATTAAATGTAAGAATCACATCAAGCCTTCAGCCGAGTGACATGCTTAAGGTGTTACTGAATGGCGGACTGGATGAAAAGAACAGCTTCGATATACAATGTTGCACCACTGTATGCAAAGTTGACTTTATCAATAATGCTCTTGCTGAAGAACTGCTAAATGTTGTGCAAAAATGGACTGAACTCTGTGAGTCTGCGTATAGTGAAAAAGGGCGTGTTCGACCTTTCCTGTTTAAGCATCGAAACAAACTGGCAAACATTGTTGAATTATGTGTGGTTTTTTCATTTTGTATGCTCATAGCTATTGTAATAAAGTTGCTAAATCGTTATGACTTGATGGGAACAGAGTGGGGAAATCTTGTCTATCTATTTATATTTATGGTACCGCTAACAACGGCGGCACAAAAGTTGGGAAGATATTTCGGAAAGAAAGTTTACAACGAGTTAAATAACTTGATGGAAACTCACATTTTCAGGATTTCTTTAGGTGACACAAAGCAAGCACAGATAATTGCCGAAGAAAGTCGGTATAAGAACAGTGCTATTTTATTTGTTTTTAATATTATTACGTCCATTGGTTTACCGATTGTTTTCTTTTTACTTGGATCATAATCATTCGACTTCTTTTATGTAAAGCAGCATCTCATGGATAGTAAATTAATTGAAGATCGATTTTGAACAATTATGATGGGTGCAGTTTTTAACAACTTTACTATTATATCAAAGAAAGGAGACCGCAATGGAAACAAACGAGATTCAACTTTTTGAAGATCAGAAAATCCGTACTGCGTGGGATGCCGAGCAGGAAGAATGGTACTTTTCTATTGTGGATGTCATTGCGGTTCTGACAGATCAGCCGGATACACGCCACGCAGCTAAATATTGGAGCGTGCTGAAAACCCGCCTGAAAAGAGAAGGCAGTGAGTTGCCTACACTTTGTAGTCAACTGAAACTGCGTTCTGCGGACGGCAAACGCTATTTAACTGATGTTGCCACAACAGAGCAACTTTTTCGTCTGATTCAGTCAGTTCCCTCACCGAAAGCGGAACCTTTCAAAATTTGGCTGGCACAGGTGGGACGCGAACGGATCGAAGAAACCATTGACCCGGAATTGACGATTGACCGTGCGCTGGAAACTTATCAGAAGAAAGGGTACAGCACAGACTGGATTCATCAGCGGTTGCTTTCCATACGTGTTCGTAATGAACTGACTGCCGAGTGGCAAGCACGAGGTGTGGAGCAGGGGCGCGAGTATGCGATTTTGACGGATGAAATTACAAAAGCATGGTCTGAGATGACGACACGGCAGTATAAAAATTTAAAGGGCTTGAAAAAAGAAAATCTCCGAGACAATATGAGTACAACAGAAATCATCTTGACTATGCTGGCGGAGACTTCAACCAAGGATATTTCGGCGGCTGAAAAGCCCGCTGGATTTTCTGAAAATGTCAAAGTTGCAAAACGAGGCGGCAAAGTTGCAAAGGTTGCCCGGCAAGCACTGGAAACGGAAACGGGAACGTCAGTCATTACTTCCCAAAGTGCGTCTCAGTTGAATGAGGCGGTTACGGAACTTATTGAAATCAGTGCAGAGACAGCTGAAAAAGATAAGGAATAAGGGTATCTTTTTTGTCACACTCACACAAAAAGGACCCGCAACTTAGGTTGCGGGTTCTTTTTTGTGCTGGAGCTGGTAGGATTCGAACAGGTCGGCCGTCCGCAGACGGCAAAAAACAGTCCTGCGGACTGTTTTTTAGACCGCGGCTTGCGAATCCACCAGCTCCCACCAAAAAGCTGTGGCAAAGATATTGCCACGGCTTTTTTTCTTTGCTGTATCGCACAAAATCGGCAAAGGCGATGACCGATTTTCAAAGTGCGTTTTATAGAGATGTCCAACTGCTTCCGGGCGGTTGGATTTTTTTGCTGCCAACCTTTTCTGCTGCTTTCAGAATGTTAAGGCAATACTGCATAATTCTAAGTGCCGCAGCCGCCGGAGCGGTGCTTGAGCCGTTAGGCGGGAATTGTGCGGTATTGCCTTAATAGATTCCTGCCGGGGCCTGGGTGTTTACGAAATACAGCTCGTACCACAAAATAAAGGAATAGAAGCTCCAAATCTTGGTCATGTTCTTGGCCTTGCCCGCCTTATGATCATCCAGCAGGCGCATGATTTCGTCCACATTAAAGAACTTTTCGGCAACGGGGCCAGTGAACTTTTCCTTTACCATATTATAGTACTTATCTTCCCGCAGCCAGTCGTTCAGCGGCACGGGGAAGCCCAGCTTTTTGCGATGGGCAACGCTTTCCGGCAGCTGCTTCATGGCGGCACCGCGCAGAGCGATCTTGGTGGACTCTTTGCCGGAGCGGTATTTCTGCGGGATGGACAGTGCCACATCCAGCATGTTGCGGTCCAGGAAAGGCACGCGCAGTTCCAGGCTGTTGGCCATGCTCATGCGGTCGGCTTTCAGCAGGATATCATACAACATCCAGGTGTGCATATCCACCCACTGCAGCTGGGTGGGTTCATCCAGACCCTGCACTTTATCAAAATAAGGCTTAAAGAACTGTTCCGGGCGGGGGCTGTGGTAGTTCTTTTTCAGGCAGCGGTCACGTTCAGCCGGGTCCAGGAAAACATAGTTGGCGCGCATATAGCGCTGCCAGGGTTCTTCTGCACCGCGCACCAGGAAGTGCTTGCCCTTAAAGTCCGGCAGTTTGGATGCCACTGCGCCTGCGGCCTTACGCAGCGCTTTGGGCACCTTATGCTCGTAATCCATAAAGTGAACCGCCTGGCAGTACATGGGGTAGCCGCCAAACAGTTCATCGGCACCTTCGCCGGAAAGCACGACCTTGACGTACTTGCGGGCGTTCTGGGCCAAAAAGTAAAGCGGAACTTCCGCCGGGTTGGGCATGGGTTCATCCAGGTACCACTGGATCAGGCGGTTGGCTTCAAAGAACTGTTCGGCATCCACCTTATTGGCAATGCTGGGCACACCGATTTCCTTACTGAACTCCTGGGCATACGGCAGCTCGGAGTATTTTTCCTCCGCATAGCCGACCGAGAAGCTCTTGACATGTGGAGTACCCTTAGCAACCTCGTTGACCACAAAGCTGGAATCCACACCGGAAGAAAGGAAGCAGCCAACCTCAACATCGGCAATCTGGTGGGCGGCAACGCTTTCGGCAAAGGTATCGGTGATGATTTTTTCCCACTCTTCCAGGCTCTTGGAATCGTCCACATGGTACTTGATCTCATAGTAGCGTTCCACTGTCAGCTCGCCATTTTCCCAGGTGAACATACATCCGCTGGGCAGCTTGTAGACATTTTTGAACATGGTTTCCTCATTGGGGATATATTCAATGCTCAAATATTCCGGCAGGCGTTCCTCGTTTAGTTCCTTTTTGAAACCGGGATGAGCCAGAAAGCTTTTGATCTCGCTGCCAAACAGGAACAGACCATCCTGATTATAATAATAGAACGGTTTAATACCGAAAATATCCCGCGCACCAAACATGGTTTTGGTTTTCTGGTCCCAGATCACGAAGGTGAACATGCCGCGCAGTTTGCCGGGCAGCTGATTGCCCCACTGCTCATAGCCATGCAGCAGCACCTCGGTATCGGACCGGGTAGCAAAGGTATGGCCTGCGGCGATCAGTTCCTCGCGCAGGGTCTGGAAGTTATAGATCTCGCCGTTAAAAATGCAGACAAGACTGCCATCCTCATTGAACATGGGCTGCTTGCCGCCCTCCAGGTCAATGATGGAAAGGCGGCGGTGGCCCAGGGCTACCTGGTCGTCCACATAGTAGCCTTCGCCGTCCGGGCCGCGGTAGGTGATCAGGTCCGCCATTCCTTTTACAATGCGGCGGGCGGTTTCCGCTTTATGGTTGCGCTCAGCAAAGCCGGTAATGCCACACATAGGCGCTTTCCCCTCTCTATATTATAATGGTTTGTTTTGTTACAGGCTGGCGTTTCTATGATTGCCAAAAGGGCGGCGGGTGCACAATGTGCGCCCCTACGGGGGCCAGCGATTTTATTTATAGTGTGTGATAGCTTTTATTCTATCATCAATCCCGCAGGCCCTTATTGCCATAGTAGCGGGCGGTTTTGCGGTAGTAGTTCAGCTGGCTGCGGATGTACCAGAGCCAGCGCTTCAGGTTCCAATCCTCTTTGCAGAACAGCTGGTGGGCACATTTGCCCTCTTTTTTCAGCTTATCCGCACGGGCCAGCAGATCCGGATCCTTCAGGTATTTTTTGATCACGCCGTAGGGGGCAATCATCCACAGGCTCTTGGTATCGGCAATGGTCAGGCCAAGTTCCTTGTGCTCCAGCACATCCTCCACCAGCCACTTGGACAGGTTATACCCTGCCGCGGTGACAAAGTAGCTGGAACGGCCCTGACGGGGGTTCATCTCAAACATCTTGTACTCGCCGGTGCGGGCGTCGTACTTGATGTCCATATTGGCAAAGCCTTCCCACTGCATATCTTCCAAAAAGTTTTTCAGCTTTTCCAGCAGGGCAGCATCATTGTATTCGGGGTCAGACAAGATGGCCGCATAGTTGCCGATGCCTTCGGGGGTCTGCTCTTCCAGCAGGGGGCGGCCCAAAGCCATCAGCTTGACTTTGTGGTCCAGGCCGCAGTAGGCGTTCAGCACACGCATGCAGTTGTCATCGCCGGGGATATACTCCTGCAGAATCAATTCGTCCTGGTAGCTGCTGCCGTAAATGGCGGCGGTGATGGCGTCAAATTCTTCGCGGTTATTGGCAAGGAACACCTTTTTCTTGTGGGGGAAGGTGCAGTTCCAATACGCCGGGGAATTGCTCGCCTTGATGATAACGGGGAACGCAAACGGCAGTTCTATATTTTTATAGTTCTGCGCATTGCAGGTTGCCGTTTTGGGGTAGCTCAGGCCGTGTGCTTCGCAGGCACGGTAAAAGTTTTCCTTAATATCCAGGTCCAGCACGGTTTGCAGTTCCGGGCAGGCAAAGTGGTAATAGGGTTTCAGGGCATCGCGGTGGCGGCCCATCAACACGGTGTAACCGTCCGCGCAGGAAACCAGCACCAGCGGCTTGTCCGCATGGGCTTTTGCGTAATCGGTCAGCGTTTTTACAAACGTTTCATCGTTTTCCAAATCAGGTTCCAGCACGGCAATTTTTACAAGATTGGTGTTGGAAGTTGCAACCAGCGCACCCTTGCAGATGGCCACGCTGCGCACGCCATACTGCTGGTAAAAGCTGCGTGCCATACCATAAACATTGGCATCGCTGCCAAGAAGTACCGGTAAAAAATCAGACATAATACCAAACCTTTCCCATTTTGGTTATCCTTTATTTTACCGCCATTGCCACCACATGTCAAACGGCAATATTGCCTGCTTTGGGGGTGCGGGCACGGCGTTTTTTGTCTGCGCGGGCGAAAATTCCAGCAGCATTCGCCGCAAAATGCTTTTCTTTACGGCGCGAACCGTGTATAATAGGGCATATCGTACAAACAGTACCGGTTCCCGCCGGGGCAAGAAAGTAATAACCTGCGGTTTGTTTTTAACTCCGCAGCCAGTTGAGGATTATAACCATGTGTGGAATTGTTGGCTTTGTCGGCGCACGCGCCGACATGCAGGAAATTTTGCAGGGCATGATGGATGCCATCGCCCACCGCGGCCCCGATGGCCAGGGCCAGTTTATTGAAGGCCCGGCAGCCCTTGGCCAGCGCCGCCTTTCCATCATTGACCTGGAGGGCGGCAAACAGCCCATGTTCAATGAGGACCAGAACCTCGCCGTCATCTTTAACGGCGAGATCTACAACTTCCAGGAGTTGACCGCCGAATTGATGCGCGCCGGGCACACCTTCGCCACCCGGTCCGACACCGAAGTTTTGCTGCACGGGTACGAGCAGTGGGGCAAGGAGATGCTGCAAAAGCTGCGCGGCATGTTCACTTTTGCCATCTGGGACCGCAAGAACGAAACGTTGTTCTGCGCGCGCGACCATTTTGGCATCAAGCCGTTCTATTATTACCAAAACGATGCCGGAGAGCTGCTGTTTGGCAGCGAGATCAAAAGCTTTTTGGCCCACCCCGGCTTCAAGAAAGAGCTGAACGAAGAGCAGCTGCCGCTGTACCTCTCTTACCAGTATTCCCCCGGGGAGGATACGTTCTTCAAGGGCGTCAAAAAGCTGATGCCCGCCCACTGGCTGGAATGGAAAGCCGGGCAGCTGACGGTGCAGCGCTACTGGCAGCCCAAGTTTGACCCCGATGATTCCCGCACACTGGAAGAGTGGGAGGACGAGATCAGCGCCGCCATGAAAGAAAGTGTGCAGGCACACAAGATCGCGGATGTTGAGGTTGGCAGCTTCCTTTCTTCCGGCGTGGATTCCAGCTATATGGCTGCACTGGCCCATGTGGACAAAACATTCACCGTTGGCTTTGCCAACAAGCAGTATGACGAAACCGACTATGCACAGGAATTTTCCAAGCACATCGGGGTCAAGAATTACGCTTACCGCATTACGCCGGAGGAATACTGGGCCAACCTGGGCAAGATCCAGTACCACATGGATGAGCCTCTGGCAGATGCTGCTTCGGTCGCGCTGTACTTTGTCAACCGCGAAGCATCCAAGCAGGTCAAGGTCTGCCTGTCCGGCGAGGGCGCCGATGAATTTTTCGGCGGGTACAACATTTATAAAGAGCCGTTTACCGTAACCTGGTATGACAAGATTCCCCTGCCCATCCGCCGGGCCATCGGCGCGGTGGCGGACCTGCTGCCGCCGGTGCATGGCATCAACTTTTTGGTGCGCCGCGGCAAGCCGCTGGCGGAGCGTTACATCGGCAACACCAACCTGATGGATGAGCACCGCAAGAAAAAGCTGCTGAAAAACTACCACCCCGGCAAGCTGCCCACCGACCTTTCCCGCCCGTACTTTGAGCTTTCCAAAGGGCAGGACGCTGTGACCCAGATGGAAACCTGCGACCTGAACCTGTGGATGGTGGGCGATATTCTGCTGAAAGCCGACAAGATGAGCATGGCCAACAGCCTGGAGCTGCGCGTGCCGTTCCTGGACCGCAAAGTATTTGAACTGGCAAGTCATATTCCGACCAAGTGCAAGGTGAACGCCAACCAGACCAAGATTGCGATGCGCGGTGCGGCAGAAAAGACCATTCCCGCCAAAACGGCAGACAAAAAGAAGCTCGGCTTCCCTGTTCCGGTACGCGCCTGGCTGCGGGATGAGCAGTATGCGGGCGTTGTGCGCAAGGCATTTAACCCCCCCGCCGCGGAGCAGTTTTTTCGCACAAAAGAGCTGAATGCCATGCTGGACCAGCATATTTCCGGCAAGCGGGATAACTGGCGGCAGATCTGGTGCATTTTTATGTTCTTAGTCTGGTACGATGAATACTTTGTAAAACGCTGAGGTGATAACAACATGCTGTTAAAACAACTGCTGAAAAATCTGGACTATACACTTGTTCAGGGCTGCCTGAATACCGAAGTGACTGACATTTACTATGATTCCCGCAAGGTAACGCCGGGCGGTCTGTTTGTCTGCATCGTCGGCACCCAGCGGGACAGCCATGATTACGCCGCGGACGTTGCCGCCAAAGGCGCCGCCGTGCTGGTCATCCAGCACGACCTGCCCGCCGAGGTGCTGGCCGCTTTGCCGGATGTGACCGTGGTCAAGTTCGAGAACACCCGTTACGCCATGGCGCTGCTTTCCACCGCCTATTTTGGCCGTCCCGCGCTGGAAATGACGATGGTTGGCGTGACCGGCACCAAGGGCAAAACCACCACCACCCACATGATCAAGGCTGTGCTGGAAGCCGCAGGTCACAAGGTCGGCATGGTCGGCACCAACGGCGTGTATTACCCCGGCCACCACTATGACCTGAACAACACCACCCCCGAGAGCTATGAGCTGCAAAAGATCCTGCGCCAGTTGGCGGATGCTGGGTGCGATGCCTGCGTGATGGAAGTTTCCAGCCAGGGCATTATGATGGACCGCGTGGCGGGCATCCATTATAAAGTGGGCGTGTTCACCAACCTGTACCCGGACCACATCGGCCCCGGCGAGCATGCCAGCTTTGAGGAATACCGCAGCTGGAAAGGCAAGCTGTTCCAGCGCTGCGATGTCGGCGTGGTAAACGCCGATGACCCCAACACCGAAGCATTGCTGGAAGGCCACACCTGCAAGCTGGTTACCTATGGCATCCACGCCCCCAAGGTGGACTACCGCGCCAGCGAGCAGTACCGCCTGCTGCGCAACAAGGAGATGCTGGGCGTTGAGTTCACCCTGACCGAGCCGGACGGCCACACGCTGGACGTACAGGTGGGCATGCCGGGGCTGTTCAGTATTTACAACGCCCTGGCCACCATCGGCGTGGGCAAGGTGCTGGGCCTTGCGGATGCCCCCATCCATGAGGGACTGAAAAAGGCTTTGGTCAAAGGCCGTGTGGAGCTGGTGCCCATCAGCCACAAGTTCACCATCCTGATCGATTATGCCCACAACGAAGCCGCCACCGAAAGCCTGATTGAAACCCTGCGGGAGTACAACCCCAACCGCCTGGTCGTGGTGTTCGGCTGCGGCGGCAACCGCAGCAAGCTACGCCGTTACGGCATGGGCGAAGTGTGCGCCAAGTTGGCGGATTTCAGCATCCTGACCGAAGATAACAACCGCTTTGAAAAAGTGGAAGATATTATCGCGGACATCAAAACCGGCATGGCCAAGGGCAACCCGGACGCCAAGTATGTGGAAATTCCCGACCGGCTGGATGCCCTGCATTACGCCATTGACCACGCGCAGGAGGGCGACCTGATTGCCGTAATTGGCAAAGGCCACGAAGCCTACCGTGACCGCGAGGGTGTTAAAACGCCGTTTTTGGAGCGCGAGCTGATTGAAGAGTACGCCGCTGAAACTGGGGTAGAATAAATATTTTTGCAGGGCTATGCTTTGCCTTTTGCTGCTTTGCGGCAAAAGCGGCACGGCCCTGCTTTTCTTTTGCACAAAACTATGGTATACTGTTTGTGTATACTAAAAAGTATAGGCAACACCGCACAATTCTCGCCTGACGGCTTAAGCACCGCTCCAGCGGCTGCGGCACGGCATCTGCGTTGCCAAAATGCTCGATAATGTCGGGTTGCGGTACCCGCATCGTGCTTCGGGGGCAAAAGCCCCTCGCACTCTGCGACCGCTGCCCCTGCTTCGGTTCGCTGTTTCCGCCACTGGCGGCGCTCACCTTTGCAGCATCCAGTATTATCTGCGCTTTTGGCTTAGCAGCTGCCGCACCTCGCTCGCCGTATCGGCACTTAGAATTATGCGGTATTGCCTATACGGGTACTGATTACAAAAACAACGGCGTATGCTTATATGGTGGAAAATAACGCCCTCACTCTGCCTGCTCCGCAAAGGATTTCAGCAGCATGGCGCGTGCGCGGTGGATGCGGGTACGGACGTTCGGCTCGCTGGAATCGGTAATTTTGGCGATCTCGCAGATGGAGTAGCCCTTCACCCGCAAAACCAACGTCTGGCGGTAGATCAGCGGCATTTCTTCCAGCAGGGCGATGGCCCGGTCCAGCTGCAGATTGGTCAGCGCCACTTCCTCCGGCTCAACGTAATGGTCCAGGGCCGCGGCCAGGCTTTCGTAGTCGGGCCGGGGGCCGCGGCGCTCCCACTTGCGGAGAAAATCAATGCTCCGCTCCCGCGTCACGATGTAAAGGTAAGATTTCAGCGCCCGCTCGTTGTCGATGCGCAGGGTGTCGATCTCGCGCAGCAGCTGCACAAAGGTTTCATGTACGGCATCCTCGGCCAGCGTGGGATTTTTGATAATGCCCGCGGCAGTGTGCAGCATAAAGCGGTAGTATTTGCGGTAAATCGTTTCAAATTTATTTTTATTGTCATCGCTGTCCAGCGCAGCAAGATAGAAAACAAGCACGAAGTTTCCTCCTGAATCGTAACTTCCCGGTTATAGCGTATCCAGCACAATGCCCTCGGCAATTTTGATAAGCTCCGTTATATCCAAATTGCCCGTCATCGAGTAAGCCAAACGGTCACTTTCCCACACAAGAACGTTAGAATTGTCAACATTCATAACGCACCAAATTGCGTCGTGACCGTCAAATTGCAGGGAATAATAGGCCGCATCCTCGTTGTTTATCTGGGCCTGCGTATCGTTGATCGGCGCAATGATCACATCAAACGAGCCGCCTGAGTCGTCGGCATACTGCGCATAATAAAACTGCGTGGCGGCCGGGTCGCTGGCTTCTACCAGCGTGAACCCCTGCGGAATATAGGACAGCGATGCACGAAACGCGGGCACGGGGGAGGCATCCCCATCCGAAAAGGAGACCGTCACAAACTGGTCGTGCCATTCCAGCAGGGTCTCTACCACCGCCTCCCGCACGGCCTTTACGGGCAGCAGCGTGCAGGAAAACAGCGACAGCGCCGTGGCCAAAGCAACCAGGAACCGCTTGATCGCCAGCCGTCCATACTGCCGATTCGCCCTGCGGTTGGCAGTATGGACCAGCGCATCCATCCTGCGCAAAAACGCATCGGATGCCTGCACCTCGCCCAGCGGCGCTTCGGGGCCGGGCATCTGGGCCAGGGCGCGGTCCTGCGCTTCGGTCACGATCATGGCAATCAGGGCATCCGGGGAAATACAGAGTTTGTCATCCTTCATGGTCTTTCACTCCAATCTGGCCACCTGGCGGGCCGCCTGTCTATAATCCGTAGTATACCGCAAAAAAGTTTCACTGACAATATATACTGTGCCGCCAGCACTCCGCCCGGGGGATTGCAAAGCACCCTGTATCGTGCTATACTACAATAGCAGTGATATAAGTCATACTTGTCATGAACGGACAAAAGGCTTGTAAAACCGGCAGGAAGGCCGGGATTGCAGGCCTTTTGTTTTTTGCGGCAAAATCAAAAGGCAAGAGGTATGGGATTTTATGGTTCTTGAAGCAATTGCAACCATCAATCAGGCGGTCAACAACTTTGTGTGGGGCATCCCGGCGATGGTGTGCATCATCGGCGTGGGGCTGCTGCTCAGTGTGCGGACGGGCTTTTTGCAGATCCGCAAATTCCCGTATGCGATCAAAACCACCATCGGGCGTATGTTCCGCAAAAAGGATGCCTCTGACGGTGCGATGACGCCGTTCCAGGCCGTCTGCACGGCGCTGGCGGGCACGGTGGGCACGGGCAACATTGCGGGCGTTGCGGGCGCTATCGCCATCGGCGGGCCGGGCGCAGTGTTCTGGATGTGGTGCTCCGCGCTGTTGGGAATGTGCACCAAATTTGCGGAGGTCACGCTCGCCGTACATTTTCGGGAGCGCAGCGCCACCGGTGAGTGGGTCGGCGGCCCCATGTACTACATTAAAAACGGTCTGGGCAAGCACTGGCAGTTCCTGGCCGTGCTCTACTCGCTGTTCGGCGTGCTGACGGTTTTTGGCACCGGCAACGCGACCCAGGTCAACACCATCGTCGCCGCCATCGACACGGCCCTGACGGAGTTCAATGTGGTCGGTCAGAACGCGCTTTCCACCCTGAACCTCGTGGTCGGCATCGTTGTGGCGATGCTCGTCGCCATGGTGCTGCTGGGCGGCATCAAGCGCATCGGCAGCGTCAGTGAACGGCTGGTGCCCTTCATGGCACTGTTCTACATCGTGCTGGCTGTGGGCGTCGTTATTCTGAACATTCAGCGCTTCCCGGCGGTGATCGAGGCCGTCTTTGCAGGTGCGTTCAACCCGGCGGCCTTCACGGGCGGCACCATCGGCAGCCTGTTCATCAGTATGCAGAAGGGCGTCTCCCGCGGCATCTTCTCCAACGAGGCCGGCCTTGGCACGGGTTCCATCGCCCACGCCTGTGCCGACACGAAAAAGCCGGTCAAGCAGGGCATGTTCGGCATCTTTGAGGTCTTTGCGGACACCATCGTCATCTGCACGCTGACGGCTATGGTCATTCTGTGCAGCGGCACGACGGTCAACTATGGCGCCGCCGCGGGCGCGGAGCTGACGATCTCCGGCTTTACCACGACCTACGGCGGCTGGGCATCCATCTTCACGGCGGTGGCACTGTGCTGCTTTGCCTTCTCCACCATCATCGGCTGGGGGCTGTACGGCTCACGCTTTATCGCCTTCCTCTGCCGCAGCGACAAGGTCGTGCGCCCCTTCTTCGTGGTGTACTCCTTCGTTTCCATCCTGGGTGCTACGATGGACCTGGGCCTGATGTGGAGCATTGCCGATACCTTCAACGGTCTGATGAGCATCCCGAACTTGATTGCGCTGCTGCTGCTTTCCGGCACAGTGGTGCAGCTGACAAAGGAATATTTTGAAAAAGAAAAGGTGTAAGAAATGTTTGTAGGAACTTGGTGGTCCTTGATGCCGCCGATCATCGCCATTCTGCTGGCGCTGCTCACAAAGGAAGTCTATCTCTCGCTGTTCGCTGGCTGCGCGCTGGGTGCGCTGCTGGTGGCAGAGTTTCACCCATGGGTCGCGTTTGACACACTGTTCAACACGATGATCGACAGCGTCGACTTCTCGATTCTGATGTTCATGATCCTGCTGGGCATGGTCGTTATGCTCATGCAGGAGTCCGGCGGCACCCGCGCTTACGGTGAGTGGGCGGCGAAAAAGCTCAAGAGCAAGCGCGCCACGCTCGTGGCGACCTCGCTGCTGGGTGCGCTGATTTTTGTGGACGACTACTTCAACTGCCTGACCGTCGGCTCCGTCATGCGCCCGGTTACCGACAAGTACAAGGTTTCCCGCGCCAAGTTGGCTTACCTCATCGACGCCACGGCGGCCCCGGTCTGCATCATTGCGCCGATCTCGTCCTGGGCGGCGGCGGTCAACTCCTACGTCCCGGCGGGCAGTTCGATGTCCGGCTTTGAGATGTTCGTCCGCACGATCCCGTTCAACCTGTACGCGATGCTGACGCTCTACATGGTGTTCTTTACTTCGCTGCTGGGCTTCGACTTCGGCCTGATGAAAAAGCACGAGCGCAACGCCGCCCACGGTGACCTGTTCACCTCGGGCGGGGAGGCATTCCAAAACCAGGAAATCAAGGACCCCACCGAGGGCGGTAAATTCGCCAAGGGCAAGGTCATTGACCTGATTGCACCGATGATCGTCATGATCTTTACGGCCATCGCCACGATGATCTGGACCGGCTACCTGAACGGCGGCACGAACCTTGTCGAGGACTTTGCCAACTGCTCCTCGTCGGAGTCGCTTGTCTTTGCGGGTCTTGTCACGGTGGGCTTCCTGCTGCTGTTCTACCTGCCGCGCCGCGTTATTGGCTTTAAGGACTTTATGAACTCCGTGCCCGAGGGCGGCAAGCTGATGATGCCGCCCATCCTGATTCTGGTGCTGGCCTGGACGCTGAAGGGCATGACCGACGCGCTGGGCATCGGCGACTTTGTGCGCCAGGCCGTCAGCCTGAATGAGGGTCTCATGCGCTTTGTGCCGCTGCTGATCTTCTGCATTGCGATTTTTATTGCGTTCTCCTCCGGCACCAGCTGGGGCACATTTGCGATTTTGGTCCCCATCGTCGTCAATATGTTCTCCGAGACGGACCCCACCATGATGATCGTAGCGGTATCCGCGGTGTTGGCGGGTGCGGTCTGCGGCGACCATATTTCGCCAATCTCGGATACGACCATCATGTCCAGCTCCGGTGCACAGTCGAACCACATCAACCACGTGCAGACCCAGATGCAGTACGCCATGGTCGTCGTGGCGGCCTGTGTGCCCGGCTACCTGATCGCGGGCTTTACCGAAAACTGGCTCATCACGCTGGTGTCGTCGCTTGCCATTCTGACCGCAGCCCTGCTGTATCTGCGCAGGCGCAGTCTGGCCGAGGACGCCAGGGCATAAAGAAAAAGCAGTGCTTTCCAAGCGGAAGGCACTGCTTTTTTTGTAGGGACAAATTCCGTATCCGCTTTTTACTTCAGCGTACCGTCCAGAATCTGCTGGTAATACCACGGCTTCTCGGCGTGGAATACCCGCCCGGCGAGATGCGCAAACCGCGGATCGCTGATTTGCGCAGGAAAGCGCAGCTCCCACGCGCAGAGCGCCTGATACTTGAACCGCAGCTCGCGGTTGGCGGCGTTGTTGCCGTACTTGGAATCACCCAGAATCGGGCAGCCGATGTGTGCTAAATGCGCGCGGATCTGATGGGTGCGCCCGGTCACAAGCTCGACCTCCAACAGGGCCAGCCGTCCGCTGACGGCCAGCGTTTCATACCCGGTGATGACCTCCTTCGCGCCGCCCGCCGTCGTGTCGGTGATGCGCACAATGCCGCGCTCGGCGTCCTTCAAAAGGTAGTCGCGCAGCAGGGCGGCGGGCGGGTTCGGGCGGCCAAACGTCACGCAGAGGTAGCGCTTTTCAATGTCGCGCGCCTTAATGGCGGCAGTCAGAAACGCCTCCGCCGCACTGTTCTTCGCCAGCAGCACCAGCCCGCTTGTACCGGTGTCCAGCCGGTGGCAGAGCACAGCGTGGGCAGCCTTGCCCTCAGCGGCCAGCTTCGTTTGTACGCGGCGAAGCAGCGTGTCACTGTCAGGGCCGTCCACAGCGATGCCTGCAGGTTTGCTGGCAATGATGATGTCGTCGTCCTCATACACAAACACGGCGGCGGGGGTGGGGCGGTTCTCCAGCTGGTCGTCGTTCAGGAACAGCTTGATAATATCGCCGTTCTGCACGCGGGTGGAGAGCGGCTGCTTCTTTCCGTTCAGCTTGATCTTGTTCTCGCGCAGGGCCTTGTTCAGCCGCCCCATGCCCAAAGCGGGGAACTGGTCCATCAGGTACTTGTCCAGCCGCACGGGCAGCAGGCTTTTTACATGCAGTTCTTTCATTTTGTCGTCAACTCCTGATCCCACAAAACCGTGGCATCCTCAATATCCAAGGTGACCATCAGCCAACCGGCGTCGTGGTCATCGACCTTCAAAATCGGGTACTCCTGCCCGCCCGCGCAAAGCAGTGACGCACCGTCCAGCTTAGCACGCGCGAACGGAGAATCCTTAAAGCAGACCGTCTGCTTTGTTTCATCCAGCACGCCGCGGTTCCACAGCGCGTCGGTGTAGTCTGCCAGGCGCAGGGGATAGTCCTCGTCGTAGGGCGTACACAGAGCGTCAAACGTTTGTCGTCCCTGCAGCCCCGGCGCAATGACGTACCAGATGGCGCTGCCGTCGGCGCTCGTCACGCGCCCGCACCAGGCCAGCGCTTTGACCGGTTCCACGGCCTGCAAAAAGGCACCCTCGTCCTCGAACAGGTAGAGCGTGTCACTCTGCGGCGTGCCCGCGTCCAGAGCGTCCAGCGCGGTCTGGCGCTCGGCGGCAAGAGCAGTCTCGTCGTAGCGGGCGGCGAAGGGATCGTTCGTTGTCATGCCGTTGTCGGCGGCCCAAAGCGCTAAGTGCAAGCTGTCGGCCTGCATGCCCTGCACGGATTCGATGTGGCGGTACTGTGCCGCGCTCTGCCAGAAATCACTGTCCAGTTCGGACGGGAACGCGTCCGTGACCTGCGCGGCCTGCATGGCGTCGTGCCGCTGGAAAAGCGCCGGGCTTACATCCCACAGCTGCACGGCGGCAAACAGTGCGACCCAGACGGCCCCGCGGGGCAGACGCGCCAGCCCTGCGAACGCTGCCAGCGTCAGCAGGTAGTAGACGGGCCAGAACAGCCGCCCGCCGGAGCGAAAGACCGAGAACAGCTTAATAAAGGAAGCGGGCAGCGGCAGTGTGGCCAGCGTCACGCCGTTGGCAGTGATGACGTTGCTGACGGCAAACGCGGTCAGCACAGCGCAGACCGCGCACAGCGCCCAGTGACGGCGCACAGCGGGCAGGATATGCCGCCGCGCTGACACGACCACGACAGGCAGTGCAGCCAGCACGCCCAGCCCCAGATAGGCAAAGGCGTCATAGTTGCCGCCGACCTGATTCTGTGCGGGCAGCAGGCGGCTGTACAAAACGCCGTTCACACCCGCCGGGTTCCACAGCGCGTTCAGGTTCATGGCAAAATAGCCGTACAGCGCCTGCCCGCCGCTGGTGGCTGTGCCGTAAAGCAGCCCCAGCGCCCAACCCAGCGCCGCGGTGCAGAGCATGTTGCCGCCCAAAAACAGCGCGGGCCGCAGCCATTGCCGCTGCCTTACGGCGTACTCAAGCAAAAGCGCCAGTGTGACAGCGTAGGTCATGGGCAGAAAATACGGGTGGATACCGACGGCCAGAATGTTGATGACAAACAATCCGCGCGACGCAAACCGGCTCTGTCGGCGGCAGACAAAATAACAGTACAGCGCCGCCAGCACAAGCCACTGCGCGCCGAGCGAGGTGTGCCGGAACGCGCGCTCCAGTAAAATCGGGCTGGCCGCAAACACAAGCGAGCCCGCCAAAGGGGCGGCAAGCCCCTCAGCAAACAGCCCGCACAGCAGCGCCGCAAAGCCGCCCTGCAAAGCAAAGCAGACAAGGGTAAACCAGCCGAAATACTGGAACGTCCCGCCCAGCGCTGCCGCCAGCGGGCGGCACAGCACAGCCAGCAGCGGGATAGAATCGGTGTACGCAACGCTGACGCCCTGCGGCGCGTTGATGGCCTGCGTTACGCCGAGCGGCCAGCCCGGCGCACTGCTTCGGTAGAACAGCCAGCCCGCGTAGTGCTGCTGGATGTCCTTTTCAATGTAGCCGCCGCGGCAGAAGGCGTCGTTGGCTACGTCCAGTGGTGCAAGGCCGTACACAAGCAAAAATACGGCAGCGCCGAGCAGCGCCCCCAGCCAGAACAGCCGGGCGCTGCGGGTAGATTTATGGTTCAGCATACCATGCCTCACAGGGTCCAATAGAAAAAGCCGAAACAACCGGTAAAGCTGTTTCGGCTCGGGTAAATGCCGCTGACCGGGATCGAACCGGTACGGTATCGCTACCGAGGGATTTTAAGTCCCTTGCGTCTGCCAGTTCCGCCACAGCGGCATAATATATGTATTGTAGCGCAAGAAGGCGGAAATGTCAATCTTCCCGCCGCGTCTTTTTGCCGTCTTTTTGCGGAACGGGTGCAAAAAGCGGATTCCCCGCCCGACGGCACAAAAAATTCACCTTCTGCCGCTTGTGCTTTTGCTTCGAATTTGTTATACTAATATGGTATGTTTGGATAGGTGCGCCCATTTGGGCGTTTATATAAGGAGAAATTCACTTGGAAAAACTGACCTACACCCACAACGATGCCGCCGCCAAGGCGCTGGCGGCGTTCTATGAGACACCGCCGCTGGCGTATGTGCGCAGCTACGGCTGCCAGCAGAACGTCAACGACGGCGAGAAGATCAAGGGCGTTTTGCAGGATGTCGGCTACGGCCTGTGCGACAATGTCGAACACGCCGACCTCATCCTGTTCAACACCTGCGCCGTGCGTGAGCACGCCGAGCAGCGCGTTTTCGGCAATGTCGGCGCGCTGAAAAAGCTCAAGGAGCAGAACCCGCGTCTGATGATCGGTGTCTGCGGCTGCATGGCCCAGCAGGAGCACATTGTCGAAAAGCTGCGCCAGAGCTACCCCTATGTGGACCTTGTCTTTGGCGTGGACGGCATTGACCGGCTGCCCGCCATGCTGGCCGAGCGCATCCGCAAGGGCAAGCGCTATCTGGAAAAGCCCGCCGAGCGCAACGCCGTGGTCGAGGAGCTGCCCATCCGCCGTGATTCCGGCTTCCGCGCGTGGCTGCCCATCATGTACGGGTGCGACAACTTCTGCACCTACTGCATCGTGCCCTACGTCCGTGGGCGGGAGCGCAGCCGCGAGCCCGCCGCAATTCTGGCAGAATTCAGGCAGCTTGTCGAGCAGGGCTATAAGGAGATCACCCTCCTGGGCCAGAACGTCAACAGCTACGGCAAGGGGCTGGAACATCCCATCGACTTTGCCGACCTTTTGAACCTGCTGTGCGAAGTCCCCGGCGACTACCAGATCCGCTTCATGACGAGCCACCCGAAGGACGCCAGCCGTAAGCTCATCGACACGATTGCCGCGCAGGAGCATCTGTGCAAGCATATCCACCTGCCCGTGCAGTCCGGCTCGGACCGGCTGCTCAAGGAGATGAACCGCCACTACAACGTCGCGCAGTACATGGATCTGATCCGCTACGCCAAGGAAAAAATTCCCGGTGTGACCTTCTCCAGCGACATCATTGTCGGCTTCCCCGGCGAGACGGAGGAGGACTTTGCCGCAACGCTCGACCTCATCCGTGAGGTGGGCTATATGCAGCTATTTACCTTCATCTATTCCAAGCGCGCCGGCACCCCGGCGGCCAAGCTGCCTGACCCAACGACCCACGCTGAGAAGGCCGCCCGCATGGACCGCCTGCTGAAAACGCAGGAGGAGTTCGCCTTTGCCGCCACCGCCGCCATGGCAGGCCGGACCGTCCGCGTGCTGGTCGAGGCTGCTGGCCGCAATGAGGGCACTGTCAACGGACGCCTCGACAACAATCTGGTCGTGGAGTTCAAGGCCCCTGAAAGTCTTATCGGCCAGTGGGCCGACGTCCACATCACCGGCTCGCGCGCCGCACTGCTTGTGGGCGAGCTTGCTGAATAAACCTATACATTATATTTATAAGGAGAATTTTACAATGGATTGCATTGATCTTTTCAAGAAAGCCGCCGCTGCCCTGCAGACTGACCCCCGCTACCTGGAGCTGGACGCTGCCCGCCGTGAGAACGACATGGACGAGGAGCTGCAGAACATGATTGGTGAGTTCAACCTCGCCCGCCTCGACCTGAACAATGAGAGTGCCAAGGCCGAGACCGATGCCGCCCGCGTGGCCGAGCTGAACCAGCGCGTCAACGACCTGTACAGCCAGATCATGGCCAGCGAGGGCATGGTCCGCTACAACGCCGCCAAGGCCGAGTGCGAGGCAATGGTCAGCCACATTGACGCCATCATCAACACCGCTATGAACGGCGGCGACCCCATGACCGTGCAGGCCCCCACCGGCGGCTGCACCGGCAGCTGCTCCACCTGCGGCGGCTGCCACTAAAGATTGAGGCGCGGGGCATAGAGGCCGTAGGGGCGCATTCTATATGCGCCCGCAGCACTGTACGCAGCCGCATACCTTCCGGGCGGATATGGAATCCGCCCCTACAAGAACAACATACCAACAAGAATCAACAGGAGTGTGAAACATGGCCGAGCAAGCAGTATCGCCCATGATGCAGCAGTATTTTGAAATCAAAAAACAGCATCCCAACGAGATTCTGTTCTATCGCGTCGGTGACTTCTATGAAATGTTCTACGACGACGCGCTGACGGCTTCGCGGGAGCTGGAGCTGACGCTGACCGGCAAAAACTGCGGCAAGGAAGAACGCGCCCCTATGTGCGGCGTGCCGTTCCACTCCTACGAGACTTACATGGCACGCCTGGTCGCCAAGGGCTACAAGGTCGCCATCTGTGAGCAGATGGAGGACCCTGCCCTCGCCAAGGGTCTTGTCAAGCGCGACATCATCCGCGTTGTCACGCCCGGCACGGTCATTGAAAGCAGCATGCTGTCCGAGGATAAAAACAATTATCTGGCGAGCATTTACTGCAAGCGCACCCGCGGCCGCTGGCGTGCGGGCGTCTGCTTTGCGGACGTTTCCACCGGCGAGGCCTACGCCACCGAGCTGAACGCTGAAAAAATCGGCGGAGCCATCATCACCGAGCTGTGCCGCTATATGCCCAGCGAGATTTTGATCTGTCCGCCGATGCTTGACTTTAAAGATGTCACGACCTACATCAAGCAGCACACGAACGCCCTGGTCGAGCTGCGCGAGGATGCCTGCTTTAAGGACGTCGTCATGGAGCAGACCATGGCCGACCAGTTCGGCGCCGACTGGCGCACGACCCTCGGCTATGAGAAGGACGCGCTTGTCCCGTATGCTGTGGCGGCGCTTCTCAACTACCTGCACGAGACCCAAAAGCACGGCGTTGAGCGCATCAAGACCGTGCAGAACTACGCCGACGCACAGTATATGCGCCTGTCGCCTGTGACCCGCGCAAATCTGGAACTGACCGAGACGATGCGCGGGCGCGAGAAGCGCGGCACGCTGCTTTGGGTGCTCGACAAGACTGAAACTTCGATGGGCAAGCGCCTGCTGCGCTCCTGGATCGAGCAGCCCCTTGTGGACGCCGAGGCCATCAACGCGCGGCTCTGTGCGGTGCAGGCGCTCTATTCTGCCAGCATCGCCCGCGCCGATTTGAAAGAAGCCCTCGGCCATGTCTTTGATATTGAGCGGCTGACGACCCGCATTCTCTACGGCTCCGCCACTCCGCGCGAGGTCAAGGCACTGGGGGATACCTGCGCCATGCTGCCCCAGGTCAAGGCCCAGGCTGCGGCCTGCGGTGCGCCGCTGCTGACGCAGCTGGCTGACCAGATCGACCTGCTCGAGGATGTTTTGCAGAACATCCAGACCGCCCTTGTGGATGACCCGCCCGCCAACATGAAGGACGGCGGCGCTATCCGCGCGGGCTTCAACAGCGAGGTCGATGAGCTGCGCGACATCATGCACGGCGGCAAGGGGTATCTGTCAAACCTTGAGGCCCGCTACCGCGAGGAAACCGGCATCCCCAAGCTGAAGATCGGCTTCAACAAGGTGTTCGGCTACTATATTGAGGTCAGCCGCTCCTACACCGACTCGGTGCCTGATACCTTCACCCGCAAGCAGACGCTGACGACGGGCGAACGCTACATCACGCCCGAGCTGAAGGAGCTGGAAAATAAGATCCTCGGCGCGAACGAGCGCCTGCTGGTTCTGGAACACCAGCTGTTTGCCGACCTGCTTTCGTCGATCTCCGCCGAGGTCGTCCGCATTCAGCGCACGGCATCGGCTGTGGCCCAGCTCGATGTGCTGGCAGGCTTTGCCGAGGCGGCGCTGCAAAACAACTACGTCATGCCAAACGTGGATGAGAGCGGCGTTATGGAGATCAAGGAGGGCCGCCACCCGGTCATTGAACAGATGCTCAAGGGCAGTCTGTTTGTGCCCAACGATACGATGCTCGACGAGGACGAGAACCGGATGCTGCTCATCACCGGCCCGAACATGGCCGGTAAATCTACGTACATGCGCCAGAATGCGCTGATTGCCCTGATGGCGCAGATCGGCAGCTTTGTGCCTGCCGCCGCGGCGCATATCGGCGTGGTGGATGCCATCTTCACCCGCGTCGGCGCGTCGGATGACCTCGCCGCCGGGCAGTCGACCTTCATGGTCGAGATGACCGAGGTTGCGGAGATCCTGAAAAACGCGACGAAGGACAGCTTAGTCATTCTGGATGAAATTGGCCGCGGCACTTCGACGTTTGACGGCATGAGCATTGCGCGCAGTGTGGTAGAATTTATCTGCGAGAACATCGGCTGCAAGACGCTGTTCGCCACGCACTACCACGAGCTGACGAGCATGGAGCAGGATATTCACGGCGTCAAAAACTATAATATCGCCGTCAAAAAGCGCGGCGAGGACATCACGTTTTTGCGCCGCATTGTGGCAGGCCCCGCCGACGACAGCTACGGCATCGAGGTCGCGAAGCTCGCGGGTCTGCCCGGCAGCGTGACAAAGCGCGCCCACGCCGTGCTGCGCCAGCTGGAGGCAAGCGCACCGGGACGCAATAACACGATGCAGCTCGATTTTGACACCGTCGAGGCTTACAACAACCCCAGCGTACCCAGCGAGGTCGTCGAAAAGCTCCACAATGTAGACATTGAGACACTGACCCCACTGGAGGCGCTGAACTTCCTGTACGAGCTGAAAAATACACTGGACAAAGACTAAAGGCAGGTGAAAACCATGGCGGAAATTCGTGTACTGGACAAGCATACCGCAGAGCTGATCGCGGCGGGCGAGGTCGTCGAACGGCCCGCCTCCGTGGCGAAGGAGCTGCTGGAAAATGCCATCGACGCAGGCGCGACGCAGATCACGCTGTCGGCGGTGCGCGGCGGCATCCAGCAGCTGCAAATCGTAGATAACGGTTCAGGCATAGAAGCGGAATATATCGATAAAGCGTTTATCCGCCATGCCACCAGCAAGATCGCGACGGCGGAGGACCTCGGGCACATCCATACCTTGGGCTTCCGCGGCGAGGCACTTGCCTCCATTGCCAGCGTTGCCCGCGTCGAGGTGCTGACCCGCACAGAGGCCGACGAGTACGCCTGCTGCTACCGCATCGAAGGCGGCGAGGAGCGTGGGATGGAGCCCGGCGCGCGCCCCGTCGGTACGACCATCACGGTCAGTGACCTGTTTTACAACACGCCCGCCCGCATGAAGTTTTTGAAAAAGGACGCCAGCGAGGGCACGTTTGTGGCTGAGACCGTCCTGCACGCGGCGCTGTCCCACCCGGAGATCAGCTTCCGCTATCTGCGCGACGGCAAGCAGCAGTATGTGACCCCCGGCGACGGCGACCTGCGCAGTGCGGTCTACGCGGTCCTGGGCCGTGAATTTGCCCGCGACCTGCTGCCCGTGGACGGCGGCAGCGAGCTGTACCATGTGACCGGCCTGGTCACGCCGCCGCGTGCCTGCCGCGCCAGCCGCGGTGCGCAGCATTTCTTTGTTAATGGCCGCTACGTCAAAAACCGCACAATGATGGCGGCGCTCGAAAACGCCTACAAGGGCACGATGATGCAGGGCAAATTCCCGGGCGCGGTGCTCATGCTGGAGCTGCCGCCCGACATGGTCGATGTCAACGTCCACCCGGCGAAAACCGAAATTCGCTTTGCGAAAGAGAGTGACGTCTTTGACGCTGTCTACCGCGCTGTTCGCGCCGCGCTGGCAACGCCCGGTAGTGGCGAGTGCCGCTTTGAGATGGGCCACACCGCGCCCGAAGAAAAGCCCGGGCAGACCGTGATGCAGCCCGCCGCCCCGGCACCTGCCGCGCGGCCCGCTGCGACCCAGCCGAAAAAGGGCGGCTTCACGACGCTGTCCGCGGCAGAATACCGCGCTTTGAACGGTCTGACCGCGCCCGTGCCTGCGCGCCCGCTGCCGACGGCGCAGGGCGTTCAGAATGCACAGGGCACACAGCCTGTCCCCGATACGGCTCTTTGCCGTTCTCATG
>OGZV01001186.1_pt1 | contig 25491 bp, 24 predicted proteins | sample 1576861 | NCBI WGS metagenome assembly OGZV01 (sample SAMEA3541501, study PRJEB24748) | human gut metagenome | biome: human gut; feature: human-associated habitat; material: faeces | place: China | collected 2012
GGGAGCCGATAATGACGATACCGTGGCTCATTTTGCCTCCGTTGCCAGTTCATCAAAGACGTCTTTCCCGAGGGAACATTCCGGGCAGAGGAAGGTGTCCGGCACCTCGCTCCACGGCGTGCCCGGAGCGACATCCTGCAGCGGCTCGCCCCGTTCCGGATCGTAAATCCACTGGCACACGCTGCACTGCATGCAAGGACCGAGGTCGGCAGCGGCGGCTTCAGCTACGGCTTCCGGCGCAACCGCCGCGGCGGGGGCGGTTTCCGGCAGCGGTGCGAGCGCCCACTGACGGGCAATGTCGCGACCGTGCTGGCGGCAGATTTCCAGCGCGTCAAGATCAGGACGCCATTTCGCCTTCAGGCTCATCGACATCTCAAACCCTGCATCCTGTAAACGGGTGGAAAGGCGGTCGACCGCGCCGCCGCTCCAGCCGTGGGAGCCAAAGGCGCTGGCGCGCTTGTTGCGAAAACGCAGGCCGGTCATCTCTTCGACCAGGCCGGCAATCTTCGGCATCATCACGTTGTTCATGGTGGAGGTGCCTACCAGCACGCCCTTGGAGCGGAAGACGTTGGTGAGGATCTCGTTTTTATCGCTGCGCGCCACGTTGAAGATTTTCACCGCCACGTTCGGATCCACTTCGTTGATGCCCTGGGCAATGGCGTCCGCCATCATGCGGGTGTTGTTGGACATGGTGTCGTAGAAGATCGTGATGCGATCTTCCTGATAATCCGCCGCCCACTTCAGGTACAGCTCCACGATCTGGGTGGGGTTTTCACGCCACACCACGCCGTGGGAGGTGGCAATCATCTCCACCGGCAGGTTAAAGCCGAGGATCTCGGTGATTTTAGGCGTGACCAGACGGCTGAACGGGGTGAGGATGTTGGCGTAGTAGCGCTGGCACTGTTCGAACAGCTCGGTCTGATCCACCTCGTCGTTGAACAGACGTTCATCGCAGTAGTGCTGGCCAAAGGCGTCGTTGCTGAACAGCACCGCGTCGCCGGTCATGTAGGTCATCATGCTGTCCGGCCAGTGCAGCATCGGCGTTTCCACGAAGATCAGCTGCTTGCCGTTGCCGATATCCAGCGCGTCGCCCGTTTTCACGGTGTGGAAGTTCCACTCCGGATGGTGGTGGTGGCCGTTGATCGAGTCGATGGCGTTGGTGGTGCAGTAGATCGGAGTGTCCGGAATATACGACATCAGCTCGGTCAGGGCCCCGGCGTGATCCTCCTCCGCGTGGTTGATGATGATATAGTCGATGGCGTTCAGATCGATTTCGCTGCGCAGGTTCTGCACGAACTCGCGGCTGAACTTGTGATCGACGGTATCGATCAGCACATTTTTACCTTCACGAATGAGATAGCTGTTGTAGCTGCTGCCGCGCAGCGTTTTATATTCCGTCCCGTGGAAATCGCGCACTTCCCAGTCACGTTGACCAACCCAATGAATGTTATTTTTAACCAGAATAGACATAGCAAACCTCAGCGTAATATCGCGTTTTCAAATAGGATGGTTTGCTTATATCAAGCCGCGTGCCAACTTTTAATCTATTGATTTTTATAGGTTAATGCTTTGACGATCCGAAATGGGTAGTCATTATGACTATTAAAAATAGTGTCACTATGACAACATGCATTGTCAAAATGACAGCGAGGCAGAGATGAGCTTTTCCGTAGACGTGCTGGCGAAAATCGCCATTGAACTGCAAACCGGTATTGGTCATCAGGACCGCTTCCAGCGGCTGATCTCCACGCTGCGCCACGTGCTGGCGTGCGACGCCTCGGCGCTGCTGCGTTACGAGGGGCGGCAGTTTATTCCCCTGGCCATCGACGGCCTGGCGAAGGACGTGCTCGGGCGGCGCTTTACCCTTGAAGGCCATCCGCGTCTGGAAACTATCGCCCGCGCGGGTGACGTGGTGCGTTTCCCGGCGGACAGCGATCTGCCCGACCCGTACGACGGGCTGATTCCAGGCCAGGAGAGCCTGAAGGTGCACGCCTGTATTGGCTTGCCGCTGTTTGCAGGGCAGAATCTGATTGGGGCGCTGACCCTCGACGGCCTGTCGCCGGACCAGTTCGATACCTTCAGCGATGAGGAGCTTCGCCTGATTGCCGCCCTGGCCGCCGGGGCGCTGAACAATGCGCTGCTGATTGAACAGCTGGAGAGTCAGAATATTTCTCCCGGCAGCCCGGCGGCGTTTGAGCAGGTGACGCACACGGAGATGATTGGCCTCTCGCCGGGCATGGCGCAGCTCAAAAAAGAGATTGAGATTGTTGCCGCGTCCGATTTGAACGTGCTGATCTTCGGGGAGACCGGCACCGGCAAGGAGCTGGTGGCGAAGTCGATTCACGAAGCGTCGCCGCGCGCGGTCAGTCCGCTGGTGTACCTCAACTGCGCCGCGCTGCCGGAAAGCGTGGCGGAAAGCGAATTGTTTGGCCACGTCAAAGGGGCGTTTACCGGCGCCATCAGCAACCGCAGCGGCAAGTTCGAAATGGCCGATAACGGCACGCTGTTTCTGGATGAAATAGGTGAGCTCTCTCTGTCGCTCCAGGCCAAACTTCTGCGCGTATTACAGTACGGCGATATCCAGCGCGTGGGGGATGACCGCAGTCACAGAGTGGACGTTCGCGTGCTGGCGGCGACGAACCGCGACCTGCGTGAAGCGGTGCTGGCCGGGCAGTTCCGCGCCGACCTGTTCCACCGCCTGAGCGTGTTTCCGCTTACCGTGCCGCCGCTGCGCGAGCGCGGGGACGACGTGGTGCTGCTGGCGGGTTATTTCTGCGAGCAGTGCCGTCTCAGGATGGGGCTTTCCCGCGTGGTGTTAAGCCCGGGGGCGAGATCGCATCTGCTGAGCTACGGCTGGCCGGGCAACGTGCGCGAGCTGGAACACGCGATTCACCGCGCGGTGGTGCTGGCGCGAGCGACGCGTTCGGGTGATGAAGTGGTTATACATGCCCGGCATTTTGCGCAGCATGATGAAATTGCGTCTATTGCGCAGGCTGTACCAGAGAGAGCGAATGAAAATCTGCGTGACGCGACAGAGGCGTTTCAGCGTCAGATGATTACCCGCGCGCTGGAGCAGAACAACCGCAACTGGGCGGCGTGCGCCCGGGCGCTGGAGATGGACGTCGCCAACCTGCACCGGCTGGCGAAGCGTCTCGGGCTGAAGGGTTAGATAATCCCGGCCTGATAGAAATCCTGCAGGTTGATGGCGCCGCACAGCCTGCCGGCGTCATCCACCACCGGTGCGGCGGTGATTTTGCGCTTCATCAGCACCTCTTTGGCTTCAATGGCGCGGCTCTCGGCGTTCAGCGTCAGCCCGCCCTGGGTCATGGCGTCCGACACGTCTGTTTCCAGCTTACCGCCGCCCACCAGCCAGCGGCGCAGGTCGCCGTCGGTGAACACGCCTTTGACGTATCCGTCGTCATCGCACACCGCCACCAGCCCCAGACCGGTACGGCTCAGCTCCAGCATCGCGTCCATGACGCTGGTATTGAGCTTGACCTGTGGAATCGCATCTTCTGTGCGCATCAGGTGGTGGACCTTGTTGAGCAGGCGCGCCCCGAGCGCCCCCGCCGGATGCGAGCGGGCGAAATCTTCTTCGTTAAACCCGCGCGCCTGCATTACCGCCATCGCCAGCGCGTCGCCCATCATCAGGGTATTCACGGTGCTGGAGGTGGGGGCGAGGTGCATCGGACAGGCTTCACGCTCAACGGAAATATCCAGCGTCGCTTTGGCGGCCAGCGCCAGGGGCGAGCGGGATTTCCCGGTCATCGCCAGCAGGGCGACCGATTTTTCCTGCAGACGTGGAATAATCAGGTCCAGCTCTTTCGCCGAACCGGAGTAGGAGATAAACAGCATCACGTCGCGGCTTTCAATCATTCCCAGATCGCCGTGCAGCGCTTCGGCAGGGTGCACGAAGAACGCCGGGGTGCCGGTGCTGGCCAGCGTCGCGGCAATCTTTTTGCCGATGTGGCCGGATTTACCGATGCCCGCCACGATCACTTTGCCTTCGCAGTGGATAATGGTGTTGGCCGCGCGGACAAAATCCTCGCCCAGACGTTCCGGCAGGCGGCTGGCTTCCTGCAGCTCCAGCATTAGCGTCTGGCGGCCCGTTTCTAACAGAAAATCACTCATCTCTCTCTCCGGTTACGATCACGTCGATGCCTTTCTCTTCCAGCGCTTTTTTGAACGCCGGATCGATACCCGCGTCGGTAATCAGCTTGTCGACGCTCTCCAGGCTACAGACAATGTTGGGGCTTTTACGGCCAAACTTCGACGAGTCCGCCATCAGAATCACTTCCCGCGCGGCGTTGCACATGGCTTTACTGACGCTGAACACCTCGTTAAACGTCGTGACGCCCGCGTTCAGGTCGATGCCGTCGGTACCCATAAACAGTTTATCGAAGCTGAAGTGGTCGAAGGCGTTCTCCGCCAGCTGCCCGTGGAACGACGCGGATTTTTTACGGAAGGTGCCGCCGGGCATCAGGATGGTCTGCTCGCTGTCGTTCTCCGACAGGGCGTTGACGATGTGCAGGCTGTTGGTCATCACCGTGATGTTGTTAAAGCGGCTGAGCAGGGGGATCATCTGCAGGACAGTACTGCCGGCATCCAGAATGATGGAGTCTCCATCGTGGATAAATTTTACGGCGGCTTCGGCAATCAGCGCTTTCTGGTGGGTGTTGATCAGCGTTTTGTGGTCGATAGGCGGGTCCGCTTCGTCTTTATTGAGCACCACGCCGCCGTAGGTTCGAATGACGGCGCCAGAGTTTTCGAGCAACACTAGGTCCTTGCGTATCGTCGTGCCGGTGGTGTCAAAGTAGTGGGCCAGATCCTCCACCGAGCATTTTCCCTGTTTTTGCAGATGCTCAAGAATGGCCGCCTGCCGCTGACGAGGTTTCATAGGCGCTTCGTTCCTTAGGTTGCGAAATGATAATTTCGCAAGTCTATATCTTTCACAACGAAATTATCCATGTTTCAGATTAAGCGCTAATGATAGTGCATTCTGACAAAGTGGATCATGGGGAAAGATCACATCGGGCTGCAATTCCTGCAGCGAAATGCCGTTGATTGCCTGGATTTTCACCGGACGGGCAAAGACGGTCATGCCGCGCATGATGAGGGAATCGCAGACCTTGTTGTTTTCATCCAGCGCAACAGCCACGACGACCCGCGGCTTGAAACGTCCACCGGAACGCCCGACGCCCACGCGGCCTTTCTGGCACAGGGCGTCAAACGCGCGGTTAAACCGATGGATTTGCCAGCCGCCAAACGCCATCTGGCAGATCCAGGCGAGGGCGGCGACGGTAATGAGTGCGGTGACCATATCGGCTCCTTAATTGCCGGGTGGCGGCTGCGCCTTACCCGGCCTACGAGGATTGTTGCCCCGGTAAGCGCAGCGCCACCGGGGAATGAACTCAGAACATCACCTGCCCACCGGTGACGTTAATCGACTGTCCGGTGCAGTACGAGGCTTTCGGGCTAGCGTAAAACAGCAGCATGTTCAGCACGTCCTGATAGTCGCACCCGCGCTTGAGCGGCACTTTATCGATGTAGTACTGCTCCACTTCTTCCGCTTTAATACCGAGCTTGGTGGCGTACTGCGGCAGCAGGGACTGGAACATCGGCGATTTCAGCAGATTGCCCAGCATCAGCGAGTGGACGGTAATGCCGTATTCGGCCAGATCCAGCGCCAGAGACTGCGTCAGCCCCACGCCGCCAAACTTCGCCGCGCTGTAGCCGGAGTTGTGCTTGCTGCCCACTTTCCCCGATTTTGAGTTGATCTGAATGATGCGCCCCTGAATGCCGTCGCGGATCATCAGACGGGAAAACTCGCGGGCGCAGAGGAAATAGCCCACCAGATTGACCTGCAGCGAGCGGTCAAAATCCCCCAGCTCGAAGTCGCTGATAAAGGCCGCTTTCGCAATGCCGGCGCTGTAAACCAGCAGGTCGGTACGCCCAAAAATGTCGTCCACGCCGCGCGCGAGCGCCATCACGCTCTGCTCGCTGGTGGCGTCGGCGCCAAACCCGTACGCCATTCCTTCACCAAACTCGGTGTTGATGGTGTCCGCCACGCGGGCGGCCTTTTCACTCTGAATATCCACTACCGCCACGCGGTAACCCTCAGCGGCAAGCCCACGGCAGAGGAACTCGCCTAAGGTTTGTCCCCCACCAATGACAACGGCAACCTGACTCATGTCTATCTCCTTAATTACGCAACAAATTTTAACGTGCAGCCTGGGGTAACGGCCTGCGGAACCGGGCCCGCTACGTGAACCGTGCCGGGATATTCCGCCTGCGGCTGGCCGTCGAAACGCAGGGTGATGTGGCCCAGCTCGCGCAGGTTTTGTTCAGCGACGTCGCCGACGGCGGTCACGGCATAGCGCGCCTCGCCCAGCTCCAGCTGGCTCCCGGCCTTCAGCTCACCGTTCAGCTCGCCGTGGCAGTGGATGAAGCAAAACTCTTCGATATCCGCAGGCGCCCCTTCGCGAAAGGTGATCAGCATCTGGTCGCTCAGCGCATCCGCCGCGCTCTGGCCGATGCGGGTAATGGTGGTCTGGTAAATCACGGTCATGGCAGGAACCTCTTATTGATAAATAAAGCCGGAGACAAACCAGGCAATCAGCACCGTCGGCGCGCCCGTCAGGAAGCGGCTGACCAGCACGGACGGCACGCCCACGCGCACGGTGTCCTGGCGTGCTTCCGCCAGCGACAGCCCCACGGGGATAAAGTCGCACGCTGCCTGGGCGTTAATGGCAAACAGGGCGGGCAGGGCGAGGTGCGGAGGAATATTCCCCAGACCAATCTGCACGCCAATCAGCACGCCGATGACCTGAGCAATCACCGCGCCCGGGCCGAGGAACGGCGACAGCAGCGGGAAGGAGCAGATCAGCGCCAGCGTCACCAGCCCAAGCGGGTGGCTGGCGAGCGGGGCGAGGCCGTGGGCAATCCAGTCGCCCAGGCCGGAGGCCATGATGATGCCGATCAGCGCCGAGACGAATGCCATAAACGGCAGGATGGTCTTCAGCACCGTGTCGATGGTGTCGCGCCCGGACTGGAACAGCACCGCCACGGCGGACCCCATCCCCATCCCGACCTTCGCCAGCAGGCCATCGCTCTGCTCGGTGATTTTCTTACTGGTGTCGTACTCGCGCGGGGCCGCTTTTTGCGGCGCGGATGTGCCCTTCACCAGGGTGATGTTGTCTTCCTTCACGCCTGACACATAAATATCTTCAACGATGTACTGCGCCAGCGGGCCGGATTTCCCGGTGGAGTGAATATTTACCGTCGGAATGCGGCGCTTCGGATAGATGCCGCAGCGCAGCGTGCCGCCGCAGTCGATCACCGCCACGCCGATTTCCGCTTCCGGCGGTTCGCCTTCCTTGAAGCCGTCGACCGCTTCCCAGCCGGTCAGATCGCGCAACGTGTCGACGATCGCCGGGCGCGTGCCCGCGGTGATGTACACAATCTTTTTGCCTTCGGTGGCGTCGAACTCCAGCGGGCCGCCCCAGCCGCCCGTGCCTTTCTCAATGCGGATCCGGTTCATGCTGTGGCTCCTGAAAGATGGACTTTCTGTTCAAGCTGGATGCCCATTTTTTTCTCGAAAATGGCGGTGGTGAGGTCAGTCACCCAGCCGCGGAAGAAGTTGGTCACCAGACCGACCAGCAGGTAGCTCACCGCCAGCGGGCCGAGCGGCAGGCCAAGCGTGGTCAGGCCGCTGGCGATCCCGAGATAGACAAACAGTTCGCCGGGGTTGATGTGCGGGAACAGGCCGTTCATGGAATGGCAGCTGTAGGAGGCGGCGGCATAATAGCTCGGCTTGTACTTCTCTGGCATAAAGCGGCCGAGGCTTAAGGTCATCGGGTTGCAGAACACGAAGGTGCCGATGAAGGGTAAAACCAGGTAGCGGGACAGCGGGTTTCCGGCGCAGCGCTGGGCGAAGCGCTCAATGCGCTGCTGGCCGATAAAGTTAATCAGCGCGTTCATGATCACCAGCAGGCTGATCAGCAGGGGCAGGATCCCGGTCACCATGCCGGTGAACACTTCCCCGCCTTTCTGAAACAGCCCGATGAACCACTCGGCGCCGTGGGTGATGGTTTCTATCATTCTTCTCTCCTGTAGGGCGTTTGTTTTTGTCTATCTGTGGCTAATAATAATCACTTTGAAAGGTTTTAAAGTGTTAGTTAGATCTCACAATGAAAGAAAAATGGATTATTTTGAAAGATAATTGACGTGGTGAATGATTTTCGGGGGAAAAAAGCATGGATTTGCGTTGGGGAGGTGCGTACCGCTTCCTTGAGGTGTTGCGGATGCTTTACCATACTGGGTTCTTATCGAACCCGTTAAATGGATGTCTCATGTTCAAGCGTCGTTATGCAGCGCTGTTGCCTGCGCTTATTCTGCTGTCTGCCTGTAGTAGCAAACCTAAGACCGAAGCCGTTCAGCAAACGGCGGGCGCGCCTTCCGGAGGATTCCTGCTGGAACCGCAGCACAATATGATGCAGATGGGCGGCGACTTCGCGAATAACCCGGCGGCCGAGCAGTTCATCGATAAAATGGTGACTAAGCACGGCTTTGACAGACAGCAGCTGCACGAAATTTTGTCTCAGGCCAAGCGTCTGGACTACGTGCTGCGCCTGATGGACAGACAGGCGCCGACGGCCCAGGTGCCGAGCGGGCCAAACGGGGCGTGGCTGCGCTATCGCAAACAGTTCATTACCCCGGACAACGTGCAAAACGGCGTGGCGTTCTGGAATCAGTATGAAGATGCGCTTAACCGTGCGTGGCAGGTGTACGGCGTGCCGCCTGAAATTATCGTCGGAATTATCGGCGTGGAAACCCGCTGGGGCCGCGTGATGGGCAAAACCCGCATTCTGGATGCGCTGGCGACGCTCTCCTTTAACTACCCGCGCCGCGCGGAGTATTTCTCTTCCGAGCTGGAAACCTTCCTGCTGATGGCGCGCAACGAACAGGACGATCCGCTCGATCTGAAAGGGTCGTTTGCCGGCGCGATGGGCTACGGCCAGTTTATGCCGTCGTCCTATAAACAGTATGCCGTCGACTTTAACGGAGATGGCCATATCAACCTGTGGGATCCGGTGGATGCCATCGGCAGCGTGGCGAACTACTTCAAAGCGCACGGCTGGGTGCCGGGCGGCCAGGTGGCGGTACAGGCGAACGGTCAGGCGCCGGGGCTGGAAAACGGCTTCAAAACCAACTACAGCATTTCGCAGCTGTCCGCGGCAGGCCTAACGCCAACGCAGCCGCTGGGCAATGCACAGCAGGCGAGTCTGCTGCGTCTCGATGTCGGAACGGGCTATCAGTACTGGTACGGGCTGCCGAACTTCTACACCATCACCCGCTATAACCACAGCACCCACTATGCGATGGCCGTGTGGCAGCTGGGGCTGGCGGTATCGCAGGCCCGCGTGCCGGCGGCGTCACCGTTTAGTCAGTAAGTTACCCCGACGGGTAGGCCGGGTAAGGCAACGCCGCCACCCGGCCTGGCTGCGCGCACGGTGCGGCCTGTTGCCCTCTCCCATGGGAGAGGGCGTTTTGCAGAAACATTTCGCCACACTCCCTTTTCAAACCTGCCATTTACATCCTAATCACCTTTCATTATTGTTATGTTATAACATTTAAATTGATGCCGAGATGTCAATGTCCCTTTTCTCTCTTTCTGCGCCGGTTCGGCTTTTGCTGGCGCTGGTGCTTATCTTCTTTCTCGGCCTGGCCGTGCGCTGGGCGGTGGCATTGCCATGATCGTGATGAATGAACTGGTTGCGGGTTACGACCACCAGCCCGTCACGCGCGCGCTTTCGGGCGTCATTGAACGCGGCAGCATGACCGCCATTGTTGGGGCCAACGGCTGCGGCAAATCCACGCTGCTGAAAACGCTCGCCGGTTTTATCCCACCCGTAAGCGGCGGTTTTCGCTGGCAGGGTAAGCGTCCGGTAATCGGCTGGCTGGCACAACGTCACGCGCTGGAGGCGCAGTTTCCGCTGACCGTGCGCGATGTCGTCAGTATGGGCTGCTGGCCGGGCATTTCGCTGCTTTCCGGGTTTCGTCGCGAAACGCGGTTGCGCATTGCCAGCGCGCTTGAGCGGGTCGGGCTGGCATCCATGGCGTTATCCACCATTGATGAGCTCTCCGGCGGTCAGTTCCAGCGCATGCTGTTTGCCCGCGTCCTGGTACAGCAGGCGCCGCTGGTGATGCTGGACGAGCCCTTTACCGGCATCGATGAAGCCACCTGTAACGTGCTGATGGATGTGATGCTGGAGATGTATATGCAGGGGCAAACGCTGCTCGCGGTACTGCACGACAGCGAGCGCGTGTCGCGCCACTTCCCGCAGACGTTGCGGCTGGATGCTGACGTGCCTCAGTGGAAAACCGAGCGGGTGAGGGTGGTATGATCTGGCACACATTCTTCCAGCCGTTCATCGAGTACGGCTTTATGCGCCGCGCGCTGGTGGTTTGCCTGGCGCTTTCTATCAGCACCACCGCGCTCGGCGTATTCCTCCAGCTGCGCCGGATGAGCCTGATGGGCGATGCCCTTTCTCACGCTATTTTGCCGGGCGTCGCCGTGGGATACCTGCTCAGCGGCCTGTCGCTGCTGGCAATGAGTATCGGCGGTTTTGTCGCGGGCATTACCGTGGCGCTGCTGGCCGGTCTGGTCAGCCGACGCACGCCGCTTAAGGAAGATGCCAGCTTTGCCGGATTTTATCTTGGCTCACTGGCGCTGGGGGTCACGCTGGTATCGCTTCGTGGGTCGAATGTCGATCTGCTGCATCTGCTGTTTGGCTCCATCCTCGCCGTGGACAACGACGCCGCGCTGTTTGTCACAGGCGTGTGCATGTTCACTCTCATCGTGCTGGCGATGTTTTATCGCGGCCTGGTTACCGAAGCGTTTGACACCGCCTGGCTACAGGTGAACGCCCGCTGGCTGCCCGGCCTGCTGCACGGACTGTTTCTGGCGCTGCTGGTTCTTAATCTGGTGGCCGGTTTTCAGGTGCTCGGCACGCTGATGGCCGTCGGTCTGATGATGCTGCCGGCCGTGGCGGCACGCTGCTGGGTACGCACGCTACCGGCGTTACTCCTGATGGCGGGCATCAGCGGTATTGTCTGCGCGTGGCTGGGGTTGAGCCTCTCCTGGGCGATGAGTCTCCCGGCCGGGCCATCCATTGTGCTCACCGCCAGCGCGCTGTTCTTTATTTCCATTTTATTGGGTACGCGAAGCAGGCTCGCTGGCAGTCTGCGGGCGTATTTTTAACGCAAGGGGAAACGATGAAACGTACAGGACTAGTAGGGGCAGTGGCGCTCGCGCTGGGGATGATGTCGCAGGGCGTGATGGCGAAAACGCTGAATGTGGTCACCAGCTTCTCGATACTGGGGGATATCACCCAGGAGGTGGGCGGCGATCATGTGAAGGTGACGACGCTGGTGGGGCCGGACGGCGATCCGCATACCTTCGAACCGTCGCCGAAGGACAGCGCGGCGCTGAGCAAGGCCGATGTGGTGGTGGTGAACGGTCTGGGGCTGGAGGGCTGGCTTGACCGCCTGGTGAAAGCCTCCGGGTTCAAAGGGCAACTGGTCGTCGCTTCAACAGGCGTGAAAACGCACACGCTTGAGGAAGATGGAAAGACCGTGACCGATCCGCACGCGTGGAACAGCGCGGCGAACGGGGCGTTATATGCACAAAATATTCTGAACGGGCTGGTGAAAGCCGATCCGCAGGACAAAGCCGCGCTGGAAGCCTCCGGTAAACCCTATATCACGCAGCTCAACCAGCTGGATAGCTGGGCCAAAACGCGGTTTAGCCAGATCCCGCAGGCGAAGCGCAAGGTGCTGACCAGCCATGACGCCTTCGGCTATTTCAACCGCGCTTATGGCGTAACCTTCATGGCACCTCAAGGACTCTCTTCAGAGAGCGAGGCCAGCGCGGCGCAGGTTGCTGAGATCATCAATCAGATCAAAGCCGACGGCGTAAAAACCTGGTTTATGGAAAACCAGCTCGATCCGCGTCTGGTGAAGCAGATTGCCTCAGCGACGGGCGCGCAGCCAGGGGGAGAACTTTATCCGGAGGCCTTGTCGGCAAAAGGCGGCGTGGCAGACACCTACGTCAAGGCGTTCCGCCACAACGTGAATACCCTCGCCGACAGCATGAAATAACCTCTTCCACGGCCGGTGCGTTTGCACCGGCTTTTTTCTGAAGCCCCCTCGTAAAACCTGAAGCGCATCCCCACATCTGACGAGAAAGTGCTATCTTGTGCAGCACGTTTTTCTGATGCCTGGAGCGAGAATGACTGACCATGAATTGATGCAGCTTAGCGAGATCGTTGGCCTGGCGCTTAAGCAGCGTGGGGCGACAATGACCACCGCGGAATCCTGCACCGGCGGCTGGGTGGCGAAAGTGATTACCGATATTGCCGGCAGTTCCGCCTGGTTTGAACGCGGTTTTGTGACCTACAGTAACGAAGCTAAGGCACAAATGATTGGCGTGCGTGAAGCCACGCTGGAACAGCATGGCGCGGTCAGTGAACCGGTGGTCATTGAAATGGCCATTGGCGCGCTCAAGGCGGCGCGGGCAGATTACGCGATTTCCATTAGCGGCATCGCGGGGCCGGACGGCGGCAGCGACGTGAAGCCTGTTGGCACCGTCTGGTTTGGGTTTGCCACGTCGAAGGGGGAAGGGATTACCCGCCGGGAGTGCTTCAGCGGCGATCGCGAAAGCGTGCGCCGTCAGGCAACGGAATATGCGTTAAAAACGCTCTGGCAACAATTTCTACAAAACACTTGATACTGTATGACCATACAGTATAATTGCACCAACAGAACAGAAATCCACGGTGAAGCACAGTCGCTTCTCCCGGCATGACAGGAGTAATAATGGCTATCGACGAAAACAAACAGAAAGCGTTGGCGGCAGCACTGGGCCAGATCGAAAAGCAATTCGGTAAAGGCTCCATCATGCGCCTGGGTGAAGACCGTACCATGGATGTGGAAACGATCTCCACCGGTTCGCTTTCTCTGGATATCGCGCTGGGCGCGGGCGGCCTGCCAATGGGCCGTATCGTAGAGATCTACGGGCCAGAATCCTCCGGTAAAACTACCCTGACGCTGCAGGTGATTGCTGCGGCACAGCGCGAAGGTAAAACCTGTGCGTTCATCGATGCCGAGCACGCGCTGGATCCTGTTTATGCGCGTAAGCTGGGCGTGGACATCGACAACCTGCTGTGTTCTCAGCCGGACACCGGTGAGCAGGCGCTGGAAATTTGTGACGCGCTGGCGCGCTCCGGTGCGGTTGACGTTATCGTTGTTGACTCCGTTGCCGCACTGACGCCAAAAGCCGAAATCGAAGGTGAAATCGGCGACTCTCACATGGGCCTCGCGGCACGTATGATGAGCCAGGCGATGCGTAAGCTAGCCGGTAACCTGAAGCAGTCCAACACGCTGCTGATCTTCATCAACCAGATCCGTATGAAAATTGGTGTGATGTTCGGTAACCCGGAAACCACAACCGGTGGTAACGCCCTGAAATTCTACGCGTCTGTCCGTCTGGATATCCGCCGTATCGGTGCGGTGAAAGAGGGTGAAAACGTCGTCGGTAGCGAAACCCGCGTGAAGGTGGTGAAGAACAAAATCGCTGCACCGTTCAAACAGGCTGAGTTCCAGATCCTCTACGGTGAAGGGATCAACTTCTACGGTGAACTGGTTGACCTGGGCGTGAAAGAGAAGCTGATTGAAAAAGCGGGCGCCTGGTACAGCTACAACGGTGACAAGATTGGTCAGGGTAAAGCGAATGCTATCTCCTGGCTGAAAGAGAACCCGGCTGCGGCGAAAGAGATTGAGAAGAAGGTGCGCGAGCTTCTGCTGAACAACCAGGACTCCAAACCTGATTTCGTAGTCGATGCTGCGGATGCTGAAGAAACCAACGAAGACTTTTAAGTCTCTCGTGTAAAGATGAAGGGCTGCTGATGCGGCCCTTTTTGCATTTCTGATTCTACAGGTTTTTTATGAGTGAACCGACATCACGCCGACCCGCCTACGCGCGCTTGCTGGATCGTGCGGTGCGCATCCTGGCCGTGCGTGACCACAGTGAGCAGGAGCTGCGGCGGAAGCTGTCGGCTCCGGTGATGAGTAAAAACGGGCCGGAAGAGATTGATGCCACGGCGGAAGACTACGACCGCGTGGTGGCCTGGTGCTATGAGCATCATTACCTGGACGACGATCGCTTTGCTTCCCGCTTTCTCGCCAGCCGCGGCCGCAGACCATCGATGGCAAATTCCAGGATCAGGAGCTGATAGATCAGCGCCACATGGATCTCGTCGGTGACACGGATAAAAGCGAGCCATTCCGGGATCCAGCCGGGATTCTGCATAAAAAGCAGCCACAGCGGTGTCAGAAATAAGGTCAGGAAAAAGATGACCGTCCGCGACAGGCGCAGATAGGTGCCGGTCAGCGGTGGAAAATAGTAGTCGTCGGCTTCCTCGATGATATCGAAAACAGAGGATGGCAGAATCATTGCGGATGGCGAATTGTCCACCAGAATGATGATATTTCCTTCCAGAATCGAGGCAGCGGAGGTATCCGGACGCTCTGAAAAACGAAATTTTGGGAACGGATTGAACCATTTGTGCGGATAAATACATTCGGCAAGGCTTTCCTGATTCATCGAGAGGGCATCGACATGCACTTTTTGAATCCGGGTGCGGATGCGGTTTAAAAGTTCGGTGTCCACCCGGTTTTCCATGTAGCAGATGGCGATATCGGTGTGCGAACTTTCCCCAATATTCATGATTTCCATCCGCAGCTTCGGATCGCGGATGCGCCGCCGGATCAGAGCCGTGTTGAACACAAGCGTTTCGACAAAACCATCGCGCGAGCCGCGCAATACCTTATCCTTTTCAGGCTCGCTGACTCCGCGGGCGGGATAGGTGCGGCAGTCTATCGTGAGTGCCTGTGCATATCCGTCGATCAGAAGAAAAGGAACACCGGAGAGAAGCTGGATAATCAGCGCGTCCGAATCTGTTTCCAGCCCGATTTCGCCGTAGGCGAGGTAGAGGGCGGCAAAATCGTTTGCATTGTCAGGCATCTGGGCGGTTTCAATGCTGCTCATCGCCTGCAGCACTTTTAAAAGCGTATCGTCCTTGGTAAAACCATCAATACAGTAGAGGCAGGCATCGCGCCCGCCGATCATCAGGTTCCGATCTACGACATCAAAACTGATGTCCGGTCGGAGCTTTTTTTGAAAAAAAGTCCGGTTATTTTCAATGGATGAAGAAATCTGCATCGTGTAAATCTCCTATCAGAGAAGCCAATATCAGTGACCGCGAAGGGACTGGAATGGAACAAAATGTTTACAGATGGAGTATGTGCGAAAAGGATAAAAATATACGAAATGAAGCAAACAGAAAAAAAATCTCAAAATATGTTTTTTTAAAAATTCATGGCAAGCGAGGCAATATCAGGGAAAAAGGCGGAAAAAATCGCTGCAAAATGAGACTTAACATGTGCTGAATGGAAAAAGAAATTTGCATGTTAGTTTTAGCAACTAAAAAACCAATGCTTTATTGAGAATAAAATTCAATTAAAAAATAGATAAAAATTCTCATTTTTAAATAGATTTAAATAATTGACAGATTTTATTAGATTAGTTTATACTAACCTCCTCGGTCACCTGAGTTAGGGATGCCTAATCTGGTGCGGAGAGTAAGATATTACAAAAGATTATATGGAGGAATATGTATGAAAGGTAAGGGAAGATCCCGGCAGGCAATTCTGGCGGCGGTGACCGTGTTAGCGGCGGCGCAGGCAGGTACTGCTTATGCTTCAACCGGACCGGCATCGGAGTCCGGAGTACAGACCGGTGCCTGGATTCAGGAAGGACAGGACTGGAAATATCAGGGAACGGACGGAATGCTTAAGACTGGATGGGTCAAGACCGAGAGCGGCTGGTATTATCTGGATCCGCAGACCGGACGGATGATGACTGGATGGATCACAGTCGATGGACAGCGGTACTATATGAACACAACTGCCGATGGCGTGGAAGGACAGATGCGCCGCGGCTGGTGGAAGGACAATGCAGGAAAATGGTATTTCTTCAGCACTGCATCCGATGGAACGGAAGGTATGACCGTGACAGGATGGCAGTGGATTGATGGAAAATGCTATTATTTTGATAACTTGAGTGCAGAAAACTTTGGTCAGATGCACACCGAAGGCCGGACGCCGGACGGCTACAGCGTCAATGCGGATGGACAGTGGGTCAATGAAAATGGAGAGGTCCAGACCCGTGCGGATAGAGGTTACGCGAGCAGCCCGGCAGCAGACGGCAACGGAAGCAGCGTATCAGGAGGCGGTTCGGGAAATTCCGGCAGTTCCGGCGGCAGCCATTCGGGGGGCTCTGGAAGCAACAGTAATTCTGGAAATAACAGTAATTCTGGAAATAACGGTAATTCCGGGAATGACGGAAACCAGAATGGCGGAAATACAGGAGATAACGGAAACACTGAAAATCCAGACAAGCCGCAGATGGTTTCGCTGGTAGATGAGACGAAGACAAAGCTTACCGAAGTAAATTCCCTGGGCTGGTGGCTTCCGATCGCATTTGATGAGGGATACAATGCAGGCAATACGGTCGTTAAGGTCGATGGAAAAGATGTAACCAATCTTTTAACTCCGATCACAGATGACGGACGTATGGCAAAACTGGCGCTTCTTGGCACACCGGGCAAAGTAACCGTCAGCAGCAAAGAAGATGCGGCAAAGGAAGAGACGGTGGTTCTGAGCAATGAGAGCCAGGAAGATGCTGTATATGAGGAAAACGACGGCTATCTGCCTGAGAAGATTCTGACGCATGAGTCAGTTGCTTACTGGGACTATTATCTGACCAATTACGATGAAAACGGAAATGCCCGCATTTCTCCGAAAAAGACTACGTATAACTTGAATGAGGAGAAGCAGACTCATCCGAGCTATTCGCCGGATGCGGTTCTTCCAAAAAATGGAAAAGCAGCCGTTACCATTTTGTTTAACTATAATACAGACGAGGAAAAAGAGTGGTTTGACGGCATCCGCAAACTGGAGCTGGTTGAATACGATGAGCAGAAGGACACAATCAATTCAAGCCTCGTATTTGACAGTGAAAAGAATGTGGCGCACGGACAGGGACGCGTTGGACAGCTGACTATCCAGACAGGACAGAGCAATTTCTACAATAATGGACGTTATTATGTGCGGGTTGTATCGTCGGCAGGCGGTTCCGCGCTCGTCCCGATTCATGTCGTCAATGAGACAGTACCGACGCTGGAGCTTAAGGAAACACCGCAGTCCGGCAAGAATCTTCATTTTGCAGTCAGCGATCTGGTATACGCAATTGAGACACCGATCGAGCGTGTGACCCTGGAAGATCCGAACGGAACAGTAAGCGACCTTAAGATGCTCGATGACTGGTATCTCTACAGCCAGGATTTATTTGTTCTGTACAATGATAATACAGACCATCTGCCATACAAGGGCAATTACAAGATCACTGTATATGCAAATGGTTTCCGGTCATTCTCCAAGAGCTTCAAGGTGAAAACGGGCGCAGAGCCGGTAAAAGAGAAGGAACAGACCAATGGTCAGAAAATGGCGGCATACGGATTCGACGGTATCAGCACCGCATCGACTGGTTCCAGCGGAAGTGGAAGCTCCAGCGGCAGCAGCTCAGGAAGCTCTGCAATTTCTGCAAACCTGATTTTTGATTCAGATCTGCTTGTAAATGCACATCTCCTAGAACAGATCAAGATGGAAAATGATGCTTCTAAGGCCGTCATGAAATGGTGGGACAATGCGATTCCGGATGCAGTCTTTGATACTGGAGATGATGAGTTCTTCAGATGGACAGACTACGTAAATAAGAGCGAGAATCAGAAATACGAAGAGAACAGAATGCTTCCATTTGCAGATTACCGTGAAAATGGAGCATTGGATCCGAACCATCCGGCAACGGCAAAAGAGGTTCTCGAAGATGGTCTGCTCGGCGATATCCAGTACAATGGAAACTTCTCCCGTCAGGATGCACCGGCGATTACAGTTGTACAGAACAAAGAGGGCGAGCCGGTAGTCCTGCAGACAGAGGATACAGAGTATATCGAGGCGGTTCAGAGTATCGTTGTCAACGGAAACTGGCAGGCACTCAGCAAGACCAAATATTTCATCGATAAAGAAGCGAGCACCATTACCATTGATGCGGATGTATTCAAGGCTGGTGAGGAGTATAAGCTGACTGTCGATGCAACGGGATATAAGAGCCAGAGTATCGCATTTACATACGATAAGGTGCTGGAAAACGATTTATCGCTGACCGTTGATTATGCGGAAGATAAAGAGGCGTTTGCAGCTGAGAAAAAAGAAGATTCTAATAAGACTTACTATTTTGCAAATGCTGAATTTACCGTTAATGGCAGCAAGGGAGATTTCCTGAAGAACCTGAAATCTGTTACCCTGCTTTCTGACGAGGAAGATGCGGTTGAGAGAAATATCTACACGAAAGGCGTGTCCAGCAGCAACGATGTTTACTATGAAGTATCCGGGGATGGCAAGAAGCTGATTCTCCATCAGGTTCAGCCGGGAACTTATAAACTGACACTTCATTCGAATTACTACACAGAGACCCTGAGATGTGAATTTGTGGTGGAGAAGGAAAAGGAAGAGATTAAAGAAGAGATGCCAGCTCCAGAAGTGGTGAAGTTCAGCAAACATAAAGCCAGCTGGTCATTTGATCCGGATTTTGGCCGTGCTTCTTTTAAGAATTCAACAAAAACAAGTGTAAAAGATTATTTGACTAAGATTACGTCTGTGAAGGTTGGAAAAACAGAGTATACGAAAGCTTCTTACAGCCTTAGTTCGTATAAGCCTACATGGAAGATGTCGGATGCAGATGATCCAGATAACAATGTACAGAATTTTGATTGCATCGATTTCACCTTAGACGGTTTCAGCACCGAAGAAAGCACCGATGTAACGATCCAGGCAGAAGGATATGAAGAGCTTACATTTACAGTTACAAAGGATATGAAGTTAGCGGGTGACGAAGAGAAACTGCTTCCGGCACCGGAACTGACAGGCAGCACTACGGTTGATACGGGAGATCCGCTGGTTCTGACTGGTGATGAAGAGTATCTGAAAGCAATTAAGTCTGTAAAAGTAACTGGCAATGATGAGGAGGAAGATGCTGCACTTGAATTTAAAGTAAATGGTACAACATTGACAATTCAGACTGGCACACTGGATAGTGGATTGAATGAGGTTGTGATCGAAGCCAAAGGTTACGATAATCAGTCGATCACGGTTACAGTTGAGAGCCAGAAAGCAGATACAGAAATTGAGGTTTCCAGTGTTGTAAAAGAGCGTAGTTGGACAGGAGATTATTATTTACTGATTCGCTTCAATGGAGTTGAGGGAGAAAAGTTAAAAACCTTCTTAAAGGAGATTGATTCGGTTGCGGTAAATGGAACAGAGTATAGCAAGGCATCCGTTTCCTCGCTCCTTAGAAGTGGTGAGTTTGCACCGCATGCAACGGATACATCTTATAGCAATGATAATTATGATTGTTTAAAGGTTTCAGCGTCCGGATTGAGTGAAGAAGAGGATAATGAAATTCTTATCTACACTAAGAATAACGGAATGATTAAGTGCAAACTTGATAAAAAATGGAAATTAATCAAGGAATCCAAAACGCTTCTTGCCGACGAAGTACTCCCAAGCGAGATCGTCACCACCCCAACCGAGGGAGTAACCACACCGGAGCAAACACCGGAAGAGCCGAAGACGAATGACGAAAACAAGGCAGATGTACCGGATGGCGATAAGAAGAACGAGACAGACGATGCGAACAAGGCCCCGGAAGTAGACGAGGACAAGAAAGAGGATTCGGACGCGTCCAAGGATACTTCGGATGAGAAGAAAGACGAAACTTCAGATAAAGGCGATGCTGACAAGGATGATTCGAAAGATGAGTCCGGTGAAACTGGTGACGATTCCAAGGATAATGATTCCAAGAAGGATGAGACCGGTAACGTAAAAGATGATACTTCTGATAAGGAAGAATCTGACGGCGGTAAAGGTGATGCTTCTGAGAAAGAAGAGTCTGTTTCCGAAGAAGAGTAGTTGTATTTAAAGGAGTAAAAATTGAAACAGAAGTGGTGGATTTTATTAACCCTGCTGCTGTGTGGCTGCGGTGCTTCATCGCAGCCGGATCAAACGGGGACGGTCCAGAATGACCGTCCTCGTTTATCTGCGTCTACGGAAGAGACGGCAGAAAATGTGGCAGCAGTAGAAAAAAACGAAAATTTAGAGAAAAATCCCTCAAATTCGAACCAGAATCCGGGAGAAGGGCAGAATTGGACAGTGTTTGCGATGGATACTGTGATGCAGTTTGACGCCTACGGCGGAAGTGCAAATTTGCAGGAAAAAGTGAAACGGCGGGTGGAAGAGCTGGAAGGGGAGCTTTCGACAACGCAGGAAAACAGCGATATTTTTCATCTGAACCAGGAGAAAACAACGGAACTTTCAGCGGATACGCGTTATCTGATGCAGGAGGCGCTGGCACTGGGAGCGGAAACAGATGGTGCGCTCGATATTTCGATTTACCCGGTTGTGCAAAGCTGGGGATTTACAACGGGAAATTACCGGGTCCCCAGTGAGAGCGAGCGGGAAAGCCTGCTTAAATCGGTCGATTATCGTCTGGTCGGTTTAGAAGCAGATACGGCGTCGATCGAGCCGGGAATGATGGTGGATCTAGGCGGCGTCGGAAAGGGATTTACCGGGGATGAGGTGGTAAAGGCTATGAAGGAGGACGGCGTGACAAGCGCGTTGTTCAGTCTTGGAGGTAATATCCAGACGATCGGAACGAAACCGGATGGCGAGAAATGGTATGTCGGTATCAAGGATCCGGAGAGCGACGGCTATCTGGGCGGAGTCAGGGTGCAGGATGAGGCGGTCATTACCTCCGGCGGCTATGAACGCTATTTTACGGACGATGACGGAACGATTTACTGGCATATCATGGATCCGTCCACTGGGGCGCCGGCGCATAGCGGGCTGATTTCTGTGACAATCATCGGACCGTGCGGGCTGCGCTGCGATGGGCTTTCGACCGCCCTGTTTGTCATGGGACGGGAAAAGGCAGCGGCACATTGGGCGGCGCATCAGGACTATGAGGCAGTCCTAGTTGACGAGAGCGGCACGATCTGGCTGACACCGGGCTTAAAAGACCGATTTATTCCGGTGGATCAGGGGGAGACGCGGGAGATTCGGATATTGTGATTCTGGAACAGATCTAGTATAATGAGCAGAGAAAAGTGCATGCGAGTCAGATTTACAATTTATAACGAAGAGGTCGAAAATACCGTGAATGATAGATTGAAAAAGAAGCTTCTTTGCTTTGAGCGCGCTCTCTCCACATTGGAAGGATACGAGGGATGGATGATAGGCACAACTACACTTCATCTGGACTGGCAGCCCAAACAGGGGGAGAATGAGTTTTGCTATACCAAATTAACTCCAGAAATCATCAAAAAAGGCCGCTCGGCAATCCGGGTCCGCATAGCGGCAGCGGAGGAGGAAAAGGAACGGGAAAATGAGGAGATGGAAGTGCTGCTGGTAAAACCGCGCCAGAGCGTCCTTGTCCCGGAAAAAGAGAAAATGCCGCTCATGAAAGCAATTACGGAACTGGGCAGTGAGGATGATGATACGCTGGTATTTAGCCGCAGCCAGATGGAAGAATATCTCCGGGAGGCGGCAGATACCAATCCGATCCATCAGGGAGAAGCGGCAGTTCTGCCGGGGTTTCTTGTTATGAATGCCTGTCTGCTTCGTCTGTGGAAGAAGGGCTGGATGAAGGGACAGACTGCTCTGGAAGTACGTTTTCTTGCCCCACTTCGTCCTGATGAGGAGGTATATCTGTCGGATTCGGGGCAGGAGGGAAGAAACGCGGTGTATCTGAGAGCGAAGCAAGAGGGAAAGGAAATTCTTTCGATTACAGAAAAATAGGGATGCCGATGATAAAGTGGGTGCAGAGGAGCTATGGATGCATATGTAAACCATCTGCAAAAACAAGGTTGACAATCCTCTGAAATTCCGATATACTCTTTTCTAGCAAAGATTCTCTGTGTGTGATTCATAGGAAAATGCATTACACGGCTTAGAATTTTATCACTGAGGAGGTATATATAATGAGTTCAGAGACAAGTGCAGTGAACGTACACGGCGCATGGAGCGCGAAGCGGCTTACACTTTTGGCGATGATGCTGGCTCTTATCAGTGTGTCTTCGTATATTGCGATTCCGCTTCCGTTTTCGGATGCAAAGATCACAGCGCAGACGATGATTGTCAACCTGATCGGTCTGCTGATTGCACCACAGGATACCATTTTAGTTATGGCGAGCTGGCTGCTGTTAGGCTTATGCGGTGTGCCGGTATTCAGCGGCGGAAGCGCAGGACCGGGAAAACTGCTTGGACCGAGCGGCGGTTACTATATCGGATTTCTGGTTGTAGCGTTCCTGATTTCCCTGTTTTGCCGGAAATGGAAAAATGTTGCATTCCAGACAGCGTTCCTGATTGTAGTTGGTATTCCGGTGATTTACGCATTCGGTGCAGGCTGGATGAAACACGTGACCGGACAGCCGTGGGGTGCAGTTATCGTGCAGTCGATAATTCCGTTTATTCCGCTGGATATCGTTAAGTGTGTGGCAGCGGTAGCACTTGGAAAGGCGCTGAAGCGGACGGGTTTATTTGGAAATTAGATAGAAAATAAAGATGGGATGTGGTAGTGAACAGAATCAGCCTTTTAGTGCAGAAATGCAGCCAGGAGGCATGAGGAGTCCGTTGCCGCATCCCTTTAATTTTAATTATGAATAGAAGAAAAACAGGAGAAAAGTATGAATCACGTATATATTCTGGGCGGTTTGCGCAGTTACATCGGGGTGAAAGATGGAATGTACCGTCATATCCCGGCGGAAAAGCTAGGGGCGGAGGTGCTGCGGGAGGTGGTTTCGCGATTTGAGCTTCCAACCGATGCGATCGACTATATAATAGGAGGAAATGCGGTCGGGGGAGGCGGCAATATCACGCGTCTGGCGGCACTTTCGGCAGGGTTTCCAGAGCGGATTCCGGCAGTTACTTTGGATCTGCAGTGCGGGTCGGCGCTGGAGGCGATCAGCGCGGCAGCAGCCAAGATTGAGAGCGGGATGGCGGATCTGGTCATTGCCGGGGGAATGGAGAGTTCTTCGGTACAGCCGTACCGCATGATGTCCCCGAACCATCCGGAATATGACGGTGGAAAGGTGTATACGGTTGCACAGTTTGTGCCGGGAAAGCGCGGCGAGCAGGTTATGTTAGAGGGCGCGGAGGAGACTGCGATCCGGGAAAATGTCTCTAAGGAAGAGATGGACACCTGGGTGCTCCGGAGCCATAAGAGGGCGGCGCAGGCGCGCAAAGAGGGAATATTGGAGGATATAACGGTTTCCATCGACGGCAGCAGCCGGGATGAGGGAATCCGTCCGACAATGAGCCAGCGTCTGATCGACCGCCTGCCGTATCTGCTTCCAAATGGCACGAAAATCACGGCGGCAAATGCGTGCCTGATGCACGATGGCGCGGCATTTGTGGTACTTTGTTCGGAAAGGTTTTTGCGGGAACAGGGACGGAAAGCAGAATGCCGTTTCCGGTTTGGTACAGCGATAGGGGATGATCCGATGATGAGCCCAAAATCAGCCGTCAGCGCTGCTAAGGCGATACTTGCAAAAACGGGGCATTCTTATCAGGAGATCGATGCTTTTGAGGTCAATGAAGCGTTTGCCGTTATTGATGTTCTATTTGAACGTGCATTTCCGGGGATTGAAGACCGTTATAATATCTGGGGTGGGGCACTTGCCTATGGGCATCCATATGGAGTCTCCGGCGCAATGATTCTGCTGCATCTGATGAAAGCACTGGAACATAAAAATGGGCATTTGGGAATGTGCTGCGTGGCAGCCGCCGGAGGGATCGGAAGCAGTATTCTGGTGGAGAAAGTAATGAAGTAGATGAAGACAGTGCTTGAATGATATAAAAAGTAAATGTGGTAAATTTAAAAGCTCAAATTGGTAAAAAGTTCTATATAAAAATAAGTAAAAGACAGGAATTAATCATGAAAGAAATACAGACACAACGTATAAATACATATCTGGATGCGCTCCGGGCATACCCGCCAGAGTGGGAAGCCCTGATCACGGAGAAAGAGCGCTATACGTTCGGGGAGCTCATCGAGGCGGCAGAACGCGTAAGGAAACATCCGAAAGAGATAGAAGAAAAACAGGGAAAACGTCACATCCACTGGATCCAGGAACCGACGATCGCGCATCAGCTTATTCAGTTTCTGGCATATGGAGACGGAAATACGGTTCCGGTGATTGCACCGTCCGATGTAAAAATTTCCGATGAATTGCGTGACGTGACACCTCCGGAAGGGGCATATATGGGTGTGATGACGTCGGGAACCTCCGGTCGTCAGAAAGTATTGTTCCGCTCCTTTGAAAGCTGGCACGATTTTTTTAAGCTTCAGAATAAAATTTTCAAAATGGGAGAGGGAAGCATTACGTTTATGCAGGGGAGCCTGGCGTTTACGGGCAACCTGAACCTTTATATGGCGCAGCTTGCGTCCGGCGGAAGCGTCGTTGCGGCGGATTCCTTTGATCCGCGCCTCTGGAAGCGGATGATCGAGGCAGAACAGGCGACCTGCGTCTATCTGATTCCTGTCAAGCTGCGGGCGCTGCGGCGTATCTATGAGCGGGAACAGGCGGTCAATTACCGGATTATTTCTTTTGTCAGCGGCTCCCAGAGTATGGGCGGTGCGGAGGCAGTGCAGTTTAAAAAGGCATTTCCCGAAGCGGAGATTACATTGTATTATGGCGCCAGCGAGCTGAACTATATTACCTATATCCGTGGAAGTGAGATGAAAGAAGATACGACGCTGGTTGGCCGTGCATTTCCAGAGGTGGATGTCTGGATTGAAAACGACCATTTCCATGTAAAAACGCGGTATGGAATTCTTGGAATTGGAAATGACGCGGTGATTGGGGACTGCGGTCACACAGATGCAGAGGGACTCTTCTATTTTGATGGGAGGGATGATGATATCTGCAACATAAATGGGAGAAAAGTGTCATCCCTCCGGATCGAAGAGGCGGTGCGGACATTTCCGGGAGTGGCAGAGACGGCAGTGAAGGCAGTCCATGAGCATGGGCGCGATTATCTGAAAGTGTGGATTGTGTGGGAGAAAGAAGCTGAAAGGGAAGAAATTGCCGGAAGTGACAGCGGAAAAAGTGGGTGTATCAATATGGCAATTCGGGAATTTTTGGCAGAAAGACTGGCAGATTATGAGATTCCACGCGAATTTGTATTTCTAAAGGAGTTTCCAAAGACTGAAAGCGGAAAGATTCGTAAAAAAGAACTGTGAAAATTGCTTTTTCT